>LNAP01001689.1_pt1 | contig 66939 bp, 74 predicted proteins | sample 602601 | NCBI WGS metagenome assembly LNAP01 (sample SAMN02440304, study PRJNA202911) | soil metagenome | biome: Subtropical and temperate rainforests or woodlands; isolation source: soil samples (1 kg each in a 20% v/v slurry with milli Q water) were... ...
GCCCGAAGAGATTCGAACTCCTGACCCCTTGGTTCGTAGCCAAGTACTCTATCCAGCTGAGCTACGGGCGCGAAAGCGTGCATTATACTTGAAGCCGGAATTTTTTCCAGCAATATTTCACACTTTTTAAAACTGGCGGAGAGCGAGGGATTCGAACCCTCGATACAGATTTAAGCCCGTATGCTTCCTTAGCAGGGAAGTGCCTTCGACCACTCGGCCAGCTCTCCGTTCTAACGCTTTTTTCGCTTAATGCGAGGGCGTGATACTACGCGAAACCCTTTTAAAAATCAACGATAACTTACTGCATTCGCTGAAATTATTCAGCATCCAGTTCAAAAGATTTGTGCAGCACGCGTACTGCCAGTTCCAGATACTTTTCATCAACTACTACGGCGATTTTGATTTCTGAAGTTGAGATCATTTGGATGTTGATGCCTTCTTCAGCCAATATGCGGAACATTTTGCTGGCGATGCCAACGTGTGAGCGCATACCAACACCTACGATAGAGACTTTAGCGATTTTATCATCGCCGCTGATTTCGCGTGCGCCAATGTGTGCTTGCACTTTGTCGCGCAAGATGTTCAACGCTTTGTTCATTTCATTTTTGTGCACGGTAAAAGTGAAGTCAGTGGTACCATCCGCGCCTGTGTTTTGAATGATCATGTCGACATCGACATTGGCTTCGGCGATCGGGCCTAAAATCTGGTAAGCGATGCCTGGTTTATCCGGTACGCCTAGTACTGTAATTTTGGCTTCGTCGCGGTTAAATGCGATGCCTGAAATAACGGGTTGTTCCATATCTTTTTCTTCCTCAAATGTAATCAGTGTGCCTTCGCCTTCTTCATCGAAGCTGGAAAGCACGCGCAATTTAACTTTGTATTTACCGGCAAATTCTACTGAACGAATTTGCAGTACTTTGCTGCCCTGTGAGGCTAGCTCAAGCATTTCTTCAAATGTGATTTTATCCAGACGGCGCGCTTCAGGCACCACGCGCGGGTCGGTGGTGTAAACGCCGTCAACATCGGTATAAATCTGACATTCATCAGCTTTTAACGCGGCTGCAAGTGCAACACCGGTGGTGTCTGACCCGCCACGGCCCAAGGTTGTGATGTTGCCATTGGCATCCACGCCTTGGAAGCCTGCAACAACGACTACATAGCCGTTATCGAGGTCTCTTTTGATGTTGCTTTCGTCAATGCTCAGGATACGTGCTTTGGTAAATGCGTCGTCTGTCAGAATTTTGACTTGTGAGCCGTTGTAGCTTTTGGCTTTAATGCCAAGCTCCATCAGCGCTAAAGCTGTCATGCCGATGGTCACTTGCTCACCGGTGGAAAGCATCACGTCTAATTCACGCGGATCTGGTTCCGGCATGATTTCTTTAGCCAGTGTGATCAAGCGATTGGTTTCGCCGGACATGGCAGAAACAACCACAACAATTTTGTGCCCCATTGCCTTGTAGCGCGCAACACGGCGTGCCAGATTACGAATGCGGTCTGGGTTTGCGACTGAGGTGCCGCCATATTTTTGTACGATTAGTGCCATTAAAACTTCCTTTAAAAACTGTTTTATCGCTTATAAAAATTATTGGGCAGAATTTAAATTTTTTCTTTGATCCAATTTTCTACGCTAGCCAATGCTTTAGGCAGATTGCTTGCATCGGTACCGCCTGCCATTGCCATATCTGGTTTGCCGCCGCCTTTGCCGCCGACCTGGCCTGCTACAAAGTTCACTAACTCACCGGCTTTTACTTTGCCGATTAAATCTGCTGTTACACCTGCCGCTAAACTGACTTTGCCATCATTGACACTAGCGAGCACAATTGCTGCCGACTTGAGTTTGTCTTTAAGCTTATCCATTGTCTCGCGCAGGGCGTTAGCATCAGCACCATCCAGCGTTGCTGCCAGTACTTTAACACCAGAGATTTCAATTGCCTGTGTAGCAAGATCATCACCTTGGGAAGAAGCCAGTTTGGACTTCAAACGTGCCAATTCTTTTTCCAGTGATTTTGCATATTCAGCTAATTGGCTGACCTTAGCAGCAACTTCGCCTGTCGGTGCTTTAAGCTCGCTGGCTAATTGGTAAATCAGACTCTGCTGACCATTGATAAGTTTCAGTGCGCCTTCGCCAGTGGTCGCTTCAACTCGGCGTACGCCTGCAGCTACGCCACTTTCAGAGGTGATTTTAAACAGACCGATATCACCGGTGCGGCTGACGTGCGTGCCGCCGCATAGCTCGCGTGAGGTGCCGATGTCCAGCACACGCACTTCATCGCCGTACTTTTCACCAAACAGCATCATGGCGCCAGTTTTCTGTGCGGATTCAATATCCATCACGCGTGCCTGACAGGCTGCATTTGCCAGAATTTCTGCATTTACAATCTGCTCAACTTTGGCAATTTCGTCATCGGTCATTGGTGCGTTATGTACAAAGTCGAAACGCGTTTTGTCGCCATCAACTAGAGAGCCTTTTTGCTGTACATGTTCACCCAGTACTTCGCGCAATGCTTTGTGCATCAGGTGGGTAGCAGAGTGGTTGCGCATGGTATTGGTACGCGCCTGCACATTTACACGGGCACTAATATGGTCGCCCACATTCAGTGCGCCGGTTTTTAGCACGCCATGATGACCAAATACAGTAGCCTGGATTTTTTGCGTATCTTCTACTGCAAAAATGCCGTTAGCACTGCGTACTTCACCGCAATCGCCGATTTGGCCGCCAGATTCAGCGTAAAACGGAGTGTTATTAAGTACCACTACGCCTTGGTCACCTTCATTTAATTTTGTAACTGCCACGCCATCTTTATACAGTGCGGTGACCTGGCCTGCTGTTTCAAGTTTTTCGTAGCCGTAGAATGTCGTTGCAATGCCATCGTATTCAAGATTTGCTGCCATCTTGAATTTACCGGCAGAGCGCGCCTGTTCTTTCTGGCGTGCCATCGCAGCATCAAAAGCGGCGGTATCTACTTTTACGTCACGCTCTCGGCAGATGTCGGCGGTTAAGTCTAGCGGGAAGCCATAAGTATCATGCAGTTTGAAAGCAGTTTCGCCATTGAACACTTCTTTGGTGTTGGCAAGTTCTGTTTCCAGAATCGCCATGCCGTTCTCAATAGTTTCAAAAAAGCGGTCTTCTTCCTGCTTCAGGATATCCGCAATACGCGTCTGGTTGCTTATGAGTTCTGGGTAAGCGCTGCCCATTGCCGCTACTAAATCTGGTACGATTTTATTAAAGAAAGCACTGCGCACGCCAAGCTTATAGCCGTGACGAATCGCGCGGCGAATAATGCGGCGCAATACATAGCCACGGCCTTCATTGCCGGGAATTACGCCGTCGGCAATTAAGAATGAACATGCACGAATGTGGTCAGCCAGCACTTTGAGTGACGGGCTGTTGATATTGGCAGTTTTGGTTTCACGTGCAGCGGCAGCGATTAATGACTGGAACAGATCAATTTCATAGTTGGCATGTACGTGCTGCAATACAGCAGCGATACGCTCCAAGCCCATGCCGGTATCAACAGATGGTTTTGGTAGCGGATGCATCACACCGACTTCATCGCGGTTGTATTGCATGAATACGTTGTTCCAGATCTCAATGTAGCGGTCGCCATCTTCATCCGGGCTGCCTGGAGGACCGCCGAAATGGTGTGCGCCGTGGTCATAGAATATCTCGGTACATGGTCCGCATGGGCCAGTGTCACCCATCATCCAGAAGTTATCGGATGCGTAACGTGCGCCTTTGTTATCGCCGATACGAATGATGCGTTCAGCTGGTAGGCCAATGTCGTTAAGCCAGATGTTATAGGCTTCATCATCTTCGGCATACACGGTAACGGTTAATTTTTCTTTAGGCAGTTTGAATACTACAGTCAGTAATTCCCATGCAAATTGAATTGCATCTTTTTTGAAGTAATCGCCAAAGCTGAAGTTGCCCAGCATTTCAAAAAATGTATGGTGACGCGCAGTGTAGCCAACGTTTTCTAGGTCGTTGTGCTTGCCGCCGGCGCGTACGCATTTCTGGCTTGAAGTTGCACGGGTATATGGGCGTTTATCAAAACCTAAAAATACGTCTTTGAACTGGTTCATGCCTGCATTGGTGAATAACAGGGTAGGGTCACCATGTGGCACCAGTGAACTGGATGAAACGATTTCGTGGCCTTTAGATGCAAAAAAATCCAGGAAGGCCTGGCGAACTTCGTTACTGCTTGGGTTGTTGCTCAATTTAATTGTCATAAAATTTGATTCTAAATAACCTGTTTAATCGTTCTCTTCAGCTTCAGCTGCGTTTAATATTTTTTTAATCATGTCAAAACCAAAGCCGCGGCTTTGTAAAAATCGGGCCTGCTTTGCCCATTCTTCGCGACTTTTGGGGCTGCTCTTAAATTTTTTACGCCAGACTTCAGTGGCGTTTTCCAGTTCGTTATCTTTTACCTGCTCAACAGCATCTGCAATCAGCTCGTCAGCTACGCCTTTTTCGCGTAACTCGTGCGCTATTTTGGCGCTGCCGAACTTCGACTGCCGGGCATGCACAATCTGTTCGGTAAAGCGCGCGTCTGAAAGCCATCCACGCGCTTTAAAGTCTTCCAGTAAAGCCGGAATATCGTCGCCATCATCGGCATAAGCTTTGAGCTTTTGCCCCAGTTCCATGTATGAGTATTCACGTTTGCTCAGGTATTCCAAGGCGCGCTGCCGCAGGGTTTTTTCCAGCGGGGTTTTCAATTACAGTTACTCAATCATCCTCGCCGCGCGGCGCTACCATCACTTCATTCAGTTTTTTGGCATTGGCGCGGATTTTATCTTCCAGGTCTTTAGCAATTTCCGGGTGCTCGCGCAGAAACTCTTTAGCGTTTTCTTTACCTTGGCCGATTTTTTCACCGTTGTAGCTATACCATGCACCGGCTTTTTCAATCAGTTTGATATTTGAACCCAGCTCAATGATTTCGCCCAGGCGTGAAATGCCTTCGCCGTACATGATGTCGAATTCAGCTTGCTTGAACGGAGGCGCAACTTTGTTCTTGATGACTTTTACGCGCGTTTCAGAACCGGTCACTTCGTCACCTTTTTTGATTGCGCCAGTACGACGGATGTCCAGACGTACAGAGGCGTAGAATTTCAGTGCGTTACCGCCGGTTGTTGTTTCCGGGTTACCGAACATGACGCCAATCTTCATACGAATCTGGTTAATGAAGATTACCAAGGTGTTAGTGCGTTTGATGTTGCCGGTAAGTTTACGCAAGGCCTGGCTCATCAGGCGCGCTTGCAAGCCCATGTGTGAATCGCCCATTTCGCCTTCAATTTCAGCACGCGGCGTCAGTGCTGCTACAGAGTCAATCACAACGATATCGACAGAGCCTGAACGCACCAGCATGTCGGCGATTTCAAGTGCTTGCTCACCAGTGTCTGGCTGTGAGATCAGTAATTCCGGAACATTTACGCCAAGTTTTGCCGCATATTGCGGGTCTAAAGCATGTTCAGCATCAATAAAGGCCGCTGTGCCACCCATTTTTTGCATTTCTGCAATGACTGAAAGTGTAAGCGTAGTTTTACCTGATGACTCAGGACCGTAGATTTCGACAACACGACCACGCGGTAACCCGCCGATACCTAAAGCGATATCAAGACCGAGTGAGCCGGTAGAAACGGCTTGAATATCTTCGCCAATGTCACTATCACCCATACGCATGATGGAGCCTTTGCCAAACTGTTTTTCAATTTGCGAAAGAGCTGCGGAGAGTGCTTTAGCTTTGTTGTCATCCATGGGTTTTATTAACTGTTAATTATTCCATAATTTAAGGTTTAACGTAAGCGTCGCGTGGCTTTATCCGCATGTATTTATGAGTACTTTTTTAAAAAATACAATGAGTTTTGATAATCAGGTCAACTTAATTGTTTTATGTGCGTTTTTGTATTCACACAACAGTAAATTTGAAATGGAGATTTATGATGAAAATGCTGCGTTTTTTAATGGTAGCTCTTGCTTTTGGAGCCTCTGCGTCTGCTGCGCAGGCACGAGATTCATTTAATATTGGTATCAGTCTCGGTGGCTACGGCGGTCATGGATATTACGGTGCTCCGGCTGTGAGTTACCATGCGGTACCGCAGGTGATTTATTATGATGCTCCTAGAGCTTATTACCCAGCACCGCATGCTTACTATCGCGGCCCTGTAGTTGGGTATCGTGATGTGTATTACGGTGCACCGCGCCATCATTTTTCAGGCCATAGCCAACATGGCGGCTACGGTCATCATGGCCGCGGTCACGGCCATCGCGGTCACCATAGATAGCACTATTTAAGCTTGTTCAGTATTTAATCTTTCAATCAGGCCCACCATCATAAAAATGGTGGCCTGTTTGCGTACGCTTTCACGATTGCCCTCGAACCAATGTGTACATGTGCTTACCGGGAGATTTTTTCCTGTCCATGCAAAACACACTGTACCCACAGGTTTTTCAGGCGAACCGCCATCAGGTCCGGCAATGCCGGTAATGCTACCGGCAATTTGAGCCTCGCTATTTATTAATGCGCCAATGGCCATTTCGGCGGCGGTTTGTTCACTGACTGCACCGAACTTCTCTAATGTTTTGCTGGATACATCAAGCATGTCAATTTTGGCAGCGTTGCTGTAACTGACAAAGCCGCGGTCAAACCATGCCGAGCTGCCGGCGACGCTGGTAATCGCTTCTGCAACCATGCCGCCGGTACAGGATTCAGCCATGACCAACATAAAACCGCTGGTTTTAAGTGACTGCCCCAGTTGAGTTGCGGCATCGTAAATACTTAGATTTGTGTGTTGAGCCATAATAGAATTTTTAAACTAATGATCGTATAAATCGCTGCGAGTAAATCATCCAGCATCACACCGAAACCACCTTTAACTTTTGCATCGCATTGGCGTATTGGAGCAGGTTTCCAGATATCGAACAGGCGAAATAGCAAGAACGCCGTGAACCACCACTGCCATTGGTAAGGCGTGACAGTAAGTACTAACATTATGGCAACGATTTCATCCCACACAATGCCGCTGTGATCTGATACGCCTAACGCTTTTCCGGTTTTATCGCAGAAGTAAATGCCGACTAAAAACAGTGCGGAAATAATGGCAAGCTGACTGTAAAAACTTAGCTCAGCTATCAGCAGAAATAGCGGCATGCCTATTAAAGTACCAAACGTGCCAGGGGCTTTTTTTGCTAAGCCAGAGCCAAAGCCCAGCGCACAGAAGTGGGCTGGGTGCGATAGCAGTAATTTGAGATTAGGTTGAGTTTGATTAGCCAAAATGATCAAAGCCTTTTTTTGATATATCCAGCAGTTGCTGCTTGTAAGTGACTTCTATGCCCAATTTTTCTGTGGTTTTGCCGATCAGACTTAATGGCAAGTCTAGTTGGTGGGCAAGCTGCTCAATAGCATGGCGCTGTGATTGTGGGGCTGTAAATGCAAGCTCGTAGTCATCACCGCCTGCAAGGATGCATTGCTGAATAATAGCCTCGTCCAGGCGTGAGTGTAAAAAGGCATGGCAAGCAACATTATCCAGTGCAACAGTAGCACCTAGATTGGAAGCATCCAGTATGTGACCCAAATCGGCGAGCAGGCCATCTGAAATATCGATACAACTATTAGCTTTTTTGCGTAGTGACAATCCTAGATCGGTTCTCGGCATGGGCGTGTGCAGGGCTTGCAGGCAGTGCTCAGCAACCTCGCTTTCAAATGTGATTTTGCGTTGCAAGTGTGCCAAGCCCAGAGCAGCGCTACCTAGCTTGCCAGATACCCAGATATCATCGTCAAGTTTGGCGCCATCGCGACGCAGGGCTTTGCCGGTTGGCAGCTCGCCCATGATCTGCACGCTGATATTAAGCGGGCCGCGTGTGGTGTCGCCGCCGATTAAATCTACCTTGAATCTATCGGCACAGGCAAACAGGCCTCGTGAAAATTCTGCGAGCCAAGATTCGTTGATTTCCGGCAACGCAATTGCAAGTGTTGCCCACTTAGGTATTGCGCCCATGGCGGCCATATCTGAGATATTCACGGCTAGCGATTTCCAACCGATATCGTAAGGTGCAGCATCATGGAAAAAGTGAGTGCCTGCTACCAGCATGTCGACTGAAATGGCTAGCTGATGGCCGTCACTTACACGCAGGAGTGCAGCATCATCACCCACGCCTAAATCAGTGCTTGGTGTAGCGCGCGTAAAGTATTTGGCGATTAAATTAAATTCTGGTGACATGGCTGAATGGTTAACTTTTGCTGGCTGATTTTGGCCTGAACGCTTTTACAATTGCCTCGTTTGTTTCTAGGTACGGCATGGGGTTATCGGGTGTTGCCAGTAAATCCAGGCAATAAGGGACTGCTGCAAAAATTCCATGCACCAAGGTTTTACCAGATTCGTCTTTGAGGCCTTCAAGTGTCTGCGCAATGGCTTTAGGTTGCCCAGGCAGATTGATGATCAGGCATTGTTTGCGCACCACAGCGACTTGCCGTGACAAAATCGCCGTCGGTACAAAATTCAGGCTGACCTGGCGCATCTGTTCGCCAAAACCCGGCATTTCCTTATCTGCCACTGCAAGCGTAGCTTCAGGCGTTACGTCACGCAGGGCAGGGCCAGTACCACCAGTTGTAAGAATAAGCTGGCAGTCTTGAAAATCCACCAGATCTATCAGCGTAGATTCAATTTCACTCTGCTCATCTGCAATTAAACGCGTTTCCAGTGAAAATGGTGTAACAAGCACGTTTGTCAGCCATTCTTTGAGGCTGGGAATGCCTTTGTCTTCATAAACGCCGTTGCTTGCGCGATCGCTGATGGAAATTAATCCAATTTTAATGAATTGTTTTGTCATTGCTCGGTCATTAGTACAGATAAGACTAAATCATACCATTACCAACCATAAAGGATTCCTTCATGCGTAATCAACAGCATTATTCGGTTAAAACGTTGGCTATTTCACAGGTGGCAACAAATAAAAGCCGGCTTAAAAAAATGATAGTGACAGGATTTTTGAGCTTGAGTCTGGTGCTGTTTATTTTTATTAACATGGCGCAAGCAGCGCAGGAAAATCCTTACGCAAAAAACTATAAAGAACAGAATACCTATAATCTGAAATCATTGAACCCTAATCCGGATACCAAGATATTTGTAAGTAATCATAAAGATGATGACAACATTACCATGTTGGAAGATGGATTTGACATGATAGGTTCATCAGGATTCAGTGCTACCGAAGCTTCGCCAGACCTGGCTTTGCAGCATGCAAAATCAATCAAGGCTGATACCGTGCTGATCTATAAAAAATATGGGTCAGCGAAAACGGCTAGTTCTCAGCTACAGCTGGTTAAAGAAGCTGCCAAGCAGGGGAAAGATATTGACCCTAACGATTTAGTCGAAGAGCCGACACAGTATAATTTTTATGCAAGTTATTGGGCAAAATTACCAATGCCGCTACTAGGTGTGCATATCATCAAACTTAAAAAGAATACAAACGAAACTACGGAAGATGGCACCGCCGAAATTCAGGCATTACCTGGTTTGAAAATCATTGCTGTGATCAAAGAGTCGCCAGCGGCTAAAGCCGGTATTGCCAGAGGTGACACCGTGATGAAAATAGGCGACATGGCGTTAACAGAAGCCGATGATCTTTTTGCTGCAGTAAAAAAGTATGCAGGCCAGACTGTTGCGGTTGAGCTTGAACGTAAAGGTGTGCCAACGAAGGTGTCAGTTGCGATCAACGCACGCAAATAAGCGGGGAGTGTATTAAATTTAGTGATGTTTAATTCGATCAACTCTGGTAGTTTGGAATTGATCGAATTAAATCCACAATACTTTATGTGACTTATTGTTTTTGAATGTAAAACACAAAACCTTCATCATTTTTATTATGTTCAATTAAATGAAATGGATTATTCGCTACTAATGTACGAATATTTTTAATCGTACTTTCTTTGCTGGTAATTACTTTGAGGGTTTGGCCGCTAGCAAGTCCATCCAGTACTTCTTTAGCGCGAATTGTCGGTATCGGGCTATCTTCGTGGCGTACATCAAGCAACACGTCATAGTGGTGGCTCATCATTTACTCCTTCTTGATTAAAACATATGCTGGTTGATCAGCATGTGAACAGCAATACTCGCCGCATAACCCAAGGCAACGGCGGGTGTCCATTTAAGGTGGCCAAAAAAAGTGTAGCTGCCGTGGGCTTGCCCCATCAGCGCTACGCCTGCAGCAGACCCGATTGATAATAGTGAGCCACCAACACCTGCAGTCAGGGTGACCAGCATCCATTGTCCGGTCGACATGTCCGGCATCATGGAAAGTACCGCAAACATGACAGGAATATTATCTATTACTGCCGAGATGAGTCCTATAGCAATATTTGCATTAGTTGCGCCCCATCCGCCGTAGATGGTTTGCGATACTAGCGTTAAGTAACCTAGAAACCCCAAGCCGCCCACACAAATAATGACACCATAAAAGAAAAATAAGGTGTCCCATTCGGCACGTGCAACTTTGCTGTAGATATCATAAGGAACGGGGTTGTTATAATCATTTGTTGCAGTTTTTGGCCGCTGTGATTTTTCACCTGAAATTTTTAGTTTGTAAGCATATAGTTGTAACAGGCCGAGGCCAGATAGCATGCCGATTACAGGGGGCAATTGCAACAGGCTATGCGCCAGAACTGCCATGGTGATAGTAATGAAAAATAAGCCGATGATGACTAATGCACCACGTCTGAGTGGTAGTTGAATGCTATTGCCTTTTGGTTTTTCATCAGGCACGGCAAAGCTCATGATCGCTGCAGGCACCAGCCAATTGACAAGCGCAGGTATGAACAGGCTGAAAAATGTCCAGAATGTTACCGGGCCATTGCTTGCCATAATATTTTTCTGCCAGACCATCAGTGTTGTGATATCGCCAAATGGACTGAATGCCCCGCCTGCATTGGCTGCAACTACTAAGTTGATGCACGAGAGTAGGATAAATTTCTGATTATTACCGCCTACTGCCATCACTACCGCCCCCATTAACAAGGCTGTCGTCATGTTGTCAGCAATCGGGGAGATAAAAAAAGCAAGTAGCCCAGTAGTCCAGAATAGAGCGCGGTAACTAAGTCCTTTGCGTATCAGCCAGGTGCGTAGAGCTTCAAATACTTGCCGTTCCTCCATTGCAATGATGTAAGTCATTGCCACAATCAAGAATAAAAGTAGCTCGGCGTACTCTTCCAGATTGTGTTTGAAGGCGGATTCTACTTCATATGGAATCCCCTGGGATTGATAGTACCAGGCGATTAGTACCCAAATAATACCTGCAGCTAATATGACGGGTTTGGATTTACGCAGGTGGATAAACTCCTCTGCCATCACAAACAGGTAGGCCACGAAAAATAGTATGAGTGCAGTGATACCTACCCAGTGGCCAGTGAGGTCGACATGTGGGCCATGTTCAGATGCTGTTGCCAAGTCAGGGATAAACAAACTCGCTAACAGCAAGCTGAAAAAAGCTTTCATGCTACGATCTTTCTACTCGTCTGTGTCTGTCGCTTCGAAATCTTCGCCGGAATTATCTTTATTTTCCGGGCTGGTAATTTCTCTCAGCAGTCTGAAAATTTCGCGGCTGCTCTTGGGCGGCTTGTCAGCGGCTTGTTCTTTCTGCGCATTGCGTATCAATGCACGTAACTGCTGGCTATCGGTAGCCGGGTGTAGCGCCATGAACTCTGATAAGGCATTAGCATCGTTAATTAAACGGTCGCGCCAGCGCTCCAGGCCATGAAAATACGCATTTTCTGCCGTGTGCTTGCCTTCCCAGCGTGCTAACTGCTCTGTAATTGGAGCTGTATCAATTTCACGCATCAGCCTGCCCAAGTATTGGCGGTGGCGTCTGATTGCGCCATTGGCGGTGATTTTCTTTGTATCTAGGATAGCTGTGACTACATCCTCTGGCAGGTTGAGTTTGAGTAGTCTATCTTTAGGAAGCTCGGTTAAGCGTACACCAAGCTCCTGCTGAGCGTCAGCCTCAGCTTTTAATTTGGTTTTACTGATAGGTAAATCAGTGTCTGAAATTGGCTCTTTGGCTAATTCAGTATCTTTAGTTGTCTTTTTAGGTTTCATACTGCGGTATTATAACAGCCTTGGTGTTTAGTTTTTAGCGTACATTTTTATTAGAAGAAAGCGTTATGTCAGATTCAGGTTTCAGTTATTCATTTGAGCAGATCAAAGAGATGTCCGAGGACGTGCTTAAAGTCGCCAAGCGTTTGGGTGCAAGCTCTGCGGAGGCGGAGTTAAGCTTAAGTATCGGCCAGAATGTTTCTGTGCGTATGGGCGAAGTTGAAAATATTGAATATAACCGTGACAAAGGGATGTCTGTCACGGTGTATTTTGGCAAGCAGAAAGGTCACGCCAGTACTTCAGACCTTAGCCCGCAAGCTTTGGCTGATACGGTTGCTGCCGCTTGTAACATTGCTAAATACACCGCAAAAGATGAGTTTTGCGGTTTGGCTGATGCTGAGTTAATGGCGACTGAGATTCCTGATCTGGATCTCAATCATCCTTGGGATATTTCTGTAGAAGAAGCAATAGCAATTGCAAAAACCTGTGAGGCTGCTGCGCTACATGTGGATCCGCGCATCACAAACTCTGAGGGCGTTAGCGTTTCAACTGGTACCGGTTTTTTTTCCTACAGCAATAGTCACGGTTTTACCGGAGGTTATGCTAGTTCGCGCCATGGTATCAGTTGCTCGGTGATCGCTGAGTCAGATAGTAATATGCAGCGTGACTACTGGTACAGTACCGCGCGTGCTGCAGAGGATCTGCAACTGGCTGCGGATATTGGTAAAGTTGCCGGTGAGCGCACGGTGCGCAGGCTGGATGCAAAAAAGATTAAAACCTGTCAGGTGCCTGTGCTGTTTGAAGCACCGCTTGCCAGTGGTTTGATTTCAACCTTGATCAGCGCCATATCCGGCGGTAATCTTTATCGAAAATCCTCTTTTCTGCTGGATAGTCTGGGTAAGCAGATTGCTTCGCCGCTACTTAATATTTATGAAGACCCGTTTATTAAAAAAGGGTTGGCGAGCAGTCCTTTTGATAATGAGGGTGTCGCAACGAGCACGCGCCAGCTGGTAGAAAATGGTGTGCTGAAAGGGTACGTTCTTTCCAGCTATTCAGCACGTAAGCTTGGCATGAAAACTACCGGCAATGCCGGTGGTAATCATAATCTGATCATACAGCCGGGTGGGCATGATTTTTCTGGGCTGTTGCAACAGATGGGGACCGGTTTGGTGGTAACTGAGTTATTAGGTCACGGCATGAACATGGTGACAGGAGACTATTCCAGAGGTGCAGCCGGTTTCTGGGTTGAGAATGGCGTCATTGTGCACCCGGTGGAAGAAATTACCATCGCCGGCAATATGGTCGACATGTTGAAAATGATTGTCGGCATCGGTAATGATATTTTGGTGCAGGGTTCAAAACAAGTTGGTTCTATTTTGATTGAGCGCATGACAGTAGCATCAGATTAACTGCTTAACCTATTGGTGGAATGCACCTGCTGGTGATGACTCAGGACCAGAGCCTCAAACTCACTTTCCGGCAATGGGTGGCTGAAGTAGTAACCTTGCAACTCATCGCATCCGATTGATGCTAGAAAATCATATTGATTTTTTGTTTCGACACCTTCTGCAACTACTTTTTTATCCAAACTATGGCCCAGTACAATAATGGCTTTGAGAATCGCCAGATTCGCTGGGTCATTTTCCAGCCAATTGACAAAAGCCTTGTCAATTTTCAGCCGGTCAACAGGAAAGTCCTTTAAATAAGCCAGATTCGAATAGCCGGTACCAAAATCGTCAATAGCGATTTTGACCCCTATGGTTTTTAATGTGTGCAAGGTATCGATGAATTTGGATGCATCATCGATTAATGTACTCTCGGTGATTTCAAGCTCCAGGCATTCCGCGTCCAGCGGTGTGGATTCGAGTATATTCCTGATGGTTTGTGCCAGATGCGGCTGTTTGAACTGGCGCGGCGAAACATTTACGGCAATAGGCAGAGGCGCACCTATTTTTTCCTTGATAGACTTGGCTTTTTTGCAGGCTTGGATTAAAACCCATTCGCCGATTTTGTCGATAAGCCCGGTTTCTTCAGCGATCTGTATGAATTTTATCGGCTCTATCATTTCTTCGCCGGGCGGCTGCCATCGCAGCAGTGCTTCAGCGCCGCAGATAAGCCCTGTGCTAAAGTCCACCTTAGGCTGGTAATGCAGCAGCAGTTCATTGTTTTCAATTGCCTGGCGTAGCCTGAACTCCAGCTTTACACGTTCTGCGAGTGCCTCGTTTAGTTCCTGTGTATAAACCTGATAGTTGTTACGACCGGCTTTTTTTGCCTTATACATGGCAGTATCGGCGTTTTTCAGCAGCATGCTGGGGTCGCCGCCATCATCCGGATAAATGCTGATTCCTATGCTGCATGTGACTAAATAATCCAGGCCGTTAATCACACATGGCTCAGCTACGTTAGAGAGTATGCGTTTCATGGTGATGTTGATGTTGTTGATGTTGTCGATATTGGAAATCAATATGACAAATTCGTCGCCGCCAAGACGAACCACAGTATCTACTTCGCGCACACAGGCAGATAAGCGCTGTGACATAATCAGCAGTAAATGGTCGCCAACTTCATGCCCCATGCTGTCGTTAATGAGTTTGAACTGGTCAAGATCAAGAAACGCAACCGCCATTTTATTGTGATAGCGGTCGGCAAAATTAATACATTGCATTAACCTGTCATGCAGCATGCAGCGGTTAGGCAGTCCTGTGAGCGTGTCATGCGTTGCCTGATATTCCAGCTGCGTCTCGTAGTTTTTTCTTGCCGTGATGTCTTCAACGGTACCTTCGTAATAAAGTAAGTTTCCTGCCTCGTCATATACCGATCGGGCATTTTCTGAAATCCAGATAGTGCTGCCATCCTTTTTATACGCTAATGATTCAAAGTTTTGTATGTTTTGATGTGACTCCATCGCAAGTACAAATTCTTTTCTGCGCCCCGGCATTACATAGAGCTGCTCGTTAATATTGTTCAGCACCGAGATTAACTCTTGCGCTGAGCTGTAGCCGTACATACGTGCCAGAGATGGATTCACCATCAGATAATGCCCGCTTGGGGACGATTGGAAAATCCCCTCGATGGCATTTTCAAATATAGAACGGTAACGTGATTCGGCATCACGTAGCGACTGCTCAATTTGCTTGCGCGTGGCGATATTTTGAATAATACCTTCAATCGCCTGGATTTTTCCTTTCGCGCTATATATAGGGTTACCACGTTCTGATACCCAAATGATCTCGCCATTTGCGCGTTTGATTCTATATTCAATTTCAAAGCGTGAGCCAGTTTCTACTGCTTCATTAATTATGTCCCGTACCAGCTGACGGTCATCTTCAAAGGTGATTTCTTCGTATGAAACTACATTATTAAACATCAAGTCCTCAGGAGCGTATCCGGTCAATTCCTTACATCCGACACTGGCAAATATCATGGTCCAGTAATCATCATAAAGCGTGCAATAAACCAGCCCATCCATATTCTCTATAAGCACATCAAGCATATGCTGACGATTGTGCACAAATGAATCTACAGAGATGAGATTTGTAATTTTAGGCAGCGAGTTCATTGTTTATAAAACCCCAGTAATGTTCTGGAAAGCTAACTATTAAAAAAATGCAGTCATTAGCCAATATCAGTGGCAAATGACTCGTAGTTAAAGCAAATCATGTAATCTGAATCCTATTTCAGTTGCCAGTGGTTCGGTTTCCTTAATAGCCAACCCTAAAAATTGGTCAGCCTTTACTGGTCCTGCCAATTCACACATTGCCATGTAGCAAAGGTTCACCAGTTTCTGCAGCACATCCAGATCATGCTGGCCTTCGAGTGTTTCAGCACTCATGGTAAACCAGTCTCGGATATACATAAGCCGCATCTTGTCAGTTTCAAGTTCGGCCAGATGCTTGATAACAAAGCCTCTGATAGACTTTTCATCGTCTTTATTAAACTTTGCAAACAGCTGTTGCAATAGTTTAATAAAGACTGTGGTTTGGTATGCCTCATGGGCCTCTGTATTTTCACTTGATAAAGTTTTTTTCTGCTGAAGCGCAATGAATGGGTCTGGCAAAAGTTCATCCGGTGATAACTCCAGTGCCATAAAAATAGCCTTCAGGATTTTGGCACGCTCACACTTCAGAACCTCGCTGTTGCAACAGCGAGCGACAAATACACTCAAGGCAAATTTTGGTTTCTGTGAATACTCTGATTGCCATAAATTAATTGCATCTAATAATGTATGGTCGTCAAAATAAGGTCGCATCCCAGTAAAAATTGCACGACGTCTGAATATTAAATCCATTTATTTTTCAACTTTTTTGTAGATTAAGAGATGCGATTTAAAGTTTGCTTAAATCTTTCAGGTTTTCGTTTGTGTAAGCGGCATTCTGACCAAATTCCGGGTAGCCGATTTCACCATGCTCAGTAATATCAAGGCCACGTTGTTCATGTAAGCTGCTTACACGCAAACCAAATAATGCAGAGATTAGCGAATACATAATGAATGCGCTCACAAACACCCATGCAAATGCTGCACCAATACCTACCAGCTGCACCATTATTTGCTGAGGATTAAACATGTTTCCGGTTAAAAACAAGCCAGCTGCAAGTGTTCCCCATGCGCCGCATAATCCATGTACTGATACTGCGCCGACTACATCATCCAAACGCATTTTTTCGAGCATCATTACACCAATGACACTGATACCGCCGCCAATTAGCCCCGTAAGTATTGCATAAGGTACCTGCATGGAAGCGCAGCCAGCCGTAATAGCAACCAAGCCAGCAATGCTGCCGTTAATCGTGCTGGTGAGTAAAATGGGTTGGCGTGAGAGTATGCTGATTAGAATTGCGCCAATAGCACCGGCTGCACCGGCCATGTGCGTGTTTAATAAGATATGCCCGATGTTAGCACCTGCGGCCAGCGTGCTGCCGCCATTAAAACCAAACCAGCCAAACCACAGCAGAAACCCGCCGATAGGAATAAGGCTTAAATTATGTCCAGGCACACTGCGGGTCTCGCCTTTATCACTAAAGCGGCCAAGGCGCGGCCCAAGTAAAATGATTGCGGCTAATGCGCACCAGCCCCCGACGGAATGCACTACAGTAGAGCCTGCAAAATCAATAAAGCCCATTTGTTTAAGCCAGCCATTATCATTCCATGCCCAACTGCCAAATATCGGATAAATAAACGCTGTAATACCGCAGGTGCCGATCAGATAGGCAATGTAGTTAGTACGCTCCGCCATTGCACCGCTCACGATAGTTGCTGCGGTTGCTGCAAACATAATCTGGAAAAAAATCAGGGTGTAGTCCCAATCCGGTGCGGATGATAGGCCGAACAGAGTAGTGCCGTAATAGCCGCTTGGATTGGCACCAAACATTAAGCCGTAGCCTACGAGCCAGAATAATAAGGTGCCCACACACAGGTCGATGTAGTTTTTCATCATGACATTGACTGTATTTTTAGAGCGCACCATGCCCGCTTCTAAAAGCGCAAAGCCGCCTTGCATTAAAAATACCAGCACGCCGGCCATGAGCACCCACACAGTATTAATTATGACGGGCTTGATTGCATCTTCTGCAAATACGCTAGATGGCATTAGACACATCACGCCTAATAACACTAACAAGCCAGATTTTTTAATAGTCAGCATAAACACCCTTATGAAAATGTAATGAGTTATTACATACAAAGATGCAGGATCCATGCCATTTTTGAAGGTGATGCAGATGATCAAGTAATTAATCGGGATTTAACAATAAGCACAAGCCGTATTTAAGCCTGCAATACAAAACGCTGGATGAAGATAATCGGATATTTCTTAGCCAATTTTGAAACTAGTAAAAAATAGTCAACTTATTTCAGTATGTGTCACTACAAATAAAAAGGCCCCGAATTTCGGGGCCTTTTTATTTGATCTGACTGAATACTATTTCTTGTTTTCAGCGTCTACTTCTTCAAAGTCATCACTGGCGAGCGGTTCGTCATTTGAATTAGCACCATCTTCAACAGCGTTGGCGCGATGTTGCAGGTAGGCATCACGCATGAATGCATAAGGGTCAAGTGATGCTTCATCAACCAGGTCAGTTGCGTCAAGCAACTCTGTACGTTTATCGATAAATTGCGCTGTACGCAATTGATTGTGCAGGCGTATTTCACCGATGTTATGTGTGTAGTGAACAGCATCAGTTGTTGCAGTATCAAAAACCAGGCCTGTGGTATCGCGTACGGTGGATGGGCCTAAGAAAGGAAGCACAAGGTAGGCACCGTTACCGACCCCCCAGTAGCCTAATGTCTGGCCAAAGTCTTCTTTATTGACCGGTACATTATCCATGCCTGCCACGTCAACAAAACCGGCAATACCAAAAGTGGAGTTAATGACAAAGCGACCGGTTTCACTGAATGCATCCGCGAGTTTAAATTGCAGCAGATTGTTCAAAATGCTGGTGACAGTGCGTAGGTTATTAAAGAAGTTATTGATGCCAGTGCGCACGGGCGTTGGCGCGATTGCTTTGTAGCCTTTGGCAACAGGTTTAAACAAAGCTTTGTCCGTAACATCGTTGAATTTATAAATGCCGCGGTTGACGCCTTCGAGCGGGTCTTTGTTGGCTTGCGATGCGCAGCCAGCTAATAACAGGCCAAAGAGGCAGGCTGTAATTAATTTAAGTAATTTTATATGCATTTTGAATTAATTTCTTATTGATAATTTTTTGGTTTTTATTAGAAATTTATATTTCTTACTGATTTGTTCTATCCCAGTATCCAATTATTCATGAGCACGGCGTTTCTGTCTATCAATATAATTTGTTACTAAATGTAAAATAAACTATATGTTGTTTAAATGCAACACTATTTTAAATTGCATGCAGCGTGTGCTTCTATTATTGCTATGTAAAGTATATAACTAATTGTATTCAGATATTTAACGTTTTTTTTAGCTGGAATTATCCCCCTGAGTTTTTATACAAATCCAGTGCCAGCCCACGCTGTATGCTGTGGTCTGCAATCGGTGGCGGATAATCACGACCGATGGCTATATTAATCACAGATTGTCGTTCAGCAGACATTAACCAGGGGGCATGGATTTCTTTATCATTGCATTTGCTTATCTCAGGTATATATTTGCGGATGAAGCGGCCATTTGCGTCAAAGCGTTCACTCTGCGTGGTCGGGTTGAAAATCCTGAACCAGGGTTGTGCATCGCAGCCTGTAGAAGCTGCCCACTGCCAACCGCCGTTATTGGCACTAAAATCAAAATCGATTAACTTTTCTGCAAAATAGCGTTCACCCCAGCGCCAGTCTATGAGCAGGTCTTTAACCAGAAAGCTGGCAGCTACCATGCGTAAGCGGTTGTGCATAAAGCCGGTGTTGTTAAGTTGACGCATGGCGGCATCCACTAAGGGGTAACCGGTTTTGCCATCGCACCAGGCTTTGAAGTAATCAGGGTTGTTGGGGAATGGCAAGGATTCAAATTCAGCCTTGAATGCTTTGCCAACAGCAATTTGCGGGTGATGGTGCAAAATCTGGAAATAAAAATCACGCCAGATGAGTTCTGATAGCCATGTCTCAGCGCCAGCGCCACCGATCTGCATCGCAGTTCGCGCCAGATGCCGGATAGAAATAGTGCCAAAGCGCAGATGTACCGATAAATATGAAACGCCTTTGATGCCAGGAAAGTCACGCGCTTCTTTGTAGCGCTGCATACGGTCTGTAAAATCGGCGAATAGCTGTGCGCCGCCACTCATGCCGGTAGGCAGGCGCATCTGTGAAAGATTGGTGCGTTTAAATCCCAATGATTCAAGGCTCATGAGGCTGCCAAAATTAGGATTGCCATTAACTTTGGCTAGATTTTTAGTATAGGCATCAACTGGGTAGGCTCTCAGAAAAAAGTCATTGATGGTTTTGAGCCACATGTTTTTATAGGGTGTGAATACGCTATAAGGCTTTCCTGACATGCTCAGCACTTCATCTTTTTCAAAAATGACCTGATCCTTGAAATGATGAAAATCGATGCCACTATTTTTCAGCTGATCTGCTACATGTGCGTCACGTGATATCGCATCCGGCTCGTAGTCATGGTTGATAAATACCGCTTCTACTTGCAGCGCTTTTGCCAGTTTTGGAATCTCATCCTTTGCGTTGCCGTGCAGTACGATCAGATCGCCGCCTTTTTCTTGCAGCGCGGATTTAAGTTCTTTTATGCTTTCCCATATAAATTCAACCCGGCGGTCATGCTTATCTGTGAGCTGGTCCAGAATGTCCGTGTCAAAAATAAATGCACAATAAACCTGGGCGGAATATCTGAGGGCATGATAAAGCGCTGCGTGATCGTAATCACGCAGGTCGCGGCGAAACCAGACTAGAGATTTTGTATATTGGTGTGCTGTGTTTTGCATAGGCTGTAAGACTCCGCAGGTTAGTCTCACAGTTTAGCAAATAGTTTAGAAAAATTTGGTCAACAGCTTTTTAGCCAGAATCTTTCTGGAATTTAATAACTTTAGCCTCTGGCACCAAACACATATTTTTCTTTAGAGGTTTCATGTACGATTTCTTTTTCCAGCTCTGGTAGCTTGAGCATTCCCAGAACATTTTGTAAATCTAAAGATAATAAAATAAGTTCTTCATCGCCAATTTCATCAATCTGCTGGAAAATATCACTCGCGTAGTGGCTGTCGCGGATCATTTTTGCCGAATTGACGGAGCCTATAAATTTTCTGGCAGCGACCGAAAATTTTGATAAAAGAATTAAACACTGGTTATCCATAGCAACTAGTCTCCCCCTTGGTTTTTAAAATTACAGTTTTCAAAATTACGTTTGCAAAATAAATTTGCCAAAAAAGTGCAATTTTTTTGTTATAAGTAAGGTTATGGTGCATGTCACCACCATACCCGGCACTAAATGTGCCCTTTACATAAGGATTAGCATTTACTATGCCAGTTTATTTCGGTAGGTTTATTCGCGATGGTACGGGTGGTTCTGAATGACGCTATGTGCACGGTAAAGCTGCTCGGTCAGCAGCACGCGTACGAAGGCGTGGGGTAGGGTGAGTTTGGAAAGACCCCATAACCAGTCAGCCTGTTGTTTGAGGCTGGCATGCAGGCCGTCAGCGCCGCCAATGACTATGCTGACATCGCGCCCCAGCGTTTGCCAGACCTTCATCTTGTCGGCGAGCTGTAGCGTTGTGACTTCCTGGCCGCGCTCATCGCAAGCAATCAGGTAATCGCGGCCTGTCGCTTCTAAAATTCTTTTTGCTTCAATAAGCTGGATGTTTTCAGTACTGTTGCCGGCAGCGCGCTTCTCAGGTTTGATATCAACGATTTCAACTGATAACTCGCGTGGCATGCGTTTGGTGAAATCAGCGCAGGCGGTATCAACCCAGCCCGGCATTTTGTGTCCAACGCTAATGATTCGTAACTTCAAATTAAATGAGCTGCGTATGAATAACGACTACTGTTTAAATTTAATCAGTAGTCGTCATGATGAGGATTACTCTTCTGATTTAATGTGGCTGCGACGGCTTTCTGCCTCGCCCCACAATTGTTCCAGATTGTAATAGGCGCGGGTTGCAGGCACCATGATGTGAACAACAATGTCGTCCAAGTCAACTAGTACCCATTCACCTTCTTTTTCGCCTTCAGTGCCGCGGATGGCAAAGCCTTTTTCTTTGAGCTTTTCACGTACATTGTCGGCAACAGCTTTAGCCTGACGGCTGGAGTTGGCTGAAGCTACGATCATGTAATTGGTCATGCTGGTAAGTTTACGCACGTCCATCACGCTGATGTCGAAGCCTTTGATGTCTTCAATTGCGTCGATTACGGCGAGTTTCATAGCCTCTAGGTGTTCGTTATTAGAGGCTATGTTCTGTGTTTTTTGTGTCATTTATGCGGCCTGTGCTGGAATTGCGTTGCGTTGTGATTGTATGCGGTTATGGCTGTCTACATACACGAGTTGTGGGCTGTAGGTTTTAAGTTCTGCTTCGTCGTAATTGGCGAAGCTGGCAATAATAATAATGTCTTGCGGGTGCGCTCTGTGTGCGGCAGCGCCGTTCACGGAGATAATGCCAGAATGACGCTCAGCGCGAATCGCGTACGTGGTAAAACGCTGGCCATTGGTTACATTGTAAATACTGATTTGCTCGTATTCACAGATATTTGCTGCTTCTAACAGCTCTTCGTCAATTGCACAGCTGCCTTCATAGTGAAGCTCTGAGTGCGTCACATGTACGCGGTGCAATTTAGATTTAAGCATGATTCTTTGCATGTGCTTAACCATTTATGAAAAGGGAACGTATTATAGTCTTTTCAAACACTTAGACGTGTTGGCTACACATTACTGTGCTAATGCTCGCTCTGCGCTTCGTCGACGTATTATTGCCGGTTTGTAAATGGGATTTATACAAGAAATCAATTGAATTCGGGGTTGTTAATTCAGGTTCGGGTGAATTCGATATTGTCTATCAGGCGCGTATTGCCTATTTTAGCGGCTGCCAGCACAACCAGCGCTGTATCTTCTTTAGATGCCGGTAATAAGGTACGCGCAGAGCGCACAGAAATATAGTCGGTGAGCCAGCCATTACTGTTTAAGTGCTGTGCAGCGGCTTGTTCTAATCCGGTAAAGTCAGTGTTGCCTTGCTGAATGCTGTCGACTATTTGTTTGAGGCAGGCATTGAGTGTGGCGGCATTCGTTTTCTGCTCTTGGCTCAGGTAGCCGTTGCGAGAGCTCATGGCCAAACCGCTGGCTTCACGTATAGTGTCACCTGCAATGATCTCGAGCGGCAGGTTAAATTGCCTTACCAGTTCACGAATGATAAATAATTGCTGAAAATCTTTTTTGCCAAATACAGCTACTTGCGGCATTACGATATTGAATAGCTTCATGACAACGGTTGCCACGCCGTCAAAATGTCCGGGTCTGGTCGCGCCGCACAGCTCTTTTGCAATCGGTGGGGCGCTGATGATCATGGTTTGTCCAAGATCATTAGTTGCGGCATTAAAGTCAGGGTACATTTCTTGCAGGTTGGGGGCAAACACAATGTCGACACCGGCGGCTTGCAGTTTTTCACAGTCAGCATCCAGCGTGCGTGGATAACTCGCCAAATCTTCATTCGCGCCGAACTGCAGCGGGTTTACAAAAATACTCACTACAACGCATTGCGCATGTTGCTTTGCAAGTGTTGCCAGATGAATATGGCCAGCATGCAGGTTACCCATGGTAGGCACCAGCGCCACAGCATTTTTGGATTTCAGCGCGTTTCTTAATTCAGCTACGGTATGGATGATTTGCATAATATTGAGTTAGTCTGGAGCTGATTTTTTTAATAGCTATGTTCTGCTGCCGGGAAGTTTTTGTTCTTTACAGCATGCACGTAATTGCTGATAGCTTCTTGAATGCTGCCGCTCTCAGCCAGAAAGTTTTTGGCAAAACGCGGTGCCTTGTAGTCGCTTGGGTTTTTGCTGGCAACGCCAGTGTAAATGCCCAGCAAGTCCTGAATCACTAATACCTGTCCGCTACAGTCAACACCGGCACCAATACCGATAGTCGGTATTTTAAATTTTTCGGTAATTTGCCTGGCGAGTGCAGCAGGCACCATTTCCAGAAGAATCAAGCAAACGCCGGCTGCATGCATGTTAATGGCATCTTGTGTGATTTTCTGCGCACTTTCGTCGGTTTTACCTTGAATTTTATAACCGCCCAGCTGTATTACTGACTGCGGCGTGAAGCCAAGATGCGCGCATACCGGAATGCCTCGTTCTACCATGTGGCGCACAGTATCTACCGCTTCCCCACCTTCAAGTTTAACGATATGTGCGCCGGCATCAATCAGCGCTTGTGCATTGTTACAGGCGTCTTCAATATCATGTTCATAACTGCCATAAGGCATGTCGGTCATAATTAAGGTGTTCGGCGCACCGGCAGCGACACATCTGGTGTGGTAGATCATATCCTGCATGGTTACTTGCAAAGTGTTTTCTGCGCCTTGCAGTACCATACCCAGCGAGTCGCCGACCAGCAGTACATCGATACCTGCCGCGGCAGACACTTTTGCCAACGTCGCGTCGTAGCAAGTGAGCATGGCGATTTTTTCGCCGGATGCTACTAATTGATCAAGTGTCGGTTTGGATATCATTCTTCAAAGTTCGGATTAAAAAACTCGCGCTGACCTTTAATCTGCTCAATGCGGCTCAGCAGTAAATCAAAAGCGCTTTTGTTTTTTAAGATATTGAGTTTTTCGTTATTTACAATCAATACCGGTGAGGCATCATAGATATGAAAAAACTCGCTGTAAGCATTTGCCAGACGCTCTATGTATTCACGCGGAATTTCCTGCTCGTAACTGATGCTGCGTTCTTCAATACGCTCCATCAGGGCATCAATCGGCGTTTGCAGGTAAATTACCAGGTCAGGTTTTGGCGCTTTAATCTGTAAATGCTGGTAAATTTGATGATACAAGGCATACTCTTCATCATCCAGATTCAGTCGTGCAAAAATCGGGTCTTTTTCCAGAAAAAAGTCAGCAACAATCGGCTTCGCAAACATGTCGCGCTGACTCAGGTCTTTAATCTGGTTGGCACGCTGGAATAAAAAGAACAGCTGGGTGGGTAAACCGTAGCGCTGAGCATCCTGATAAAAGCGTGGCAGGAAAGGATTGGTTTCCGCTTTTTCTGACAGGTAATCTACAGGGAATTGGTCAACCAGCATTTTAGCCAGTGTAGTCTTGCCGCTGCCAATCGGGCCTTCTACAACAATGTAGGGGTATTTGTTGAATATGCTCATGAAATTTTCTAGCTTAGTTTTTTAATATCTTTTGATAACTCAGGGCTGATTAGCGATTCTATTTTGCCATGAACAGGCATCGACAATTGCGGTGCGATTTCAAATAAAGGCAACAGTACAAACCCTCTGGTGTGCATTCTTGGGTGCGGCAATATCAGCGTATCACTTTGAATTACCATATTTTCATACAACAGTAAGTCGCAGTCCAGTACGCGCGGCGCATTTATAAACGGGCGTACACGACCGGCTTCGTTTTCAATAGCGTGTAATGCCAGCAGCAGTTCCTGCGGAGAAAGTTCTGTTTGCACTTCGGCAACTGCGTTAATAAAATCTGGTACCGGACTATTGTCCGTGTCATGCGGACAGTCAATCGGCGCGGTTTTATATAAAGACGATGTTTTAAGCAGCTGTGTTTTTGGCAGGTTTGATAATGCCATCAATGCTTTTTCAACCTGGAAAACCGGATCTTGCAAATTACTTCCCAGTGCAACAAATGCCTGATGCATCATGATGCATCAGGGCTACTGCTGCCGGGTTTCTTTGGTTTTCTTCTTTTTCGCTTTTTGGGAGCGGTATCTGCTTGCAGCATGGCATTACGTTCTTCACCTTCGGCTTCCGCAAACTTGGTCCACCATTCACCCAGTTCGGCGGGGGTTTCACCAGACTCGCAACGCAACAGCAAAAAGTCATAGCCAGCCCGATAACGCGGGTTTGTGAGCAGACCAAATGGGCGTTTGCCTGCACGTTGTTCAAATCGTGGCTGCAAGCCCCAGATTTCTTTCATGGCAGCAGTATAGCGGTTGTGAATTGCGAGTTTTTCCGCCTGCGTGGCAATCACATCATTCATAGCCATATGCAGTGCGGGAATGGGCGGATTGTCTTTTTTGTAGTTAGTCCAGGCGGCCAGTACTTCATGCCACAGCAAGGTTGCAAATAAAAAGCTGGGGTTGGCAGATTTGCCGGAAAGGATACGGTCATCTGTATTTTTAAGCGCCAGCATCACGAAGCGTTCGCCCATTGGCTGTTCCAGCACCACATCCAGCATTGGCAACAAGCCATGATGCAGGTGCTGCTTGCGTAAGGCCGTAACGCTTTCAATCGCATGTCCGGACAAAAATAGTTTCAGCATTTCGTCAAATAAGCGACTAGGCGGCACGTCTTCCAGCAGTTCTGCCATTTTGGCAATCGGCGCTTTGGTCGCAGGATCGATGCTTAGACCAAGCTTGGCTGATAAGCGCACTACGCGCAGCATGCGGACCGGGTCTTCTGCATAGCGTGTTTCTGGTTTGCCAATAATGCGTAGCACGCCGGCCTGAATATCGGCAAAACCGTGATGAAAGTCGAGCACTTCCTGACTGGTTGGGTCGTAATACAGCGCGTTGGCAGTAAAGTCGCGGCGCGTGGCATCTTCTTCCAGGCTACCGAATACATTGTCGCGCGTAATACGGCCTGATTCGTTGGTATGTGCATCGCCTGCAGACTGGTGATGACCACGGAAAGTGGAAACCTCAATGGTTTCATCGCCAAACAGTACATGCACTAAACGAAAGCGCTTGCCGATAATGCGTGAGCGTCTGAAAACGCGGTTTACTTCTTCCGGCGTGGCATCGGTCGCCACATCAAAGTCCTTGGGGTTACGGTTCAGCAGTAAGTCACGCACAGCGCCGCCGACAATGTAGGCTTCAAAGCCCGCCTTCTGCAGGCCGTCTATCGTGCGCATTGCAGCACTGCTTAACAGGTTGCGATCGATTTGGTGCTTTTTAAAGGGAATGACTTCGGCTTTATCTCTATTACCGCTGGTTTTTTTACCGGTTTTTTTGGTGCCTAGTATCGGACGGCTTTTTGTTGACTGCGGTTTCGAGGCTTCAGATGAACGAGGTGTCGGCTTTTCGTGCTCAGCTTTTTTGGTTCTGGGCCTGAAAATTTTATCTAGCAGTTTTTTGATCATGCGAAATTATAGCTTAAATTTAATCTTGTACTTAAGTTCCGATTTCAACAAAACATGCAAGGCACTCTATAAACACATTTTTGGGTGCATTGCTGCGTTTTATGGTGCCCGGAACCTCGCTGTATACTGCATCCCAAACTCTGCATTTATAAAAGCGCCCTACATCACGATGCTATTTAGCCGAGTGATCCCACAGCACATCGCTGACACCGGCTTCTTTATTAATAATGCGGCACATTACAAACAGCAGGTCAGATAAACGGTTCAGGTATTTTCTTGAGGTTTCTGTCACGTTCTCGGCATGGTGCAGTTGCATGAGTTCACGTTCTGCACGGCGACAGACTGTGCGCGCCAGATGGCAGTAAGCCGCAGCTTTAGTGCCCCCAGGCAGAATGAACTCTTTCAGTGGAGACAATTCTGCATTAAGCCTGTCGATGGCTTCTTCCAGATCATCAATTCGCGCCTGTTTTAATAGCACATAGCCGGGTATGGATAGCTCGCCGCCGATATTGAACAAGTCATGTTGAATCTGTGTCAGCGACTTTCTGATGGTGTTCGGGATGTTTTCCGTCAGTATCATACCGATTACAGAATTGAGCTCATCTACATCGCCCATGGAATTGACGCGCGGGCTGTCTTTATTGATGCGGCTGCCATCACCCAGACCAGTTGTACCGTCATCACCTGTGCGCGTGTATATTTTGCTAAGTCTGTTTCCCATAAGCCTACCTAAATTAAATCCTTTATAATTGAGCTATTGTAACTGATGATGACTTTGCAATGACCGATCAAACTATAACACTCGAAATTAAAAATATCCCGATTAGGTCAGCTCATATAGCTGATGCGCCTATCGGCGTGTTTGATTCCGGCGTTGGCGGTATTTCGGTGTTGCAGCATATTCATGCCTTGCTACCACATGAGCAACTGATGTATGTGGCAGATAGCAGATATGCTCCCTATGGCAATAAAACCCCACAAGAAATTCAATCAAGATGCTTTGAAATCGCAGATTTTTTAATCGCTAAAGGCGTCAAGGCAATTGTCGTGGCCTGTAATACGGCCACTGCAGCTGCGATTGATATGATGCGTGAGAAATATAGCTTGCCGATTATAGGTATGGAGCCTGCCGTAAAGCCTGCGGCAGAAGCCTCGAAAAACGGTGTAATAGGGGTGCTGGCAACCGTTGGTACGCTGAAAAGCGCACAGTTTGCAGGTTTGCTCGAAAGCTACGGACGCAATGTAAAAGTAGTCACGCAGGGTTGTATTGGTTTGGTCGAATGTATTGAGCGCGGTGAGCTGCGAAGTGACAATACGCTCAACTTGCTGGAACAATATTGTCAGCCGCTGCTGGATGAGGGAGCGGATACCATTGTTCTGGGTTGTACCCATTACCCGTTTGTAAAACCGCTGATTCAGCAGATTGTTGGTCAAAATGTCACGTTGATTGATACCGGCGCGGCAGTCGCCAAGCATCTGCAAAAGCGACTGGCAGCACTTGATTTACTCACGCAGCAACATCTGGCTGGTTCAGTCAGGTTCTGGACGAATAGCCAGGCGGCAGATGCAGAGCAGGTGATTGAGGCGCTGTGGGGTAAAAGTGCTGTAGCGGAGTTTTTTGACTGATGGTTTTAGCTAAGCTAATTCTTTAGCAATTACCGACGGCAGTTTCTTCGGTGATTTGATGCGCAACTGTTTATTCACATTGAACTGACCAAACACCACGGTGATGTCTTTGCTTGATACGCCAAATTCTCCCGCAAGAAATTTCACCATAAAATCAGTAGCCTTGCCGTTTTCCGGGGTGGCGGTCACACTGATTTTTAGCTGATTGCCCTTGGGTTTGCCGATGACAGTCTTTTTTGCACTAGGGGTGCCAAGTACATTGAGAATTAAGGTGTCACCTTCCCAGCCGCAGAAGGAGGACAGTTTGGTTTCTTTTGCGGTGTTTTCGACAACTGTTTCAGGCTTGGATTTTTTCACCGTTGTTCGTTCAGTTTTTAACTTGAACTTTTAGTGGTGGCCTACAACTTCACCTTCTTTTAATTTGTACTTGGTGCCGCAATATGGGCAGGCAACATGGCCGGTTTGAGCTACATCTAAAAACACACGCGGGTGTGATGCCCACAGTTCAACTTGTTTGGTTGGGCAGTGCAGTGGCAGGTCTTTAGCAGAGACTTCGATTTCTTTTGTGTCAGACATTTCTTGAGCTTTCTTTCATGCGCCATCTCTGCCAAGGCAAAGATGGCGGTATATGTGGCTTATACCAGTGTTAACCAATCAGCATGTTTAGCAGATCTGCCATGAACTACATCAAAGTACAGTTTCTGTAACTGCTTGGTGATCGGGCCGGCTGTACCTTCGCCGATGCTGCGGCGATCAAGTTCACGGATCGGTGTCACTTCTGCTGCAGTGCCTGTGAAGAATGCTTCGTCTGCGCCATAAACTTCATCACGCGTGATACGTTTTTCAATGACTTGAATGCCTAATTCGCCAGCCAGTTGCACAACGGTGTCGCGCGTGATGCCTTCTAAAGCAGCGGTGAGGTCAGGGGTGTAAAGTTTACCGTTACGCACGATGAATACGTTTTCGCCTGAGCCTTCCGCAACAAAGCCGTCAACATCCAGTAACAATGCTTCTTCGTAGCCGTCGTTATGTGCTTCCTGATGCGCCAGAATGCTGTTCATGTAGTTGCCGTTAGCTTTGGCTTTACACATGGTCACGTTTACGTGGTGACGTGAGAATGATGAAGTTTTGACACGGATACCGTGGTCAAGCGCTTCCTGGCCCATGTATGCGCCCCATTTCCATGCGGCAACAATTACGTGGGTTGACAGTGTTTTTGCAGAAATACCCATCGCTTCAGCACCGTAGAATGCCATAGGGCGCAGGTAGGCTGATTCCAGGTTGTTATCACGCACTGAGGCTAGCTGTGCAGCTGAGATTTCTTCTTTGCTGTAAGGCATTTTCATACCCAGAATGTGCGCAGAGCGGAACAATCTGTCTGTGTGGTCTTGCAAACGGAAAATAGCGGTACCCTTGTCGGTTTTGTATGCGCGTACGCCTTCAAATACACCCATGCCGTAGTGCAGTGTGTGAGTTAAAACATGAGTCGTGGCATCGCGCCAGTTGACCATTTCACCGTCATACCAGATTACGCCGTCGCGGTCTGCCATACCGCCAGAAGTTACTGCAGGGTTTGCCATGCTCTATCCTTAAATGCTTGAAATAATGCAAAACCATTATTGTAAACGACACAGAGTTGTCTTTGCAGTAATTTATACCGATAGCACACATTTTTTTATTGCAAGGTATTGAATTTATTGTGCATGATAGAATCAATGCAATTACATACATGACATCAATACATATGAAAACCAGATATTTTTTAATCGCGCTGTTGCTGCTTGCTGTTTCAGCTTGTAAACCTGCCGCCCAGCAGAATCAGTTCTCGGCAACCGATGTTACGGGTGCCGACTTCGCACAAACGCTGAATTTAACTGACCATACCGGTAAGCCACGTTCGCTTGCTGATTTTAAAGGCAAGGCAGTAGCCATATTTTTTGGCTATACACATTGTCCGGATGTATGCCCGACCACGATGGCCGATATGAAGCAAACCATGAAACTGCTGGGTTCGCGTGCAGATGAGCTACAGGTTTTGTTTGTAACATTGGACCCGGAGCGCGATACGCAGGAAGTGCTGGCGCAGTATGTACCAAGCTTTGATAGGCGCTTTATCGGCTTGTTTGGCACTAAAGAAGAGACTACTAAAGCAACGGCAGACTTCAAGATTTTTGCATCCAAGGTCGAGAATAGCGGCAGGAGCGGTTACACCATAGACCACAGTGCAGGGCTTTATCTATACGATAAAACCGGAAAAATCAGGTTATATGTGGCCTACGGTGAAAAACCGGCAGTGATTGCGGCGGATATTGAAAAGCTGCTTTGAATGTATTGATAGGTATTAAAAAAGGGGCGTTAGCCCCTTTTTATTTTTAAAGATTAATTTGCCGGTGATTCGCCGTATTGGTTGGTTTCTGCATTACCCTCTTGTGCAAGAAAGTAAATGAGTGGAATCCAGCCTAATATCGGAATTAACCACAATAGCTGTAACCAGCCACTTTTGTTAAGGTCATGCAGGCGGCGCGCACCTGCAGCAAGCGATGGCAACAGTGTAATCAACGAGAATATCAATGAAAGGCTGTCACCGACTACACCTAAAGCCAATGACCCGATAAAACAAAATAAGGCAAACCACCAATATTCCGGTCGTTTGGCTCTGCCATTAAAATCGGCATACTTTTGAAAGCACAGCTTAATCGATTCCTGAAAGTCCATCTATGTATTCCCCCTGATTTAGTTATTGTTACGGAATGTCGATAAGCCAATAATAAATTCAAGCTGTATCTACATTACCAGAACTAATCTTACATCACATGCAATCGGGGTGACCACACCTTGAGTTCTTTTTCTGCAGCTTTGTAATCAGGGTAAATACTCGCCACCACTGCCCAGAATTTGGCTGAGTGGTTCATTTCTTTGAGGTGAGCGAGTTCGTGGCAGATCACATAATTGATCAGGTGTGGCGGCGCCTGTAGCAGGCGCCAATTGAGCCTGACTTCTCTTCTGGAATTGCAACTGCCCCAGCGCGTGCGTGCATTGGATATTAACAACTTGGGCAATGCTACCCCGAGTTTGGTCGAGAATATTTCCAGCCGTCTGGCAAAGTCAGTGAGCGCCTGTTTCTTGTACCACAGCAGTACTTTGCGCGCGACTGCCGGCGCTTCGTTGTGGTTAGGCATTGCCAATTCTAAAAGCCCGGGCACGTGGTTGACTGCCTTTGAGCGAGCATCGTGCTTAACCGCGAGAGTAACCGTGCTGCCTAGCAGTAGCAGCTGCTCGCCGTCTTGCCATTGCAATGCAGGCAGCTTGTTTTGATTAAGCGTACTGAGTTTCTTTTGTATCCAGTCCGCTTTCTGCGTAATCAGACTATCCAGCAGGGATTGTGAAATGCGTTTCGGAGCATGTACGATCAGGCCATCTGCGGTGATTTTTAAGCCGACGGTTCGGCGCTGGCGACGTTCCAACTGATAGTTTATTTGCTCGCCTGACGGCAGGGTGAGTACGTGACTCATAGGCTTAGTTTTTGGCGTCCAATATCGTCATTTCAGACTCGATCCATGCTTCAACCTGATGGCTCAGTGCATCGGCTTTTAATCCGGCAGATTGAATAGGTTTGCCAATATGAATCTGGATGATGCCGGGTTTTTTGATGAACGAATTCTTTGCCCAGTATCTGCCGGCATTGTGCGCTACCGGCACTACCTGAGTCTTGGTGTGCGTGGCAAGCCAGGCGCCGCCGATCTGGTATTTGCCTTTTTCACCGGGTGCCATACGTGTACCTTCAGGAAAGATAACTACCCACAGGCCGATTTTCAGCCTTGCTGCGCCATTGACTACTAGTTTTTTTAATGCCTCACGGCCAGCACTGCGGTCAATCGCGATCGGGGATGACATGGCCAAGCCCCAGCCGAATATCGGAATCCATAGTAATTCACGTTTGAGCACATAAACCTGCGTTGGGAATATTGCCTGAAAAGCCAGCGTTTCCCATGCGGACTGGTGTTTACTGAGGATGATGCTCGGTGTATCAGGCAGATTTTCCAAGCCTGTCACTTCATGGCGGATATTACAGGTGATGCGCAGCCACCAGATCATGCTGCGCGCCCAGCCGGAAATCAGCACGTTGCGTATAACCGGGTTGAGCGGCAATGCGAGAAAAGCAATCAGTGTGAATATCGGGGCGGTAATAACCTGCCCGAGAAGGAATAAGCTTGAGCGTAAAAGTAACATAGAAGTTGGATCAATTATCTGCTGAAATAATATGCTGCACAGCCTCGCTTAAATCAGTGCATACGGTAACGTTAGGCGGTAAATTGCCGTTATTTAACGTATCTTTGCCTTTGCCGGTGAGCACCAGAATTGTGCGGCAGCCGGAGTTAGAGAAAGCTTGTATGTCACGCAAAGCATCGCCAACCGCAAATACGCGGTCCAGCTCAACTGAAAAACGTTTGGCGATTTCCTTGATCATGCCGGTTTTTGGTTTGCGGCAATCGCAGTTGTCATCGGCAGAATGCGGGCAGTAAAACACGGCATCAATACGGCCGCCGACTATTGCCAGCTCACGATGCATCTTGTCGTGAATACTGTTGAGCGTTGCCATGTCGAATAGGCCACGGCTGACACCAGACTGATTGGTGGCAATCGCCACTCGGTAGCCGGATTGGTTAAGCAGGGCGATTGCTTCAAGACTGCCGGGAATTGGAACCCACTCGCTAGGATTTTTGATGAAATTGGCGGAATCCTGATTAATGACGCCATCACGGTCGAGGATAACTAATTTCATAGATTCACCAATTTCATCATGAGTGTGCTGATTATCCCGCCAGTTTAGACAAATCCGCGACGCGGTTCATGGCCTGATGCAATGTTGCCAGTAAACCCAAGCGATTGGCTTTAAGCGCCGGGTCTTCTGCATTGACCATGACATTGTCAAAGAAATCATCAACCGGCGCTTTCAGTGCTGCCAGTGCTTTGAGCGAAGCAGTGTAATCGCCATTTTCAAACAGTGTATCAGCTTCCGGTTTTACTTTGCTCAATGCTGCATTCAGTGCGATTTCTGCCGGCTCTTGCAGCAGGCTTGTATTTACTTGTGCAGGCACTTCGCCTTCAACTTTTTTCAGTATGTTGCTTACGCGTTTGTTGGCAGCAGCAAGCGCGGGTGCTTCTGCCAGTTGCGCGAAAGTGCGTACGGCAGTCAGGCGTTGCGGTATCTCGCTCAGCAATGCCGGGTCAAGTGATAACACCGCATCCACTTCTTGCGGCGTTGCGCCGTTCTCGCGCAGGTTTACACTTAAACGGTCAAAGCAGAACTCTTTAATCGCAGCAACGGTAGCTGCGTTATCAGCTGACTGGTTGTCAAATGCAGACAGTACATCTTGAATCAGCTGCTCGAATGGTAACGGTAATTTATTTTCGATCAGCATGCGGATAATACCCAATGCTTGGCGGCGTAATGCAAACGGGTCTTTATCGCCGGTCGGTTTTTCACCGATGCTGAATAAGCCAACCAGTGTTTCCAGTTTGTCAGCCAATGCAACTGCGATGCCGACAGCGTTGCGTGGCAGATCATCACCGGCAAAACGTGGTTTGTAATGATCTTCAATCGCAAAAGCGACGTCGTTGTCCAGGCCTTCATGCTGTGCATAGTAGCGCCCCATAATGCCTTGCAGCTCAGGGAATTCGCCAACCATGTCGGTAATCAGATCGGTTTTGGCGAGCTGAGCAGCCAAGCCAGCTTTTGAAGCCAGATCTGCGCCGCCAATTTTATTGCCAATGGCGATTGCAATCGCGCCTACGCGCTCTGTACGCTGGCCTTGTGAGCCAAGCTTATTGTGGTAAACCACTTTATCCAGGCTAGTGATGCGTGATTCCAATGTCTTTTTGCGATCCTGATCGAAGAAGAACTTAGCATCGGCCAGACGCGGGCGCACTACGCGCTCATTACCGCCAATTACCGCAGACGGGTCTGCCGGATTGATGTTAGAAACGATCAGAAATTTATTTGTGAGTTTACCGTTAGCATCCAATAGCGGGAAATACTTCTGGTTCGCTTTCATGGTCAGAATCAGACATTCCTGCGGAACCTCTAAATAAACCTCTTCAAACTGACCCAGCAATACATTCGGGCGCTCTACCAGTGCGGTGACTTCGTCCAGCAGTGCGTCATCTTCAATCGGCTTCAGGTTCTGCTTGGCTGCCGCTGCGGTTAATTGACGTTCAATCTCGGCACGGCGCTCAGCAAAGCTCGCAATTACTGCGCCTTCGGTTTTGAGTTGCTCGGCGTAACTGTCAGCAGTTTGAATCGTGACAGTTGGCTTTGCCGCTTCAAAACGGTGGCCTTGGGTGGTATTGCCGGCAGTGAGGCCCAATACACTGATCGCGATAACATCGCTGCCGTGCAATGCAACTAAACCATGTGCAGGGCGCACGAAGTTAACACTGCTCCAGCCATCTGCCAGCTGGTAAGTCATGACTTTAGGAATCGGTAATTTCTGGATCGCTTCTTCAAGTGCTTTCTGTAAGCCCTCGTTCAACGCTGCGCCTTTTTGGGTAACGTCTAAAAATAAGGCTTCGTTTTTACCATCCATTTGCTTGGTAAGTTGTGCAACAGAAGATTCATCCAGACCCATACCGTTCAGGCGCTTAATCAGAGCCGGAGTGGCATTGCCATCAGCGTTCAAGCCTACACTCACTGGCATCAGTTTTTGCGAGATCTGCTTATCGGCAGCTTGGGCTGCAACTGCGGTAATGTGCGCTGCGAGGCGGCGCGGTGATGCAAAAGAAGTAGTCACTGAATTTTCAGCAGTGAGGCCTTGCGCTTTTAAGGTATCAAACAGCGTGTTGCTGAAAGATTCCCCCAGTTTTTTGAGTGCCTTTGGCGGTAGTTCTTCTACGAATAGTTCTACTAACAGATTATTTTGCGACATTTTTTTAAGCAACCTTCTTATCTTTTTCAAGCTTAGCTAATACTTCGTCTGCCCAGTCTTTAGGCGCCATTGGGAAACCAAGGCGGGCACGGCTATCTAGATAGCTTGCGGCAACAGAGCGTGCCAGGTTGCGGATGCGGCCAATGTAGCCGGCACGTTCGGTAACGGAAATCGCGCCGCGTGCATCCAGCAGGTTAAAGGTGTGTGCGGCTTTTAAAACCTGCTCGTAAGCTGGCAGTGCCAGTTGGTTTTCCATCAGGTGTTTGGCTTGTTTTTCATGTGCATTGAATGCGGTAAACAGGAAATCAGCGTCTGAGTGTTCAAAGTTATATGCGCTTTGTTCCTGCTCATTTTGCAGGTACACGTCGCCATAGCTCAAGTCTTCAGTCCAATTCAGGTTGTAAACATTGTCTACACCTTGCAGGTACATGGCCAGGCGCTCCAGGCCGTAGGTGATTTCACCGGTGATCGGTTTGCAGTCAATGCCGCCCACTTGCTGGAAATACGTGAACTGCGTCACTTCCATGCCGTTCAGCCATACTTCCCAGCCCAGGCCCCAAGCGCCCAGTGTCGGGTTTTCCCAGTCATCTTCTACAAAGCGGATATCGTTCTTTTTAAGGTCAAACCCCAGTGCTTCCAGTGAACCTAGATATAGTTCCAGGATGTCAGCCGGTGCTGGTTTTAATACCACTTGAAACTGATAGTAATGCTGCAAACGGTTCGGGTTCTCGCCGTAGCGGCCATCTTTCGGGCGGCGGCTAGGCTGTACATAAGCTGCTTTCCATGGCTCTGGGCCTAATGAACGCAAGAACGTAGCCGTGTGCGAAGTGCCTGCGCCGACTTCCATGTCGTACGATTGCAGCAAGGCACAGCCTTTGTCGCTCCAGTATTTTTGCAGGGTGAGAATGATCTCTTGAAATGTTAAAGCCATGATTTGTTGGTTAGCGTTGGCAAAAAATGCAATTTTACTTTGTTTTGCGCTCTAGCAATAGGCTTTACTTATTAACATTACTTCCGTCAACATTACTTGCGAACAATCGCGTTACGCCGCCAGAGCACAATAATTGCGATCAAGCTGAATAGTACAAACGGCCAGTTGCCCCAGCGTACATAGGGCGTAGTGCCGATGTAGCCTTGTGCTGTGCCATCCAGCGTAGTCTGCACAAAGTGCGGCGCATGGGCGATGACATGGCCTTTGTGGTCAATGATGGCAGTAGCGCCGGTATTGGTGGCACGCAGCATCATACGGCCGGTTTCCAGCGCGCGCGCCTGAGAGAATTGCATGTGCTGCTCTGCCGCATAGGATTCGCCATACCACGCATCGTTACTGACATTGACCAGCAGTGTGGCAGCCGGTAACTGGCGAATGATTTCTTCGCCGAAAACATCTTCGTAGCAGATGTTGACTGCCACTTTTTCTCCGGTGACCTGCATCGGCTGCTGATGAATGCTACCGCGCGATAAGTCGCTTAATGGCATGTTGAGCCAGTCACGATAGATCCAGCCAAATACCATTTTGAATGGAATAAACTCGCCGAAAGGCACCAGATGCGACTTACGGTAAACCGCGGTTTCTGCGGTGCCAAAACTTAGCACGCTGTTGAAGTATTCGCCGTTCTCGCGTTCAACCATGCCTACCAGAATGTCGCCTTTATTTTTTATCGCATGCTGCTTCATACGCGTGAGCATTTCAGGCGGCATGTTGCTGGATAAAACCGGCATCGCGGTTTCCGGCATGATGATCAGTTTTGATGAGCTTTGCTCTGCCATATCGAGGTATTGGTTTAAGGTGTGCTCGGCTATTTCCGGTGCCCATTTGATGGCCTGGTCTATATTGCCTTGTAGCAGGCTGACGCTGACTGGCGGATTGTCTGGTGTTGTCCATTCAACCAGCTTCAATAGTCCGCCGGTAATGATGATCGCCAGCAGGGAAAATAATGCGCCACGTTTGCATAGGGCAGGCAAGTTCCTGGTAAATAAGGCACTGGTGAGGCTGGCGACTAGTACGGTAATAAACGAAACACCGTAAACGCCGACCAGCGGTACATAGCCTGCCAACGGGCTTTGCGGGAGCTGACTGTAGCCGATAGTCAACCAGGGGAATCCGGTGAAGATCCAGCTTCTGATCCAGTCAGCCAGTGCCCAGAATGCCGGTACTGCAATCAGAAACGCGTGTTTTTGGTTGGCGGAAATGCGTTTGCTCAGAGCGCCTGTGGCCGCCGGAAACAGGGACATAAATGCTGCCAGCAAAAATGTGCATAAGCCAGCCATGATGGCAGGCATGTTGCCATAAGTGTGCAGGCTGATATAGATCCAGTAAAAGCCGACACCGAATAATCCCAGGCCATACATGAAGCCGACAAAAGCTGCTTGTTTAGCAGTCTCACACGAGCGCCAGATGTAAATTAAACCGATGAGCGAAGCGATGCTAAGAGGATAAAAATAAAACGGAGCAAAACCAAGTACGCTGAGTGCGCCCAATACTGGCAGTAAAAGCGTTTTGATTAATTGATTTTTTGTAAATAATGGCATGGCACGAATTGTAGCTTGATATGGCTATTGATAACAAAAAATGACTGTTTGTTTCTATGCCAACGCATAATCGATTTATTTGATTGACATAACCCGCGTATAACTTCTATATTTAAGCCGTGTGTGGGGAATGACCTGATAACCAATTTTAAAAAAGGATATTTATGAGTATTGCATCTGAATTTAAAGCTTTTGCCTTAAGAGGCAATGTGATGGATTTAGCGGTCGGTGTCATTATCGGCGCCGCATTCGGCAAGATTGTTGATTCGCTAGTAGGTGACATTATTATGCCGCTAATCGGTAAAGTAATTGGCAGTGTTGATTTTACCAATATGTTTGTCGCATTAGCGCCGGTGCCTGAGGGTAATGCCGGCACTTACGCAGCGCTGAAAGCAGCTGGTATACCTATGCTGGCTTACGGTAATTTTTTAACTATTATGATTAATTTCATTATTCTGGCGTTTGTGATTTTTATGCTGGTTAAACAGATGAACCGCTTGAAGAAAGCGGAGCCGGCACCGCCGCCTGCTCCAACTCCTGAAGACGTAGTGTTGCTGCGTGAAATTCGTGATGCTTTGAAGAAGTAATCAGCTATCAATAAAAAAGGGCCTGTTGGCCCTTTTTTATTGATAGCTGATATTGCGTGCCAGAGTATTTACTTAGCTGGAACCTGATACTGCTGAGCGCTTTCTGGCCCTTCATCGCCATTGTGATTCATGAATGCGACCATCACTACTTTGTCATCAATAAAGTCGAGTTCGGTGGTCTCGTAATAAGTACCATCCGCTGCGGTATTAATAAAATGATATTGCCAGATTGAAGCTACAATTTTTCCGGTAGTCTTGATTTTTACATCATCGGCCTTTGCCGGTTCGCCGAACTGGGCAATGATCTGCTCTTTTGTGAATTTGTTAATTGAGCTTACAAAATCCTGCTCAAGCGTTGGAATTTCGTTGTTGTTACTTGGTGATTCTTCTGCAACCGCAGCCTGTATGAAACATGCTTGCAAAATTGCTAGATAAAAATAGATGATATATTTCATTACAGGCTCCAATACGGTTTATTGAAAGACATAAATATTTGAATTTATTACTTTCTATGAACATATGGATAACAATTTAGTTCCAACTTTTTTCATATGCTGAAACTGAGATACAGGAGCCTGTGTATGTTATTCCTTATCCTCTGCAATCGCTTCCGGTAACACTTCTACTAGCATGCTGTGCAGGCGACGGCTATCCGCGCGCAGCACTTTAACGTGCAAACCGTTAAATGTGATTTCATCGTTGCGTTTCGGTAAATGACCAAATTGGTTTACAACCAGCCCGCCTATGGTAGAGAACTCTTCGTCACTAAGCTTAGTGCCGATAATTTCATTAAAGTCAGGAATTTCCGTCAGCGCTTTAACACGATACTGACCATCAGCATTTTGAATGATGTTGTCTTCATCTTCGTCGTAGTCGTATTCGTCCTCGATATCGCCGACAATCTGTTCCAATACATCTTCAATCGTCACCATACCCGCTACGCCGCCGTATTCATCTACTACAATGGCAATATGGTTGCGGTTGCTGCGGAATTCTTTCAGTAGCACGTTCAGACGTTTTGCTTCCGGAATGAATACTGCCGGGCGCAGCATGTCGCGAACTTCAAACTCTTCACCTGCGTAGTAACGCAGCAAGTCTTTAGCCAGTAAAATACCGATCACATCGTTTTTGTTGTCTTCAATGACAGGAAAACGCGAGTGTGCAGTTTCAATCACGTGCGGGATAAATACTTCGGGCGGGTCGGTAATGTCAATCACATCCATCTGTGAGCGCGGAATCATGATGTCGCGCACCTGCATTTCACTCACCTGCAATACGCCTTCAATCATGGCGAGTGAGTCTGCATCCATCAGGTTGTTTTCGTAGGCACTGTGCAGCAGTTCTACCAGTTGTTCGCGATCTTCAGGTTCGCGAAGTAAGAAGTGACTTAAACGTTCTAATAAACCAGGTTTTTCCGAGTCGGCGGCCATTTAGGCACCCTCTGTAATGAGATAAGGCGAAGCATACCCTAATTTTGTGACAATTGCAGTCTCCAGACCTTCCATTAACTCTGCCTGAGCATCGGTTTCGTGGTCGTAACCATGTAGATGCAGAATGCCGTGCACGGTTAAATGCGCATAATGTGCGAGCAAATCCTTATGTTGTTCTTTTGCCTCTTTGGCTACTACCGGCGCACAGATGATGATGTCGCCCATCAGGTGTGGTTCCTCAGTGAGCGGGAATGTCAGCACGTTGGTCGCGTAATCTTTATTGCGATAATCGTGGTTTAGCGCGCGACCTTCGACTTCATCTACGATGCGGATAGTGACTTCAGTATCTACGCGCAGTGCAGCTTTTGCCCATTTACGGAACTGGGTTGGTGTCGGCAGGTGTTTATCGTCGCTGGCGAACTGAATGCTCGCGTGTAGTTTAGGCATGATGCTTACTTATCTATTTTGGATTGCAGGTCAGTGCCATCGGTGTAGGGAAAGCGCACATGCCCGTAACGCACGATCAGAATAGATACGGAAATCAGCAGGATAGAGCCTGACAGTGCAAACATCGTCATCGCATCCAGTTCTTTGATGTCCAGCACCAGAAAACGCGCCAAGGCAATAATGCCGATATACAGCGGATACCTGACCGGCAGCGTGCCTGCGCTCAGGTAGTGATTGAGCATGGTCATCACTTCCAGATAAAGGAACAGCAGCAGAATGTCGCCGACGGTAATAGTGCGCGCCTGCCAGATGTGGGCAACGGCCTGAAACACCGCAAACACAGTTGCCAGCCCGATAATAATGAGTACTGTCTGCTCAACAACACCTAGAATGCGCTGCATTAACTTGGTGAACTTAAATCTATCAGGTGACATTTTGTTGTCCTAAATTTAAAGAATTTATTTTAATCTCTATGATTTTGCTCATAGGTTTCATAAGCATTTACAATTTTCTGTACCAGTGGGTGGCGTACTACGTCGCCAGATAAAAAGTGCGTCATGGCGATACCTTTAATGTCTTTCAATACTTTTTGCGCTTCTACCAGGCCGCTTTTCTGGTGGCGCTGCAAGTCAATCTGCGTTACGTCCCCCGTAATCACAGCCTTGGTGCCGAAGCCGATACGCGTTAAAAACATCTTCATCTGTTCCGGCGTAGTGTTCTGTGCTTCATCCAGAATAATAAAGCTCTGGTTCAAAGTGCGGCCACGCATGTAGGCCAATGGCGCAACCTCAATTGCACCGCGTTCAAACATTTTATTGACGGTATCGTAACCCGCCAAGTCATAGAGTGCATCATACAAGGGGCGCAGGTACGGGTCTACTTTCTGGTTTAAATCGCCAGGTAAAAAACCTAAGCGCTCACCGGCTTCAACTGCCGGGCGAACTAAAACTATTCTCTTCACGCGGTCACGTGTCATCGCATCTACTGCGCTGGCAACGGCCAGATAAGTTTTTCCGGTACCGGCAGGGCCAATACCGAATGTGATGTCATGATCCTGAATCTGCTGCAGATAGGCAACTTGTCTGGGTGTGCGTCCATGCAAGTCACCGCGACGCGTCATTAATACAGGCATCGCGCTGGTTGCGACATCCTCAGGTTTCAGTTTATCGATTTCTACTAAGCCGAGTTGAATGTCTTCCAGTTCAATCGGTTTTTTAGCGCGGATATAGAAGTTTTCGATTAGTTGTGCCGCGAGGCGTGTGTTATCCGGTTTGCCGCTGATGTTGAATGTGCCGCCGCGGCGGTTAATGTTGACCTCGAGCGCGGTTTCAATCTGTTTGATATTTTCATCCAGTGCACCGCACAGGTTGGCAAGGCGGGCGTTGTCTTCGGGTTGTAGTGTAAATTCCATATTCAATAAACCTTAAATGATTTCGCCAGTAGCTATTTCACCGGCCAGGCGTCGCGGATTGCTCACGTCAGTGATGCGTACATTCACAAACTGATGTTTCAGGCTGGCATCGCCTGCAATATCTACCACGCGGCCATTGTCCGTTTTGCCTGCCAGCAGTGTATCGTCTTTCCACGATGGGCCTTCAATCAGCACGCGCTGTACAGTGCCTAGCATGGCTTCTGAAATGGCTTTGGCCTGCGCTTCATTAATAGCCTGTAATTTGCTCAGGCGTTCAAGTTTTACCTGCTCAGGCGTTTCGTCATTCAGGAAAGATGCCGGTGTGCCCGGGCGCGGGCTGTATAAAAAGCTGAAGCTTGCATCAAAGCCTACATCGGTCATCAGTTTTACCGTGGCTTCAAAATCTGCTTCGGTTTCACCGGGAAAGCCGACAATAAAGTCCGAAGTGAACGTGAGCTTAGGGTTCGCCGTGCGCAGCTTGCGGATGATGGATTTATATTGCAGCGCGGTGTAGTTGCGCTTCATAGCCATCAGTATGCGGTCACTGCCGGCCTGCACCGGCAGGTGTAATTGCGCTGCGAGTTTCGGCACATTGGCAAAGCAGGCAATCAGGCGCTCGTTCATCTCGTTAGGATGGCTGGTGGTAAAGCGGATACGCTCAATCTGTGGAATTTCAGCAATAGTTTCTATCAGCATGGCCAGGTCAGCCTCAACACCTTCGTATTCGGTACGGTAGGCGTTTACGTTCTGGCCGAGCAGCGTGATTTCCTTGATGCCTTGTTCAGCAAGTTGTACGGCCTCGGTCAGGATGTCGGCAAACGGGCGCGACACTTCTTCGCCGCGGGTGTAGGGCACTACGCAGAAACTGCAATATTTGCTGCAACCCTCCATGATGCTTAGGAATGCTGATGCGCCTTCTACGCGCGGTGGCGGCAGATGGTCGAACTTTTCAATTTCCGGGAAGCTGATATCAACTTGGGATTTGCCGCTGGACTGACTATTTTTAATCATGTCCGGCAGGCGGTGCAGTGTCTGCGGACCGAATACGATATCCACATAAGGTGCGCGTTTGATAATGTTGTCACCTTCCTGCGAAGCTACACAGCCGCCCACGCCGATGACCAGATTCGGATTCTTTTCCTTGAGCGGAATAAAGCGCCCGAGATGGCTGTAGACTTTATCTTCCGCTTTTTCACGCACTGAGCAGGTATTGAGCAAAATTACATCGGCATCTTCGGGCGTCAAGGTTTCCACCATGCCATCCGAAGATGACAGCATATCGGCCATGCGCGATGAATCGTATTCGTTCATCTGGCAGCCAAATGTTTTGATGAATACTTTTTTAGGAGCGGATTTCTTGGGAGTGTTCAAAGTCTTAACCAACATGCAAAACGTAATTTTAGCGCATTTGGGCAAACGCCTCACGCAAAGTTGTTGCATGCAAGGTAAAATAAGCCAAACATTTATTCAAGTTACCAATATATGCAGGCATTACCCATTTTTTTCAATATTACCAATCGCTTATGCATCGTGATCGGCGGTGGCGATGTGGCGACCCGTAAGGTAATTATGCTGCTTAAAGCCAATGCCGCCATTACCTTAATTTCGCCTGAAATTTGCCCTGAGTTGGAGGCGCTTGCTGATGCAGGCCGAATCAAATTTATACATGCAACGTATGCTGCCGCTCAGCTTGAAGGTGCCTGCATGGTGGTTGCCGCTACCGATGACGAGGCTGTGAATGAAGCAGTTTCGCGCGATGCCAAAGTATTGAATATCCCGGTGAATGTAGTCGATGCGCCCGATTTATGTACCTTTACCATGGGTTCAATTATTGACCGTAGCCCGATAGTAATTGCCGTGTCGAGTGAGGGTAATGCGCCAGTGCTGGCGCGCTATATCCGTACCAAGATCGAGACTATGCTGCCGGCCGGTTATGGACGTATTGCCGGGATTGCAGGTGAATTCAGGGATAAAGTCAAAGCGAAGTTTGCGACGACGCAGGAGCGTCGCCGCTTCTGGGAGGATGCATTTCAGGGGCCGGTAGTTGAGCGTGTGCTGGCGGGGCAGGAACAGGCGGCGCGAGATCTGTTACAGAATCTGATTGATAACAAGGATGAGCGTGCAAATAAAGGCGAGGTGTTTCTGGTCGGCGGCGGCCCGGGCGACCCGGACTTGCTTACATTCCGCGCATTACGCTTGATGCAGCAATGCGATGTCTGTGTGTATGACAAGCTCGTCAGCCCAGAGGTGATGGAATTGGTGCGCCGTGATGCCGAATTGATCTATGTGGGCAAGGCGCGTGACCAGCACACCATGCCGCAGGAAGAAATCAATGAATTACTCGCCAGATTAGCACTGCAGGGTAAGCGTGTACTGCGCCTGAAAGGCGGTGACCCGTTTATTTTTGGTCGTGGCGGTGAAGAGATCGAAACCCTGATGCAGCACGGGGTGCCGTTTCAGGTAGTTCCCGGCATCACTGCGGCGAACGGTGTTTCCAGTTATGCCGGTATTCCATTGACGCATCGGGATTATTCGCAAGCTTGCCTGTTTATTACCGGACACCTTAAAGATGGCACGCTGGATCTGGATTGGACCTCAATGGCGCGCCCCAGGCAAACCGTGGTGATTTATATGGGATTGGTTGGCCTGGCGCAGATCTGTGAAAAGTTAATTGAACATGGTGTGTCACCTGATATGCCGGCGGCCGTGGTGCAGCAGGGTACGACACAAAGGCAGAAAGTGGTAACCGCAACATTGCGCGACTTAGCGCAGAAGGTGTCTGAGGCCGGCATAAAGGCACCTTGTTTAACCATTATTGGCGAAGTTGTGCATCTGCGTGAGAAATTAAATTGGTTTGAACCTGGCACTGGTGCCTGATCACCCATATCAATACAGGCTTCGCCTTGTTTCAATGAATGTCAGCTAATTGACCTTTTAGCCAAAAACATTGTCTGACTTATTCAATTATTCAAAAAATCTACATATGGGCACTTCTATAAATACATTTTTTGTTATGTGACTTTGGTTACTGTGTCTTGCTTTTTAAAAGAAGATACTCTATTCACCCTTACTTTCGCAGTTGTTGAATGTGGGTTGAATAAACTAAGGAGCTTGAAATGAAGAGTATTCAGATAATGTTAGCCACCGTGATGTTATTGCTCAGTCAGTTAGCATACGCAGGTGAGTTTGATGACCATTGTGCAACCGGTCTTGCAGGTGGGATGTTAATTAAAACCAAGTGCGAAGTCAGTACAATCTTTGCAGATAAAACTTATTGTTTCGCAAGTCAGGCATCTAAAGAGAAGTTTTTAGAGAGTCCGGATGCGATGGTCAAAAAAGCGGCTGCATTTTATGCTAGAAATGCAGAGCCGGTTCGCGAAAAAATCAGTCAGGCAGATGCTGTTAATCAGATCAAAAGTAAAAGCTGTGATCTATCTAATAAAGACGCCGGTTATTTAGAATTTGACGGCATGAATTTACGGCACTGCAATATGGTAAATACCAGTTTCTTTGGCGCTTATTTACGTGGTGCAAACTTAAGTGGCGCAAATCTGGAGCGTGCCTACCTTAATCTTGCCCGTCTGGAGAATGCTGATTTAAGCTATGCCAACCTTAAGGACGCGATTATATTTCAGGCAATTTTCGATAAAACCAATAATGCCCGTGTAATTGGAACTCTGGGTAATGTTGACATGAGTGAAGCCAATATTACAAAAGGCCGTTTTGGTCTGGATATTGGCAATCAGCCGATGGGTGCCATGCGATTTGACGCGATTGGCGGTAATTTTTCGAATACTAATTTTGAAGGCGCTGATATTAATCGCAATAATGTGCGTTTTGGGAATTTTCGTAATGCGAATTTACGCAATACCAATTTATTCAGAGCGGATTTCAGTAAAGCTGACTTAACTGGTGCTGACATCACCGGTGCAGATTTAAATGAGGCGGTGCTGGATGGTACGATTATGAGCGGGGTAAAAGGGATTGAAGCTATTAAAGGATATGACCGTAGCAAAGGCGAGTGTGTAGATTGTAAAGTTGCGCCTTGAGTTTAATATTCTGCTAATTTAATTGCACCTTGGATTTAATTATACGAATTTAATTGTACGTCGAATCCAAAGGTGCGCTCCCGATTACTGTTGTATTTTCTGCAGCGCTTCTTTATTGATGACTTCAACATAACCCCTGCCTAGCGTCACCCATCCTTTGTTTTCAAAACGTTTTAGCTGACGGCTTACCACCTCCCTGGCAGAGCCGAGTTCATCGGCAATTTGCTGGTGGGTGCGGCTGAGTTTTGCACTGGTTTCATCAAGTAATAATTTAGCTAAGCGGATATCTATACTATGAAAAGCGATTTCGTCCAGGAGCACGATGAGGTCGCTAATCAATGCGCCATAATTTTCCATCACAAAACGCCTAAAGACAGCAGAATCAATCATGAGCTGGTGAAAAATATGGGATGGGACGATCACATCACGAATAGCTTGTTCAACGATTGTCGATGCCGGATAGTCGCTGCGGCCAAGCAGGCAGGTGGTTGTCAGTACACAGGTTTCTCCTGCCGCTACGCGATACAGCAATATCTCACGACCGCTGGTTGAGAGCTTATATACGCGGGATTTTCCTTCGAGACGCATTACATAAGCATTGCAGGGCATGCCTTCTGAGTAGCCAATCGTGCCGATAGGCGCTTCAACTATACGGGAATGTTTTTCTAATAAAATTCTTGCAGAATCTTCTAGAGACATTAATGCAGGAAAGGTGGTCAGCCAGGATAGTGTTTCCATTTTTAAATAACTCCGCTTAATTTCTTAATACTTATCTGATTCTATTGATGGTTACTAATAAATAAAGCGTGGTATCTTTTTGTAGATACTAGGAGTTCTTAATCGGAATACTTAATCTCGCTTCCAGGCCACCTTCCGGACGATTAATCAGTTCAAGTGTACCTTGATGTAATTTTGCAATGCGTTCGGCAATTGCCAGGCCCAGTCCGCTACCACCAACGTTACTGCGCGCTTTATCAAGGCGTTCAAACGGACGTAAAATCTTTTTAAGGTGTGTTTCCGGTATGCCCGGTCCATTATCGAAGACACTGATGACAATGTTATCAGCTTCGATCTTGCTGGCAACGCGAACCTGCCCACCGCCATAAGCATAGGCATTACCTACCAGGTTATCCAGCAGGCGCTGCATCGCCAGCGGTTTAACAGGTACGGAATAGGTAGGTGCTAACTGTATGACCAAATTACGCCCCGCCCTTGCCTGGCGGTCGTGCAGCGCTTGCAGCAGTGTGTTGATATCTACCATTTGAATGTGTTCGCCTTCGGCGCCACGTACAAAGTCCAGAAACTGATTGATGATGTTATCCATATCGGCGATGTCTTCAACCATGCCATGCTTAAGATAGCCGCAATCCTGGTCCGGTAGCATTTCTACGGCTAGCCGTAGTCGAGCCAGGGGCGTGCGAATGTCGTGAGATACCCCGGCCAGAATCAATGTTCTTTCGGCATCAAGCTCAGCTAAGGAGTCGGCCATTTTGTTAAATGTGCTGCTGACTTCGCGTAACTCAGTCACGCTGTCTTCAGGCAGTTTTTCCGGTTGCTCGCCGTTGCGTAGTCTATTTGCTGCCTTTACAAGTAAATTCAGCGGTCTGTTAATACGTGCAGCAAGTAAATAACCACCTGCAAGTGAAAGTGCCAGCACCAGCGCACCCCAGCCTAGCCATTGCCAGGGAAAAGGGCGTTCTACATGTATGCGCGGAATCACTACCCAAAAGTCATCCTGACCAATGCCAAAGCTAACCCAGAGCCCCTCAATGCCATAATGTTTGACGGTAATGATGGTTTCCGCGCCTAAACGCTCCCGTATTTTCTCGGCCACCATTAAAATGAACGGGTCATCCGGCAACGGCTCAATTTCTTCCATAAAGTCTGCGTAATAAATACGCACACCTTCTTTACCGGTAAGTTCTGATAGCAGCGCCAGGCGCAGGTTTTCCTGCGAGGCTATTAGTGAGGCGCGCGTGTAGTTGACTACAGTCACTGCCTGCAGTGCTGTAGCTTCAGCGCGTGGTTCACGTTCAAAATACTCAAAGATTTTTAGAGAAGCGAATTGGCCTATCGCCAGTAAAACGGCGATAAGCAACATGATTCTGGCAAGCAGGGTTTTGGGTAAAAGTCGCAATGATCAACCTGAAAAAACGTTGGTTATATGTAGGTTATATGTTGTGGCTGCATGTGTTGGTTACATAAGTACTGACATTCAGTATAGAAATTGAATGTCAGTACTAGCCGTTAATCTACTTCACCATCCGGTATGAACACATAGCCAAAGCCCCACATCGTCTGCAAATAGCGTGGATGTGTCGGATCAGGTTCGATGAGCTTACGCAGACGCGAGACTTGTACATCTATGCTACGGTCAAATACGTCCAGTTCACGGCCGCGTGCGAGTTGCATCAGCCTGTCTCTTGAGAGTGGCTGGCGCGGGTGATCAACAAATACTTTAAGTAGTGCAAACTCGCCGCTAGTAATGGCAATGCTGTTTCCATTATGGGTAAGTGAACGTGTGGATGCATTAAATACAAAATCACCGATGGTGACATTCTCAGTGTTGCTGGCGGGTGCACTTGGCACTACGCGCTCATGTCTGCGCAGCACAGCATTAATTCTGGCTAATAATTCTCTGGGATTAAAAGGCTTAGGCAAGTAGTCATCTGCCCCCATTTCCAGACCGATGATTCTATCAACCTCATCACCGCGGGCGGTCAGCATCACGATAGGCAACATGGTACCGCTGCCTCTTATCCGGCGGCAGATAGACAGGCCATCTTCACCCGGCAGCATCAGGTCTAAAACAAGTAAATCAATAGACTCGTTTGCCAAAGTTGCGTCCATTTCTTTTGCATCATTCGCTACTTTAACCGTGAAGCCCTGTTCAGTTAAATAGCGTTGCAAAAGTTCGCGTAAGCGCACGTCATCATCTACTACCAAGATTCTTTTGTTCTGGTCTGTCATAATGTATTTGAACCCTAACTTTTAATAGAATTTTTTTGCAAATATTAAGTCATACACCTTAAATTCTGCAGTAAACGAAGTGTAAGCCAATTGGACTGAATATTAAAGTTTTGTTATTAAACTAGTTAGTTATTCCAGTTAAATAAAAATACCGGATTTATTACAATTGCTTACAATTTGGCGGATAAATGAAACATTCAATTTACAATCGTCATTCATGATATCGGTACTCAAAAATTGAGATGGTTAACATTGGAAAGTTGATTCTTTGAATTTAATTTTGCAAAATAATATGTCTATATCTAAAGTCGTGTGTATAGCTATGTGCTTAGGTCTTGGACTGTCATTCAGCGTAACAGCTGGTGGCAGAAGCAACCTGGTGCCGCTTGCTGACAAATCCAAGCGCATTGTAGATGAAGACCAGCAAGCAGAGGAAAATGTTAAAAACGAGGGTTTACAGCAAACTCTTAATCTCAACTTCAGTCCCGAACATAGAGAAAAACTTCGTAAAGCATTAGACGAATATTCCCGTTCAATCGACCCCGGTCATGATCAGATTGAAGAACGTCGCCGTGCCATGCAGGAAAGCATTGAAACCCGATTTTTTGAAGCTGACACTGACGGCGATAGCACGCTAGACAGGCAAGAGGCGACGGACAAGCTGCCGCAGATCGCACGACACTTCAATACAGTAGATATCAATCAGGATAATCTGATTTCCTTAGGCGAACTGGTTGAAGCGCAAGCGCGTATCCTTGAGCGCAGAAAAGCTGCGGATTTAGCACTTGAACAGCAGAAGCAACAAAAGCTGTTAGATGCCGAAGCAGGTACGGCGACCGCCACTAAGCCCAAAGGCAAGCAGGCTAATAATAGCTCTAAAAAGAAATCACTCTAAAAGTAATACCTCCCAACAAGTTCAATTAGAATAGATCTGCCAGATTTATTCATTCCCGCAGTTTGCGCATACTGAATCATGATGGCTGTTCGGCATAAACTTAACTGTCGATTTAGACTCTTAAGAGTGCTCTTTCATACGCGCCTAAGGTAAAGATGCATTTAACACTGCAAATTACAGACAGCATTACAGATATTAATTCAGTTGATTGGGATGCGCTTGCCGGTGATATGCCATTGTTAAGTCATGCCTTTTTGGCTGCACTTGAAACATCCGGTTCGGTTGGCGATGGTACTGGCTGGCAACCTAACCATCTGCTTGTGTTTGATGGCGAGCAGTTAGTTGGTGCGATGCCGCTTTATCTCAAGTATCACTCATATGGTGAGTATGTGTTTGATTGGGCTTGGGCAGACGCTTATGCCCGCAATGGTTTGCAGTATTATCCTAAGTTGTTGTCTGCTATTCCATTCACGCCGATTACCAGTCAGCGGCTACTGACTGCCAAGCCGGAAGTTCAGGATTTGATGATAAAAGCATTAATCCAAATGATGGACAAGCAACAACTGTCTTCTGTGCATACGCTTTTCCCAGATAAAAATTGCGCACAGGCTTTTGATCGTGCTGGTTGGCTTAAGCGTAATGGCGTGCAATTCCGCTGGCAGAATCAAAACTTTGATAATTTTGATGCGTTTCTAAATACTTTAAGTCACGATAAGCGCAAGAAAATACGTCAGGAACGTAAGAAAATCACTGCATCAAATATCGTGTGCAAGCACATTAAAGGTGCTGACATTACATCTGAGCAGTGGGCATTTTTTTATCGGTGTTATGAAAACACCTATGTTGAACACAGGTCATCTCCTTACTTAACGCCAGAGTTCTTTCAGCAGATTGGAGCAGCCATGCCGCAGAATATTTTGCTGATATTGGCTTATGCTGACAACGAACCCGTGGCCGCGGCATTGAATATTTATCATCAAACCACGCTGTATGGGCGTTATTGGGGCGCAGTAAAATATGTGCCTAATCTGCACTTCGAGCTTTGCTACTATCAGGCGCAGGAGTTTTGCATTGCTGAAAATATTGAATATTTTGAAGGTGGTGCGCAGGGTGAGCACAAGCTTGCGCGCGGTTTTAAACCGAGGCCGACTTGTTCATATCATAAAATCGCGCATCCTCAATTTGCGCGAGCGATTGAAGATTTTGTGCATAGGGAGTCGGAAGGCGTCGACGCTTATACCAATGAACTGGAAGAACGTGCGCCATTTAAGGCGATGGTAGTGTAGCCGATTAGCTGCCCGTTTTTTTCAATCCACAGTCTGACTGAATCTGGCTTTTTATTGCGGTAAAGTTTTTACTAGCGCCGGTAGCTTGTGCATAGGGGTTGGAATCTACATATTCTACATAACGCATCTGCCTCTCACTCGCGATAGCTGATGTTTTGCTGATCTGGCACTCGCAGCCGGCTGCTGCCTGCTGAGTTGATGCAAATTGTTTAGTGCATTTTGCAAGCTGCCGCTGGCGAAATTCAGCGCTCCAAGGCTGAGTGTTCTGCATTTTTTCATCAATATTTGCGCGTTGCTGGGTAAGCATTGCGTACATCATCTCTATGCTAGCCCTTAATTTTCCAAGTTCTCCAGACTGCAGGATATCTGCATGGCTGGCTTGTAATGACACTGGGTCAACTGTGAACGCTGCATTCAATGCTGTAGTTTCCGGCAGTACATAACCCTGTGAAAATAGTATGATTTTTTTAGCTGGATCGGCTGCCAACAGCAGATTGGCTTCCTTGACGTCACTTTCCGGTAGCGTGACTTCAAAAATAACTTGGCAGGTGCTGGCTTCAGCAACTTGCATTTTGAATTCAATTTTTTTGTCTGCAACCGCGTCAGAAAACGCTGGTGGAATTCTACCCAGCATATATTCAACTTCATTATTCTTGAGTTTCTGCAGCGCATCATTATCCAGGCATGCTGCTTGGGCAGCGAAGTTGCTGACAGATAAAAGCAGGGTTGTGATAGTGGCTAAAACAAGACGCATGGCATGGCCCTTATAAAGCAATATTGTTTGTGTAATGTTGAATGTGCTAAAAGTTAGTCGCAAAGTCTGTGTGTAGACTTTGCGACTAACGCGAGAGTTCCTCAATTAATTTTGAGTAGATAAGGGGCAAGGCTGGAATATCTGGTGACTTAGAATGAAAAGAGGGTGACTGCATAAATCTATGCATTCGCCCTCTTGCGTATGTAAAGCCTGACTGGTTTGAATTTAAACCAATAATTCAATTATTTAGCATGGCGGTCGCATTTGTCATGCATGGCTTTACGTTCAGCTTCATCTACTTTGCCATCTTTGTTGCCATCCATTTTTGAAAACATTTTTTCAGCACGTTCCTGATGTTTTGCCATGAATTCATCTTTGCTCACAATGCCGTCTTTGTTTGCGTCAGCATCTTGCCAGTTGTGCGCATGTGCACCGGCATGGTCGTGATTCATTTCGTGATGGTCTGCATTTGCAGTTTGTGACAAGCCTAATAGTAATGAAGAAATTGCCAGAATTTGTAATGTTTTCATAATGTGTCCTTTAGTTAATGACTTTCAGTTAAAGCTTTCAAGAGAAAGCTTTAGTAAATCTATAATGCAGTTACATAAATCTATATAGCTATGATGCAAAAATTGAAGCCTAAGTTCATATTTTCTGCTTAGCGTTTTGGCTTCTTGTGATAGCTATAACGTATGCAAGCCGGTTATGGTGCACCTGATTAATTAATTATTTTCATACCAGCCACGGCTTTGATTCACTATGCGTACCACTAGCAGCATAACCGGCACTTCAATCAAAACGCCGACAACGGTTGCCAGTGCTGCGCCTGAGTTGAAGCCAAATATACTGATCGCTGCAGCTACTGCCAGCTCAAAGAAGTTACTCGCACCGATAAGCGCTGATGGGCAGGCGATATTGTGTTTTTCACCTACTTTTTTATTCAGCCAGTATGCCAAGGCAGAGTTAAAGAATACTTGGATCAGTATGGGTACAGCCAGCAATGCAATTATTAGCGGCTGCTTTAAGATAGCTTCCCCCTGGAAAGCAAACAGTAATACCAGCGTTATCAGCAGCGCACTGATAGACCAGGGGCCTATTTTCTCCATTGCTGCGTCGAATTTCTTTTGGCCGCTTTGTAATAAAGCTTTACGCCACAATTGCGCTAGAATCACCGGAATTACGATGTACAGAACTACGGAAGTGACCAGCGTTGCCCAAGGCACAGTAATTGCCGACATGCCCAGTAGTAAAGCCACAATTGGCGCAAACGCAAAAATCATAATAGTGTCATTCAATGCCACCTGTGACAGCGTAAACAACGGGTCGCCATTGGTGAGACGGCTCCATACAAACACCATTGCCGTACAAGGTGCTGCAGCAAGCAGGATTAAGCCCGCAATATAGCTGTCGATTTGATCTGGCGGTAGCATCGGCGCAAATAAATTGCGGATAAACAGCCATGCAAGGAAAGCCATTGAGAATGGTTTTACAAACCAGTTTACAAACAGGGTTACGCCAATGCCTTTGATATGCATCCTGACTTCGTGCAATGCGCCAAAATCTACCTTTACTAACATCGGGATAATCATGACCCAGATTAACAACCCTACAGGTAGATTCACTTGTGCAAATTCCATCTTGCCGATAGCCTGAAACAGGCTAGGGAAAAGTTGACCTAACGCGATACCCACCACGATGCAAATGCCAACCCAAATGGTAAGGTAGCGTTCAAAAATGCTCATGGGTGCTATTGTTTTGTTTGATTCCATCATTGTTTATCTGCTAATAGTTTACAAAATATTTAATGCTGCTTCGTTATAAAACTCATTGATCACAGCCGTGTGCAATCTGCTTTAATTCGATTTGAATAGTCGGATGTTCAATCTCGAAATTGTCATGCAAGTATTCTCTGATCTCTTCAATAAATGCATCACCAGGGTGCCCTTCGGGTATTACTAAATGCACTGTCATTGCAATTTGTGATGTACTCATCGCCCATATATGTAAATCATGCACGTTCACAACACCAGGTAATGACTCAAGGTAAAGACGAATCTCAGCTGGATCTATTTGCCAAGGAACTCCATCAAATAAAAGATGCAGAGAATCCCGAAGCAGGCGCCATGTGCTGAGCAAAATGACCGCTGCAATCAAAAGACTGGTGACAGGATCAATCCAGGCCCAACCAAACCATAAAGCAAGTGCACCAGCAATAACGACACCCAAAGAAACCAAGGCATCTGCAGCCATGTGCAGAAAAGCGCCGCGGATGTTGAGATCACTTTTGCTTCCATGCATAAACAGCCAGGCTGTAGCGCTGTTAATTAAAATACCTATGCCAGCGACAACCATGATTGTCACACCCTGTACCTGGGTCGGCGTATTGAGTCTACCAATGGCTTCCCACATCAGAGACCCCATGGCGACCAGTAGCAGTAATGCATTGGCGAATGCGGCGAGAATAGTGGCTCGCTTCCAACCATAAGTATGGCGTGAGTTAGGTCGTAACTTGCTGGCAAACACACCTACCCATGCCAGTATCAAACCCAATACGTCTGACAGGTTATGCCCGGCGTCTGCTAGTAAAGCTAAAGAGTTTACTTTCCAGCCATAGAAAGACTCAATAGCAACGAAGGCGACATTTAACGCAATACCGATTGCAAATGCGCGATTAAAGTTTGCTGGAGCATGTGCATGCTCATGATTATGGGCGGCACTCATTAGTAAGCTTTATTCAAAACCAAGTCTCAACCTTGCCTGTTGTGGGAATACAACTGGTCTGAACAATGCTGATAAGAAAGGTATTATCAAGCTTGCTACCACGAACTGTTGCACCATACATTCTGATAGTGGAATTAAAGCCTGATAAAGTCTCAACCAAATACTAGGTGCAGTCAACAATAACAGTTGTTTGGTCGGAAGGCTGAGTAAACGCTTCATAAGCTTTTATCAGCCAGCGGCTAAATCCTGCAGGCGCTGCACACCTATTGGCTCATCTTTCATCATTGGCACCACGGCATAGCGTTTTGAATACTCTGTAGCTACTGAGTTAATCTCAACCAGTTCATTGAGCGCGCGCTGGTGCAGTAACGATGAGCTAGTGGTAGTTGCAGCAACACTGTTGTTAATCACCCAGGCCCAAGGCTCAATGCCAGCACGTTGCAGATCTGCTTGCAGGTTGGCTGCTTCCAGCACCGGCGTTTTTTCTGCCAGCGTCACAATGAGTATTTTGGTTTGCTTTGGATCTTGCAGCTGCATCATTGGCGTGGTGAAGTGCAGGTGCGCTTTATCCATTTGGCGTGCGACTTCCCTATGATAAGCGCCAGTAGCATCCAGCAATAACAAGGTATGGCCTGTCGGCGCGGTATCCATGACCACAAACTTTTTACCAGCTTCACGAATAATGCGTGAGAACGCCTGAAATACGGCGATTTCTTCAGTGCAAGGTGAACGTAAGTCTTCTTCTAGCAGAGCACGACCTTGCGCATCCAGTTTTGCACCTTTAGTTTCCAGTACGTGATTACGATAGCGCTCGGTTTCTTCATGCGGGTCTATACGGCTCACGGTTAGATTATCCAGTGTGCCATTTAAGGTATCGGACAAATGTGCTGCCGGGTCAGATGTAGTCAGGTGTACCGCTAGCCCACGGCGAGCCAGTTCTACAGCAACTGCAGCCGCCACCGTAGTTTTACCAACACCGCCTTTGCCCATGGTCATTACTAAACCATGGCCATCTGCAGCAATGCTATCTACCAGGCTGGATAAGCTGGGTTTATCCACGTCAATCGGTGAGCTATTATTACCGCTGACCTGATATGGGGTGTCTGTTAGCAGCTGACGCAAAGCTTCTAAACCAACCAGGTCAAAGGCTTTGAGTGAAACCTGATCTTGTGGCAGAGACTTCAACACACCCGGGATTGAATCAAGCGCGGTCTGCTCACGTTTATAAATCGCAGCGGCTAGCACATCATTTTCTGCTTCTACTTTTGGCAGAATACCGTTAATTACCAGATGCTGCTGTTTCAATCCAATGCCGGCGAGTTCTTCATGGGTACGAGCAACCTCGCGTAACGTAGATTGCTGGGCGCGCGCGACCAGAATCAATCGCGTACGTTTAGCATCGGCAAGTGCATCAACCGCTGCTTTGTATTGTTCGCGCTGTTTTTCCAGTCCGGCTAATGGGCCCAGGCATGAGGCATCGCCTTTACCTTGTTCTAAAAAGCCGCTCCATGCACCAGGTAGTTGCAACAAACGAATTGTGTGCCCGGTTGGTGCGGTATCAAAAATGATGTGATCATAATTGTCGGTTATTGGTGAGTCGATCAGCAAAGCGGTAAATTCATCAAAGGCCGCAATCTCAGTAGTACAGGCGCCTGACAGTTGTTCTTCAATGCCTCTGACTACATCGTCTGGAAGGATGCCGCGCACCGGATTAACAATACGATCACGGTAACCTTGCGCTGCTGCTTGAGGATCAATTTCAAGTGCAGACAAGTTTGCTACTGCTGGAACAACAGTAATATTGTTACCGATGGTAATACCAAATACCTGCCCGACGTTAGAGGCTGGATCTGTACTCACCAGCAAAACACGATTGCCAGCTTCTGCCAATTGAATTGCTGTTGCACAGGCGATGGAAGTTTTACCTACGCCGCCTTTACCGGTAAAGAACAGAAAGCGCGGCGGCTGGTTTAGAAATTTCATCGGTTTACCTTGTGATTAAAGTTATTTAATTAACAGTAGCAGTACTTGATTAGCAGCATTTTCCGCCAGAGCAGCAGCTTGTTACCGGAGCAATTTCAATATCGGTATGATGGATGCCTGCCCAGCGTGTCAACTCAGTGCGGTTGGGGTAGCGGCCGGCTAATGCCACTTCGCCGTCTACCAGAATTAACGGTAGTGCTTCTGCGCCGGAACGTTCCAGAAATCCGCGTACCACCTGATTGTTGGCAAATTCCATTGGCTGCTGTGCCAGATTGAAGCGCTGCACTTGAGCGCCTTGCTGTTTCGCCCAATCCAGATCTGCTGAAAATGTTACGAGTTGCTGATCGACATCAGTGCCGCATACTCCGCTGTCACAACACATGGCAGGGTCAAATATTTGTATAGATTTCATGTTAATTCTCCTTTAAATAATTTCGACGGCAATTTTATCCATCGCGGCTTTTAAGGCCGGTTTGTCATGTTGTAACTGCGCTAAAGGCAGAGCAAGAAAAGCTTCAATTCGAGCGCGCAGTATGTTGTAGGCTTGCATGAAGGCGGCATCAATCACTTCGTCCGTACCGGTTACGTGCGCCGGGTCTTCAACACCCCAATGGCTTCTCAGTGCCGGGCCTAAGTAAACCGGACACGTTTCATTGGCTGCATTGCCGCATACGGTAATAACAATGCCTGGCGTGGTCGGCAGGTTGTCCCATGATTTGCTGTAATAACCCGCGGTTGAAATGCCTTCGCGTGCCAGCAGTGCCAGTGACTTGGGATGCACCTGCCCAGTAGGTTTACTTCCTGCACTCATGGCATGCCAGCCTGCCGGAGCCAGCTGATTGAATGTAGCCTCTGCCAGTATGGAGCGACACGAGTTGCCGGTGCATAAAAATAATACGTTCACTTTAGTTTTTCTCCTGAAGTTAATTCTGGCTAAAAGCCGCAGTCGCTGAGCAGATAGACTCAGTGCGTATGGTCGCGCAATCTTCAGGCCTGCCCGCGCAGCATTCTTCTGTAAGGTAGGCGATTAAATCCAACATTAACGGTAAGTTGGCACGATAGCGCTGAAACCGACCCTCTTGCTCAACGGTAAGCATGCGGGCATTGGTCATGGCTTTTAGATGAAAAGAAAGGTTAGTCGGCGGTATCGCAAGCGTAGAGGCTATTTCGCCTGCCACCATACCTTCTAATCCTTGTTTTACCAAAAGCCTGAACACATCTAGACGCACCCCTGATGACAGGGATTCAAAAGCTGTAGTTGCTGTAATTTTATCCATAGTTTTAACAATACAACAATTATTGAAATATTGCATTAATATTTTCTATCAATTAATAACGTTAAACAGGGGGGGCTTTAATAATTGTTGCTTGCTGCTGTAAATAACATAAATAGCAGTTAATAAAACAAGCAGAATGAGTCCTGCATTGGATTTGTTACGAATTGTAAAAATTTATAAATTCTAATAAAAACACTTGCAATATGCGGAATGTAGGTAATTTAAATCGGACTGTTATGCACATAATTTAGTGTGGAGGGCTAACAGCGCTAAAAAAGCCTTACCAATCAAGGGTTGGTTTGTAACTAATTGATTTTAATAGGTTAATTTAATGGTATAAAATTTATACGATTTTAAAAAATCGTTATAAATCTGTAAGTTACAGTTTTGTTGCACAAGTAATCACAAAGTTATCCACAGTTTTTGTGGAAAAGATTTTTTATGTAATTAGCTGCGATATATGAGCATATTGTAACTAAATGTTTACTTTTTGCGTGCCACAGTATTAGGGAGTGGATAGTGGTAATACAGCGTGTTTAGGTGCTTGGCAACACTGTCTATATCGCTATTGTCCCATTTGAGGTTTGATATGCTTTGCCATAACCTTACCTGAGAGACCAGGCTGGGCCAGTCAGAAACTTTTTTATTTGCAAGCCAGTGTTTCTGTTCGTTATGGCATGAAATACAGTGTAATGAATAGAGCAGTTTGCCGCGAGAGGCATCATTGCCGGTTTGAGCTTCTGCATGGGCCTGGCTACTGAACGAGAGTGCAAATGAGGCAAGCGCCAGTGCATGTGCTATTACTTTCATTAACTTCAAATTCATCGCTAATTTCTTTCAATATTAAATTGTAAGCATTTACGTTAAATATCCGCATTTTTAAAGTTACAAGCTTTGTAGCGAAGATTTAAGGCTGCAATAGGCTTTGAGTAATAAGAGCTTGTGCAAAAAAATCACATACAAACTTGCCTGATATCAACAACGCTTAGTCGTAAAAGTAATGTCCAGATTCACGAGTGCTTTCAATTTTTAAACCTGCACGTTTGATTTTTGCAATAGCTCTTATTACATCAGCCACCTTTACTTTATTTGTTTTGGCTACACTTTCAACGGCGGCAATTGCCACTGCCATACCTTCACTATCTTTGGTTAAAGCGGCTTTTTGTTTGTCTTTTTCAATTTTGATCTGTTGCCTGATATTTTTAACTTTTGCTTCAGCTTCTTTTAACAATTCTTCTTTAGTTTTTTTTGCGCGTGGCGTAACCATTGTAAAAATTCCTCTATAAAATTGAAATAACCATAATTTTATTGTGCGCTTAATGTAATTAATCTGCAACGCTTGGTATTAGAACACTAACAATGACGGTATTAGTTTGTGGGATTGCTGCATGGTTGGCAGTGGCAATTAATGTTGCATGATCACATTAATAGATAAAATGATGAATAATCACTAGGCAAAAAAATAGCGCCTCTGCAAAAAGGCGCTTATAAACTTGGAGAAAATATATTCCTGATAAATATATAACTAAATAATACTCAGGAATAATTAATGAATTATTTCAGATGGTTAACTAATTGTTTCATTTGTGAATAAATCAAAGAAATCTGACTACTAATGCTTACTTAAGCCTGGATCTGATGTCTTTTCAGGTACTATCTGACTTCTACCAATCAAGTGATGTAACCCCCTAATGCAAACAGAAGTAAAAGATAAACCCAGATACGCCATTGTGGCGGCCGTGCAATTACCTAGTGTGACTGACCTTGAGTTTGAAGCATCTCTAACCGAATTGCGTGAGCTTGCTAAAACGCTGGGATACGCAGTAGTCAGAACATTTGTGCAGAAGCGCATGGGATTTGATATGCGCGCATATCTTGGTACCGGTAAACGGCAAGAAATAAATGACTATGTCAGTAACGAGACCGAGCTTGAAATCGAAGCCCTGCTGGTAGACCATGAAATATCCCCATCGCAGGCGCGCAACCTTGAGCTTGAAGTTGGCTGTGAAGTCATGGATCGCACCATGGTGATTCTGGAAATCTTTCATCGTAATGCGCGTTCTCGTGCTGCGCGTGCGCAGGTGGAAATCGCCCGCCTCGGCTATATGGCACCACGTCTGCGTGAAGCAGCAAAACTCGCCGGTCCACAAGGACGTCAACGCAGCGGTGAAGGCGGTCGCGGCGCGGGTGAATCACAAACCGAGCTGGATCGACGCAAGATTCGTGACCGTATTGCAGAACTGCAACTCGAAATCGTCGCCATGGATGCCGAGCGCAAAACCCAGCGCGCGCGGCGACAAGAGCGTAAAGGGCTTGCTGCTGTTGCGCTTGTTGGTTACACCAACGCTGGTAAATCCACACTAATGCGCGCGCTCACGGGTAGTGAAGTGCTGGTAGCGAATAAACTGTTTGCGACACTTGATACCACAGTGCGCGCCCTTTACCCGGAAAGCATCCCGCGTGTGCTGGTGAGCGACACGGTTGGCTTTATCAAAAACCTGCCTCACGGCCTTGTTGCCTCATTTAAATCAACACTGGATGAAGCACTGGATGCCTCGCTGTTGCTTCATGTGATTGATGCAAGTGATCCCGGCTTTGAGCGCCAGCTTGAAGTGACCGATGAAGTGCTTGAAGAGATCGGTGCTAATGTTGTGCCGCGTATCCGTGTATTTAACAAAATAGACCACGTTGGCGATGCTGCGGCGCAAGCTGAATGTGAAACAGCCTTACGCGCTAAATACCCGGATTGCGTCGTGATGAGTGCGCGCAGAGTTGATGATGTCGCGAAGCTACACCATCAAATTGTCGAATTTTTTCAGAAGGATCTGGTTGAGACTGAAATTTTTCTACCGTGGACAGCACAGCAACTGCGCGGAGAAATTTACGCCAACTGCCAGGTGCTGGAAGAGCGTTCAGACAATGATGGCGCGTTCTTTCGGGTGCGTAGTGAACCTGATGTGATTAAAAACATACGTGAGCAGAGTGGTGTGCAGGGGTAGTCTGAATCTAGCCAGTTTAAAAGTAGTAAAAATCAAACGCCCCAATCTGTCGAACGGGGCGTTTTTATTGGTAAACAAAGGTGTTAACCTTACTATAATAAAGTGTAACGTTTTATAGATAAGTCTTTTTTAAAGGCTGCGGCAGCATTGATGAAGCTTATAAAATCATCAATACAATTTTCAACAGATGAGACGTCTGAGCTCTCAGATATCATTAAAGACACGTGTCCATCAGCCGACATTCTATACTTGCAAAAATACAAAGGAATTTTGAATCGGTTTGCGAATTCAAATAAAGCCGGGCTGATATAGCGGCATTTTCCATTCTCATCCGGAAAGTCAACGTCGCAACAAATGACATTCCCTTGCTGAACTACCTTGATAAGTTTTGCCAGACAGTACGAATCACTGTTAATAATATTGACATTAGACTTTACGCCAGACCTTACAAACTTTCCGTTAGCAACCTGTCCGGGGTCGTATGCAATAATTGTAACTTTAGACCCTAAATCTGAAACTACTCTGGTAGTAAGTGCGAATTCATTATGCACTGTAACTAGTATTACCGATTTGCCAGTTGATGTTATTTTGAACACCTGCTCATGGTCAAAAATTACATCTGGAACATAAAAAATTTTGAATTTCCTTAATCTTTTTACTAGATAAGCCAAGAGAAGTTCAGCGTTGCTTGCTTGATAATTATTTTCAAGCCGGGACAATAAAAAATTTACGGCTAAATTATTAGATAATGAATCCCAGTTTTTTCTAAAATAAAATTGAGGGTTGCGGTTTTTATTTATCTTGAGAGAAATTAATATATAACTATCTATAATTACTTTTAAAAGTAGTTCTGATAATTTATGTTGTTTTCTTTTAACCCAGGCCAGCATTTTTAATCTTAATCATTTCTGCATCTACAGACGATACATCTTCACATAACATGAAATCTTCGATAGGAATATCAACACCAAATTCATTATTAATTTTCATAAGAAGGTCCAGGACATCAAGACTATCTAATCTTAAATCATGGATTTTAGTATCTAACGATATTTGAATATTGCTCTTATTGTTTGATATTTCAGCAAATGTTTTGCATAGTTTTTCTTGATGTTCAGTCATAAATATCCACTTTTATACTTTCATAAATATTAAAAACATTATCTGGAGTTCGATATACCATAGTGTTAATTATTAACTTTTTATGTACTGTTTCAAATCGACTCTTAACAACATCCCAAATTTTTTTGCCTATTGGCATACCTAGGCAAGTATGCGCACCGGCGCCAAAATATATTTGTGCATAGGTTGGGAATTCAGACTGCTGATAACCCGCCGCATCAAGATATAACCTGACTTTTTGCCCAGATAATATATTGACCCCGTCAATTAAATTGTCTTTGATCGACATTCTCTCAATTACCGGAACGCCTGTCGAAGGAATTTCTGAGTCCCATTTTATATCGCTACATAATTTATCCTGGTTTTTTGAGAGTATATAAGCAACAGATTCAGTAATAGTGCCAATTAAAGAGTCTGAACCAAGCGCTAACAACGATATGCGGAAGTATTTATCATCTTCGCTCATATCCCCGGGAAGACAGTCCATTATCTCCGCGATGATTTTATTTATCTTGATTCTCTTATTTAATGACATTGTCTCATCAAGAATCTGAGAGAGGGAATCGAAATTGATGGTTGGCGCTAAATTGTTAATTCCGGATAATACTAATAATGACGCTGTTAATGATGGCCTTAAAATATCGTTTACGATGTCAGCTGACTTATTGATGGATAACAACTGCATTTTGCTATCCAATGTATTTTTAAAAGTTTCTAAAGCCACATCTGTAGTTTTTAATAGCTCTAAAGCTGAGCGCTTGCGAATAGCTTTATGAGCATCTCCGTTTTTTGCTATAGGGAAATAAGCAATCAACTTTGCGACATGTTGCAATTCAAAATTAAATCTTTCCAGAATTGTATCAATCTTGTAATCGTGAACTGCATAATTTGTATCACTCAATATCGATTTAATAATATCCGGATTCGTACACATCCACCGGTTTAACTCTTGCGACCACCAAAGACTTTTATTATTTTTATATAAACTATTTTTATCTTTTTTCTTGTGCAGTGAATAGTCTGAGCATTTATCCATGATGGGCAGGCTTAAATATTTTATTTTTGATGACGCATTATAGGCTGATTGTTTCCTTTACGCTCATGCGCCCAGCCTAGCACTTAGCATATCATGTACTAAACTTTTCTCACGTGCGCTGCCTGCACGCAATGCATCAAACAATACCAGCAACTCATACAATGCAGAGTTACGCTGCGCAGCGTAAGGTACATTTGGATAAAGCGGATAAAGTGCCATGCCTCGCACAGTGCCATTTTTGTCCGGCCATACAGGCGGTAACTCGTTAGGCTGAATAATTTTATCTTTAAGCGGCGGAGCAGCATATAAAGTTGGCAGTCCGTGTGTCACCTATCCACGCACAGCAGGAAAAGCATAGCGTGCACCGAACAACACAAACTGATGCAGCGCTTCGTGTATCAAGCTCGGCTTGCCAGCGGCATCTTTAAACACCAATTGTGCTTGCTGCGCTCTCACTAAACTTGCATGCACTTTAGAGGCTGCCAACCCTAGCTCAAGCCCCAAGGCGCATAAGTCGGCATCGCTTCTACTTCAAGCGATAAGTGTAGCAACAGCACCAAATCTTGTGGTTTTAATGAAATCTGTTCGTTAGATGTTGGGCTTGCCATACAATTTCCCCAAATATTCCTTATTCCTGAATAAGGAATATTGTTCGGCGTATGCTATATGCATATAGCATGCATTGTTAAATAAATAGGTGTGGAGTCACGGTATTTGAAAGAGCATGCGTTAATTGTGAATACTGGATGTGTCGATGTTTTAAATTTAATCGATACAAGCGCAACGTGTATAAAAAATCAGGTTTTTTTATCACGTGGCGTGCGTTTTAGTTTTTAGCTACGATTAAATCGTGGCGGGCGGGCAATCCAGAACTGGGCATTGATTAATGATCAATCTGATATCTGGACATTGCAATATGCAAGGGGTAGCACTCAATAATAGTTTTGTAGTAGCATGGGCTTGCAAGTTATTAATCTAATTAAAAATAAGAAAGATTAAAATTATGCGGGATTTGTTAATGCAAGTATCTTGCCTCGGGGTCGCCTTAAGAGCGCGAGATTCATATACACAAGATCATGCTAATCGAGTGGAGATCTTGTCAAATAAGCTTGGTATTAAATGTGGATTGAGCAGTCATGAATTACAGCTGCTTAGGGGCGCGGCCACATTGCACGATATCGGCAAAATCGGAATACCTGATCGAATATTGCTTAAGACTGGGCATTTTGAAGCAGACGAATGGAAAGTGATGAAAACTCATTCAGAACTAGGACAGCGTATTTGCGCATCAATTGCCCACGATGATGCAGAGAAAATATCGTTTGTCGTAAGGCATCATCATGAAAGTTTCGATGGGTCTGGCTACCCGGATGGGCTTTCCGGAGAGAATATTCCAATTAGTTCTAGAATAATTTCTATTGTAGATACTTATGATGCAATGACAACAACCCGGCCATATCACTTTGCACAAACCTATCATCAGGTTCTTGAAACGCTTGAAAATGACAGCGGAAAGAAGATTGACCCTATTCTTCATAAGTATTTTCAGTCAATTATTGGCAACGGCCAGTTCAGTCTCTCTAGCTGATAAAAAATCTGCAAGTTATTTAATCAGCATAATTAATTAGTTTAGGCTTCAAAATCAATGGAGTCTGAGCTAGCCCGGGTTAACTCAGACCACGATTTATAGCTAAACATGCTTTGCAGAAAAAAAACGCCCCAATCTCTCTAAAGGGGAGTCTTTATTGGGAAAGAGGGACTTCCAGGATTATGAAGCCCCTGACCAACATAGTTTTACATGGTGATTGTTAGGTGTTATTCGGTAATAAAAATCACAGAATAATATAACGTATTGATATTTATAGTTATTTTTGTAAGTCATTTATCAACATTTAATCACCTGAAAAAATGAAGATTTTTATGTTTTTATAAAAAGCATTACAAAAATTATCAGTACGTGGGGGTGATTCTGACACCAGGATTAATTCGTGTCTACCTATATTTTGGGCGATTATTAAACTGTATTAAATCGAGAAACGTGCTTTTCGACTCCGGATTTAATACTTTCGATTAAGGCAACTGGAAATCCATCTGGTAGCTCTGCATAGATTGAATCAATCTTTTCTATCACCTTATCCGCTAATTGTTGCATCTCTTCAAATGCATGCGGCACGCCGAGTTTTCGAGTGAATTCCTGCCAATGCCTGCGAGCAATCTCATCAAAATTATAATGTGCATTTCTAGTCCGTATAGCCATTGCTAATTTTGCTTTTTGGTAAGGAATTTGATTTGTCTGATTGCCAATAATCGGCCAGGCAGAAAGCACATCATAGAGTGGCGTTAATTGAAAGTTGCTGCCTTCGTTAATTGCCACAGAAAAATTCTTGGCATGTCCATCTGACGCTGCTAATAACCAAAACACAAATTGCGTTTTAATAAAGTGAAGACGATCTTCATCTGCGAATTGACTGGCAGCTAAATATTGCATAATTTTGGCAATACCAGGTCCACCATCAGCCTCATATTTTTTGGTATTGGGTAATCCAAATACCTGGCAAAAGTCTTCCTGGGGAATGCGGGCTATCCAGGTATTGTTATCTACCCATTTGCGGTCAAACCTTTTTACGACGAGTGCCTTTACATCTTCAAATGTAGCGATTTCAGTTTGCGCAACATTGAAGTCTAGTTTTTCTAGAATTTTGGCGCATAACCACTCGTTCTCAATCGATGATGTCATGTCGAATCTACGCTCACCGCCAATAAGGCCTAAGGGGAGTTTTAGAATATGTGTCGTAGGTGTTGCGCCGTGCGGCAAGTGCCATGCGCCATTGATTTTTAACAACGCAGTTTTTTCTTGGGCACCTGCAATTGATATCCGGAAATAATCATCATCTAGCTCCTGGCCTAATACTCTGCCACTCGAGTTTGCTCTTAGGAGTTCTGCCACTTGCTTATCATTAATCGGGCTAGATGATACTTGATGAACACCATGCGGCATTTCACCAATAGGCAGCATTTGCACCGCGCCTACACAGTCGCGACCAATTGCCTGCAGCAATTCAATCGTAGCTGTCGAACCAGTCCTGAATTTTGATTGAATTCGATTTCGAATCTCTGCGGAGTCCGGCAACAAATTATCAAAGTAGTGCGTGACAACATCCCCTTTGACGATAGGGTGGCTAGGAATAATTGGAATGGAGTTGGATAGTGGTCTGGCGTATTCAGAATTGATCCAGGCCGGGTCATATTGGAAGGTATCGCTCCCTCTGCTGCCATGTGACCATTGACCTACTAATATTCCATTCATCCAAACATTGAGTGCTTGTGGCATGTCTTTACCATTTCACCTTTGGTTTATCCGCTGAGATGGTGATGGTTCCTGACGGCGGCTGAATAGTGATTGAGCCTGAGTCATCTGTTTCCAGCGTGAGTGATACACCAAGTATATTAAAGAGGTGGATGAGCTGGTCAAAGCTGACCAGTTCCGGATTCTTTTCAATCTGCACAATTCTTGATTGAGATAGCCCAAGCTTTTCCGCCAGCATTTGCTGCGACCAGCCTTTCGCCTTACGTAATGACCTAAGTTGCATTTTTAATTGCAAGCCAGATGATAGTTTGATTTTCATGCTGTAACTTTATTACATAAATATAATAATATCAACATATTACTTTTATATAATATTTACATATTATTATATTTATGTAATAAAAATACCCATTTCAAAAATATAACATAGAAAAAGGCGCTTTATTTTTAACTGGTTGAATTCATTTCTAAATATATGCTGGAGGGAATGAATTCAAGGAACAATTGAAATGAAGCAAATCGAATTTTCGGACTTTCCCAGAGGAAACTTTAACAACAACAGCGATAGCGATGTTGAGTACAGCAGTTTTTCAGAAGAACACAACGAGGTTAATGGATTTTTAAATGACGATACCAAGCTTGCTGAAATTCCTGGCGAGGATTTTACAAGGGAGTTGATGGTCAGGTTGTTGAATTGCACTCAGAATTGACCCACCTATCGATATAAATTGCACTAGAAATTGACCCACGTACCGATACTATTCTGCTCAACCTATGAGCAGGAG
>LNAP01000327.1_pt1 | contig 66722 bp, 69 predicted proteins | sample 602601 | NCBI WGS metagenome assembly LNAP01 (sample SAMN02440304, study PRJNA202911) | soil metagenome | biome: Subtropical and temperate rainforests or woodlands; isolation source: soil samples (1 kg each in a 20% v/v slurry with milli Q water) were... ...
TGATCTGCTCGATGCCTACAAACGTTGCCTGGCGTCCAACTTTACCGACCGCTCCATCCACTACAAATACGACAATGGCTTTGATTACTACAAGGTCTATCTCGCCGTCGTGGTCATGAAGATGGTGCGTAGCGATATCGGGGCCAGTGGCGTGATGTTTTCGCTGGACACGGAAACAGGCTTCAGGGATGTCGTCTTCATCAATGCCGCGCTGGGGCTCGGCGAGAATGTCGTGCAGGGCACGATAGACCCGGACAGCTTCTATGTGCACAAACCCAGCTTTCTCCAGGGTTATCGTGCTGTCTTGAAGCGCAGCCTGGGTAGCAAAGCAAAGAAGATGATTTTTGCCGGCGAGCTCAATACCGGCAATATCGCGGTGGAATACACCAAGAATATTGACACGCCCCTCGAAGAACGAACCCGCTTCTGCATCTCCGATGCGGATGTGATGGTGCTGGCCGACTATGCCATCAAGGTTGAAAACCACTATTCGGGCAAAGCCGGTTTTTACAAACCCATGGATATGGAATGGGCCAAAGACGGGATCGATGGCCGCTTATACATGGTGCAGGCGCGACCGGAAACGGTGGAGTCGCAAAAGAACGGTAGCGTGCTTGAGATTTACCATCTCAAGCAAAGATCGACAGTGCTGCTCAAGGGCCGGGCGGTCGGTACCCGAATTGGCGCCGGCAAGGCGCGTGTCATCAACGATGCCAAGCATCTGAGTGAGTTTCAACCGGGCGAGGTGCTGGTCTCAGAGAACACGGCACCCGACTGGGAACCTGTCATGAAGACCGCCGCGGCTATCGTGACGAGCAGGGGCGGCCGTACTTGTCACGCCGCCATCGTGTCGCGTGAACTGGGCATTCCCGCCATCGTGGGAACCGCAAACGCGGCAGAGAAAATAGAAACCGGCACACCGATCACCATTAGCTGCGCCGAAGGCGAAACCGGGCATGTCTATGAAGGCATTCTGGATTTTGACATTCAGCACACCGATCTCAGCCAGCTGGGACATCCAGAAACGAAGATTATGATGAACCTGGGCAATCCTGATCAGGCCTTTAGTCTTGCCTCGCTACCGGTGGATGGCATTGGTCTGGCGCGTATGGAATTCATTATCAATGAATACATCAAGGTGCATCCGATGGCGCTTGTGCACCCTGAAAAAGTGGATGAAGCAACACGTGAAAAGATCGCTGCCCTGAGTGTTGCTTACAGTGATCCTGCGGATTTTTTCGTCAAGACCTTGGCCGAAGGCGTCGCCACTATAGCTGCGGCGGTGTATCCAAAACCCTGCGTAGTGCGCATGAGCGACTTCAAAAGCAATGAATACGCGACCCTGCTGGGCGGAAAGTATTTCGAGCCGGAAGAAGACAACCCGATGATCGGTTTTCGTGGCGCGTCCCGTTATACCCATAGTGCCTATGCCGAAGGTTTTGCGCTGGAATGCGCGGCAATGAAGCGGGTTCGCGACGAGATTGGCCTGACTAACGTCAAATTGATGATTCCTTTTTGCCGCAGAGTGGAGGAGGGCGAAAAGGTGTTGGCAGCGATGGCCAGCCATGGCCTCAAGCGCGGAGAAAACGGACTGGAGGTCTACGTCATGTGCGAGATCCCCAACAACGTCATCCTGATTGACGCCTTCGCCAAACTGTTCGACGGATTCTCTATCGGCTCCAATGACCTGACCCAGTTGACGCTCGGCGTGGATCGCGATTCGGAAATCGTCGCCTTCGATTTCGATGAACGCGATCCGGGGGTTAAACAGATGATTCGCCTGGCGGTGGAGGGCGCAAAACGTAACGGCCGCCACTCCGGCATCTGCGGACAGGCGCCGTCTGACTATCCGGAGATGGCTGAGTTTCTGGTGGAAATCGGCATTGACTCGATAAGCCTCAATCCGGATGCCGTGCTCGCCACGACTCGGCATGTTCTGGCGGTGGAAAAGCGCCTGTCACTCAATCGCAAACCGTAAAACCGTTGCCTCATGGCTCGCATGATCAAGATCCGCAAAACTGCCGATTACAACGAGGTGTCGACGTGTATGCCTTCTTGCCACGTGAGTTGCCGGAGCAACTCTCCCCACTGACCGAGCTCGCACTTAACCTGCGCTGGACCTGGAACCATGCACTTGACGACCTGTGGAAGTCGATTGACCCAGAACTTTGGGAGCGTACCCATAATCCGTGGATGATTCTGCAGAATGCTTCGCAGCAGCGTCTTGACGAACTCTGCCGAGATGCCCATTTCTCGCAGAAACTGGCGCACGCCATCGCAGAGCATCGGCGTTATCTCGACGACTCAGGCTGGTATGCACAGCGGCAAGCGGCAAGCGATTCGGCGCGGATCGCTTATTTCAGCATGGAATATGGTCTGAGTGAGGCCTTTCCGCTCTACGCCGGCGGACTCGGTGTGCTTGCAGGAGATTACCTCAAGACGGCGAGCGACATGGGCGCTCCGATACTTGGGGTGGGTTTGCTCTATCAGGAAGGCTATTTTCGGCAATACATCGACGCGCAAGGCAGGCAGCATGAGGCCTATCCTTACAACGACGCCGATTCAGCCAACTATCGGCAATGAAGGCGCATGGCTGAAAATCGTGCTGCAACTTCCCGGTCGCACGTTGTATGTGCGTATATGGCAGGCCATTGTCGGACGTACGCGCCTGTATCTGCTGGACAGTAACGATCTGCGCAATGGTGCCGCCGATCGCGGTATCACCTCTAAGTTGTACGGCGGCGGCTCGGAAATGCGTTTGCTCCAGGAAGTGGTGCTCGGCATCGGTGGCTGGGCGGTACTGGACGCACTGGGTATCGACGTTGACGTGTGCCACCTTAACGAAGGTCATGCCGCACTGCTTGTGCTGGAACGTGCCCGTCGCTTTATGCACAAGACGGGAACATCGTTCTGGGAGGCATGGTGGGCAACGCGTGCAGGTAATGTATTCACAACGCATACGCCAGTGGCTGCGGGTTTCGACTCATTTCCACCCGCACTCGTTTACAAGTATGCGCGTGAGTATCTCGAGGACTGTCGCATTTCATTGCGCGAGCTTCTGGCGTTGGGCCGGCGTGATCCGGCGGACGACGATGAGCCGTTCAACATGGCTTTCCTGGCATTGCGTGGGTGCGCTCAGTGCAATGCAGTGAGTCGTTTGCATGGTGAGGTCAGCCGTCGATTGTTCAGTGATCTTTATCCACGCTGGCCGCTTCATGAGATACCTGTAGGGCATATTACCAACGGCGTCCATGTGCCATCCTGGGATTCAGTGTGGTCCGATCACCTGTGGACTAGCACCTGTGGCAAGGAGCGTTGGCTCGGCACGGTGGAGTCTTTCTCCGGGACGGTCTCCAACAGTGATGATATGGCCTTGTGGACGATGGCCGCCGAGCAACGCCGCGATCTGGTGCATTACACGCGTAACCGTTTGGCATGGCATCTTGGACAGCGTGGCGAGTCACCGCAGCAGGTCGAAGACGCCGCGCAGGTGCTCGATCCCAACTGCCTTACGCTCGGCTTCGCGCGGCGATTCACCGACTATAAGCGACCGAATCTGTTGCTACATGACCCGGAGCGCCTGAGTCGCCTGCTAACCGATGAGCATCGACCGGTCCAGCTGATCATCGCCGGCAAAGCCCATCCCGGTGACGAGCAGGGCAAGCAACTGATCCAGGCATGGATGGAGTTTGTTCATCGTCCGAATCTGCGAAGGCATGTCGTGTTCCTGGAGGATTACGACATTGAACTGGCCCAGCATTTGGTGCAAGGCGTCGATGTCTGGATCAATACACCGCGCCGACCATGGGAAGCCTGCGGCACCAGTGGTATGAAGGTTCTGGTCAATGGCGGACTGAACCTGTCCCAACTGGACGGCTGGTGGGCGGAGGCTTACCAGTCCAGCTGCGGTTGGGCGATAGGCGATGATGCCCCAAGCGACGATGTAGCCGACGCCGAGTGCTTGTACCGCCTGCTCGAACAAGAAGTAGTACCCAGCTTTTACACGCGCGACACGCAGGGAATTCCACGAGGATGGGTGCAGCGTATGCGCGCCAGCATGTCGCAATTGGGGCCGCAATTCAGCAGCAATCGCATGCTGCTCCAATACCTGGATGGTTGTTACCAGCCGGCAATCCAGGCTTTCCGATGCCGTAGCAAGGATAAGGCCGGGCTCGCACGTGCGCTTCATGCCTGGCAGAAGGCGGTTGCCTCGGGATGGGACAAAATACATTTCGGCACGGTCGATGCGAAACACGACGGCGAGCGGCTGTACATCAGCGTGCCGGTCTATCTGGGGGAGATCGCCCCGGAGTGGGTAAGGGTCGAACTCTATGCCGCCTTGTGCGATGAACACCCGGCTGAATGCCTGCCGATGAACGCCGTCGGGCCCATTTCCGGCGCCATCCAGGGCTATATCTTTTCCATCTCGCTCGCTGCAACGCGGCCCGTGGATTGCTACACCCCACGGGTGCGCGCCTGGCACTCAGAAGCCTTTCTGCCGGCGGAAAATGCTCTTATTGCGTGGCAACGATGACGCCGACCCGCACTCCTAGACACCCTCTGGAAGTTTCGATTGCATCATTTCTCTTCTATCCAGTTTGCGTCCGTCCACGACGAAGGAACCATCCCCCACCGAATGAAGGGTTCGTGTCTCTTTGCGTGCGTCGTCGAGGTAGGCGGCGAGGCCTTCGAGGATAACGATATTGTGTTTCTCGATGATATCGACAACCTTGCATTCGATATTGGCCAGGCATTCCTTAATCAAGGGTGCCCTGACATGTTTGCCTTTCACGGGCGTGAATCCGAATGTTGCGAACTTGTCAGTGTCGGCACCGGAACAGGTTCCCACGGCGATAACGCGATCGAGCAGATCGACGGTCGGGATTGAAATGACACACGCCTTGGTGTTCAGAAGCGCAGCGTATGAATAGTTCCAGGGGCCGGTGGTCATGGCGAAAATCGGTGTGAAACCCATCACCATGGTCCAGGAGATGGTCATGATGTTGTTCTTCTGGCCATCATTTGTGGTGACGAAGACAACCGGGCCTGGTTCCATCAGTGTGAATGCTTTGTTGATGTTCATCTTTTTCAACGGCCGGCACTCCCCATTGTCTTTGATCGGCGCTTCATCTGCTCAGACGGAACCCAATGCGCCATTTTCGGCCAGCAAGCTGGCTATCAGGGCGCTGGTGTCGAGTACGTGCAAGCGCTGCGTCACGCACTCGGGGGGCAAGCGAAAAGGAGGTACGGAGTCAGAGATCGCAACGTGCTCGAATAGCGGCGGCTCGAACAGGTTGCTGCCCGCAGTGAACAAGCCATGGGTCGCCGCTGCGAACAGCCGGGTGGCTCCAGCCTTTTGACAGGCAAGGCCGGCATGCCTCAGCGTTTCGCCGGTACTGATCAGGTCGTCGAAAACAATGGCGGCCTTACCCGAGACTTCGCCAACCAGGAGAGTGCCTGTCAGAGTCGTGTGAGCACGGTGCTTTTCCATCAGCGCACTGCCCACTGAACGTCCCAGTTGTCGTTCGAGGGCCTGACGAAATTGCTCGGCACGCTTGGCACCACCGGAATCCGGAGACACCGCCACCACCTCGGCGTCGCCGACGAACCTGGCGAAATGCTCGGCGAATAATTCCGTGCACTGCACGTTCCACGCAGGAATGCGAAAGGCATTGTCGAACGCCGCCGGATTATGCACTTCCAGGGCAACCAGGCGATCCACGTGGCAGGCTTCAATCATGGTCGCCAGGTAGCGAGTGATCGTCGGGTCTTGAGGCTGGCTGCGGCGATCTTTGCGTCCGTAGCAGAGGTAGGGCGTTACCGCCTGCACATGGCGAGCGCCGGCATCCTTGAGGGCTGCGCAAAAGAACAACAGGCGACACAACTTATCGTTAGCGCTCTGTCGATCATCTCCATACAACGAATGGAACACCACGACCTCGCGACCGTTAACCGGCTCCAGCGGTCGGCATTTATGTTCGCCATCTTCATAATTGCGCTCTTCATGAAGGGCCAGTTGGCAGCCAAGCCGCTGCGCGACGAAGGCTGCATAGTGCTCACTGCCTTGCAGGGCAAAAAGAAGCGGGCGATCTGAGAGCATGCATCGGCTCCTTTGAGGCTTATCGAACAGGCCTCAACTGGATGGCTAACGTGGACATCAAGTACCTGGCAATCCTTGTGCCTTCATCGGGCAGCACCATGACGTAACACCTCAATGCAGAACTCCATTTCGTAGGGCGGAACGTTGCATTCGACGATGTCATGGGCGGCAACTTGCAGGTGCACGCCGATAATGTCGGCATGGATCGGCTGCTGGCAGACATGCCGGTCAACCAGTACCGCAGTGTAGACCCGACGAGCGCCCAGTTGCGCCAGATAGGCACACGTGCGCAGGAGTGAATGGCCCTCAAACAGCACATCATCGACAACGAGCAGGGTAGTGTTGGCAAGGTCCAGTTCACCCAGAAGCGGGTTCTCGGTCAATTCTGTGTGTGCATGCAGCACCTTGAGGTCATCGGCATAACGCTTGACCTTCAGGGGGTAAAGCGGCAGCTCTGGCTGGCCGGTCTGACGTGAAAGATGCTGCTGTAATCGCTGTGCCAGCGGCTCGCCACGGCGCTGGATGCCAATCAGTGCCGCTTGAACGGGCGGTAACAAGATCGACGCTTGGCGCGCCATGCCCTGCAGTACACCATCGAGTTCATCGCTGTCGTACAAGCGCAGCCGCTGACTCGCCGGTAGGGTTGACATAGCCGTCTCCAGTCGAAAACCGATGGACAGCAAAAAATGCTGCCCCATAGCCAACCTAATCCCGCCCGGTTCGGCCCTATTGATATTGATCAAGTCGGGTGAAATGAAATCCCATTCCATGAGCGTTCGTCCAGTGATCGGTCTTGCGCAGGGACTTGATATAAATCAACGCCAGGGCGACATCAACGGAGGACTCTGAATCAAACGCTGGTGCTTGATCCGGCGCGACGAGTCCCACCTGTCTGGAGTCAGATCATGAGCCAATATCAACGCTTGTTACTCATCGTCAACCCGGTCCTGCGCCATTCCCCTGCGATAAACCATGCGGCCGCCCTCGCCAAGGCCAGCGGCGCGAGCTTGCATATCGCTGCGTTTGTAATGCCCTTGGAGATTCTGTCTCTGCTTGAAGAAGGCGTGCAGGAAAAGGCTCGGGAGAGCTATCTTCAGGACCATCGCGACTGGTTGACGAACCAGGCCACCAAACTCCGCGCGCTCGGGCTCGAAATAACGACGGAGGTGACGTGGGCCGATGACTTGGAACAAGACATTCTTGATCACGTCACGGAAATGCAGCCCGACCTGCTGATCAAGGAAGTGCAGCACGAATCAGCGCTCAAACGCGCGTTCTTCACCCCGCTGGACTGGCATTTGTTGCGCGACAGCCCGATACCGGTCTATCTGGTGGGCGGCAGTGGCCATGCCTTGCCGCGCAAGGTCGTGGCGGCGGTTGACGCTTCAGATGCCGAGTCTCGAAACACCGAGCTGAACGAGCGGATCATTCAGCAAGCCACCAACCTTGCGTTGCAGTGCGATGCCGAGTTGCACCTGCTGTATGCCTGTGATCTTTCGGGGATCTATCTGTCGGACATGGGAGGGCTGGCGCTTCCAGACATCACCAAAGAGTTGCGCACAACCGAGGAACAATCGTTCATCAAATTGGCCAATCGGTACGGCGTACCCTCTGATCGCCGGCATTTTATTCTCGGTCACCCGGTCTCGGCGCTGAGCGATTTTGCCAGCGAGCAGCAGGTGGATGTGATCGTGATGGGCAGAGTCCAGTACCACGGCCTGGAGAAGCTGCTGGGCAGCACTACCGAACATATTCTGTACCAGGTGCCCTGCAGCGTTCTGGCGGTCTAGATCGGGCAAGGCCAGTTGTAACGAAACGACAGGCGTCATCGCCTGAGGAGGTTTTTCATGAGTCAAAGCCCCTCATTGCAAACCACGTTGAAGGACCGGGTAGAAGCCGGCCAGCGTCTGGTGGAACCGTTGCTCAAATATGCACATCGACCCGATGTCATCATCCTCGCCTTGCCCCGTGGCGGCGTTCCCGTCGCTTATGAAGTGGCCAAGGCCCTGGACGTGCGCCTGGACCTGATGCTGGTCCGCAAGCTGGGCGTTCCATCCCACCCGGAGTTCGCCATGGGCGCCATTGCCAGTGGCGGTATCCAAATCATCAATAACGACGCATTGCAGGCAAACCCGATTACTCCGGCCGCGTTCGATGCCGTGCTCGCGCGCGAAACACAGGAACTGTTGCGTCGTGAGCAGGTGTACCGCGGAACCCGCCCACCCGTGCGATTGAAGGATCAGGTGGTGATCCTGATCGACGACGGCCTGGCAACCGGGGCCTCGATGATGGCGGCAATCCACGCGGCGCGAAAGCAAGCACCGGCTCGCATCGTCGTCGCCGTGCCGGTGGCGCCGCTGGAAACCGTGGAGGCGCTGCGCAGTGAAGTCAATGAAGTCATCTGCCCACTCATTCCCGAATGGATGATGTCGATCGGATATTGGTACCTGAGCTTCCCCCAGACTTCAGACGAAGAGGTTATCGATTTGTTGACGCGGTCCTGGCGGCGAGAGTCTGCTGCCAGTGCCTCGGCTCAGGAGAGCGTCGATGATTGAGGTGCACTATCGGCAGCTGGACCTGAAGGACGTTGAGTTATCAGCCGATTTGCGCCTGCCGGTCAACGCCAGCGCGCTGGTGGTCTTCGTCCATGGCAGCGGCAGCGGTCGTACAAGTCCGCGTAATCAATATGTTGCAGAGTCGCTGGCCAGACGGGGGCTGGCGTCGCTGCTGTTCGACCTGCTCACGGAGCCGGAGCAACGCCTGGACAACCTCACCGGTGAACTTCGTTTCGATATCGCCTTGCTTGCCAGGCGGCTGGTGGAGGTCATCGACTGGGTCAGTCGGGACGCGGAATTGCACGCGCTACGAATCGGTCTGTTTGGCGCGAGCACCGGTGCTGCGGCGGCGTTGTTGGCCGCGGCCTTGCGGCCGGAGGTGGTGCATGCGGTGGTCAGCCGGGGCGGGCGCACCGACCTGGCGGGTGCGGCATTGACCCAGGTGAGGGCACCCACTTTGCAGATCGTTGGCGCCCGGGACCCGATGGTGCTTGAGCTGAATGAGCAAAGCAGTCGTGCCTTGCGGTGTGAACAACAGCTGGAAATCGTGGCGGGCGCTACCCATCTTTTCGAGGAGCCCGGGGCCCTTGAGGACGTCGCCAGACTTGCTGGCGACTGGTTCGAGCACCATCTGCACGGCCCCGACTGACAACTCTGGATCGGTGTCACACGCCAAACGGATAGGTTTCATCTTCCGGTTCGAGTTCCTGGCTTTTTGGCAGCGCCAGTGCTGTCACGGGTTGGGTCTGTTCAATCCAGATCATGGCGTCGAACTGTTCGGCCAACATCGCTTCGAAGTAATGACTGCCACGCTCGGTTTCGGGGCGGTAAATCACCCCGATGGCCCGTTCCAGCAACGGTTTGGACAACACCCGGCGCAGCTCTTTGCGCGTTGGGTCTCGCCAGTCGGTCAATGACGCCGGCACACCCGCCTTGAGGAACTGATGCTCCCAACTGTCCGGGCGAGAGGGCAGGACGTCCTTGATGAGCATGTCGCCGTCCCAGTCATCGGCCGCGGTCACCTTGCCACGGTCGGTGCTCATACCGATCAGCACGGCATCGCGCCCATAGGCACTGCGGCACAGCTGACCGATGTTGAACTGACCCTTCCAGCCCATCTCCGTCGCGGCCGCGTTGCCGATATGAGAATTGTGCGCCCAGACCACGGCTTTGGCTTGCGGGCCCCGGTGCTCAAGCAGTGCACGAAGTGTGTCGAACATGTGCCGGTCACGCAGGTTCCACGAGGCGGTCGACCCTCGATAAATCGCACGGTAATACTGTTCCGCTGCCTGCACCACCCGAGCGTTCTGCGCCGCATTGAAGAACGCCTCGTCGTTCTGGATGAGCCCGGCCAGTTGTTCGGCCAGCATGGCATTGAGCTGGTCGACCACCGGCTGCTCACAGGGCATCAAGCCGCCACGTTCGACGAAGTGGCCATACAACGCGGGATCATCCTGCCATGGGGTCAGACAGCCATAGCGCCGCCGGGCTTCGTGGGCTAGCTTTGGGTCGATCCGGTCCAGATAACTCAGCACCTCATGAATGGAGTTGCGCAGGCTGTAAACGTCCAGCCCACGGAACTCAACACGACGTTCAGAGGCGAGGGTGTGGTTGTATTGATGCAGCCAGTGGGCGAATGCTCTCACGTCGGTGTTTCGCCACATCCAGGTCGGGAATCGGCTGAAGATGTGACGTTTCCACGCCGAGGGCGCCAATCCCCGGACATACTGGTCGACATGACCCGCGTCCGGCCAGTCCGCTTCAACGGCCACGATGTTGAACCCATGCTGCTCAATCAGCCTTTGGGTGATCGCTGCCCGGGTTCGATAAAAATCGCTGGTGCCATGACTGGCTTCGCCGATCATCACCACCCGCGCATCCGCATAGCGATCGAACATTTCACCAAAGGCGGAGGAATCCAGTGCCGGCAGAGGCTCGGCGTATTGGCGCAGAAGAGGTGCGATGGCGGCCTGGTCAATGCGCCGATGTGAGCCATACAGGTTATCCAGCATGTCTTGGGAGGGTGTGTTCATGACTGTCGTTCCCGCAAAGGTGGGTTACTGCCAGCGGTATTGCGCTTGCGCTCAACCGCCCGAAATCAGTCCGCAGGTCCTCGACACATTGTGTTTAAACGCAAGCTTTTGTGTCGCTTCATCACCTGTTTGATTATTCCTACACCTTGATCCAGATGAACAATTGAGTTTCGTCAATAAAGGGTGCAAAGCCTTGAGAGAAGCTGTCTGCATCAAGTATTCGTTGGCTGCCGACTATGATCTGACGCGATGGGTGTTATTCCGAAAGCAGGATTGGAAGGCTCATTTCCCTCTGACCTTGTAAATGGTCGGCGTCTGGCTAGGCTCCAGCCTAGGGCTGTCTTCGGGAGAGGGAATTGAACGGTAGGTGAAGGATGGTATTCATCCGCTAAAAGCAGGGGCGTAGATCATGGAAGCATTGGGTACGACGAGTATTTTCAACCGCTCACGTCTGACGCTTGCCCTCTGCGTAGGTGCGCTCATGGGCTGCACCAGCACGAGTGAAGAGACATCGCAAACCACGTCGGCCATGTCCGGTATCGCCATGGCGGACCAGGTTTGCGCCCAATGCCATGGACTGACGGGAGAGTCCTTCTCGCCAACATTCCCCAAGTTGGCCGGGCAGCAAAAAGAGTACCTGAAGTTGCAGCTGGCTGACTTCAAGGACCATGCACGCAGTGATAAAACCGGGACTCAGTACATGTGGGGCTTTAACCATCTGACGCAGACCCAGATAGCCGAACTGGCCGACTATTTTTCGAGTCAGAGCCCCATGAAGGCGGATGCAGACACGCCCGATGCCCGCGGTGAATTGATCTTTCGCCAGGGCTTGCCTGAGGCGGGCGTCGCGCAGTGCAGTTCGTGCCACGGTGCCGGCGGTCAGGGAGGTGGCCAGATTCCCCGCGTGGCGGGTCAACATGCCGCTTATGTGAGTCGCCAGATCAAGGTGCTTCAACAGACCGAACTGCGGCCCCGGGACGCCCTGATGAAGAAAAATCACTCACTGTCTGAGGCGGATGCCGAATCTGTCGCCCATTACATGGCAACGCTGGGGGCAAAAAAATAATGGCTTTCGCTGACAGCGCTCAAGTCGTTTTACAGGTACAGGCAGTGAATCACTTGGAGGGTATCGAAGGGATCGTCGCGCGTTTCGAAGCCAAGGGATCTGGCCAGGTCGCGCATCGGCGCATTGCTGGAGGCGTCGACCGCATATATCTGGTGAAAACCGTTCTTGCGCGCGGCCGTGATCAAATGTTCCATCAGTAACGTGCCCAGCCCCAGATGCTTCCATTGATCGGCAACTGTCACCATACACTCACACTTATATTCGCCCGTGGTGGCATAACGGCTGACGCCGATCTCGATCAATTGGCCATTTTCGTGGACCAGCGCGATGTATGCCAGGCACTGCTTGTTACCGGGTTCGTTGACCTGCGCGAGAAAGCGCATGTGCCGGGACTCAGGGCATAGGTGTTTGATGAAGCTGTACTCACGCTCGCGGTCTTTTTCCGTCAGTTGCCGGATCAACACGTGACGACCATCCTTGAGCGCTTCGATCCAGTATTTTCCGGTGACTTTGGCATAGGCTTCGGAAGATCGATCATTATGGTCTTTGACAGTGAGCATGATGCGATCCCTCCCGCCGTCTTCAAAGGTCGGCGCGCAGTGACAAACCACGCGATTCACTTCTTTCTACACCCCTGGCTGCGCCTGAATATGATCTGGATCAGACTCTTATGACAGTGCGCTCAATTGCCTGGATTTGATGTAAATCAAACAGGCGGAGGGCGCAACGAGCGCAGTCTCTGAACATGGCCACGCAATGGGCCGGTGTATAGACGAGGTGTGTCATGGCCCACTATCAACGATTGCTGCTGATCGCCAACCCGAACCTGAAAGAGGCCCCAGCCTTGCTGCGTGCCATCGCCCTGGTCAGGGCCAGTGGGGCCAGGCTGGATGTGCGAGCCTTTATCGAGCCGGCGCCCATGGAGCATCCGTGGGAAGAGAACAGAGACGAGGAGGGTGATCAGCGATATCAGCGTCATTATCTCCACTGGAAGGACCAAACACTTCAGCGCCTCAATGCCCAGGGATTGGAGGTGAACGTGCAAGTTGTCTTCACCTGCGATCCACTGCTCGACATCTTGAAATGTGTCGAGGCGCTCAAGCCCGACCTGGTCATCAAGGATGTCACACTGGACCCGGTACTTGGACGGGCGTTCGTCACACCTCTGGATTACCATTTGCTGCGCGGATGTCCCGTTGCGTTACACCTGGTCAACCAGGTCCGTCATGAGTTGCCTCGTCGGATCGTCGCCGCTGTGGACCCGTTCGATACGGTCACACAAATCCATGATGTGAACGATGTCATTATTCAGGCGGCTCATACGCTGGCCGCGCAATGCCATGCATCGCTGCACCTGCTTTACGCCTATGACTTATCGCCTGCATTCAATGGCGATACGCCGCTGATCAGCGGCTGTTGGAACATGGCCTTCATGGATGAGTTGCGAGAGTCCCTTCATCAGGCGTTCAACACCCTGGCTGAGCGCTATGGAATTGCTCCAGAACACCGGCATTTTTTCATGGGGCTGCCGACGCCGGTGATCAGTGCATTTGTCGATGAATACCAGGCAGACGTCGTGGTGATGGGCACCGTGCATCGTGTGGGCACTCATCGATTCATCGGCAGCACTATGGAGCGCGCGCTGTATTCGTTGCAGGGCAGCATTCTGGCGGTCAGACAATCAGACTCGTACGTCGAAGAGAACAAGTGATCGCGGCGTTGACCCGCGCCTTGCTTCAGCCTTTTGAAATGAACAAAAAAACCCCCGCCGGTTTCCCGGCAGGGGCAGGGCAGCCTGGGATTCACTCGCCTTTGATTGGCACGACTTTATCCGCTTTCATGGCTTCGGGCTTTTTCGGCAGCGAGATGCTCAGCACGCCTTTGCTGAAACTCGCGTCGATCTTCTCGGCATCGACACCTTTGGGCAAGTTGAACACCCGCTCGAAGGAGCCATAGTGACGCTCGCTGAGGTGATAGCCCTTCCTTTTTTCTTCCTTGTCCTCTTTCTTTTCGCCTTTGATGATCAGGCTGCCGTTGGACAGTTTGATCTCAATGTTTTTCTGATCCATACCGGGAAGCTCAGCTGTGATTTCGTAGCTTTTGTCTTTCTCGGAGATGTCCACGGCAGGCAGACCGTGACCGATCAGTTCGCGCCGCCAGAGCGGCTCGACATCGAACAACCCGCGACCGAATGGCGACAGCCCCGAGCCGCGATTGAAGTCTTCGAACAGGTGATCAACCTGCTGCCGGAGCTTTTCCAGAGGGCGCCAGAGGTCTGTTGTCACGGGATGCTGACTGGCTTTGTCGTCGCTATGAACCGGCACTTTTTTTTCACTGTTGCTCATTTTGAATTCCTCCTCTTGGGTAATAGAGATGGATCGCAAACCGTTTGGCGGTCCACCACGACAGAACAAGCACGCAACACCGGGCCCTACAAGGTCAGTGTCCCGGACCACAGCATCCAGCCGGCAAAGGCTGCAGCCGTCCAGATAATGATTAACAGCCCCGTCTCGGGACCGCTGAGCGGTTGTCCCTGGCGAGCCTTCATGGTGGCCAGGTAAATCAACGAACCGGGGGCGTAGAGCAAAGCGCTGAGCAACATGTACTTAGGCCCGGCGGCATACAGCAGCCACACGCAATACAGCGTCGCGACCAAGGCAATGGCCATGTCGCGCAGTTGTTGGCCTCGGTGGCCGGCGTAGGTCTCGCCCTGCCAGGTCAGTTTCAGCGCGTACAGACCGCTGAACAGGTACGGCAGCAGAATCATCGAGGTGGCCAGGGAAATCAGCGCGAGGTAACTGGCGCTCGAGTACAGCGTCAGCAACAGGAACAGTTGAATGCAGCCGTTGGTGATCCACAGCGCATTGGCTGGCACACCCTGGGTGTTTTCCACGGCGAGTGGCCCCGGCATGACCTTTTCCTTGGCCGGTGTGAACACCGATTCCGCTGCCAGCAATGTCCAGGCGAGCAGGGCGCCACCGACCGAAATGATCAAGCCGATGCTGATCAGCACCGCGCCCCACGGTCCGGCGACCGCCTGAAGCACGCCCGCCATCGAGGGGTTTTTCAAGGCGGCCAGTTCGGGTTGTTTGAGAATGCCCAGCGACAGCAGTGACACCGCAATCAGCAGCAACAGGGTGATGACAAAACCGATGACCGTGGCGCGACCGACATTGGCCCGTTCTGCCGCACGGGCGGAGAACACGTTGGCGCCTTCGATCCCGATGAACACCCAGACGGTCACTAGCATGGTGCTTTTGACTTGATCGAGGGTGCTGCCCAGTGCGGGCGAACCCCAGAAATCGACGTTGAAGGTTTCACGCTGGAAAGCGGCGATCACCAGGCCGATAAACAGCAGCAACGGAACGATCTTGGCTACCGTGGTCAACGCGTTGGCCCGGGCCGCGGTGCGCATCCCTCTGAGGATCATCCAGTGCAACGACCACAGCACCACGGACGCGCCGGCAATCGCCGCTTTGTTGTTGCCTTCACCGAACAGCGGGAAGAAGTAACTCAGCGCCGCGAACAAAATCACCAGGTAGCTGACGTTGCCGATCCAGGCGCTGATCCAGTAGCCCCAGGCGGAGTTGAAGCCGAGGAACTCGCCGCCTAATGCGCGGGCGTAGGCGAATACACCGTTGTCCAGGGCAGGTTGGCGGTTGGACAGGGTTTGGTAGACCAAAGCGAGCGACAGCATGCCGACGCCCGTGATCAGCCAGCCAATCAGGATCGCCCCGGCCCCCGCACTGGCCGCCATGTTCTGCGGCAGGCTGAAAATGCCGCTGCCAATCATCGAACCGACCACCAAGGCAATCAGCAGGCTCAAAGACAGGCGCTTGGGTTCCACCTTTCGCAAACTGCCTGCAAGGGGTTGTGTGGCAGTCGGCGGAATGACCGGTTGGGTGCCTTGCAGATGCGTAGCCATGGGAGCCTCCACGAAACGAAAGTTTCTGCACACATCGAATGCGATGGTGCGAATGCTGACTCTAATTTCTACGTGTCCGTCCAAGGCGTGTTTGATTTAGATCAGTAAGACGGCATACGCCTGGTTTGTGCGGGCACAACCAGCACTTAGGGTGTGTCCGCCGCCGAAATTCAGGCGCCCCGGGGACACGAAAGACATTCGCGTCCTAAGCTCTACCTCGATGACAGATATTTTTACAGCGAGGCCTGCAAATCGCTTTCGAGGAACTCACTTCGATGCTCAGTAAGTGGCTGGACCCCGTTCTGTTGCTGCTCACCGCACTGACGCTGCTGGCCGGCGGCATTGCGTATGTTGCGCAAGAACCTGATTGGGCATCGAGGTGCTGGGCCGCAGGAAGCCTGGTGATGGCTGCGGTACTGCTCGTTGAAATCGCCCGGCGCCTGGCCCGGCGCGAGGCCGGTGTCGACCTGATCGCGCTGCTGTCGATCACTGCCGCCCTGGTCTTTGAGCAGACACTGGTGGCGGCGGTGATTGCCTTGATGCTGGCGACCGGACGGACCCTGGAGTTTTTCACCAGGCAACGCGCTGACCGTGAGCTGCGTGCGCTCATCGACCGGGCGCCACGCTTTGCCTGGCTGCAGGAGGAGGGCGGCTTGCGTGAGGTCCCCGTTGAGCAGGTCCAGCCGCATCAAACATTGCTGGTGCGGCTGGGGGAAGTGATACCGGTCGACGGTCGGCTGCTAAGTCCTGCGGCGATTCTGGACGAATCGGCGCTCAGTGGTGAGTCGCTGCCCGTCACCCGTCGAGAAGGTGAGCAACTGCCCAGCGGCGTTTCCAACGTCGGTGCGCCCATCCTGCTGATCGCCACCCGAACAGCCGCACAGAGTACCTACGCCGGTATCGTGCGGCTGGCCGAGGAGGCACGTCGTTCGCGCGCACCTTTCGTGCGACTGGCCGACCGCTATGCCTTGTTCTTCATCCCGCTGACATTGCTGATTGCCGGATTGGCCTGGCAATTGAGCGGCGACCCTTTGCGAGCGTTGGCGGTTCTGGTGGTGGCCACGCCTTGTCCTTTGATTCTGGCGGTGCCGATTGCCTTCATGTCAGGTATTTCGAGGGCGGCGCGGCGCGGGATCCTGATCAAGGACGGCGCGACCCTGGAAGCGCTGGCCGGGGTCAAGCAGGTGTTTCTCGACAAGACCGGCACGCTGACCAGCGGCCATGCCCGCCTGCAGTCGATAGAGGTCAACGGGTTGGGCGATCCGCAACGCCTGCTCGGCCTGGCCGCTTCGCTGGCGCAAGCCTCGACGCATCCTGTTTGCCAGGCAATTGTTGAAGCGGCGCATCAGCGTCAATTGTCGCTCAGTGTCCCGCAGGCGGTAGAAGAAAGCCCAGGCTCCGGGCTTTGTGGGCGCGTCGATGGCGTGCAGGTGCGTTTCGGCACGTTGCCTTTTGCTCACAAAGACGCCGCTGCAACCGACTGGGTCGCCGCGATGCTGCGCCACATGGATTACCTGGCATGCAGCGGAAGCTTCATCGACGTGGACGGGGAACTCGCGGGCCTGCTGGTTTTCTCGGACAAGGTTCGGCGCGAAACGCCGCAGACGCTGCGTCGACTGCGCAATAGAGGCATCGAAAAGATCGTCATGCTCACCGGGGATCGCCTGGAAACTGCGGAGATGATTGCGCTGTCTGCCGGGATTGACGAGTTACGTGCCGGGTTGACCCCTGAGGAAAAAGTGCGAGCTGTACAGCAAGGTTGCCTGCACACCAGCACACTGATGGTCGGCGATGGCATCAACGATGCTCCCGCGCTGGCGGCGGCCAACGTCGGCGTGGCCATGGGGGCGGGCGGTGCCACGGCTTCTGCGCAAGCCGCTGGCGTTGTGCTGTTGGTGGATCGCCTGGATCGCTTGGTCGAGGCGTTGGACATTGCCCGACGAACCCGCTACATCGCACGCCAAGGCGTGCTGGTCGGGATGGGGATGTCATTGCTGGCCATGGCAGCGGCAGCCCTCGGCTATCTGCCGCCGCTGATTGGCGCCGTGGTGCAGGAGGGCATTGACGTGGTGATCATCATTAACGCCTTGCGGGCATTGGGGCCGTCGTGGGAGCTGAGGAAACGAAAGCTTGCCGCAGAGCATATCGATCGCCTGCAGGATGAACACCAGCAACTCGCCGCCGTACTGAGCGATCTGCACCAACTGGCCAATGACTTTGCCCAGCGCCCACTTGCGCAAGCACAGACCGACCTGATGCAACTGGTCGACAAGTTGCAAACATCACTGGCGGAGCATGAACGCGAAGATGAAAACACACTGTACCCGCTGTTGACGCGAAGCATGCCGGGCGAGGATCCGATGTCGGCGATGAGCCACGCACACCGGGAGATTTTTCGCCTTATCCACTTACTGGCGCGCATGAGCAGCGACTTCAGTTCCGCCCCCGCAACGGCATCAGCTGATGAGATTCAGCATCAGCTGATTCGCCTGGATACCCTCGTGCGACTGCACTTTGATCAGGAGGAGGAACTGTTTCGTTATCTGGACTGGCGCTAGACAGGCGAGTCAGGCACAAAACACCCGACTCGTCCCCTGACGTTTCGAACGTCCAGATCGGGTTTATTCCTCAATCAATTCCTGTGGCGAAACCACCCAGACGCTACACGGCATCTTGTACAGCAGATGTTCCACTGTACTGCCGACCAACCTGTCCATGACACGACGCCCGGCCCGGCCCATGACAATCATGTCGATGTGATAAGCGGTTGCGTAGCTGCCAAGCACCTTGGCCGGGTTGCCCATGATCATGTGCTGGCGCTCCGGCGGGATGCCGTTGCGCTCCGACAGTTCGCGGAAGGCATCAGCCTGTGCATCGAACAGGGTTTTGGCTTTGCTGGAAGAGAAAAACGTCGAGCCATCGCGGAAACCGAATTCATCCGCACTGATGGATGAAAGATCATGGGCATAGATGACGTCGAGTTCTGCATGACAGGTGCTCGCCAGTTTTGCGGCATCTTGCAGAATCCTGTCATTGAAACCCTCGTACTGCCCATCGCGATGGAAAGGGTCGACGGCTGCGACGATCTTGCGCGGCAAGGCGTGGCGCATATTGCTGACAAAATGCAAAGGCACCGGGCATTCGCGCAGCAGATGAATATCCAGCGGAGTAAACATCAGGCGTGACAGGAGCGATTCGTGTTCCAGCCCCTTGATCAGCGCCGCCATGGGCTGTTCTTTGAGATGGATGAGGATTTCCTGCAAGGGTCTTTCCACCCAGACCACTTCAGTGGTGACGTGTACGCCGATTTTGCGCAACGGACGAGCCTGGTCTTCCAGCCATTGGCGATGGCGTTCAACGTAGCCCAGTCGCATCTGTTCCAGCGCTTGTTCATTGACCATTCCGGCGGTCGCCAGCCCTTCGAGATAGTCGAACGCCACGATGTGCAATGACGCGTCCGACGCTTTGGCCAGCGCGGCGGCCCGGTCGAAAGCGGGGCTGTTTTCCATCAAGGGCGAGGCGACCAACATGAAACGCGTTTGATCAGGCATGACCATTCTCCCGTGGATAATCGTGCAAGTGCTTGCCAATGCAGCGATGCAATTGGGAAGTGAAGCTTTGCGATGATCATGCGGCCGGTCGGGGAAGGGGGATTGATCTTTGTCAAACGCGAGGGGCAATGAGCCTGTCGCCCGACGTACGGTTATCCGCTGCGCTCAGAGACCAAATTGTTGACCATTGTCAACCTGTCGTCTGGCATCCCGGCGCAGTCTTGGCGGCGTGCTGAACGCTTGCGCACGCAGAACGAAAGAGGGATCACCATGGCGACCATGAAAGCGGCAGTTTTCGTTGAAAAAAACCGGATCGTGCTGCAGGACAAGCCCGTCCCCGAGGTCGGGCCGCTGGATGCACTGGTCCGTATCACCACCACGACCCTTTGCGGTACCGACGTGCACATCTTGCGCGGCGAATACCCGGTGGCCAAAGGGCTGACCGTGGGTCATGAGCCGGTGGGTGTCATCGAACGGCTGGGCTCCCAGGTGCACGGCTTCGTCGAGGGACAGCGAGTCATTGCCGGCGCCATCACGCCCAGCGGGCAGAGTTACGCGTGCCTGTGCGGCTGTGCCTCGCAGGATGGCCCTGACACCCGTCATGGCTTTCGCGCCACGGGTGGCTGGAAATTCGGCAACATCATTGATGGCTGCCAGGCCGAGTACGTGCTGGTGCCGGACGCAGTAGCCAATTTATGTCCGATTCCCGACGGCCTCAGCGATGAGCAGGTGCTGATGTGCCCGGACATCATGTCCACCGGTTTTTCCGGGGCGGAGCGTGGCGAGGTGAGCATCGGCGATACCGTTGCCGTTTTTGCCCTCGGGCCGATTGGCCTCTGCGCAGTGGCCGGCGCGCGTCTGAAGGGCGCGACGACCATCATTGGCGTCGATGCCGTGGCCGAGCGCATGAGCGTTGCGCGGCAGTTGGGCGCGACCCATGTGGTCAATTTCAAGGACGGCAACGTCGTCGAGCAAATCATGGCCCTGACCGATGGCCGTGGCGTCGATGTGTCCATTGAGGCGCTGGGCACCCAAGGGACGTTCGAGTCTGCACTGCGGGTGTTGCGTCCGGGTGGCCGGCTGTCGAGCCTCGGGGTTTATTCCACTGACCTGCGCATTCCGCTCGATGCCTTCGCCGCAGGACTGGGGGACTTGAGCATCGTCACCACCCTGTGTCCTGGCGGCAAAGAACGCATGCGTCGCTTGATGGCGGTGGTGAACAGCGGCGGTGTCGACCTGTCTCCCCTGGTGACTCACCGTTTCAAACTCGACGACATTGAAGCGGCTTATGAGTTGTTCGCTCACCAGCGGGACGGTGTGATGAAGGTGGCGATTACCCCGTGAGGAAGGTGATTCCGGCCAGGAAGGCAACGCCTGCGCAGATGACCAACCCATGAATGAAACCCTCGGCATGACGGGAGCAGCGGCGGCGCTGGGGATCGGCATGCTCGTCGGTCTTGAACGCGAGCGGCACAAAGGACAAGGAGAGAGCCGTGCCTGTGCCGGGTTGCGCACCTTCGCGATTACCGCGCTGTTGGGCTATGTGGCGATGCAGGTCGGCGGCGGTCTGCTGGTAGGCATCGTGGCGGTCACGCTGGGCTTGCTGGTCACCGTGGCGTACTGGCGCAGCCTGAGCGATGACCCGGGCGTGACCAGCGAAGTCGCATTACTCACCGTGTTGGTCCTGGGGGCGCTGTGTAGCACCAGGCTCGAACTGGCCATTGCCATTGCCGTGGTGGTGACGGGGTTGTTGACGTATCGACAGAAGCTGCACCACTTTGCCCGTAGCCAGTTGACTGATGCGGAGATGCGCGACGGTCTGGTCCTGCTGACTGCCGCACTGGTGGTGCTGCCACTGGTGCCTGATCGCTTCATTGGCCCCTATGCCGCCATCAATCTGCGCACCATTTGCACCCTGACGGTGTTGCTCATGGTGGTGGGCGCGGTGGGGCATGTTGCTGTTCGTACGTTGGGTACCCGTTATGGTTATGCGATCAGCGCCATTGCCTCCGGATTTGCCTCGAGCACCGTGACCATCGCCGCTATGGGCCACATTGCCGCCAAGGAGCCGGACAACATCAAGGTCTTGAGCGCAGCGGCGATATTCTCCAACCTCGCGACCTTCATCCAGGTCGGCCTGATCCTGGGCACGGTCGACACCGATCTGTTACGTCATATCTGGGCCCCGTTAATGTGCGGTGCTGCCGCCACGGCGCTGTATGGCCTGTGCTTGATGTTTCCCCGGCCTGCGACCGGCGTGAGCCAACCGATCAAGGTCGGCGGTGCGTTTAATCTCAAGCTGGCCTTGCTCGTCACATTGACCATGACCGGCATCGCTTTCCTGTCGTCGGTGATGCTCAGCCTCTACGGCGAAGTGGGCGTGATGCTGACGGCGACCTTGACCGGCTTTGCCGATGCCCATTCATCGACAGCGTCGATTGCCACATTAGCCAAGTCGGGCCAGATGCCGTTCGACGCCATTGCCGTCCCGATCTTAATCGCCGTCAGCAGTAACTCCGTGAGCAAATGCCTGGTGGCATGGGTCAGTGGCGGACGACCGTTCGCCACTCATCTCATCCCGGGGCAGGTGTTGCTGACGCTGGCGATGTGGGCCGGAATCTTGCTGCTCTGAAGGTACATCTCGCGTTGGGCTGATAAAGATCAAGTTGACTGAATCGGGACCGCTCAATCTGTATGCCTACGCAATCCAGAAGGCCGTATGCCGAGGTGTCCAATGTCGCAGACTCAGCGTTTATTGTTAATAGCTCCCTCAGCCATGACCCGTACACCGGCGTTCGACCGGGCCGCGGCGTTGGCGCGGGCGATGCAAATGCCCTTGCACATCGTGGCATTTGACTACTCGCAGGCACTGGCGGTGGCTGGCCTGTTTGCGCCTGAACAAATGAACCGTGCACGTGACGGCTATCTGCAGACCCACCGGCAGTGGCTCACGGAACAGGCCGGGTTGATGAGCAGGCACGGTGTGGAAGTCACCAGCGAAGTGGTGTGGGTGCAGCACCCGTATGAGGAAATCATGCAATTCGTCAACGAGATGCCGTTGGCACTGATCATCAAGGATGCGCAGGAAGAGTCGGCGCTCAAGCGTGTGTTTTTCACGCCGCTGGATTGGCAACTGTTGCGCGATTGCCCGGTACCTGTGCATCTGGTGACCAACGCCCTCAATCCGCGCCCGCACAGCGTATTGGCCATCGTCGATGTGCTGCGCAGCGAAGACCAGGACCTGGTGTTCAACGACCAGATCATTGATGCCGCCACCAAACTGGCCGAGGTGTGTGATGCCCGCCTGGAGCTGTTGCACGCCTACGACTGGACCGCCGTGTATGCCCAGGACATTGGTTTTGGGGCGCTGCCATTGGCCGTCGGCATCTATGAAACCCTGGGCTCGGCGCAGCACGAAGCGTTTGCGGCTTTGGCCGAACGCCATGGCGTACCACCGGAATGTCGGCACTTCATCGAGGGAATCCCGGTGAACAGTATTTGTGAGTTCGCCGCCGACCATCACGCCGATGTCATCGTGATGGGGACGGTGCAACACAAGGGACTTAACAAACTATTGGGAACCACGGCCGAGCAACTGTTACAGCGCGCGCCGTGCAGTGTGCTGGCGATCAAGCCGGGCCGGATGCTGCAGTCCTGAGAATGGATCGCCCCGCGATGAAACGTTGGCCGTAACATCGCGGGGCGAGGGTTTACAGGGAAAGACGATGAATGACCTGGCGGCTGTCATCGGGGTCATTGTGTGTTTCGAAGCCCAGGGCTTTGGCCAGGTCGCGCATCGGCGTATTGCTGGAGGCGTCCACTGAATACATCTGGCGAAAACCGTTCTGGCGCGCGGCTTTGATCAAATGCTCCATCAGGAGTGTACCCAGGCCCAGGTGCATCCATTCATCTGCGACCGTCACGGCGCATTCACATTCAAGTCCGCCGGTGGCGGCATACCGGCTGACGCCGATCTCGACCAGTTTGCCGTTGTCATGGACCAGGGCGATAAAGGCCAGGCGTTTGTCGTTGTCGGTATCCATCAACTGATCGAGCAAAGCGCCGGTGGGCTCGTTGATCTGCGCCAGAAAACGCATGTGGCGAGACTCGGGAGAGAGCCGTTTGATAAAGTCGTATTCGCGCTCGCGGTCTTTTTCCGCCAGCGGCCGGATCAATACGTGGCGGCCATCCTTGAGTTCTTCGATCCAGTACCTTCCGGTGACTGCAGCATAGGCAGCCGCCGCCCGGTCATTGTGGTCTTTGACGGTGAGCATGGGGTCGTCCTCCAACGGGTTTGAAAAGGGGCGCGCGGTGATGAACCGCACCGTTCGTTCCTTTCTACGCCGCTGTCGGCGCTTGAATCTGATCTGGATCAGAGACTCGTGATCAAGCGCATTCATTTGGACCTGGTTGACGTAAATCAACCTGGGGCAGGGGGCAGCGGGTGCAGTCTGGGATACCTGCCGGCCCTTGCGAGCCGGTGTCGAATCGAGGTGTGTGATGGGTCAATATCAACGATTGTTGCTGATCGCCGACCAAACCTTGCATCAATCCCCGGCGCTGTTACGTGCTGTCGCCCTGGCCAAGGAAAGCGGGGCGGCCTTGGCCGTGCGAGCCTTTGTCGAACCGGCGCCGGTGGTGCATTTGTGGGAAGAGAAAGTCGATGACGCGAGGTATCAGGGCTATTTGCGCCGCTATCGTCGCTGGGCGGCCGACGAGATGGACCGGCTCAATGACGCGGGGCTGGAGGTGACCGTCGAAGTGGTGTTCACCACCCATCCGCTGCTGGACATCCTCAAGACCGTCGAAGACCTCAAACCCGACTTGCTGATCAAGGACGTGACCCTTGAACCGCTGCTCAAGCGGGTGTTCATTACCCCGCTCGATTGCCACTTGCTGCGCGAATGCCCGGTTCCGGTTCATCTGGTCAACCAGGCACGCTACAGCTTGCCGCACCGCATCGTGGCGGCGGTGGACCCGTTCGATCCCTCAACCCAGATCAGCGGCCTCAATGACAGCATCATCCAGGCCGCCAACGCGTTAGCCCTGCAATGTGACGCGCCGCTGCACCTGCTTTACGCCTATGACTTGTCGTCAGCCTTCAATGGCGACACGCCGCTGGCGGGCGGTGGCTGGGGCGTGGACTATATCGAAGAGCTGCGTGAGTCGTTGCACCGGGCCTTTGTCACCCTGGCGGATCGCTACGGTGTGCCACCCGAGCGTCGGCATTTCGTCATGGGGTTGCCGGTGCCGGTGATCAGCGAATTCGTCGAGCAATACCTGGTGGATGTGGTGGTGATGGGGACTGTGCACCGGGTGGGCATCGACCGAATGATCGGCAGTAACACCGAGCGGGCGCTGTACTCGGTGCCAGGGAGCATTCTGGCCGTGGGGCAGGGCGTCAAGGCGTGAGGACGATGGCACCGTTGAACTGACCCGCCCTTAAACAGGCCAGGGCCTCGTTGGCGTCGTCGAGGGCGAACCGGGTGACGTCGCATTGCACGGGCGTGTGTTGCAGCTCCGCGAAAAACGCGGTGCCGTCTTCTCGCGTCAGGTTGGCCACCGAGCGGACGCTGCGCTCGCCCCACAGCAGCCGATAGGGAAACGCCGGAATGTCACTCATGTGAATACCGGCGCATACCACACAGCCGCCCTTGGCAGTCACCGCCAGCGCCGCCGGTACCAGCGCGCCGACGGGGGCGAAAATCAGGCTGGCGTCGAGCAGGTGCGGCGGCGATTGATCCGAAGGACCGGCCCATGTGGCGCCCAGTGTGCGTGCATAGGTCTGGCTTGCCAGGTCGTCCGGTCGGGTGAAGGCGTACACCTGCTGGCCCCGGCCCTGCGCCACCTGAATGGCCAAATGAGCGGCAGCGCCGAAACCATAGAGCCCGAGGTGGCGTGCATCCTTGACCATTTGCAAGGCCCTGAAGCCGATCAGCCCGGCACACAGCAGCGGCGCCGCTTGCAGGTCCGACAGTGCCGGCGGAATGTGAAAACAGAAACGTGGGTCGGCTACGGTGTATTCCGCATAGCCACCGTCCAGGTGACAACCGGTGAACTGCGCCTGATCGCAAAGATTCTCCCGGCCCGAGCGGCAAAACCCGCATTCACCGCACGTCCAGCCCAGCCAGGGAACGCCCACTCGCTGGCCAATCCAGGCGGGGTCGACGCCAGCGCCTACCGCCGTGACTTCGCCGACGATTTCATGCCCCGGCACTCGCGGCAGCACCGCTTGTGGCAACTCGCCGTCCACCAGGTGCAGGTCGGTGCGGCATACGCCACAGGCCAGGACTTTGATTAATAGTTGGTGTGCGCCAGGTGTCGGGACAGGGCGCTCTTCCCGTTGCAGCGGCTGGCCGGGAACATGCAGAACCATGGCACGCATGACGATTCTCCAGACGTGCAGGTGTTAGCGAGGGGAACGATGACAGCCTGCGACCAGCTGCTTGAGCCCTTCCATGTTCTGGATTTTGACGTCTCGGCCCGATATTTCTACCAGCCCCTGATCCCGCAGGTGCGCAATGCCCCGGCAGATGGTTTCCAGCCGCAGCCCCAGGTAGGAGCCGATTTCTTCGCGACGCATTTTCAGCACGAAGTCCCTGGAGGAATAGCCACGGATACTGAAACGTTGCGACAGGTTCAGCAGAAAAGCCGCCAGCCGCTCATCCGAGTTCATATTGCCCATCAGCATCAACATGCTGTGATCACGCACGATTTCACGGCTCAGGAGCCGGTTGAGGTTGTGCTGCAGCGACGGCAGGTTGTGGGCGAGCTTCTCCAGTTGCGCGAAGTGGATGGGGCAGACTTCGCTGTCCTCGAGGGCAAACGCATTGCAGGCGTGCTCATCGGCGCTGATGGCGTCCAGACCGAGCATCTCGCCGGGTATGTGAAACCCCGTGACCTGTTCACGACCATCGACGGATAACACGCTGGTCTTGAACGAGCCGATACGAACTGCGTAAAGCGAACGCAGTGGATCACCCGTGCGGTACAACGCGGCACCCTTTTTAACCTTGAAGCGCTGCACGATCAGCGTATCCAGCCGCTCGACTTCCGCGCCGCTCAAGCCAATCGGCAGGCACAACTCCAATACGCTGCAGTTGGAACAGGCGGCCTTTAGGTAATGAACTTGAAGTGGACGAGTTTCAGGCATGAGGGGAGACGCCATCTAGGAGTTTTCTAAGCATAGATGGTGAGTCTTCGAGCGCGAACCTCATTGGGGTGATCGCCGAGGTAATCGACGAACGGGGAGGAATCCACGTCCTGCGTGCCAATGTTCAGAGCGTTCCCACGCCATTGAGCTTGATCGTCGGCGATGAGAATTGATGTAAATCAAGTCTTGAGCGTTTCAGGCACCCAGAATTCATGAATGGCGATGGGTAGGCCGGGCCGTTGGCGGAGGACTTCATGAGCGATTTTCTGAGTGACGAGCAACTGGAAGGGCTGGATGCCTATTGGCGGGCCTCCAATTATCTGGCTGTCGGGCAGATCTACCTCAAAGACAACCCTTTGCTGAAGGTGCCCCTGACCCTGGCGCATGTCAAACCCCGGCTGCTGGGCCATTGGGGCACGACGCCGGGGCTGAACCTGATCTACACCCACCTCAATCGGTTGATCAAGCAGTACGACCTGAACATGCTCTTCGTTGCCGGCCCCGGTCATGGTGGGCCAGCGGTTGTGGCACAGACTTATCTGGAAGGGACGTATACCGAGTTTTATCCTTCGGTGGAGTGCAATGCCAACGGTCTGGTTCGCTTGTTTCGGCAGTTTTCATGGCCTTACGGAATATCCAGCCATGTCTCGGCGCAGATTCCGGGGTCGATCCATGAAGGCGGCGAACTGGGCTATAGCCTGGCCCATGCCTATGGTGCCGCGTTTGATAACCCTGACTTGATCGTCGCTTGCGTGATTGGTGATGGTGAGGCCGAAACCGGTACGCTGGCGGCCAGTTGGCACTCCAACAAGTTCCTCAACCCCGCGCGTGACGGGGCGGTGTTGCCGATCCTGCACCTCAACGGCTACAAAATTGCCAATCCCACGGTGCTGGCCAGAATCAGTGAGGATGAGCTGTCGGCCTTGATGTATGGCTATGGCTACGATCCGTATTTCGTTGAAGGCGATGATCCGGCGCACGTGCATCAGGCCCTGGCCCGGACGCTGGATACGATCGTGCTGAAAATCCGCGAGATTCAGCGCGAAGCGCGTCAGCCTCGGCAGTCCGAAGCGCCGGAACGGCCGCTGTGGCCCATGCTGGTGTTGCGCACGCCCAAAGGCTGGACCGGCCCGAAATTCGTCGATGGCCACCGCGTTGAAGGCACCTGGCGCGCGCATCAGGTGCCCCTGGCCGATTTTCAGCAGGCGATTCATCTGCGCCAACTGGAGGAGTGGCTCAACAGTTACCGTCCCGATGAGCTGTTTGATGCCAATGGTGCCTTGCTGCCCGAAATCGCTGCACTGGCACCGACCGGGCACCGGCGCATGAGTGCCAATCCCCGTGCCAACGGTGGCGAGCTGTTGCGGGCGCTGGACCTGCCCCCGTTCATCGACTATGCGGTGAAACTCGAGGTTCCTGGCAGCCTGCGCGCAGAGGCCACGCGGGTGCTGGGCACGTTTTTGCGCGATGTAATGAAAAACAGTCTGCTATCGAAAAACTTCCGTCTGTTCGGCCCCGATGAAACGGCGTCGAATCGACTGGATGCGGTCTACGAGGTCAGCGCCAAAGCATGGATGGAGCCGCTGGAGCCAGACGATGTGAACCTGGCGGCCGACGGTCGGGTCATGGAAATCCTCAGTGAACAGGTGTGCGAAGGCTGGCTGGAAGGCTATTTGCTGACCGGACGCCATGGTTTGCTGTCCTGTTATGAGGCGTTCATCCATATCGTCGACTCCATGGTCAATCAACACGCCAAATGGCTGAAAACCGCTGCCGAGGTACCGTGGCGTAAACCCGTTGCTTCGCTCAATTACTTGCTGACATCCCACGTCTGGCGCCAGGACCACAACGGTTTCTCCCACCAGGACCCGGGGTTCATCGACTTGGTGGCCAACAAAAAGTCGGACGTGGTGCGGATCTATCTACCCCCCGATGCCAATTGCCTGCTGTCGGTGGCCGACCACTGCCTGAGAAGCCGCGATTACATCAACGTCATCGTCGCCGGCAAGCAACCGGAATGGCAGTGGCTGGATATCGATGCAGCCATCCGGCATTGCCAGGCGGGTATCGGTCGATGGGACTGGGCATGTTGCGAGGAGGGTGATCCGGATGTGGTGATGGCCTGCGCCGGTGACGTGCCAACCCTGGAAACCCTGGCGGCGGTGACTTTGTTACGCGAGTACGTACCGGATGTGCGGGTGAGGGTGATCAACGTCGTGGATTTGATGGTATTGCAGCCGTCGTATCAGCACCCCCACGGTTTATCGGACAGCGCGTTCGATGAGTTGTTTACAGTGGACAAACCGGTGATTTTTGCCTTTCACGGCTACCCGGCGCTCATCCACCGGCTGCTGTACAAGCGCACCAGTCATGAGAATTTCCACGTGCGCGGTTTCAAGGAGGAGGGCGCGACCACGACACCGTTCGACATGGCGGTGATCAACAATCTGGATCGTTATCGGTTGGCGCTGGACGTCATCGAGCGGGTGCCCCGGCTGCACGATCACGTGCAAACTGCGCAATCGCGCTACTGGTCCACCATGGAAAAACACAAGCTCTATCTCATCGAGCACGGGCTGGACATGCCCGAGGTGCTGAACTGGCAATGGACGCCCATGGCAGGTCACTGAATCCGGCGCCCCAGGCAGCCGCTGCAACCGAACACTCACCTGAGTAGAGGTAGATCATGAGCCAGTATCAAAAGTTATTACTCATCATCAACCCGGCCTTGCGCCAGTCCCCCGCGATCAATCATGCGGCTGCGCTGGCCAAGGCCAGCGGCGCAAGTTTGCATATCGCGGCGCTCCTGAAATCGCTGGATCGCCTGTCGTTTCTTGAACAGGGAAATCGGGAACAGGCGCGGGAGAGCTACCTGCAGGAACACCGCGACTGGCTCAAGGCTCAGGCAAGCAATCTGCGTGGCCGTGGGCTCGAAGTCACCACCGAAGTGGCCTGGGCCGATGACATGGAGCAGGACATCCTCGCTCATGTCATGGAAATGCAGCCCGACCTGCTGATCAAGGAAGTCCAGCATGAATCAGTGCTTAAACGTGCCTTTTTCACCCCGCTTGACTGGTACCTGCTGCGGCACTGCCCGATACCGGTATATCTCGTGGGCGGCAGTGGCTTCGGCTTGCCGCGCAAGATTGTGGCGGCGGTCGAAGTGCCGGAGACCGAGTCTCCCGACAACGAACTCAACGAGCGGATTATTCAGCAAGCGACGGGTCTGGCCATGCAGTGTGGAGCTGAATTGCATTTGCTGTACGCCTGCGATATCTCGGCCGGTTTTCTGGCGGACATGGACGGCCTGACCTTGGCTGACCTCACCAAGGCCTTACGCAAAGACCTGGAAAAAAACTTCCTCAAGCTGGCGAGCCGGTATGGCGTATCCGCCGATCATCGACATTTCATTATGGGACACCCCGTTTCGGCCCTGAGCGAGTTCGCCAATGAGCAGAATGTCGATGTCATCGTGATGGGAAAAGTCCAGTCACGCGGAGTGAACAAGCTGTTGGGCAGTACGACCGAACACATTCTGTATCAGGTGCCTTGCTGCATTCTGGCGGTATAGCGGGCTGCGAGCAGTGGTAAAGGAAGGGCTCATTTACGCTTCCAGTATTTCTGCATTTCCAGAAACAGAAAGGACGCGGTCCAGGTAATGAGTACCAGGCCGGTCAGTGCCTGCAGGGCGGTCAGGTACTTGAGATTGCCCACCGGTGAAATGTCGCCGAAGCCGATGGTCGTGTAGGTGGTAAAGGAAAAGTACACACAGTCCATCAGCGAACCATCGAAATTACCGGTCAGGCTGCCCCAATCGCCGGAGCGCACCATCAGGTAATAGACCAGTGCGAAGCACCAGACTTCAAGCGCATGGGCTACCAGCGCTCCGAATACCCCGACGACAATCCTGAAACGGCTCCACAGCTTCAGCCGCGGCAGCCAATCGTTCAGGCGCAGCAGGCATTCGTAGTGGATCACCACGACGACGATGACCACCAGTGTATTGATCAACGTGACGGCCAGCATGGTGAACCTCCGGCGATAGCGGATGCATGGCGGTCCGCAATAAGCGGTGTCGACAAGACCGGGGCCTCAGGGTGATGTCACGTTCAGGCGGGCGAGTTGCGGAGCGGGTTTGACCGGCATCAGCGCTGGAAACTCTTCGGGCGTCAGTGTCTCCTTTTCCAGCAGCAGATGCGCGCCGGCGTCCAGATCGGCTCGACGACTGTTGAGCAAGGCTTTGGCCCGCCCATAGGCTTCATCCAGCAGGGCACGAATGCCCAGGTCGATTTCCCTGGCCGTTTGTTCCGAATAGTCTTTCTCGCCAACACCTCGCAACTGTTCACCCAGGTAGGTCGCGTTTTGTCGCTCCAGTACCGATTGGCCGAGCTCGCTACTCATGCCAAAGCGTGTGATCAATTGTCGGGCGATATCCGTGGCGCGGGCCAGGTCATCGGCGGCCCCGGTGGAAATTTGGCCATAGGCGAGGTATTCGGCAGCGCGCCCGGCCATCAGCACGACAATCCGGTCCTTGAGCATCTGGCAACTGATGAGGAAGTGATCTTCGGTCGGTCGCTGCAGCGTATAGCCCAGCGAGCCAATGGCGCGGGGCACAATCGAGACTTTGTGGACGGGGTCCATGGCAGGCAGGCTGCTGGCGGCCAGGGCATGCCCCATCTCGTGATAGGCCACCACCTGACGCTCGTCAGGGCGCAGCAGGCTGCTCTTGCGTTCAACCCCCGCAACGATGCGCTCCACGGCGGCCGTGAAATCGTTGAGGCTGACGGCTTCGGCACCACGACGAGTGGCCACGATGGCGGCTTCGTTGACCAGGTTGGCCAGGTCTGCACCGGTGAAGCCGGTGGTGATGTCGGCGATACGCTCGCCATCGAGGTCGGGCTCGATTTTGATTTTCTGGAGATGGACCTTGAGGATCGCCTGCCGGCCTTTGCGGTCGGGACGATCGACCAGAATCTGCCGGTCGATTCGCCCGGCTCTCAGTAGCGCCGGGTCGAGCACCTCCGGACGGTTGGTTGCGGCCAGCAATACCACGCCTTCACGGGGATCGAATCCGTCCAGTTCTGCCAATAACTGGTTGAGGGTCTGTTCTTTTTCATCATTGCCGCCAAACGCGCCGACGCCGCGCATTTTGCCCAGTGCATCCAGTTCATCGATGAAGATGATGCAGGGCGCCGCCTGCCGCGCTTGCTCGAACAAATCGTGCACGCGGGCGGCACCGACCCCGACGAACATTTCGACAAATTCCGACCCCGAGATCGAGAAAAACGGCACACCGGCTTCACCGGCGATGGCCTTGGCTACCAGGGTCTTGCCTGTGCCCGGCGGGCCGACCAGCAATGTTCCCTTGGGAATGTGCGCGCCCAGACGCCCGTATTTGGCTTTGTCCTTGAGGAACGAAACGATTTCCACCAGTTCGGCTTTGGCTTCATCGATGCCCGCCACATCGGCAAAGGTCACCCCGGTATCGCGCTGGACGAATACCTTGGCCCGGGATTTACCGATACTCATCAGCCCACCGATGCCTTGTTTTTCCGCCATGCTGCGGAACAGGAAATGCCAGATCACCATGATCAGGACAAACGGCAGCAACCAGCCCAGCAGACCGCTCAGGAAGGTGTTTTCATTGACCCCGGTAAACCCGACTCCTGAGTGAGCAAGGTCGGTTGCCAATGCCGGATCCACGCGCACCGTCGTAAACAGGTTGTGCCCGTCGATGGGATCCTGCAGTTTGCCGCTGATCTGATCCTTCTCGATCCGCAAATCGCTGACTTTTTGCTCGTTCAGCAGTTGCAGGAATTGACTGTATGGAATGCTCTGCACAATACGACGTTCGACAAACAGAAATTGCACGAGGGTGAGCACGACAAACGCAATCGCGAAGTAAGACAAGTTCCATTGGTGGTTCTTTTTCATGGCCTTCGCTCAGAAAGGAGGCAAACGGGCAGATCGCAGGTTCCCTGGGTGATCGGCTCAGGCAAGACGCAAATGATCGTTCACCTCCCTCACGCCTGGCACGGACCAGGCCGCCCGTTCGGCTATTCGACGCTGGCGCCACAAATGAACGTTGCCTTCCAGACTCACAACATCCCCATCGACCTTGACGTGAATCTCCTTGGCGTCGACTTCGGCGTTGCGCTTGAGCGCTTCTTCAATGCGGTGCTGGATATCGACCACATCCACCCGGGGGACGAGGGTGAGACGATTGTCCACGCCAACCACGCCGGACAACTTGCGCACGGCTCGCTCGACGATTTCTTTCTGGTACTGCCAGTCCACTTCACCCTCAAGGGTGATCCAGCCATTCTGCACGATGACTTTAATGTCACCGTCGGGTAGGTCGGCACTCCAGCTGATGATGTTCAAGGCACGGTTCGCGATGGTGTCGTCCGCTGTACCGGCGCCTTTGTCCAGCCTGACCTGGATTTCTTCGGCAACAGCGCGTACCCCTTTGATGCCTTTTACCGCACGTTCTGCACTGACTTTCTGAGCATAGTTGTTGACGTGACCGGAGAGCGTGACGATGCCATTGTCCACGGCAACGCCAATGCTCGCGGCGTCGATTTCCGGCTTGAATTCAAGTTCTTCCAAAATGGTTTTACGCAGGCTCAGGTCATTCATGACGGTGTCCTCTGTTGATAAGGTTTGACGGGGCGCACGTGCCCGGTTGGTTTTTTTTACGCCTGAGCGGTGCAAAGACATTGAGCTAAATCAACAAGGCTTCAGTGAGTGCCTCACTCATCGCCAGCGAGCCATTAGTTGACAAAAATCAGAGTGCGCCGGCGATGGCGCCTGATACTTGGGGCAGTTCTCTGAAGGTTTCCAGTCGCGATAAACCGAGGCAAAGTCATGAACAAGCGCGTGTCTTTTGTATTGCTGAGCATTCTGTTGGCAACGGCGGCCGGTTGTAGTAGTCAGCACACCCAGGAAATCGACGCACGATTGGAGTCCGCGGAAAATAACGCCGCGACTGCACGGCTGCGGGCCGATGAGGCGTACCTGAAGGCACAGTTGGCTATCGAGATAGCCAGTCAGGCGCAACGCACGGCCGATGAGGCGAATGTGCGTGCCAGCCGGATGGCCGGCAAGGTGCCACGCCAGTGAGTAGCGATGACACGAAGCGCCGACGAGGTATGTGATGTTGAAGCTCAAACGTATCCTGTTGATTGCCCCCGCCGAAATGACCCGCACGCCGGCGTTTGAGCGGGCGCAGGCACTGGCCTGTGCAACCGGTGCGTTGTTGCACATCGTTGCGTTCGACTATGTCCAGGCGCTGGCGGTAGCCGGGCTGTTTGACCATGATGCGATGGCCCAGGCACGGGAGGGCTATTTGCAGGTGCATCGACACTGGCTGGAGCAGCAAGCCAGGTTTCAACGGTGCGGGGGGTTGCAGGTGACCACGGAGGTGGTCTGGGCGAAATCGAGCCCGGCGCACCTGCTTGAGTACGTAAATGACTTCCATGCGGACCTGGTGATCAAGGACACCCATTATGTGCCAGCACTCGACCGGGCTTTTCACCAACCCCTCGACTGGCGGTTGCTGCGTGATTGTCCGGCTCACTTGCATCTGGTGACTGAGGCCAGGAATCCCAAACCGCTCAAAATACTTTGCACAGTCGATCTGTCTCATCTGGAGGATATGACTCAAGGGCTGAACGACCGGGTGCTCGATCTGGGCTCGACGCTGGCAGCATCCTGCGGTGCCGCCTTGTCTCTGCTGAGCGTTAACAGTTGGTCCGTGGTGGGCGATTCAGCGGTAAGCGTGCCGACCGTGACGCTGGCTCACAGTTTGAGAGACGCGGTCAACGATGCGCAGCAGGAGGCTTTTGAAGCGCTTGCCGATCGTTACGGTATTCAAGCAACACACCGACATCTCCTGACGGGTATCCCGCACACAGTCATTACACAGTTCGCCCGGCAGAATGCCTTTGACATGGTGGTGCTTGGCGCGGTCTATCAACACGGCATCGACAGGTTCGTCGGCAGTACCGCCGAGAGCGTGCTGAACCGGGCGCCCTGCAGTTTGACCATCGTCAAACCCTTGCCCAGGCTCGACGGATTCAGCGACCGGTAACGCTCGCCGTTGATAAAAATCAACTGCACCTGACCCCTGAAGAGCGATCAATGGTGCTCCCCTGAATGTTCATGGAGACGGCCATGCGAATGACATTTCTCGGTGCGGCAGGCACGGTCACCGGCAGCAAATACCTGCTGGAACATCGCGACCAACATGTACTGATCGATTGCGGCCTGTTCCAGGGCTATAAACAGCTTCGGTTGCATAACTGGGACCCATTCCAGCTCCCGGTTGGCGACCTCGGCGCCATCGTGCTGACCCATGCCCACCTGGATCACAGCGGCTACCTGCCCGTATTGGTGCGCAATGGTTATCGCGGGCCGGTGTATGCCACACCCGCCACCTGTGAACTGGTGAGAATCCTGCTATTGGACAGTGGCCGCCTGCAGGAAGAGGCCGCCGAGTTCGCCAATCGGCATGGTTTCTCCCGGCACAACCCGGCATTGCCGCTGTATACCGAGCAAGATGCCGAGCGGGCACTGAAACTGTTACACCCCGTGGAGTTACATCACCGGGTCAACATTGTCCCGGGCATGAGCATTCAGTTTCGTTGTGCCGGGCATATATTGGGCGCGGCAACGGTGGAGGTGATCGCCGACGGCATCACGCTGGTGTGCTCAGGCGATCTGGGGCGGCCAGATGATCCATTGATGTTCGCGCCTGAAACGGTCGAGCAGGCTGATTACTTGCTGGTGGAGTCGACCTACGGCGATCGCAAGCATCCGGTCGAGCCGCCGGAGGCGCAATTGGCCGAAGTCATCACCCGCACCGCGCTGCGCCATGGCATCACCTTGGTACCATCGTTCGCCGTGGGCCGCGCCCAGTTGCTGATGTACCACCTGTATCGGCTGAAACAGCGACACGCGATTCCCGATGTGCCGATCTATCTCAACAGCCCGATGGCCACGGACGTCACCAGTTTGTACCAGCGTTTTCGCAGCGAGCACCGGTTATCCCTCGAGGAATGCGAAGGCATGTGTCATATCGCCAAGTTCGTGCGCAGCACCAAGGACTCGATCGAGCTGGATCGCCAGCGCACGCCGGCGGTGATTATCGCTGCCAGTGGCATGGCCACGGGGGGACGGGTGATCCACCACCTCAAGGCGCTGGCCCCCAACCCGATCAACACGCTGCTGATGCCGGGTTTCCAGGCCGGCGGTACCCGTGGCGCGCAAATTGTCGCGGGCGCTCCTTCGGTGCGCATCCATGGCAAGGATGTGCCGATCAGGGCCGAGGTGGTGCCGATACAAACCCTGTCCGCGCATGCTGACGCCGATGAAATCATGCAGTGGCTGCGCGGGTTCAAGCGGCCGCCCAGACACACCTATGTCGTGCACGGAGAACCCAATGCCTCGGATGTACTGCGCCGACGTATCAGCCTGGAACTGGGGTGGTCGGTTTCGGTGCCGGAATATCGCGACAGTGTTGAACTGGCTCCCTGAGCCGGCTCGGGTAAAGGGTGTGACGAAAATAGAAAAACCCCGGCCGCTTTCACGGCCGGGGTGTTGTAAAACGATGCCTTGCGAAGGTCAATTGACCAGGCATTGGCGCTAGGGCAGGAAGCGTTTGGGCAGCATGCGTGTAAGGGTGTTGTCACGCACCCAGTAGTGATGGAAAACGCCTGCGCAAGCATGCAAGCCAATCAGCCAGTACCCGGCGGTACCTACCCACTCATGCCAGTGTTTCAACTGCTTCGCCATATCGGGGTCGACTGCGATGGGCGAGGGCAGTGTGAAATCAAAATACGGTATCGGTTTTCCGGCAGCACTGAGCATCAGCCAGCCGAGCAGGGGTGTCGCGATCATCAGTGCATAAAGCGCAAGATGGGTCAGGTGCGCCATCGCGGTCTGCCAGGCCGGAGGGCGGGGCGAGATGGGCGGGCGTTTTTGCAAACGAGCGAGTAACCGGACCCATACCAAGGAGAAGATTGCCAGTCCAAACAATGCATGGGTGCCCAGCAATGGGCTCCTCAATGGATGCTGGCGGGGGAGCAAGCCTTTGAGCTCGATACAGGCATAGACGCCGACAAACAGCCCGAGCATCAGCCAGTGCAAGGTGATTGAAAGTGCTGCATACCGCTGTGGTTCTGAGTGTCTTGTCATATAGGGCCTCTTGCGGGTTTGTCCTGGCTGCCGAGTCATTCACGCAGCCAGCAACGGGTTTGGCTGCTGAATCGAGTGGCGAGAACTCTGCCTGCCCAGTCTTAAGGCAATCTGAAGACAGCTTTTGCACTGACATGAGTCCACCTTCAGATTCCGTTAAGAAATGCCTTGGATACTTCTCCCACACTTAACCCGGGAGGCGTCTTCCAATGCCCGATTTTGAATGGAATATTCCTCTACCCCTGCGCTTCGGCCACGCCGAAACGCCGACGATGAGTCTGGCCAGAGCGTTGCCTGACACCCTCGAGCGCCCAGTCTTCGAAGCCTTCATTCAGCAACGCTTTCGTAAGGCACACGGCGCCGATATACGTCACTTCATGCCCGAGCTGTTCGGCATGAGCGATGCAACAGGCACGCTCTGCGCGGTTGCCGGTGTGCGCCGGGCCAACGACGAATCGTTGTTTCTGGAACGTTATCTGGACGAGTCGATCGAGCCGCTGATCAGCGCCACTGCCGACCGCCCTGTGGATCGCAGCGGCATCGTCGAGGTCGGCAACCTGGCTGCCAGCGACACCGGCAGTGCGCGAATGAGCATCATCGCCATCACGTACCTGCTGGCTTTGGGCGGCCTGGAATGGGTGGCGTTCACCGGCAATATCGGCCTGGTGAACAGCTTTCATCGCCTGGGCCTGAAGCCCGTAACCCTCTGCGCTGCCGATCCCTCGCGGCTGGGCGATGACCGTCACAGCTGGGGCAGTTACTACGAGAGCAAACCCTGGGTGCACGTCGGCAACATACGCGCCGGCTTCATCCATTTGCGCAACATTGGCATGTTCAATCGCCTGGGGTTGCCATTGTCCATCGAGGAATCCAGCCATGTCGCCTGAACTGCAGCGGTTCAAGCAAACCCTGCGCAGCCATGCCGAGCGCAAGTCCAACGCCATCGCCTTGTGGGGCGATCACCTGAAAGTGGATTACGCCACGTTGTATGCCGAAGTGGTGTACCGCCAGCAGCGCTTGCGCGATGAAAACATCAAGGTGGTTGCCCTGGCGCTGGACAATGGCGTCGACGCCATGCTCTGGGACCTGGCCGCGCTGTTCGAAGGCCTGACCTGCCTGACGTTGCCCCCTTTTTTCAGCCCGGCTCAACGCATCCATTGCCTGGAACAGAGCCAGGCCGGGCTGGTGATTGCCGAGCCGGAACTGGCGGACGAACTGCAAAGCGCCGGGTACGAAAAAAACGGCGAGTTCTGGCGCCGCACCTTCAACGGCCCGAACCGGATGCCGGAAGGGACCGCCAAACTGACGTTCACCTCCGGTACCACCGGTACACCCAAAGGCGTGTGCCTCAGCGCCGAGAGCCTGTTAACGGTCGCACGCGAACTGGATCAAGCGAGCAAACCCGCTGACCCGCAACATCACCTGGCCCTGTTGCCCTTGGCGATCCTGCTGGAAAACCTCGGCTGCTATGCCGCGCTGTATGCCGGCGCCACCTTGAGCGTGCCGAGCCAGAAAACCCTGGGCATTCAGGGCGCCAGCGGTGTGGATGTGCCACGCCTGCTCGGTTGCCTGGCCACACGTGCCCCCGAAAGCCTGATCCTGGTGCCGCAACTGCTGTTGATGCTGGTCAGCGCCGCCGAACAAAAAGCCTTCAATCCTTATCCATTGCGTTTTGCCGCGGTGGGTGGGGCACGGGTCAGCGAAGAATTACTGCACCGTGCGCAACGGATCGGTCTGCCGGTGTACGAAGGCTACGGGCTGTCGGAGTGTGCCTCGGTGGTCTGCCTCAATCGGCCCGATGCCCGACGTCCCGGCAGTGTCGGCCAGCCACTTCCCCACGTAGAGATTCGGCTGGCACAGGATGGCGAGGTGCTGGTCAAGGGCGCGGCGCTGCTCGGTTACCTGGGTGAGGCGCCGCACACCGATGAGTGGTGGCCGACCGGGGATCTTGGTGAATTCGACCCTGACGGTTTTCTCTACCTGAAAGGGCGCAAGAAACATCAATTCGTCACCAGTTTCGGACGCAACGTCAATCCGGAATGGGTTGAGGCCGAATTGACCCAGCGCCGCCATATCGCCCAGGCCTTCGTGTACGGCGAAGCCATGCCGCGAAACCATGCGTTGCTCTGGCCCCATCGACCGGATTGCACGGACGAAGAACTGGCCGCTGCCGTCGCACAGGCCAACGAAGCCTTGCCCGATTACGCCCAGGTCCATCACTGGACCCGTCTTGATCAACCCTTCACTCCCGCCAATGGCCTGCTCACCGCCAATGGCCGCCCACGCCGTGACGCCATCGTCGAGCGTTACCGGGCGCAACTGACTGAATCAGCACTTTCCGAGGTATCCGCATCATGAGTTTTTTCGACACGCTGCAAGAAGCCACGCAACAAGAACGCCATACATTGTTCAATCTGCCGATCATCCGCGACGCGCTTGAGGGCAAGGTCAGCCTGGAAAGCTATCGCGCGTTCCTGGCGCAAGCCTATTACCACGTGCGCCACACCGTGCCGTTGATGATGGCCTGCGGCGCCCGTCTACCGACGCGCCTGGAATGGTTGCGTAAAGCGGTGTGCGAGTACATCGAGGACGAATACGGTCACGAACAATGGATATTGGACGATATCGAAGCCTGCGGCGGCGACAGGAACGCGGTGCGCGACGGTCGTCCATCCATGCCGATTGAATTGATGGTCAGCTTTCTCTACGACCTGATTGCTCGCGACAACCCGGTCGGCCTGTTCGGCATGGTCAACGTGCTGGAAGGCACCAGCATCGCCCTGGCCACCCACGCTGCCGGCAGCATTCGCGAGCGACTGGGCTTGCCGGAGAGCGCCTTCAGCTACCTCAGCTCCCATGGTTCCCTGGACATCGAACACATGCAGACCTATCGCCGGCTGATGAATACCCTCGACGATCCGGCGGATCAGGCGGCCGTGATCCACGCCTCCAAAGTGGTGTACACGCTCTACACCGATATGTTCCGTGGTTTGCCGCGCGACGGGGAGAACCTGCATGCGCCTGTCTGAAGCTCGCGTGGTGTTGACCGGCGCCAGCGGTGGCATTGGCCTGGCGATCGCGTCTGCCTTGTGTGCCAGCGGTGCACACGTATTGGCGGTGACCCGGCATCGCGAATCCCTGGAACCGTTGCTGGCTCGCTATCCGCAGCACTTGTGCTGGATCGGCGCGGACCTGACCGTTCTGTCCGACCGGCGCAAGGTGTTGACCGCGGCGGAGTCTATTGGCGGAATCAATCTGCTGATCAACGCCGCCGGGGTCAACCACTTCGCCATGCTTGAGCAACTGGAGGACAGCGACATCCACGCCATGCTGGCGGTGAACATCAGCGCGCCGATCTGCCTGACCAAGTTGCTGTTGCCGCTGCTCAAGAAAGCCGAGAGCGCGATGGTGGTGAACGTCGGTTCGACCTATGGATCGATCGGTTACCCCGGCTACGCCAGCTATTGCGCCACCAAGTTCGCCTTGCGCGGCTTTTCCGAAGCCCTGCGCCGTGAACTGGCGGACACCCGGGTCGGCGTTCTCTACGTCGCGCCACGCGCCACCCGCACGAGCATGAACAGCCCGGCGGCGCAGGCCTTGAATGACGCTCTGAAATCCAATGTCGATGCTCCCCAGACGGTCGCCTCGGCGGTGATCCACGCGATTGCCGGCGACCGTCGCGATTTGTACCTGGGCTGGCCGGAGCGCTTTTTCGTGCGCCTGAACAGCCTGCTGCCCAATTTGGTGGACCGAGGCTTGCGCAAGCAATTGCCGCTGATCCGTCGCCTGAGTCAGAAGCCCGATAACGAGAACCTCAAACCATGAAAAAATTCACCGTTTGCCTGCTGCTCACCGCCCTGAGCCAAAGCGTCTGGGCGCTGGACACCGCTGACCAGCAACGCCTGACCGGCATCCAGCAAAGTTGGGCGCACATTCAATACGAACTGCCGGCCGACCAACGCACCGCAGCGTTTGAAAAGCTCGCGGGCCAGGCGGCTGCGTTTACCCGGGAGCGCCAATCGGTGGCCGAAGCCTGGATCTGGTCCGGTATAGTCAGCAGCAGTTGGGCCGGAGCCCAAGGCGGATTGGGTGCGTTGAGCAAGGTCAAGGACGCGAAGGTCGATCTGGAGAAAGCGCTGGCGCTGGACCCCAAAGCGCTGCAAGGCTCGGCCTATACCAGCCTTGGCGCCCTGTATGACCGCGTTCCCGGCTGGCCCATCGGTTTTGGTGATTCGGACAAGGCCGAGCAGCTACTCAAACAGGCCTTGCAACTTAACCCGAACGGCATCGATAGTCTGTACTTCTGGGGTGATCACCTCTACCGTCAAAAACGCTACGGCGAAGCCAGAAGCGCGCTGCAAAAAGCCCTGCAAGCGGAGCCAAGGCCGGGCCGGGAAACCGCCGATGCCGGACGCCGCAAGGAAATCGAAGCGTTGCTGGTGGACGTGAACAAGAAACTCGACTGACAGGAGTTCGTGTGCGCTTATTACTGATCGAGGATGACGTAGCGTTGGGCGAAGGCATCCATCAGGCTCTGGGGCGAGAAGGTTACACCGTTGACTGGGTGCAGGACGGCAGCAGTGCCTTGCACTCGCTGCTCAGTGAAACCTTCGATCTTGCGGTGCTCGACCTTGGCTTGCCGCGTATGGACGGCCTCGAGGTACTGCGGCGTTTGCGTGACAGCGGCTCGAATTTGCCGGTGCTGATCCTTACCGCGCGGGATGCCACCGAAGACCGTATCGCCGGACTGGATGCCGGCGCTGACGATTACCTGATCAAACCCTTCGACCTGGCCGAGCTGAAGGCGCGCCTGCGAGCGTTGCTGCGGCGCAGCGCCGGTCGCGCCCAGGTGTTGATCGAACACGCCGGCATCAGCCTTAATCCTGGCACCCAGCAAGTCAGCTACCAGGGAGAACCGGTGGCACTGACGCCAAAGGAATATCAACTGCTCCATGAATTGCTCTCGCCACCGGGCCGAGTCATGACCCGCGATCATCTGATGCAGCTGCTGTATGGCTGGAACGAAGAAGCCGAGAGCAACACCCTGGAAGTGCATATCCATCACTTGCGAAAGAAATTCTCAACCGACCTGATTCGCACCATCCGCGGTGTCGGATATCTGGTGGAGGAGCGCCGATGACCTCGATCAGGCGTCGCACCCTGACGCTGATCATCGGTCTGTTGCTTGCTGGTATTACGATGATGAGCGTGCTCAACCTGCACGACAGCAATCACGAAATCGCCGAAGTCTATGATGCTCAGCTGGCTCAGAATGCGCGACTGCTGCAAGGGGTCATGCGTATGCCCATGGCCAGCAGGGAACACTCCGATCTGTATCAGGCCTTCAACAAGGCCTTGAGTGAAGCGGAACCGAGAGTCGACGGTCATCCCTATGAAACCAAGATTGCCTTCCAGGTCTGGAATCCCAAGGGCGAAGTGCTGGTGCATACCGCCAGCGCGCCGTCTTTCGGCACACCCCCGGGGACGCCAGGATTCAGTGATGTGGTGGATCTGAACCACCGTCACTGGCGTGCGTTCATGCTCGAAGACAAACAGAACGGCCTGCGCATCTGGGTTGGCGAGCGAGACGATGTGCGTTCGGACCTGGTGGACCGGATCGTACGCCATACGCTGGGGCCCAATATCCTGGGCAGTTTGCTGTTGGCGTCGATGATCTGGCTGGCGATCGGCTGGGGTTTGAAACCGTTGGTCGATATGGCCGCGACATTGCGTGCGCGGCATCCAGGCTCACTGGAACCCTTGCAACTGATGCCGTTACCTACCGAGCTTGAGCCCATGCAGGCGGCCCTCAACCGCATGCTCGCGCAGATTCAGGAAGTCATGGGGCGGGAGCGGCGCTTTATCGCTGACGCCGCCCATGAAATGCGCACGCCATTAGCGGTGCTCAGGGTCCATGCACAGAACCTGATGGAGGCGGGCAGTGAGGAGGAACGTTGCGAGTCCCTCGAACATTTGATCGCCGGCGTCGACCGTGCCAGCCGACTGGTCAACCAATTACTGACCATGGCTCGACTTGAACCGCAATCAGCGATTCGTATACCCCCCACCATTGATCTGGTCGCCACCGTGCGCGCTAGCCTGGTTCAGATGACCCCCTGGTTGTTGAACAAGGGGCTCGAGCTGGCTTTTGATGTCAGCGACGAAATCGGCCCGGTCAGAGTTGATTCAGCAGCCATCGACATCGCCTTGAACAATTTGGTGACCAACGCTGCAAACTTTTCTCCGGAGCACGGCTTGATCACGGTAAGGCTGAATAAAAAAGCAGATCACTATGAACTGTCTGTCGAGGACGAGGGACCGGGGATTAACGAGGAAGATCGTGATCGGCTTTTCGAGCGTTTCTACAGCCGTGGCAATGATCAGGGGGCGGGCTTGGGTTTGAATATCGTTCAGGCGATCGCCGATCGCCTGGGAGGACAGATTCGGTTAGAAAATCGCGCGTCGAAAGGGTTGTGCGCCACGTTGGAATTCCACTGTTTTTGACGCCGCTGCTTTAGCGCGCGTCTGCGAGTCAGCCCTTGGGACTGGAGCGTCAGAGCCTGTCACTCAGGACCTTCGATGTCCTGTTTCCCGCGCCGCTCGATGCCGGTAGGGCTTCCGGAGTCAACGAGCCTTCTCTCCAGCAGAATATTCTGCAGTGCCTGGCGATCTGCCGGCTCCAGCTGATGCGCTCTTTCCTTAAGCTCCAGCAAGATCGGGCTGGAATAGGTGCGGTAGGTTTTCTCCGCCGTACGAATCGGTGTCATTTAATCCCTCCTTGATCACCTGCACACTCAGGTTGGCGCGTTGCGATGCGTTAGAAATCTTAGTTGAGGAAACGGTTTATCGCCAAAAAAGGATCGCACCAAAAAGGAGGGGATTCTGGCAAACCTTGAGCCCTGGCTGAGCGGTGGTCGTTAAAATCGCGGATTACCCGGAAGCAAAGGGGATTTGGAAGGTGGCTGGAGACGTGATCTGCGTGACGTATAAAAAGTTTGGGAAAGAATGAAACACCGTACGCAGCGACGGTGTTTCAGTTTGGTTGATCGATGAACAAAAGGACCACTGATAATAAATTCAGTGTGCATTAACCGATGCACACCGATTCACCTCATGGTCGCGCGGAGCGCTTCAATATCACTCTTCGCTTGCCCAGACACCTGTGGCGGCAGTGCGTCGAACATAGTCGCTGAAGTCCCGTGCCGGGCGACCCAGCGCACGCTGCACGCCATCGGCCACAGGTGTATTGCGGCCGTCGAGTATGGTTGTGAAGAGATAAAGCACCAGATCGATCAGTTCGGCGGGTACCTGCGCCTGTTCCAACGCCTGCCGATAGGCGTCCGGCGGTACCGCAACGTACGCAATGCCCCGTTCCGTCTCACGGGCAATTTCAGCGACAGCCTCCGTGAAGGTCAATGCTCGCGGACCCGTCAGTTCATACAGTTGGCCTGCGTGTCCCGGCTTGGTCAGTGCTACGACCGCGATCTCGGCGATGTCTTCCACGTCGACAAAGGGCTCGGCGATGTTGCCGACGGGGAGGGCCAGTTCTCCTTGCAAAATCGGCTCGAGAAAATGGGCTTCGCTGAAGTTCTGAAAAAACCAGCTGGCTCGCAGGATGGTCCAGTCGGCCCCGCTGTTTTGAACGACGCGTTCGGCTTGTTCCGCTTCAATTTCGCCACGCCCCGACAGCAGCACCAGTTTACGCACGCCGCTCTTGACCGCTTGATCGGTGAATGCCTGCACCGTCTCAACGGCACCGGGGACTGCCAGGTCCGGTTGGAACGAGAGGTAGACGGCACGAACGCCATCCATCGCGGCGGCCCACGTGCTTCGATCCTCCCAGTCGAAAGCGGGACTGGCCCTTCGGGAGCCCAAGCGGACAGACACTCCCTGCGCTTGCAATCGCTGAACAATTCGCCGTCCTGTCTTGCCCGTAGCACCGGTAATCAGGATGGTTTCCTGGGAGGTTTTCATCGCGCTCATCTCCATTGATTTAATGTGAGTGTTACTCATGTTTTAAAGATGATAAACCCTCACGTTTTATCGTCAACCGGCAGAATCGCTGAAACCGACGTACGGGCAGTGCTAAGGTGAGGCTATGTCATGTTATTGATCGGGAGCGCACCAGTGCCGAAGAAAGCCACCGAAATCGTCGAACAGCCTGCCTCCGAGCCGGCCCGGCGTAATCCCACGCAACAACGCAGTCGCGAGCGCCAGGAGCGAATCCTCGCGGCGGCGACACAATTGACTGCGAGCAAGGGCAGCGATCAACTCAAAATGAGTGAGATAGCTGAATGCTGCGGGATTTCCATCGGCTCGCTTTATCAGTACTTTCCGGACAAAAGTTCGGTCATACAGACCCTGGCAGAGCGCTACAACGCCGAAAGCCGTCGCTGTATCGAAGCGGCGCTGGCGGCGGTTGAAGATGCGCAAGGGCTGAGCGCAGCCTTTTCAGCGCTGCTCGACGAGTATTACGAGATCGTCCTGGCAACACCGGCGATGCGCGACATCTGGTCGGGCATGCAGGCAGACAAACACCTCATGGCGCTGGAGTTGCAGGAAAGCCGGATTGCCGGTGGGCTGTTGGCTGAGGTGATGATGCGGGTGTATCCAGGCAGTGACGCGGGGCAGGTCCAGGCCTCGGCATTTCTGATCTGGCATCTGGGCGAAGCGACCATGCGTCTGGCCATCTCATGTGCGCCCGAAGAGGGGCGCGGACTGGTCGAGGCGTTCAAGCGAATGGCTTTGCGTGAGATCATCGGGTTGACGGCTGGGACGAAGGGCGTCGCAACCGCCAGACCTGCCTGTTAAACGAAAGGTTGACCAGTAAAGCCCCGAGGCAATCGTTGCCGCCCGTCCATCGCGGTAAGCCGCTCGACCCATTCCACGCGCCAGTCATTGGCGGTGTGAGTGACTTTGGCTTTGCGTGCGGCGCGGCGAGCAGCGTTACGCTGGTCTTTGCGCGCATCCTTGAACGCATCGGTGCTTCGGCAGCTTCTGCATTTCACCCGGGTCAGTTCAGTCGTTGAGGTGAGTTTGCTTCCTTTGTGACCGCAGGCCAGATGCCCGCCAACTTTGAAGTGAGTAACCATCAGACGCCTCCTTGGTGACGTGTAACTGTTGGACCTCCAGCAAGTAATGTCGTTCGGCACGCAAAAAAATGGCCCGCATGCGGGCGGGCCAAGGGGTTCATCAGAAGGAGTAGGTTCACTGTACGGCTTGTTTTGTGAACACTTTGTGAAATGGCCGGGCAAAAAAAATCCCGGCGCCAGGCCGGGTGGGTTCAGCAGTAATGATCAGCCAAGCGCGAGCACGGTGACGAAAATGTCGCCGTTCATGGGCTCTGAATCAGGTCGTGTACGCGTTGTCCGGTGTCCAGATCGAATCATCTGAACCTTGGCAGCGGCGGTTCGACAGGCTTGAGCGAGGACAACGTGCTGCGAATCAGTGGCGCATCTTTCTCGATGTCGTTCAGGCGATCACGAATTCTGAGGGCGGTCGGGTGCCCGCCTTGATGATCGACCCAGTCGGCGATTTCCTTGCACGCCGCGGCCAGGCGAGCCTGGCGGGAATCAAGCAGGGTGAGCAGGGTGGTGATGGACTCTTTTTCGGACATGGCAAACACCTCCGTTCAAGAAACCTGGCAATTGGCAACAAAAAGCCCGCTGGGAGCGAGCTTTCTGCCGATGGGGTCGCTGGTCCCTCAGCCATTTCAGTATAGACCCGGACTTCAGCCTTGTCGGGCCGTCACCTGCGATCGGGCGTTGTATAGACGGCAGGCGCGACGGGCATCCTCTTCAGTATCAAAGCCGTCGCCAATGAAGCCACGGGTGCGGGTATCAATGATGCGATACCAGACTTTAGCGTCGGGTGGTGGATGACCGACTTCCCCGGCGCGGCGACCATGAATGATGATCTTGTTGCAGCGCTGCACAACGAAAATGTCTTCCATGGCGTCACCGGAGCTAATTTCTGTCACATCTACTATAGAAGCCATTCGCGATCGTGCAAAAAATGGACAGGTCAGTTCGTCGGTTGAGACGCCTCGATCATCCGTTCCAGGTACATCGCCAGCCCGACTTCTTCGGCCCTGAGGCCTTTACGGGTTCTGGGTCGCGGTAACTCGGCCAATGCCCCCAGCAGAAAGCCGTCGAGTACCGCCGGGTGGATATAGCACTTGCGACAGACCGCCGGGGTGTTGCCGAGTTGCCTGGCGACGTTCTTGACCATTTCCACTACATGGCGCTTGGCATCAGACTCCGGCTCCCACTGCAACTCGCGCAGCACGGCCAATGCCAGGGCGCTGCCGGCCCAGGTGCGGTAATCCTTGGCGGTGAAGTCAGCGCCGGTCAGCGTTTGCAGATAGGCATTTACGTCGGAGGAACTGACGGTGTGCCGTTCACCGTTTTCATCCAGATACTGAAACAGGTTTTGCCCGGGAATTTCCTGGCAGTGTTTGATGATTCGCGCCAGACGCCGGTCTTTCACGGTGATCTGGTGTTCGACACCACTCTTGCCACGGAACTGGAACCGGATCGCACTGCCGTTGACCTCGACGTGACGGTTGCGCAGGGTGGTCAAGCCATAGGAGCGATTGTCCCGCGCGTACTGCGTATTGCCGACCCGGATCAGGGTCGCATCCAGCAAGGTAATGACCGTGGCCATGACTTTGTCGCGGCTGAAACCCGGCGCCTCCAACAGTGTTTCAAGCTGTTTGCGCAGCTTCGGCAGGGCCAGCCCGAAGTCCCGCAACCGCGAGTATTTATCGGCATCGCGTACTTCCCGCCAGCGCGGGTGGTAACGGTATTGTTTGCGCCCCCGGGCATCGCGGCCGGTGGCTTGCAGGTGCCCGCGCGTGTCGGCGCAAATCCATACGTCGGTGTAGGCCGGAGGGACGGCGAGGGCGTTGATGCGCTTGATCTCGTCCGGATCAGTGATGCGCTGACCCGTGGGTTCGAAGTAGCAAAACTTGCCGCGCAGTTTCTTGCGAGTGATGCCGGGCTGGGTGTCGTCGACGTAGTGCAGGTCGGGCGGCAGCACGTCGGGCAATGCGGAATCGGGCATGGCGGTAATCCTTGGCAACGAATCAGGGGCCGTTACAGCCATTGACCGCACGCCTTTGCAGACGTGCCAGCGGATTTACGCCAGCACCGCCACCGCCTTGATCTGCGCCCAGAGTTGCTGTCCGGGGTGCACGTTCAATTGATCCCGGGAGTAGCGGGTGATCCGTGCCAGCAGCGGCGTGCCGGCCGCGTCCAGCCGAATCAGCACGTGGGCGGCGTTGTCTGCGCCCATTTCACTGACCACCGTCACCGGCAGACGATTGAGAATGCTGCTGTGCTCGATGCTTTGCAGGCTGAGACTGACATCGCGCGCCTGAACCTTGCAGCGAAGTGCCTGGCCGGCGTCCATCGGTGTGTGTGTCACGCGAATGTTCAGCGCGGCGCCCGGTAATTGCAGGGTCAGCAATTGATAGTCCGCGTCATACGTACTGACATGGCCCTCGATCACGACGCCAGCGTCATCGCCCAACGCCAATGGCAGGTCGAGACGGGCCAGGGTTTCACCGATAGGGCCGCTGGCCAGTGCCTTGCCGTGGCTGAGCAGGACGATGTGGTCAGCCAGCCGAGCCACCTCATCCTGGGAATGACTGACGTACAGCACCGGGATGTCCAGTTCATCGTGCAACCGTTGCAGGTACGGCAGGATTTCGCTTTTGCGTTGCGAATCCAGTGCCGCCAGCGGTTCGTCCATCAGCAACAGCTTCGGGCTGGTCAGCAGGGCGCGGGCGATGCCAATGCGCTGCCGTTCACCGCCGGAGAGGTTTTGTGGGTGACGATCCAGCAGATGGCCGATGCCCAGCAGTTCAGTCGCGTGAGCCATGTCGACCCGGCGCAGTTGTTGCGGGATTCGCCTGAGACCGAATTGCAGGTTCGCCAGCACCGACAGATGCGGAAACAGACTGGCTTCCTGAAAGACATAACCGAGCGCGCGCTTGTGCGGCGCGACGAAAATCTTCCTGTCGCTGTCCTGCCAGACTTCATCGTTGATCTGGATAAAGCCCTGTTCTGCCCGTTCAAGGCCTGCAATGCAGCGCAGGCAGGTGGTTTTGCCTGAGCCGGAGTGACCGTACAGCGCGGTGACGCCACGGCCCGGCAGGTGCAAATCCACATCCAGGGCGAACCCCGAGTAGTTCAGTTTCAGACGCGTTTTGATCATCAATCAGCTCCAGCCTGCTCTGGTTTTGCGACTGGAGTAGAGCGCCAGCAACACTGCGAAAGAGAACACTAACATCGCCCCGGCCAGCCAGTGGGCCTGGGCATATTCCATGGCCTCGACGTGATCGTAGATTTGCACCGAGACCACTCGGGTCTTGTCGGGAATGTTGCCGCCGATCATCAGCACCACACCAAATTCGCCAACGGTATGGGCGAAACCGAGAATCGCCGCCGTGATGAAACCCGGTCGGGCCAGCGGCAGGATCACACTGAAAAAGGTGTCCCAGGGATTGGCGCGCAAGGTCGCGGCCACTTCCAGCGGACGGCTGCCGATGGCAGAGAAAGCATTCTGCAGCGGCTGCACCACGAACGGCATCGAGTAGAGCACCGAACCGATCACCAACCCGGCAAAACTGAAGGTCAGGGTGCCGAGCCCCAGTGACTGGGTGAAGTGGCCGACAAAACCGTTAGGACCCAACGCCAGCAAAAGATAAAAGCCAATCACCGTGGGTGGCAACACCAGGGGCAGGGCGACGATCGCCCCGATCGGGCCGCGCAACCAGGACTGGGTGCGCGACAGCCACAACGCAATCGGAGTGCCGATGATCAGCAGGATAACCGTCGTCAGGGAGGCGAGCTTCAGGGTCAGCCAGATCGCGGAAAAGTCGGCGCTCGATAGAGTCATTTAGAGTTGGTAACCGTAGGACTTGATGACAGCGGCGGCTTTCGGCCCCTTGAGGTAGTCAACCAGTGCCTTGGCAGCCGGGTTGTCCTTGCCTTTGTTGAGGATCACCGCATCTTGTTTGATCGGTTCGTGCAGGCTGGCTGGAACGATCCACGCCGAACCGCTGGTCACTTTGCCGTCTTTGTAGATCTGCGACAAGGCGACGAAGCCCAGTTCTGCGTTGCCGGTGGAAACGAACTGGTAAGCCTGGGTGATGTTCTGGCCTTCAACGATTTTGTCTCTGACCTTGTCGGTCAGGCCCAGCCTGGCCAGTACCTGGGTGGCGGCGAGGCCGTAAGGCGCGGTTTTCGGGTTGGCGATCGACAGATGCTGGTATTGATTGTCGCTCAACGTTTTGCCCTTGGCATCGACGTAACCTTCCTTGGCCGACCAAAGCGCGAGGGTGCCGACGGCGTAGGTGAAGCGCGACCCCTTGACCGTCTCACCTTCGGCTTCGAGTTTTAGCGCGGTGGTGTCGTCCGCTGAGAGGAACACTTCGAACGGCGCGCCATTCTTGATCTGGGTGTAGAACTGGCCGGTTGCACCAAAGGAGGTGACCAGTTTATGCCCGGTGTCTTTCTCGAAGTCGGCAGCGATGGCCTGTATCGGCGCGGTGAAGTTGGCCGCGACAGCGACCTGGACTTCATCGGCCTGGGCAGCGCCGATGGCGAACACTGCGAGCAGGCTCGCCAGGCAGATGGGGGCAAAACGTGAGGCACGAATGGTCATGAAACGGCTCCGTGGCAGGCAAGTATGGCGAGGAGGTACAACGCTATATAGTCATATATATAGCGTATTGCCTGCAAACGGAATGTGCTGGAACTGGATTACATGGGCGACGAATAAATCTGTGGCGAGGGAGCTTGCTCCCGCTCGGCTGCGAAGCGGCCGCAAAAATTTTAGGGCCGCTGCGCGCCCCAGCGGGAGCAAGCTCCCTCGCCACAGGTTGTGTGTCTACACGTGCAGCAGTTTCGCCAACCCTTCCTCCGCCAAGCGCCGCGTCAATTCCGCCGTCGTCATCTCTACCCCCAACGTAAATGCCTGCCCGGCCCAAAGGTTGCTGAAATCTGCTTCCCCCTTCGCCCGCAATGGCATCAACGCTCCACCCGCCAATGGAAAGGCCGGTGCCTTGTCGCTCATCGGCCCGAGTTCACGCATGACCCGGTTCAGAATTCCCCGCGCCGGGCGGCCGGTGAAAATATTAGTGACAGCAGTCTCGCTTTCCTTTGCCGTGCGCAATGCCTTGTGATGGGACGCGCTGACTTTGGCTTCCGGCGTGAACAGATACGCCGTACCCACCTGCACCGCTGAAGCGCCCAACATAAATGCCGCCGCGACGCCTCGTGCATCGGCAATACCGCCGGCAGCAATCACCGGCACTTTCACCGCGTCGACGATTTGCGGCACCAGCGCGAAGACACCCACCTGGCTGCTCAGATCATCGCTGAGGAACATGCCCCGATGGCCTCCGGCTTCATAACCCATGGCGATGATTGCGTCACAACCGTTTTGCTCAAGCCAGATCGCTTCTTCGACGGTCGTTGCTGACGACAGCACCTTTGCGCCGGTGGCCTTGACGCGATCCAGCAGGGATTTTTCGGGCAGGCCGAAGTGAAAGCTCACCACGTCGGGGCGACATTCTTCGATCACTTCGCAAGTCGCGTGATCGAAGGGGGCGCGATTGGACACCGGCGTCGGCACGTCGAAGTCCACCCCCAGTTCCCGGTAATAAGGTTCCAGCAGATTCTTCCAGTCTCGAGCGCGTTGCTCGTCGGCTGCCGGTGGTTGGTGACAGAAGAAATTGACATTGAAAGGGCGCTGAGTGTGTTGGCGGATCGTCTTCAATTCTTCGCGCAACTGCTCGGTGCTGAGCATCGCCGCAGGCATCGAGCCCAGGCCACCGGCGTTGCTCGCCGCGATCACCATGGCCGACCCGGTGGCGCCAGCCATCGGCGCCTGGATGATGGGCAGTTCGATCCCCAGCAGATCAAGAATTCGGGTGTCTGGCCATTGGCTCATTTGCAAGGTTCTCCGGTGTCACAACAGGAACGGGTTTTGTACCAGCAATGCCGGGCTCACGACCAATCGATTTTTGCATGGGGGGCAATCGCACGGTGATGGGAACACTCGGATTGGCATAAAGTCGGGTACGACAAAATGGTGCAGTGTGATATTTCAACTGCACCACAATGGTGTGATTCGATTAGGAGACGACGATGTTCCAAGGCATTTTGATCGACAAAGACGACAGCGGTTATCGGGCCACACTGCAAGAGATCAATGACGATCAACTGCCCGAGGGCGATGTGACCGTGCGAGTGGCGTACAGCACGCTGAATTTCAAGGACGCTCTGGCGATCACCGGCAGCAGCCCGGTGGTGCGAAAATTCCCGATGGTGCCGGGCATCGATCTGGCGGGGACTGTCGAAGTCAGTGGGCATCCGGACTACAAGGTCGGTGATCAGGTCGTACTCAATGGCTGGGGGGTAGGCGAAGGGCATTGGGGCGGATTGGCGCAGAAGGCGCGCTTGAATGGCGACTGGCTGATTCCATTGCCCCCGGAATTCACCCCTGCCCAGGCAATGGCCATCGGCACGGCCGGCTACACGGCGATGCTGAGCATTCTGGCGCTGGAGCATAACGGCGTAACGCCGGAGCAGGGCGATGTCCTGGTCACGGGCGCCAACGGCGGTGTAGGCAGTTTCGCCATCGCGTTGCTGAGCAAGCTCGGTTACCGGGTGGTTGCGTCCACTGGCCGTACCTCCGAGCACGACTACCTCAAGCAGTTGGGGGCCAGCGAAATCATCGACCGCGCTACGCTGTCGGAACCGGGCAAGCCGCTGGCCAAGGAGCGTTGGGCGGCTGTGATCGACTCGGTCGGCAGTCACACCCTGGCCAGCGCCTGTGCCAGCACTAAGGCCAACGGCACTGTCGCTGCATGTGGCCTGGCGCAAGGCATGGATTTTCCAGCCTCCGTTGCCCCGTTTATTTTGCGTGGCGTGACACTGGCCGGGATCAACAGCGTGACCCAGCCCAAAGCCAAACGAGTGCTCGCCTGGAATCGCCTGGCCAAGGATCTGGACTTCGCTTTGCTGCCGCTGATCAGTCACGAAATCGGTTTGAGTGAAGCAATAGAAGCCGCGCCACGATTACTTGCGGGTCAGCTGCGCGGTCGAGTGGTGGTGGATGTGAATCGCTAAAAGATTTGATCTTTCAGCTTTCGCGTTCCAGCAACTGCCGCTTGCGCTCCACCCCCCAGCGATAGCCCGACAGGTTGCCATCGCTGCGCACCACGCGGTGGCACGGGATCGCTACCGCCAGACTGTTCGCGCCGCAGGCCTGGGCCACGGCGCGCACCGCTTTCGGTGCACCGATGCGCTGGGCAATATCCGCGTAACTGGCAGTGCTGCCTGCAGGAATCTCCCGCAACGCCTGCCAGACGCGCTCCTGAAATGCCGTGCCTTGAACGTCCAGCGGTAAATCCAGGCCAATGGCCGGGGCTTCGATAAAACCGACGACCTTGGCGATCAGTTGCTCGAACTCATGATCGGCGCCAATCAGGTTGGCACGCCGAAACTTGTCTTGCAGGTCGCACACCAGTTGGTGCGGGTCATCACCCAGTAGAATCGCGCAAACACCGCGTACGCTCTGCGCCACCAGAATCGCCCCCAGTGAACACTGGCCAACGGCGAATAGAATGTCATTGTTCTGGCCTTCCGCGCGGTAGTCACCGGGTTTCATGCCCAGCAGCTGATCCGCCGCCTCATAAAAACGGCTGTTGGAGTTGAAACCGGCGTCATACAAAGCCTCGGTCACCGAACCTCCACCGCTTAGCCGTTGACGAACCTTGCGTGAACGGTGGGCTGTGGCGTAGCCCTTGGGTGTCAGTCCGGTAACGGCTTTAAACACACGGTGAAAGTGAAAACTGCTCAGGCCCGCGACGTCGGCCAGTTCACTCAGCGCCGGCAGATGCTCGGCTGTTTCGATCTGACGACAAGCAGCGGCGACGGTCGCGGCATGTTGCGCGGCGACATCACTTTGATCCTTCGCCGCTCGTTTGCTTGGGCGGTAACCCGCTGCCTGGGCCTGTTCGGCCGTGTCAAAGAATTCGACATTCTGCGGCTTCGGCAAACGCGCCAGGCTGCTGGGGCGGCAGTAGATGCCGGTGGTTTTCACCGCGTACACAAACTGCCCGTCAGCGCGGGGATCCCGGGCGACGACGGCGGCCCAGCGGGGATCGTTCTCGGTGGTTGTCATGGCTTCATGTCCGTTGACCCGTTTGATTCAGAGTAATCAGCCGGCAGGGTCGTTGCACTCCGGGTCTTGCGGTCAAATTCGCGGGCTCACTGTGCGGTACGAAACGTAAAGTTGATCCGTTGCTCGCCCATGCGCCGATGCTGGCCCTCCTTGATCGGCAAGACCCCGTGATAACGCAGGCGATCGACGCCACCCCAGACCACGATATCGCCATGGAACACCGGTACCCGCTGACTTTTGTCGCTGCGTTCAAAACCACCGAACAGGAACATCGCCGGCAGGCCCAGCGACACCGAAACGATCGGCGCTGCGTAGGACGCTTCGTCCTTGTCCTGGTGCAATGACATCTTCGCGCCAGGGATATAGCGGTTGATCAGGCAAGAATCCGGCATGAAATCGGCAAAACCGGCTTCGAGCGCCGCGGCCTGTGCGAGCTCAAGAAAGACCGGCGGCATTTCCGGCCAGGGGGCGTCGGTCCGTGGATCATGACGGGAATAGCGATAACCGCTGCGGTCGGTGGTCCATCCCCATGTGCCGCAACTGCTCATGGCCGCTGACATGGTAAAGCCGCCGGGCGTGATCATGTGCCGGAACGGCGATGCTGCCAGAACCGTCTCGAGCGCAGACAGTAATTGCTCCAGCCAAGGCAGGGCAAAGCCTCTCAAGACGTAGGACTGTTCGCCAATTTGCTCGCGCCGAGGTTGCTGTTCGGGCTCTGGGTCGGCAAACAGATCGAGAGTGATCGGGTTCATAAGGTCATAACGCGTCGTGAAAGATGATGCCAAGGGTATGCCGTTTTCCACTGTGCAGGCGACTCACTCCGTGGCGCAAGGTGACCCGGTAATAGCCGCGAACGCCTTTGACCGGTCGCTGGTTGACGGCAAAGATCACCCCGTCACCTTTTTTCAATCCAATGACCTGGGGGCGCGACTGCATCCGTGGGCGTTGTTCGGTCAGGACAAACTCGCCGCCGGTGAAATCTTCGCCCGGCTCTGACAGAAGAATCGCCACTTGCAGCGGAAAAACGTGTTCGCCGTACAGATCCTGATGCAGGCAGTTGTAGTCCTGTGGCCCATATTGCAGCAACAGCGGCGTTGGACGCACCTGATCGGCGGCGTGGCAGCGTTCAAGGAACGCCGCCTGCGTATCAGGGAAACGGACCGGCAAGTCCATTTGCTCGTACCAGCGGTTGGCGATCGGCACCAGCCGAGGGTAGAGCGATTGGCGCAATGTGGCGATGATCTCTGGCAACGGATAGCGGAAGTATTTGTACTCGCCACGGCCGAAGCCGTGACGAGCCATCATGACGTGCGAGCGGAACGGTTCGGATCGGGCGTACAGCGCGCTGATGTCATCGCACGTCTCGCTGCTGATCAGCGAGCGGATGATCGCGCAACCATCCTGATCCAGTTGTTGCTCCAGCGTTGCCCAATCGAGTGCATCCAGAAAGTGCTCGATCATTGCTGCGCCTCGCGTTCCAACAGTTGCCGCTTGCGCTCCAGGCCCCAGCGGTAACCGCCGAGGCTGCCATCCTGGCGCAGTACCCGATGGCAGGGCACGATGATTGCCAGCGGGTTCGCGCCGCAGGCATTGGCCACGGCCCGGAACGCTTTGGGTTGTCCCAGTTGCCGGGCGATCTGCTGGTAACTGACGGTTTGGCCGAGCGGGATTTGGCGCAAAGCTTCCCAGACGCGCTGCTGGAAAACGCTACCCGACAGGTCCAGTGGCAAATCGAGCACTGTCAGAGGGTTGTCGAGATAGCGGAGGGTGTGTTCCAACGCAGGCATCAAGCCTTCATCACGTTGGGGTTGGCCGGGAAATCGCCGTGCAAGGTCGCGTTCCAGCGTCTCCAGGTCATCGCCGAGCAGCAACGCGCACAATCCCTGCGCGCTGGCGGCCAGCAGCAGGATGCCAAGGCTTGAAGTGCCGCTGATGAAACGAATCGGGGAAGTAGACATGTTCTGACTCCTTAACCAAAGGTCGAGGTGGCCAGTCTAGGGGGCGCTGCCGGGGTGAACACTCCGGGGCTTGCGGTCGAATTCAACAGATGGAGCAGACGTCCACATTGTCGCTCCGAATCCCGTTACAGCGCTTTGCTGACGCTGATCTCGCTGATGACGTCTTCGCTCTGGCCATGAATCGCGTCCAGCGCGGCCCTGGCTTCGGCTTCGGTGCCGTTTTCCAGTTGGGCGAATTCGAAACGGCGTTCGCCGTTGAGTTTGTATTTGATGACGTACTTGGTCGTTTGGGCCACGGTCATACCTGCTTGATAGTCGTGTCGGGCGTCGCTCAGCTCAGTTTCGAGGTGGAGCGGCGGATGATCTTGATCGAGTGAGTCAGGGTCGGTTTGCGGGTTACGCTGATCGGCCGACGGTTGACGGTGTCGATGGTGATGTTCCAGAAACCGGTACTCGGTGCAGTAATGCGGGCCGGGAAGGTGTCGAAAGCACCTCCATGGTAAGTGTGACGGCCGCCATTCTTGAAGCTGCGGAAATTGGCGTCGTTCATCAAGCGGATGTTGCACATTTGGGAGCACTGGATGACGACGATGTCGTCTTCATTGAGGTGCTCGCGCTGGTGGATAAATTTCATGAGGCGCCTCCAGAAGGGCTTTTTCTACAAAATCAAAACGATAGCATGGTCGATTGGCGCAGTTTATTATTATCCGGTCGTCGGGGTGTGCTTTGACAATTAAAAACAGTTATTCGGAATTCCATGAGCGATAAAAGCAGTGAGCCTCGGAGAAAACCAGCATTTGTGCTGTCGGAGGGTCTTTATCGGAGGTTTTGTATGAAGTGGGGTGCATGGGTCTTGCCGTTTGCATTGGCGATGAGTGGTTGTGCAAGTGTCTCGGAAATCAACGAGTCGCTGCCCACCATGAATGTGATTTCCGGCAAGAAGCCCAATGAATACGCGCAGTGCCTGACCGAAAAACTGGCCAGCAGTCGCGGGGCCCTGCAAGTCGAGCCGCAGGAGAAAGAAGGCGTGCGGGTCATCGTGCCGCAGAAGTTCTCCTCGGGCCCGGCGGCCGTATTCGATATTGAAGAGCGTTCCAGCGGCAGCAGCATCAAGCTGCACGAACGCATTTCCAATGTGCCATTACGCCCGATGGATGTGCGCAATGCTGCCACAGCGTGTATCTCCGGCTGATAAACTAGCGACAGTCAGCACCGATGCCGCCAAAGCAGCGCTTTGGCGGCATTGTCATTTCTGGAGTCGAGCATGAAGCGAGAGCAGGTACGGGAGCGGCATGCAGAGGGTCAAATCTCTGCTACCCATGTGATTCAGAATCCGGCGGACCCGGGGGAATGGATCGTGTTTTTCAAGAAAAGCGCCGGGCGCAGTTATTTTCTGGTGGATGACAACGATGAAGTCGAATCCTTCGGTCGCCTTGACGACCTGATCGAGACCGTACGCGGTCTCGGGATCAAATTCGCTGAAATTCACATGTAGGGCACAAGCGCCTTACTTGCAGACCACCACCACGCTGCGGTTTTTGTAATTGCCGACATCGACGCCCAGGGTCTTGTCACTTTCCTTGGTTGAAGGTGTGCCGTCAGTGCCAACGATTCGATAGCCGGTGCCGGCGCATGAAGCATCGGCTTTTTCATAGCAGGTGGCCCAGGAGTTGGCTTCTCCCGAGCAATCGATGGTCAGGCCTTGCTGGCCGTTGTTCAAGTAGGTGGTTTCGGAAGTTGCGCAGCCGCTCAGGGCCAATACGGCAAACAGGGGCAAGAATTTAGTCATGTTGTGGTCGTCGTCAGGATAATGGGGCTAAGCCTGTGACAGCGCCGGAATCAAAAGGTTATAGCGAAAGGCCACTTCTTTGCAGGCAAACGCAAAAAAAGCCCTGCGTGAGGCAGGGCTTGGGTTAGGCCAGGTGCTTCTCAGGACTTGTCTTTACCGCGACGCTTAGGGGCCGGGTGTTCGAGCTCCAATACGGACGCCACTTCAAACGCCAACGCTTCGGTCGGGAATGGCCCGGCGATATTCTCGCCGCTGGCGCTGTCTACCCACCACTGGCCGTCTTTCGCCTGATTGATCAGGAACCCGTTGATACTTTTTGCTACCGACATCTATCTGCCTCGTTGGCTGGTTCAATTGCGCAATGATAGCGCCAATTGGACGCAACGGGTGCTGATGGGCGTATGGTGGCGAGAATCTGCGCGCGGCAAATTCGTCGGCGCCGGTCGGAATCTCTGCTATCTATAAAGGGCACTGGAGCGATCTGCGGAACTATCCGCGAGAATATTTCTCTATGATGGCATCGGTTAGCCAGCGCGAGGCATTGTAAGGTGCTCGCGGCCTGATTAGACTGCGCCGAAACTCGAACACACAGCCCTTTCAAGGACTTATATGATCAAGAAATGCTTGTTCCCAGCAGCCGGTTACGGTACTCGCTTAGCCATGCCCAAGGAAATGCTGCCGGTGGTAAACAAGCCACTGATCCAGTACGGCGTCGAAGAAGCTCTGGACGCCGGTTTGACCGAAATCTCCATCGTCACCGGTCGCGGCAAACGCGCCCTGGAAGACCACTTCGACATCAGCTACGAGCTGGAAAACCAGATCAAGGGCACCGACAAGGAAAAATACCTGGTTGGCATCCGCAAGCTGCTGGACGAGTGCTCGTTCTCCTACACCCGTCAAACCGAAATGAAAGGCCTTGGCCACGCGATCCTGACCGGCCGCCCGCTGATCGGTGACGAGCCGTTCGCCGTGGTGCTGGCGGACGACCTGTGCGTCAACCTGGAAGGCGACGGCGTGCTGACCCAGATGGTCAAGCTGTACGAGCAGTATCGCTGCACCATCGTCGCGATCCAGGAAGTGGATCCGCTGGAAACCAACAAGTACGGCGTGATCGCTGGCGAGTTGATCGCTGACGACCTGTACCGCGTTCGTAACATGGTCGAAAAACCGGCCCCGGAAGATGCTCCGTCGAACCTGGCGATCATCGGTCGTTACATCCTGACTCCGGACATTTTCGAACTGATCAAGCAAACCGAGCCAGGCAAAGGTGGCGAGATCCAGATCACCGACGCCCTGATGAAACAGGCGAAGAACGGTTGCGTGATTGCCTACAAGTTCAAGGGCAAGCGTTTCGACTGCGGTGGCGCTGAAGGCTACATCGAAGCGACCAACTTCTGCTTCGAGAACTTCTACAAGACGGGCAAGGCTTACTGATAGCGTTTGACCTGCCTGTATTGAAAAGCCACCTTCGGGTGGCTTTTTCATTTTCCGACCCCATATCGTTTGCAGCGCTTGCCCAACGGACGTCTGCGGGTATGCTGTTTGCCTGCCGAGGAGATTGAAAATGGCCTACGATTTTGACCTTTATGTGATTGGCGCCGGTTCCGGCGGTGTGCGGGCTGCGCGTTTTGCGGCCGGGTTTGGCGCGAAAGTGGCCGTGGCCGAGAGCCGCTACCTGGGTGGCACCTGTGTGAACGTCGGTTGCGTGCCGAAGAAATTGCTGGTCTACGGCGCGCACTTCGCCGAAGACTTCGAGCAATCTTCGGGTTTTGGCTGGACGCCGGGGGAGGCGAAGTTCGATTGGGCAACGCTGATCGCCAACAAGGATCGCGAGATCAATCGCCTGAACGGCATCTATCGCAACCTGCTGGTGAACAGTGGTGTGACCCTGCATGAAGGCCACGCCAAAATCGTCGACCCCCATACCGTCGAGATCAATGGCGAACGTTTCACCGCCAAGAACATCCTGATCGCTACTGGCGGCTGGCCGCAAATCCCGGAGATTCCGGGGCACGAGCATGCGATCAGCTCCAACCAGGCGTTTTTCCTCAAAGAGTTGCCAAAACGCGTGCTGGTCGTGGGGGGTGGTTACATCGCCGTCGAGTTTGCCGGGATCTTCCACGGCCTGGGCGCCCAGACCACGTTGTTGTATCGCGGTGACCTGTTCCTGCGCGGCTTTGACGGCGCGGTGCGCAAGCACTTGCAGGAAGAGCTGACCAAGCGTGGCATGGACCTGCAATTCAATGCCGACATCGAGCGCATTGAAAAACTGACCGGAGGCAGTCTGAAAGTGACGCTCAAGGACGGTCGCCAGCTGGAAGCCGATTGCGTGTTCTACGCCACCGGCCGCCGCCCGATGCTGGACAACCTTGGGCTGGAAAACACTGGCGTCAAACTCGACAAGAAAGGTTTCGTCGAGGTCGATGAGCGATACCAGACCGCCGAGCCGTCGATCCTTGCCCTTGGCGATGTGATTGGTCGGGTCCAGCTCACGCCGGTTGCACTGGCCGAAGGCATGGCCGTGGCGCGACGCTTGTTCAAGCCTGAGCAATATCGTCCGGTGGATTACAAGATGATCCCGACCGCGGTGTTCAGCTTGCCGAACATCGGCACCGTTGGCCTGACCGAAGAAGAGGCTCGCGAAGCCGGCCACGACGTGGTGACCTTCGAAAGCCGTTTCCGCCCGATGAAGCTGACCCTGACTGAGTGCCAGGAGCGCACGCTGATGAAGCTCGTGGTGGACGGCAAGACCGACAAGGTGCTTGGCTGTCACATGGTCGGGCCGGATGCCGGCGAAATCGTCCAAGGGCTGGCAATCGCCCTGAAGGCGGGCGCCACCAAGCGCGATTTCGACGAAACCATCGGCGTACACCCGACGGCCGCCGAAGAGTTCGTTACGATGCGTACGCCGGTCGCAGGTTAATCGGCCTTGGCTGCGTCTGGCGCTGTCGCAACGACAGCCGCCAGGCGCACGCTTTCATCGAGGCTCGCCTGAGTCTTGAGCAGTTCAACTTCCAGCGTTTTGTTTACCTGCGACTGCTCCTCGACGCTCTGTTTCAACGACTGGCTTTCCAGCAGGGCTGCGCGCAGGCGTTCCTGGAGGAGGGTGCGTTCGCTGTCGATGCGGTTGACCTGTTCCAGCAATTGATCCTGGCGGGTGTGGGTTTGCTTAAGCTGTTCCTGCAGCAGGCTCAGTTCCCGTAGCGTGCCACGGTTTTCAGTCAACAAGCGCTCGTTGTCACGGTGCAGTTGGGTGATTTCATCCTGGCGTACGAGGGCGCTTTGCTGGGCCTGGCGCAATTCCATCTGGATCTGCTGCACCTGGCCTTCGTGGCGTCGTTGCTCCTGTTCGCGCTGCTCTTTGACGGCATTGCGATAGTGCTCAAGCGCATCGCGGGCGTGCAGGTGCTTTTCCTCAAGAGAGCGGATCTGCTCGTCCTTGTCCTGCAAGCGCAACTCGAAGTCCGCCAGCGCCTGGTTCAGCCCGGCGTTGCGGGTTTGCTCGGTCTGCAGCATGGACAGGGTGTTTTGCAGGGTGTCGGATTCCTGTGTCAGCGCCAGGGTTTGAAGCTCGTACTGCTGCTGTAATTCGTTGTTGGCTTCTTGCGCGTCAGTCAGGTGGATTTCCAGCGCTTTTCGTTGTTGCTCGAACTTCTCGCGAGCCTGATCGATGGGCGCCTGCGCCTGTTCCTTGAGGCGTTGCGCGAGGCGCGAGACCAGCCCTGTCAGTTCGTCATCGATGGGTTCAGAGGAGGGTGCGGCGGGCTCGACGCCATCGTCCAGTTCCTTCAAATACCGGTGAATGGTGGTTTTTGAGCCCGTGTTACCCATCTCGATACGTACAGCGTCGATGCTCGGGTGTTCTCCGCGGGCGAGGATAGCCAGACGCGCCGCTTGAACCACTGCTTTGTTTATACCGCCACGAGCCATGTGTTCTCCTACGATTTCGTACTGTGGTACATACCACTAGAACAACAGTGTACCATGCATGGTAAAAACTCAAAGAATGTAAATTATTGATACGGGATATACTGGTATTACCCAATGTGATGCGCTTTGGAACGGCTTTAGCGCCGCAAAAGCCGTACGACTTCGAGACGTGAGCCCATGACCGATCTGGATCGCTACCTGCAAGCCGCCACGCGTGACAACACCCGCCGTAGCTATCGAGCGGCCATCGAGCATTTCGAAGTGAGTTGGGGCGGTTTCCTGCCGGCCACTGCTGACAGCGTCGCGCGCTATCTGGTGGCGTACGCCGGGGAGCTGTCGATCAACACGTTGAAGCTGCGCCTGTCGGCGCTCGCTCAGTGGCACAACAGTCAGGGTTTTGCCGATCCCACCAAGGCGCCGGTTGTGCGTCAGGTCTTCAAAGGCATTCGCGCACTGCACCCGGCCCAGGAGAAACAGGCCGAGCCATTGCAGCTTCAGCATCTGGAGCAAGTGGTTGCCTGGCTGGAGCAGGAAGCACAAACCGCGAAATCACAACATGATCAACCGGCCCTGTTGAGAGCCCGGCGCGATATTGCGCTGATCCTGTTGGGCTTCTGGCGCGGTTTTCGCAGCGATGAGTTGTGCCGCGTGCAAATCGAACACGTGCAGGCCAGCGCGGGCTCCGGCATCACCCTCTATTTGCCGCGGAGCAAGAGCGACCGCGATAACCTCGGCAAGACCTACCAGACGCCGGCATTGCAGCGTCTGTGTCCGGTGCAGGCATACATCGCCTGGATCAGCGAAGCGGCGCTGGTGCGCGGGCCGGTATTCCGTGGCATCGATCGTTGGGGGCATTTGAGCGAGGAGGGGTTGCACGCCAACAGCGTCATTCCGTTATTGCGCCAGGCGCTGGAACGCGCCGGTATCCCGGCCGAGCAGTACACCAGTCACTCCCTGCGACGCGGCTTCGCCACCTGGGCGCACCAAAGTGGCTGGGACTTGAAATCGCTGATGAGCTACGTGGGCTGGAAGGACATGAAGTCGGCGATGCGTTACGTGGAAGCCAATCCGTTTCTGGGGATGGCGCGGATTTCTGAAAAGCCCTCGGCGGCCTAGATATCGTTTTCTTCTATTAATACTGCTGGCTAATAGCGAAAACCCATCAGCAGCATCAAGTTTGCCAATGAGCCATCCGTGCGTCGAGTGGGTAGAGTTCACTCCATCAACTTCTTAACCCATGACGGAGAGTCACCGATGCCTATCATCAACAGCCAAGTTAAACCGTTCAAAGCTGACGCCTTCAAAAATGGCGACTTCGTAAAAGTCTCGGACGCTGACCTGAAAGGCAAGTGGTCTGTGGTTTTCTTCTACCCAGCCGACTTCACCTTCGTTTGCCCGACCGAACTGGAAGACCTGGCTGACAACTACGACGAGTTCCAGAAACTGGGCGTCGAAATCTACAGCGTTTCCACTGACACCCACTTTGCTCACGCTGCCTGGCACAACACTTCGCCAGCCATCGGCAAAATCCAGTACACCATGATCGGCGACCCGACCCACGCTATCTCCCGCAACTTCGACGTGCTGATCGAAGAAGCCGGTCTGGCTGACCGTGGCACCTTCGTGATCAACCCGGAAGGCCAGATCAAAATCGTTGAACTGAACGATGGCGGCGTTGGCCGTGACGCTTCCGAGCTGCTGCGCAAAATCAAGGCTGCCCAGTACGTCGCTGCTCACCCAGGCCAGGTTTGCCCAGCCAAGTGGAAAGAAGGCGAGGCCACTCTGGCTCCGTCCCTGGACCTGGTCGGCAAGATCTAAGTCTGTGAAAGCATTCCGCACCTAAGTAAGCTGCAACCGCCCAATAAAAACGCCCGGGCGAGATTCGCTCGGGCGTTTTTTTTCGACACGAATAAAGGAAATCGCCCGTATGTTGGACGCCAATCTTAAAGCCCAGTTGAAATCGTACCTGGAACGGGTCACCCAGCCGATCGAGATCGTTGCATCCCTCGACGACGGTGCGAAATCCCAGGAAATGCTCGAACTGCTGAAAGACGTTGCCAGTCTTTCCACCCAGATTACCCTGCTCGACAACGGTGACGACGCACGCAAGCCATCGTTCTCGATCAACCGTCCCGGTGCCGATATCAGCCTGCGTTTCGCCGGCATTCCGATGGGCCACGAATTCACCTCATTGGTGCTGGCCTTGCTGCAAGTCGGCGGCCACCCGTCAAAAGCCAGCGCGGAAGTGATCGAACAGATCCGCTCGCTCAAAGGCGAGTTCAGCTTCGAGACTTACTTCTCGCTGTCCTGCCAGAACTGCCCGGACGTGGTCCAGGCGCTGAACCTGATGGCGGTACTGAACCCGAACATTCGCCACGTCGCTATCGATGGCGCGCTGTTCCAGGCCGAAGTCGATGATCGCAAGATCATGGCCGTGCCAAGCATTTACCTGAACGGGGAGATTTTCGGCCAGGGTCGTATGGGCCTGGAAGAAATCCTCGCCAAGATCGACACCAGTGGTGCCGAACGCCAAGCCGAGAAGATCAACGCCAAAGAAGCCTTTGACGTACTGGTGGTCGGCGGTGGCCCGGCCGGTGCATCGGCGGCGATCTACGCCGCCCGTAAAGGCATTCGCACTGGCGTGGCGGCTGAGCGTTTTGGTGGGCAGGTGCTCGACACCATGGCCATCGAGAACTTCATTTCCGTACAGGAAACCGAAGGGCCGAAGCTGGCCAGCGCGCTCGAAGAACACGTCAAGCAGTACGACGTCGACATCATGAACCTGCAACGGGCGACCGCGCTGATCCCGGCGAAAAACCCTGGCGAGTTGCATGAAGTCCGCTTCGAAAGCGGTGCCAGCCTGAAAACCAAAGCGCTGATCCTTGCCACAGGCGCGCGCTGGCGTGAAATGGGCGTGCCGGGGGAGCAGGAATACAAAGCCAAAGGCGTGTGTTTCTGCCCGCACTGTGACGGCCCGCTGTTCAAAGGCAAGCGCGTCGCGGTGATCGGCGGCGGGAACTCCGGTGTTGAAGCCGCGATCGATCTGGCTGGTATTGTCAGCCACGTCACGCTGCTGGAGTTTGACAGCAAGCTGCGCGCCGATGCCGTGCTGCAACGCAAGTTGTTCAGCCTCCCGAACGTCAATGTGATCACCAGCGCACTGACCAGTGAAGTGAAGGGCGACGGCCAGAAAGTGACCGGCCTGGTCTACAAGGATCGCGATTCGGGTGAGTTCAACACGGTCAACCTCGAAGGCATCTTCGTGCAGATCGGTTTGCTGCCGAACACCGACTGGCTCAAAGGCACCGTCGAGCTGTCGCCGCGTGGCGAGATCATCGTCGATGCGCGTGGCGAGACATCGCTGCCAGGTGTGTTTGCTGCCGGTGACGTGACGACCGTGCCGTACAAGCAGATCGTGATTGCCGTGGGCGAGGGCGCCAAGGCTTCTCTGAGCGCCTTCGATCACCTGATCAGGACTTCCGCGCCGGCATAAACCGGATGCCGAAAACACAAAACCCCATGAGTGATCATGGGGTTTTTTGTGTCTGTCGAAAAGATCGCAGCCTGCGGCAGCTCCTGCAAGAGCCAAGTCGTGCGTGATTCTGTAGGAGCTGGCGAAGCCTGCGATCTTTTGACTTTGCTTTACATCGGCGCGGGCTGGATGATCTCGACCCAGTAGGCATCCGGGTCCTTGATGAACGCCAGGCTCTTCATGCGGCCATCGTTCAGGCGCTTCTGGAAATCGCAGCCCAACGCTTCGAAACGCTCGCACGCAGCGACGATGTCCGGCACCGAGATGCAGATGTGGCCGAAGCCGCGTGGGTCGGTGTTGCCGTTGTGGTAGGCAAAATCCGCGTCGTTTTCGGTGCCGTGGTTGTGGGTCAGCTCGAGAATGCCGGGAATCGACTTCATCCACTCGGTACGGGCGGCGGCATCGGCCGGGATCTGGTCTTTATCGACCAGCGCCAGGAAATAGAGGCTGAACTCGGCTTCCGGAAAGTCGCGTTTTTCCACCAGCGAGAAACCGAGGATGCGCGTGTAGAAATCCAGGGACTTGGTGATGTCCTTGACCCGCAGCATGGTGTGGTTGAAGACGAACTTCTGGGTGGCGGTATCAGGTTGGGCGGTCACACCCGGGAAGGTGTTCAATTCGTGCAGGCTCATGGGCCCTCCGGACAATAAGTGGGGCTAACGATGGCGACAATGATACGCAAGGGCGCAGGCATCACCAAACCCAAACCGTCGGCTATTGCCTGACAGCCGGGCGAGGCTCAGACTTTGCGGCTCAATCCGTGAGTATTCCTTGCAATGATCCGATTCTGTAAATCGCTGTTCGTTCTGATTGGCCTGCTGTCAGGCATGGCTTGCGCTCATGCGGAGGCGCCGATCGTGACGTGGCCAGATGGCTGGGAAGTTGAAGCGATCCCGCAGGATGATGCCAAGCCTCAGGTCTCCCGCCAGCGCGCGGTGAAGAATGATCAGGGTGGCACGCCGGTGATGGTGATGGAGTTGACCATGACGACAGTGGAAAGCGGTCATCGGGTGAATCTGGAAGGCGTGTTGCTGGAGATGCGCAAGTCGGTGCAGAAGGATTTTCTCCAGGGCGGCTATCAAAGCGTCTGCAACAAAATCCATGCGGCAACCTTGAGTCGGCTATCGGCACTGGAAACTACCTGTACGATCACCCAAAACGGTCGACATGTGCTGTCGCAAACATTGGTCGCCGCAGTGGATGCCGATAAGGCCTATGTTCTTTCGTACGCGGGGCAGGCCGAGGCTTATAAGGCAAGCCTGGATGAAATAGAGGTTGCTCGTAACAGCTTGAAACTTTAGTTAAAGGTTTGCGCGGTCGTGCATTTCGCAATCTTTAGATACCCGAAGGGATTAAGCCCAAAGTTAATCGGCAAGTAGCGAGTTTATCGATTCCAATCGTTGCATCTGGAAGGCGTCCATGAAAAAAGCCCTGCGCAAGGCAGGGCTTTTTTTCACCGCGAGTGCTTAGCCGCGCAGCCAGGAATCAACGGTGGCAGCACCGTATTGTTCCTTCCAGGCTTTCAGGCCGCGGTGGTTGCCGCCCTTGGTTTCAATCAGTTCACCGGTGTGCGGGTTCTGATAAACCTTGACCACGCGGGCGCGGCGGGTTTTAGGCGCAGCGGCCTGTTGCAGGCCGGATTTTGCCGGGTTCGGATCGAGAATGGCGATGATGTCGCGCAGGCTCTTGCCGTAGGTTTTCATCAGCCCCTGGAGCTTTTCTTCGAATTCGATT
>LNAP01000193.1_pt1 | contig 66718 bp, 62 predicted proteins | sample 602601 | NCBI WGS metagenome assembly LNAP01 (sample SAMN02440304, study PRJNA202911) | soil metagenome | biome: Subtropical and temperate rainforests or woodlands; isolation source: soil samples (1 kg each in a 20% v/v slurry with milli Q water) were... ...
AGGCGATCGGGCCGAGCGGCAGGTGCAGCGGCGGATGCTCCGCATCGACCGCCTGAAGGATCACCGCGACGGCTTTCGCGGGATCGCCGGCCTGTCGAGCATTGTTGGTCTCGCGATAGTGGCGCAGCTTGCCCGAGGTTTCGGCATAGGTGGTCATCTCACGCGCGGCGGTGGTAATCGAGCGGCCCAGAAATTCAGTGCGGAAGGGGCCGGGCTCGACGATGATCACCTTCAATCCCAGCGGACCAACCTCTTGGGCGAGCGCCTCGGACAGGCCCTCTACGGCGAATTTGGTCGCATTGTAGATGCCGTAGCCGGCCGCCCCGGCGATCCCCGCGGCGGACGAGAGATTCACGATGCAGGCGCCCTCACGCTTGCGAAGCGTCGGCAAAGCGGCTCGAGTGGTCTCGATCAGGCCGAACAGGTTCGTCTCGAACATTGGTCGATATTCGCCGGGCTCCGCCTCCTCGATCGCGCCCATGAAGCCGTAGCCGGCATTGTTGACGAGGATGTCGAGGCCGCCGAACGCGCTTTCCGCCAACGCGACCGCCGCGGCCGCGTCGCCCGGCCGGGTCACGTCGAGCGACAAGCACCGCACCGTTTCGGGATATCTATCGCACAGCGGCTGCAAGGCGTCAGCGGACCGCGCGGTGGCAACAAGGCGGTCGCCACGCGCGGCGACTGCCTCGGCAAGTTGCTTGCCGAGGCCGGACGAGCATCCCGTAATCAGCCAGGTTCTCATGTCGTTCTCCATTTTTTTACTAACGGCTCGCGATCCCGAACCAAGATGAAGCGAATCTAGGGTGCTCGGAATTGTTCGGAAATTGACAATCCTGTACTCTTGCCGATCATTTCTGTAGGTCATCGTGATGGAATGGAGTGACGTCAGAATCTTCTTGGCGGCGGCGCGGTCTGGCACAATTGGAGGCGCCGCCCGCGCGCTGCATCTGAGCCATCCCACGATCGGGCGCCGCCTCCGGTCGCTGGAGCAGGCGACCGGTCAGATGCTGTTTCAGAGAACGGCGGATGGCCTCGTTCTGACCGAGGAAGGCGCCGCTGTCCTGTCGCTGGCGGAGCAAATGGAAGAAGGCGCGCTGGCGATGGAGCGGCGGCTTGCGGGGCAGGAGCAGAAGCTTCAGGGAAGCTTGAGGATATCCTCTGCCGATTGGTTCGGCGCTTATGTCCTGCCGCCGATCATCGCAGATTACGCCAGGGCCTATCCCCATGTCGACGTCGAGATATTGACGGGTACGCGCCTGTTCAATCTCGCCCAGCGCGAAGCTGATATCGCCTTCCGTATCGTCCCGTTCGACACACCCGACATCGTGCAACGGCGGCTGACCCGGCTGCCTTATGGTGCCTATGTCGCGGCGGATGCTCCGGAACCGGTACACGGCGACGGGGCCGGCTTTCGGCTCATCACCCACGACACGTCGACAGGCCAATTTCCCGATATCGCATGGCTCAGGGAAAGCTTTCCGAACGCCAGGCCCGTCCTGCGCTCGAACAACCGCAACGTTCAGGGGCGCATGTGTGCCGAAGGTATCGGCATCGCAGTCCTGCCACGGCCCGTCGGCGATCGAATGGCGGATCTACGTCGGCTTCCCTTGCCAACGGAGCCTCCCCCGCGGGATATCTGGATGGGATATCATCGCGATCTGAAGCGGCTCCATCGTCTGCGCGCCTTCATTGCCACGGTCTCGCATCACATGGCGGAAGGGCGACCTTGACCCAGCCTGACCATCGGACGGAGCGTGAGAAACACCCGTGAAATTCCCTGCGGATCGTCTGCTCCGTTGCGCGCGAAGGACCGCTCTCGTCCGAAGCGGCCGTTCGGCGGGCTTGGCAGGAAAGGCTCCTACTTCCCCCCTGCGGTAATTTGGATCAGCGCAACACATCTTAAGGCATGAAGGGCAGCTATTAGGTTCAGCCGGCACCGCTTTGAATGACGACAACTGGACGCAACCCAGCCATTTCGCTGGAACGGACTCGAACTTTTCCGCCGCCGTGTCTACGCCCACAGCGGTTAGCCCTGTTTTTGGCCGGCTTAGTGTCGGCAGTCATCGGCGGTGAAAGGCGGCTCCGCCGTACTGTAGCGTAATAGCCACGGCGGTCTTGGCGCGCCCGAGAAGATTCGAACTCCTAACCTTCTGATCCGTAGTCAGATGCTCTATCCAATTGAGCTACGGGCGCGTGGGATCGCGGATCTTAAAAAAACCAGCTGCAAGAAGCGCCAGATCCGGATGCGGCGCGGAACCTACACAACCGACGCCGCCCTGGCAAGTACCGAATACGCCACCTCGGTGAAATCGAGCTAATTTGCTGATTATACTATTTTTTCGTTTATAAAAGCCATGCGGTCGAGCGCCATGCCCATACATCACAAAGCGAGCAGAAAAGGCGGATTCCGCTGACTCCCGCATAGTCACCGGGATAGGTCCGATCAGGGAAGGCGGTTGATTCTTTACCCAAAAACTGCCAAGAACTTAACGGAGAAGAATCGGCCATAATTGCTGGTCGCTTGGTGGGGTTCGGGCATCAATGAATAAGCTTGGTCAAATCGCGGTTCTAATCACCGCGGCGATGGCGTTGGGCGCCTGTGAATCGACGCAGAAAACCACAGTCGAATCAAAGGCCTCCGGGGCTCCCATCGGCGCCCCCACCAGTCAGGTCAGCAACAGCCCCGCCGCGCAGCCTTTGACGGTGGCGCAGCTCGATACCTCGCAGCCCGGCAAGCCAACCGGCACGATGGTCGGCCAGCGTGTGATCGAATTCCGTGATGATTTGACCAAATTGCAGCAGGGCGTGCAGCAGCAGGCGACCCGGCATCAGCAATTGCGCCAGGATGCCGAGAACAATGCCTCGGCCTATCAGACGACGGTCGGCGCCATCAATGCCAAGCTGCAGATCGGCACCACCCCGGGCAATCCCGGTGTCATTTCCGCCTGGCGCTCGGCCGAGAACCAGCTGCAGGGCGTCGATACCGATGTCGCCCAGATGAACCAGTTGGCCAATGACGTGGCGAATAACGCTGCTTTCACGTCCTATCTGCTGGATTCGATCCGCGCTTCCTATACCGTGTCCGGTGCCGTCGATGAAGATCACCGGCAGCTCCGCATTCTGGAAGATTCGACGCAGCAGACCTCGGTCTCGATTGATCGCCTGCTCAATCAGCTGAGTGACGACATCAACCGTCAGAACCGCTTCCTCGGCATCGAACGCAGCAACCTGACGCAGCTTGCCTTGGCCGTGAATAACGGCGAATTCTACGGCACCTCGCTGGCCAGCCGCACCACGCCGCCCACACCGCCGGTGGCGATGCCCGGCACGGGCGTTGTCGGCGGCCGTCCGCTGGTAGTGATTCGCTTCGATCGCAACAATGTGGATTATGAGCAGGCGCTGTATCAGGCCGCCAGCAAGGCGCTGGAGCGCCGGCCCAATGCGGGCTTCGACCTGGTGGCCGTGGCGCCCACCGCCGGCACCCCGGCGGAAGTCGCCCTCAACAGCGACATCGCCCGGACCAATGCCAATAAGGTCATGCGCTCGCTGCTCAATATGGGCCTGCCGGCGGACCGGATCAGCATTTCGCAGGTAACTGACGCCAGCGTGCAGACCAATGAGGTGCACCTCTACGTCCGTTAAGCGTGCAATCGATACCCAGTTAACCCTCTACGCCCTGGCCGCGGCCAGGCGTAACCCCCAACCGGACCGGCGCCCCTTCAAGGGCGCCGGTTTCGTTTTGGATGCTAAATGGCGCCCCTCAAGGGCGCCAGTTTCGCTTCCGGCGCTAGATTTAAGCCGAAGACCGCATCCGCCGGCGGTCCATAATCCGTAGACTAGGCATATGATGGCAGGAGGATGGTTATGGACCCCACCCGGCAGATGCATCGATCCCGTGTCAATTTCCTGTTCGCCGTCAAATTCCTGATCGCCGTCATTTTGCAGCCAACAGTTCTTGCCTTGGTAGCCTTGCCTGCCGAGGCACAGGCGGATGGCATTCAGGTGCAAGATCCAGTACCCGACGCGGCGGCCAGCGCCGCCATCCGGGACATCATCAGCGATCAGATGGCTGCCTTTCGCCGCGACGATGCCGCCGCCGCTTTCGCCGATGCGTCACCCTTCATCCAACAGAAATTCGGGCATCCCGATCTCTTCCTGGATCTGGTGCGCAACGCCTATGCCCCCGTCTATCGGCCGCGCAACGTCGAGTTCCGCGACCTGGTCCAGACCGAGGCCGGATTGGATCAGCGGGTTTTCGTGATCGGGCCAGATGGCCGCGCCTATCTGGCGCATTATCTGATGCAGCGGCAACCGGATGGCACATGGAAGATCAATGGCTGCGTGCTGGAACAATTGAGCGATCAAAGCGTGTAGCCGGCCTGTTTATGGACCTTCTCGGCCCCGCTTCAGCCAAGGCGCGTCTTGCCGCCGGCTGGCCATTCGAGTAATCATCGCCGCCGCCTGCCGGGTGCAGGCGTAGAATGCCGTATTCCGCGGCTTCGCCGCAGCCAAGGGGGCCAGATGTCCGTCAGTCAGCAGAAGCACTTCCCGGTATCCTGGGAAGAATTGCATCGCACCGCCAAGGCCCTCGCCTGGCGCCTGGTGGGCATCGGCGCGTGGAAAGGCATCATCGCCATTACCCGCGGCGGCCTGGTGCCGGCCGCGATCATCGCCCGTGAACTGGACATCCGCCTCATCGATACGGTCTGCATGGTCAGCTATACCGACGAGCGCCACCCGGGCGATATCAATCTGTTGAAGGGGGTCAGCGGCGACGGCGAAGGCTGGCTGATCATCGACGATCTGGTCGATACCGGCCGCACCGCCAAATTCGTCCGCGACATGCTGCCCAAGGCGCATTTCGCGACCATCTACGCCAAGCCGGCGGGCCGGCCGCTGGTCGATACCTTCATCACGGAAGTGAGCCAGGATACCTGGATCTATTTCCCCTGGGACATCGAGCCGCAATTCGTCCAGCCGATCGTCAAGATGCATCGCCCGTAACGGCGCCCCATCCTCACCACGGCATCAGTCCTCGCCACGGAGCCTGAGCAGCGTGGTGACGATCGCAGCCCATTCCGCCTCCAAGCCGCCGCTGGCGACAGGTTTGCCGGCCCGGCGATACCAATAGCCGGCATTGTCGAGATCGCCTTCCTTGCGATGCAGATAGGCATGCAGCCAATTGCTCGCCGCGTCCTCGTTTAGCTGCGCGCAATTATGCGCTCTGTGCCAATCGCCCTTGGCCTCCCACCACAGGCCTTCGAGCACAGGGCTGAGACCGTCAGGGGGTTGCGCTTGAGCCAGCGACGATTTGAAAACGGCGATATCCATCGGCGCCTCCGCGATCACAGCGATTCCCAATGCTACAGGCCCCCTGCTACAGGACGGGCCAATTATCGATCAGCCGCGTGCCGCCGATGAAGACGGCGGCAAACAGCCGGCAGGGCGGGGTGGCAGTCGGGATCGATTGCAGTCCTTCCGTTTCGCACAAATCGAGATAATCGATCTTATCGATGCCGGCGGCAAGCAGGTCGATCCGCGCCTGGATCAGGCGCGCGGCGGCCGGCTTGCCATCCGCAAGATCGGCCGCCAAGGCGTGCAAGATGCGCGGCAGATGGCCGGCGATCCGGCGTTCGGTCGGCGAGAGATAGCGGTTGCGCGACGACATGGCGAGGCCATCCGCCTCACGCACGATGGGGACACCGACGATTTCCACGGGGATATCGAGATCGCGGGCGAAACGGCGGATCACCTGCAATTGCTGGAAATCCTTCTCGCCGAAGAAGGCCATGTCGGGCAAGGCCTGCAACAACAGCTTGGTGACGACCGTGGCAACCCCGCCGAAATAATGCGGCCGCGACGCGCCGCAGAGAGGCTCGGTGATACCGGTCACGCTGACCGAGGTGGCGAAACCAGGCGGATAGATCTGGGCGACATCGGGCGCAAAAAGGAGATCGGTGCCGGCACCATCCAGTTTGGCGAGATCACCGGCTTCGTCGCGGGGATAAGTGGCGAGATCTTCAGTGGGTGCGAATTGCCGTGGATTGACGAAAATCGTCGCCACCGTTTTCAAGCCCCGTTCCTTGGCGGCGGCGATCAAGGCCAGATGTCCCGCATGCAAGGCGCCCATGGTCGGCACCAGGCCGACGCGCTGACCCGCACGGCGAAAGGCAGCGACCGACACGCGCAGATCGGCGATGGTACGAACAACAGGCATCGTCATTGAGTTCTTCAATCCTTCGGCAAATGAAGCGTCGCGCTGCAGCGACGGATCAGCTGCTCTTTTTCAGGCTGCCGAAGATGTTTTCCGGCCCTGGGAAACGCCGCGCCCGCACATCGGCGGCATAGGCCTGGACAGCCTCGCCGATCGTCTTGCCGAGATCGGCATAACGCTTGACGAAACGCGGCTTGAAGCTGCTGAACAGGCCCAGCATGTCATCGACGACCAGCACCTGGCCGTCGCAGCCGGCAGAGGCACCGATGCCGATCGTGGGCACCGTGATTCGCGCGGTGATCGCTTCGGCCAATTGCTCCATGACACCTTCGATCACGATCGAGAAGGCACCGGCTTCGGCAATCGCGATGGCATCGGCCATGACGGCGGCGGCTTCATCGGTGCCGCCGCCGCGTGCCCGGTAGCCGCCTTGCGTATTGACCGATTGCGGCATCAACCCGACATGCCCCATCACCGGAATGCCGCGTCGTACCAGAAATTCGACAATCGGCGCGAGATCGCGGCCGCCTTCCATCTTGACCGCCGAACAGCCGGTTTCCTGCATCATGCGGACGGCATGACGATAGGCCTGTTCCTTGCTTTCCTGATAGGAACCGAACGGCATGTCGACCACGACGCAGGCGCGCGACGAACCCCGCCGCACGGCAGCGCCATGCGCGATCATCATGTCCAGCGTGACCGGCAAGGTGCTGTCGAAGCCGTAGAGGACCATGCCGAGAGAATCCCCCACCATCAGCAGATCGACATGGGGATCGAGAAGCTGCGCCATCGGTGCGGTATAGGCGGTCAGGCAAACGATCGGCTCGCCGCCCTTGCGGGCCGTCAATTCGGGGCAAGAGATCCGCGTCAGCCGCGCACCCTTCTGCCCCGCTGCCGTTTGACCGGCCTCGGCTTGACCCGATGCATTGTGTCCTTCAGGCAGATGTACACTCACAATACCCTCCCGCACATGCTGTCCCGTGCCGCCGCCGTTATCGTGCTGCAGGCGGATTGCCGGAACATCCAAAAGCCGCAGGCGCCATTTTCGGTCATCCTATTGCGCCGCACAATAGCGTTTCCTCCTGGCTGTCCGGCGGCTGACGCATGGCATTCTGCCGGCCTGGTGCCCCGGGCACTCTGCCGCGCTATGTCCCAGCCGGCTTTCTTTGCAGCGACAAAGCCGCTATGAAGCTGGACATGAGAAGGTCCGATGGGATGCCAGTGGGGGAATCGGGGGGAAGATCGGCCGGGCCACCATCACGGCCCTATTTAGTCCTGCTCTTCGCAGTCAACCTGTTTGCTTTGGCCGGTTGCGGCGGCGATCCGGTTTCGACGATCGAGCCACCGGCTGCCCTGGCGACGCACTCGTCACCGGAGGCCGTTGCGGAGCACCATATGGCGGTTTCCGCCAATCCGCTGGCCACGGCAGCCGGTCTCGAGATCTTGCGTGCCGGCGGCAGCGCCATCGACGCGGCAATCGCGATGCAGGCGGTGCTGACACTGGTCGAACCGCAATATTCCGGCATCGGCGGCGGCGGTTTCCTGCTCTATTACAATGCCGCGCGACAGCACATCGACAGCTATGACGGTCGCGAAACGGCGCCGGCCAATGCGCAGCCGGATCTCTTCCTCGATGCGAATGGCCAGCCGCTCGATTTCAGCAGCGCCCAGATCGGCGGTCAGTCGGTTGGCGTACCTGGCATCTTGCGCATGCTCGAACTTGCCCATCGCGATCACGGTCGCCTGCCTTGGCAGCGCCTGTTCCAACCGGCGATTCATCTCGCCGAGCAAGGCTTCCCCGTGCCGCCGCAACTGGCAAAAGCCATCGCGGATCATCCCGAGATCGGCAGCTTGCCGCTGCGCCATTATTTCTACGGCGCCGACGGCAAGCCCCTGGCGCAGGGAGCCATGCTGCATAATCCCGCTCTGGCCGCGAGCCTGCGCGAGATCGCTGCCCGTGGCGCCGATGCCTTCTATCTCGGGCGTTTCGCGCAGGACATCATCGCCACCGTCAATGCCCATGTGGCCGCGGCCGACAGCGGCGGCGACGCGGCGACGCAACCCGCGATGCAGTTCAGCGACTTCCGGGATTATCGCGCCATCAAGCGTGCCGCCTTGTGCACCGATTACCGGGGCTATCGCGTCTGCGGCATGGCGCCGCCCAGTTCGGGTGGTATCGCCGTGGCGCAGATTCTCGGCATCCTGTCGCATAGCGATCTGGCGGCGATGCAACCTGGCGGCGTCAGTGCCACCTATCTGCTGATCGAAGCGAGCAAGCTGGCCTTTGCCGATCGCGACCGCTACGTCGCCGATCCGGCCAAGATAACGGTACCGACCCAAGCGCTGCTCACACCCGATTACCTTGCCGGTCGTGCCGGGCAGATCCGCCGCAATCAGGCCATGGATACGGCCCAGCCCGGCCGCGTCAACGATCCGCTGACCGTCGGCCAGGCGAGCCAGGCGCAATTCGAGCCCCTTTCCACCAGCCATCTCATCGCAGTCGATGACGGCGGCAACGTGGTCAGCTTCACCAGCAGCATCGAAAGTCCGTTCGGGTCGCATCTCATGGTCGACGGCTTCCTGCTCAACAACCAGCTGACCGATTTTTCCTTCCGTCCTGCGGATAAGGGGCGGGCAGTCGCCAACCGGGTCGAACCCAGCAAGCGCCCCCGCAGCTCGATGTCGCCGACCATCGTCCTCGACCAGCAGAACCGGCCGCTCCTGGCCCTCGGCTCGCCGGGCGGCGCCAATATCATCGGCTATGTCGCCCAGGCATTGGTGCTGATACTGGACTGGCAGATAACGCCGGGCGAGGCGGTGGCCGCGCCGCGCATCGTCAACCGCAACGGACCGACCCTGATCGAACAAGGAAGTCCGGCGGAGAAACTGATTCCGGCGCTCTCGGCGCTCGGCGAAAAGATCGAAGAGAAACCCTTGATGAGCGGTCTCAATGTCGTGCAATTTCGCGACGGCAAACTGATCGGCGCCAGCGATCCGCGGCGCGACGGCGTCGCCCTTGGCGATTAGCGTCGCGTTGAGGTCGCAACGGCATATGGAGCAGAATGATGTCTGAACGCGCGACCTTGCGCCTGAAGCCGGGCGGCGATCGGCGCCTGCTGACCGGCCACCCCTGGATCTATTCCAACGAAATCGACATGACACCGGCGGCCAAGGCCCTGCCGGCCGGCAGCGTCGTCACGTTGCTGCGCACCGACGGCAAGCCGTTGGGAACGGCCTTCTTCAATCCGAAACCGCTGATCAGCGCGCGGCTGCTGACACGGGATCCGACAGCGCCGATCGATACCGCTTTCCTGCGGGACCGCCTGCAACGTGCGCTGGCCTTGCGCGAACGCCTGATCGGCGTGCCGCATTATCGCCTGGCCCATGCCGAAGCCGATGGCCTTCCCGGTGCGGTGATCGACCGCTACGGCGATGTCGTCGTGATACAGGCGGCCGGTGCGGGCGTGGAGCAACTTGCAGCGCCGCTGGCGGAAGCACTTGAGGCTGTGATCAAGCCCCGCGCCATCCTGATGCGGGGCGACGGCCCCGCCCGCGAGATGGAGGGTCTGCCCGCCTATAGCCGCATGCTGAAGGGCGAGATCGACGGGCCGGTGCCCGTCACCGAATATCAGGCGCATTTCCTGGCCGATCCGCGGGAAGGCCAGAAGACCGGCTGGTTCTTCGATCAGCGCGACAACCGCGCTTTGGTGGCGCGTTTTGCCGCCGGCCGGCGCGTGCTCGATCTCTACAGCTATATGGGCGGCTTCGCGATCCAGTCCGCCCTGGCCGGGGCGCAATCCGTGCTGGCGGTGGATCGGTCGGAGCTGGCGCTGCGCACCGCCCAGGAAGCGGCACAGCAAAACAAGGTGGCGGAGCGTTTTGCGACCGAGCGCGCCGAAGTCTTCGACTATCTCGAAGCGACAGGGGCCGCGCCGCGTTATGATGTCGTGGTGGCGGACCCGCCGGCCTTCATCAAATCAAAAAAGGATTTCAACCAGGGTTCCCGCGCTTATCGCAAGCTGGCCCGCCTCGCCGCCGGCCGCGTGGCGCCGGGCGGCATCCTGTTCATCGCCTCTTGTTCGCATAACATGCCGGTGGAGGATTTCGGCCACCAGGTCGCCCGCGGCCTGAACGACGCTGACCGCCGGGGCCGCATCCTCTTCCAGAGCTTTGCCGCACCGGACCACCCGGTCCATCCGGCTTTGCCGGAAAGCGCCTATCTGAAGGCGCTGACGCTGCAACTCGATTGACGCTTCAGCTCGACCGGGGCGCCGACCGGATTAAGAAAACGCGCGGCGATTGAGGCCGTGTGTTTTCTGGTCATGTCGGCATGCGCCGTCAGTGCGCGTGCTTTTCGCTGTCGACGATCTGCTTGAACATCAGCAGGACGCAGAAGACGAAGAAGGCGATGCCGCCCCAATATGGCAATCCGTGCTGGCCGGTCGACGCCACGAAGAGGCCGGTGACGCCGAAAATGCCGATCAAAACCATCATGCCGATCCGAACGAGCTCTTGCATCGCTTGCAATCCATCCCAGGAAAAGATGGCCGTTTATAAGCCAGACATCGCGACGGTGCAATCCGCCCGGCCCAGTCAGGTTCAGGTGGGTTCAGGCGGCGCGGTCCGGCAGTTCCAGGGTGAAGACGGCGCCCTCGCTGTCATTCTTCGCCAGCTTCAGATCGCCGCCCTGGCCGCGCATCAATTCCCGGGCGATCGCCAGGCCAAGGCCCGTACCGCCCGCCCTGGCGGAGCCGCGGAAGGGCACGAAGAGGTGTTCCAAGGCCTTGGGCGGCAATCCCGGCCCGTCATCCTTGATCTGCAGCCGCACCAGCCCCTTGTCGCGCGTCGCGCATAAGCAGACATGCTGCGCCCCGACCTGCAGCGCATTCTCGGTCAGATTGCGGATCACCCGGAAGAGCTGCTCCCGATCCGCCGTCAGGGCGAAATCGGCCGGGAAATCGGCCTGCCAGGCGCCGCTATCGTTCAACTGTGTCGTCAGGCTTTCACCGATTTCGCTATGCAGATCGGCCAGCGAGAACTGCGCCAGTTCCGGTTTCGGCGGACCTTCTCGGGTGAAATTCAGGGTGTCGGAACAGAGGTCGACGGCGCGGTCGAGAGAGCGCACCAAGGCGGGTGCCGCCTTGCGCACATCCGGATCATCGCTTTCCACGATACGGTCCGCCACCAGCCGCGCCGTCGCCAGAATGCCGCGCAGATCGTGATTGATCTTGCCGACGGCCGTGCCCAAGGCCGCCAGCCGCGCATGCTGCGTCAGGGCCTGACGGACCTTATCCTCCATTTCCAGCAATTCACGCTCGGCAACGCCGATCTCGTCGCTGCGCGTTGAAATGCCGAAATCATCCACCGCCACTTCGGGATTGGCGCGGAACCGGAGAATGCGCTGCGTCAGGCGCCGCATGGGGCGGATCATCAGCCATTGCAGGGCAGCGAAGATCAGCGCCGCGGTAATCAGCGAAATGACGACCGAAACCCCCAAAATACGCCAGGAATAGGCGATCATGGCCTGACGCAAGGGCCATTCGTCGATCACCATTTCGACCTGCGTATCGGGCGCCCGGTCGGCATAGCCTTTGACCCGAAGCAACCTTTTGTCGGTTTGCCGCAACGTCCTGAGGGCATCCCCCACATCATCGGTCCAGCTGCGATCGGCAAGATCGATGGTGGCATTGACGATCAATGGCGGCGACGAGCCGCGCAACATCAGATTCTTGCCGTCAGTCGTATGGAGGGCGACCAGATAGGCGCCGACATGATCCAACAGCTTCAGCTCAAGCTGCGGATCGATCATGTAGTTCGGCGTCGCTTCCAGAGCCAGTATGGCGAGATGGGCGGTGTTCAGCTTTGCTTCCAGCCAGGTCATGCGAAAGCGCGCGATCGACGGCGCATAAATGAGCACTTCACTGACCATGACGAACAGGATGGTCAGAAGCAGAACGCGCGCCGATAAGCCACGGCCGAAACCTGGCAAGATGACAGTCGATTTTGCCATCCTGGTCGTGGCGCCTCCCTTTATCCGCTGCCTGTTTCCGGGTCGAATCCAAACATAGAATACGTAATGGTTAAAATCGCAAGTCCGGCGACTTGTCCGGGCGGGCGATCCGACCTACCCAAATAACCCGTTTGAGGCCCATTTCCAGGCGCATACGGCCAGCAAAGGGCCGCACGGTACCCGTAATCAGGTTGCGTTGTCACTCTTTATTCTAATTTTATCAATCGGTTGAACAGCTTGCTCCTGGTCGACGGTGAAAGATTAACCATATCCAGCGACAAGCGTCAGGAAGTCGATATAGATTGAAAATAGATTGAAACCCGGCCCTGCGAGGGCGGCGAACCTGACGGCGCCAATTGACTCGGGCGGAGCCTTTCTTTATACACCCGCCGCAACCGCAAAACGCTGAAATAAGTGGAGATTTACCGTGAAGCGCACCTATCAGCCCAGCGTGCTTGTCCGCAAGCGCCGTCATGGCTTCCGTTCGCGCATGGCGACTGTCGGCGGCCGCAAGGTCCTGACCAACCGCCGCGCCAAGGGCCGTAAGCGCCTGAGCGCCTAAGGACCGTTCGGTGTTCGGCCGCCTGAAGCGGCGGGCCGAGTTCCTTCAGGTCGCGGCGGCAAACCGAAAATGGGTCGCCCCCGGCTTGATCCTGCAGGTCTGGCGCCACAGCCGCAGTTCGGAAACTGTCGACGCCACCGTTCGCGGTGGCGATGACGTTGTGCATTCCATGATCAATCCCGCCGCCCCGGATCAGGCCGTGATCTCATCGCCGCCGGCAGTGCCGATGCGGGTCGGCTTCACCGCCAGCCGCAAGGTCGGCAATGCGGTGAAGCGCAACCGTGCCCGACGCCGGCTGAAGGCCGCCGCCGATATCGTTGTCACGGATCACGGTGCGCCGGGTCATGACATCGTGCTGATTGCCCGGCCGGCCACGATCAATCGCAGCTTTCCATCCTTGCTCCAGGATCTGACCACGGGCCTCAAGAAAATGGGCGCCTATCGCAACGGTGCCGATCAGGATGGCGGCGCGCCTGGCAAGGAAGCCACCCCGGGCAAGGAAACCATCGGCAAGAGACCGGACGCACAACAAGACGCACAGGCGCGGACCGGTGCCCGATGAGCAAAACCGGTCGGATGTCTATCGGCGCAGGCCTGCGCTTTCTGGTCTTATTGCCGATCCGTTTCTACCAGTGGGTCATCTCGCCGTTTCTGCCCGCCGCCTGCCGTTATCAGCCCACCTGTTCGGCCTATGCGGTGGAAGCGATCAACCGGCACGGCATCCTCGCCGGCGGCTGGCTGGCTTTGCGGCGCCTGTCGCGCTGCCATCCCTGGGGTGGTAGCGGCTTCGACCCGGTACCATCTAGCTGCAAGCATCATCAACATGCGCATCATCCGTCGATCTGTCCGCAGGACAGAGCCTGACATCTTGTAGACGAGCCGATTTGGGACAGTCATGGAACAAAAAAATCTGCTACTCGCCATCGCATTGACCGTCGCGATTCTGCTCGGCTGGCAATTCTTTTATGAGATGCCGAAGATGCGGCAACAACAGGCGGCTCAGCAGCAGGCTGCTGAGCAATTGGCCGTCAATCAGGGCAAGGCCGCGCAAGGCGGCACGACACAGGGTGCCGGCCAGCCGGCGATCCCGACGGAACAGGCGACAACGCAAACGCTGGACCGCGCCACGGCGCTGGGCCAAAGCCCCCGCGTCACCATCGACAGCCAGCGCCTTCGGGGTTCGATCTCGCTGAAAGGCGGGCGGCTCGACGATCTGGTGCTGAAGGATTATCACGACACCGTGGACAAGAGCAGCCCGAACGTCGTGCTGCTGTCGCCGCTCGGCGCCCAGGATGCGTATTACGCCGATTTCGGCTGGACCGGCAGCGATCCGAAAGTGGCCCTGCCGGGCGCCGATACGGTGTGGCAGGCCGAGGGCAACAGCCTCGGCGATGGCAAGACGGTGACGCTCAACTGGGATAACGGCCAGGGCCTGATTTTCAAGCGCAGCTTCGCGATCGACGACAATTACATGTTCACCGTGACCCAGTCGGTGGAGAATAAAGGTACCGCCGACGTCCGGTTGCGCCCCTATGCGCGCGTCAAACGGTTCGGCACCCCCGCCCATCCCAGCCAGACATATGTTCTGCATGAGGGCATGGTCGGCCAGTTCGGCGGCAAATTGCAGGATCCATCCTATAAGGACGTCCGCAGCCGCGCCGAAGAGCCGGAGAAGATCTACAAATATACCAGCACCGGCGGCTGGGCCGGCATCACCGACAAATACTGGCTGGTGGCGCAGATCGCCGATGCCAATGAGCAGCTGGACGGCGATTTCTTCTATGAGCCGAAGAATGATTCCTATCAGGCGGATTACGCCGGGGTGGAACGACAGATTGCTGCCGGCGCCAGCGTCAGCACCACGCAGAAGGTGTTTGCCGGTGCCAAGGAAGTCAATCTGCTGCGCTATTACCGCGACCATGACAACATCATCAATTTCGATTCCGCCATCGATTTCGGCTGGTACTGGTTCTTCACCAAACCGCTGATGCTGCTGCTGGACTGGCTCTACAAGCATGTCGGCAATTTCGGCATCGCCATTCTGATCCTGACAGTCTTCGTCAAGGCGCTGATGTTCCCGCTCGCCAACAAGTCCTACAAGTCGATGAGCAAGATGAAGCTGCTCACGCCGCAGATTCAGGCCATGCGCGAGAAGTTCGGCGACGACAAGATGAAGCTCAATCAGGAGATGATGGCGCTTTACAAGCGGGAGAAGGTCAATCCCGCCGCCGGCTGTCTGCCGGTCTTCGTGCAGATCCCGGTCTTCTTCTCGCTCTACAAGGTCTTCTATGTGACGATCGAGATGCGGCACGCGCCCTTCTTCGGCTGGATTCGCGATTTGAGCGCACCGGATCCGACCTCGATCCTCAACCTGTTCGGCCTGATCCCCTGGGATCCCGCGCAATATGTGACGCTGCCGCTGGTCGGTCCGGTCATCCATATCCTGTCGATCGGCATCTGGCCGCTGATCATGGGCCTGACGATGTTCCTGCAGCAACGCCTCAACCCGACACCGCCGGATCCGATTCAGGCCAAGCTGTTCACCGCCATGCCGATCATCTTCACCTTCATGCTGGGCACCTTCCCGGCCGGTCTGGTGATCTACTGGGCCTGGAACAACACGCTGTCGATCCTGCAGCAGCGCTTCATCATGTGGCGCATGGGCGTGAAGCAGTAAAAGAAGCTGGCGGCGCGGCTTGATGCCCTGCCGCCTCAACAGAAAGACGAGACATGAGCCGACCCGGTGACGATTATGACGGCAACTGGCTGTTCGCCCAGGACTGCCAGTTCGTCGCCGGTGCCGACCGGGCGGCGGCCCTGCCGCCGATCGGCCTGGCGGAGGTCGCCTTCGCCGGCCGGTCCAATGTCGGCAAGTCGAGCCTGCTCAATGCCCTGACGGGCCGCAACCACCTCGCCCGGGTCTCGCATACGCCTGGACGGACCCAGCAGCTCAATTTTTTCCAGCTCGGCCATCATCTGTGGCTGGTCGATTTGCCCGGCCACGGTTACGCGGAAGTGTCGAAGGCCAAGAAGAAGCAATGGGGCGCCGTCACCGAGACCTATATCCGCAATCGGCCAAGCCTGCGCCGCGTGATGCTGCTGGTCGACAGCCGGCACGGGACCAAGGAATCGGACGAGAAGCTGATGGATCTGATGGACGAGGCCGCCCTCTCCTATCAAATCGTGCTGACCAAGGCCGATAAGGCGAAGATGCCGGAAATCGAGGCCATGCAGACGAAGCTGGCAGCCAAACTGTCAAAACGGCGCGCCTGCCATCCGGTGATCCTCGTCACCAGCGCCCATGACGGTATCGGCATGACGGAATTGCGTGACAATCTGGCGGCAATCGCCAAAGGCCAGGCCTGAGCGGTTGTCGGATGGTACGGCATGCATGAGTCGGGTGCGGCCCGATTATCTTCGCGGGCGCAGTTCTATTTATCCTGGGCACCGAGATGATTTCCCCTGTTGATTTCCGTCACGGGAAACCGCACTTTCTGCACGCACCGATGCGCATGGCGCCATCTCATTCTTGCGGCAGATATAAGGTCCAGGTCACGCCTATGTCCCAGATCAACTTTACCGACACCAAGCACTGGCTGCGCACTGCCCGTACCCTGACCGAAGCGTTGCCCTATATGCAGAAATATGCCGGCCGCCGCCTGGTCATCAAATATGGCGGCCATGCCATGGTCAATCCGGAGCTGGCCAAGGTCTTCGCCGACGACATCACCCTGTTGCGGCAGGTCGGCATCCTGCCGATCGTGGTCCATGGCGGCGGGCCGCAGATCGGGGAGATGCTGAAGCGCCTGAACATCCAGTCGACCTTCATCGACGGGCTGCGCGTCACCGATGCCGCCACAGTCGAGGTGGTCGAGATGGTCCTGGCCGGCACCATCAACAAGCAGATCGTGGCGGCGATCAATGCCGCCGGCGGCCATGCCGTCGGCATCAGCGGCAAGGACGACAATCTGCTGCAGGCCAAACGCGCCGAGATGGTGAAGGATGGCAAGCCGGTGGATCTCGGTCTGGTCGGGGAACCCTCGGCCGTCAATCCGCATATCATCAGCTGCCTGGAACAGGCCGGCATCGTACCGGTCATCTCGCCGGTCGGCTTCGGGCCCGACGGCCAGACCTATAATATCAATGCCGATACCGCCGCCGGCGCCATCGCCGCCGCCATCGGCGCCGCCCGCCTGGTGATGCTGACCGATGTCGCCGGCGTGCTCGACAAATCCGGCACGCTGGTGCCCGATCTGACGGCCAGCCAGGTGCGTGCCTTGACCGCGGACGGCACGATTTCGGGCGGCATGATTCCGAAACTGGAAACCTGCCTGATGGCGGTGGAAAACGGCGTTGAAGCGGCCGTCATTCTCGATGGCCGCGTGCCGCATTCGATGCTGCTGGAAATCTTCACCGCGGCCGGCCAGGGCACCCTGGTGACCCGTAGCTGAGTCTCGCATGACGCCAAAGCGGCGGCCGATTCGCTCTGTCGCCAACGCGTGGTTGATCTGACGTCCTCGATCCGGCACTTTGGGCAATCGACTGATCGGTTGCAACAAGGAGAGATTGCCGCGTGGACGTCGTCAACCAGCTGATTTTCCTCGGTGGCGGCCTGGCGGTCATCAGCATCCTCGCGACTCGGTTGTCGGCTCGTCTCGGCGCACCTCTTCTTCTGGTTTTCCTGATTCTCGGCATGCTGGCGGGCGAAGACGGTCTCGGCGGCCTGCATTTCAGCAATTACCGCGTGACCTTCGCCGTCGGCAGCGTCGCGCTGGCCATCATCCTGTTCGAAGGCGGCCTGAAGATGCCGCGCGATGTCGCCCGGCTGGTCGGCTTGCCCGCTTTCAGCCTGGCGACCCTGGGGGTACTGATCACCGCCGCCATCGTCGCTTTGCTGGCCGTCTGGATCGGCGGCCGGACGCCGCTGGAGGGATTGCTCGTAGGGGCGGTTCTGGCTTCCACGGATGCCGCCGCGGTCTTCATGTTGCTGCATGGCAGGGGGCAGGCCATCAATCGCCGTGTCACCGGCACGCTGGAGATGGAATCCGGCATCAACGATCCGGTTGCCGTCCTGCTGACCTTGATCTGCATCGAATTGGTAGGCCATCCCGACCTCAATGTCGGGTGGTTCGTCGCCAAGGAATTCCTGCTGGAGCTGACGGGCGGGGTTGTCTTTGGCATTGGCGGCGGATTGGCCCTGCGCGTTCTGCTGGAGCGCCTGGAACTTTCGCTGGGTCTTTATCCGGTGCTGGCCGCCGCTTCGGTACTGACGGTCTTCGCCGGCGCCAATCTTGTCGGCGGCAGCGGCTTCCTGGCCGTCTATCTGATGGGGGTGATGCTGGCCTCGGCGCCGCATCGCGCTCAGCAGGTGATCAGCCGCTTTCTCGATGGTCTCGCCTGGCTGGCGCAGATCACGATGTTTCTGCTGCTGGGCTTGCTGGTGACGCCCTCCGCGCTGCTGGGTGATCTAGGCTTTGCCCTGGTAGTCGCCTTCGGCTTGATTTTTGTGGCGCGGCCGATGGCTGTCTATCTGTGCCTGGCACCCTTCCGCTTCGATTGGCGCGAGAAAGGCTATATCGCCTGGGTCGGTTTGCGGGGTGCCGTGCCGATTTTCCTGGCATCGATGCCGATCCTGGCCGGTCTGCCCAATGCCCAGAGCTATTTCAATATCGCCTTCGTCGCCGTGCTTGCCTCGCTGGTGATCCAGGGCTGGACGGCATCGCGCGCCGGCCGGCTCTTCGACCTGGCCGTGCCGGATCAAGCCACCGATGAGAACTATCCTGATCTTGGCCTCGGAACGGCAGGTTCGCGCGAATTGTGCGGCGTCAAGATCGGCCATGGCGCCCGTGCGCTGGCGCATGATTACGACCGCCTGCCATTGCCCCCGAACAGCCAGATCCTGTCCGTCATCCGCGGCAGTCATCCCCTGGAAAGCCAAGCCGGACAACGCCCGGCGGTGGCCGATTACGTCATCGCCCTGACGCCTGCGACCGATATCGTCAGCCTGCAACGTCTGTTCGGCGCGCGGGAAACCGACCGCAAGGCGGAATTGATCGGCTTCGGCGAATTCGTCTTCGGCGCCGATACGCCGGCCCGCGATCTCGCTTTGCTCTATGGCCTGCCGATCGACAGCCTTCTGCGAGCCGAGTCGGTCGAGGCTTATCCCCCGATCTGGGATGAAACGCTGGGCGACCTCCTGCATCAGCGTTTGGGCAAGACCCTCGTGGTCGGCGACCGTCTGGAATTGGGTGATGTCGAACTGGTGGTGCGCGAAGTCCTGAATGGCCGCGCCAGTTCCGTCGGCCTGGAACTGGAAACCCGGCGGCAGCGCCTGCAGGCCAGTCGATTCGTCGATTGGCTTTTGCGCCAGATCGGCGTGCGGCTGTGAAGGCAATATTCCATCTATCCCTGTGAAAAACGGTAACGATCGGTAACAGCGCCAAGGTTGTTGCGGAACGTTACAAATCCCCGCGCCGCAGACATTGAGACGTTACATCCGCGCCTTACTCTTGACACCAACAGCGCGCATTGCGGATCGGCCCTGAAGCCCGGTTTCAATGCGGTTCGGCACTCAGTAGACGTGTCTTCCGTGATCAGGACACGGGCGCCGACGGGCTGGAAATGAATTCGCGATCATCCTGCCTCGCTCGCGATATCGAGGCACAAAAAGAGGATAACCCATATGAAGAAGCTCACCCTGATCCTGGCCGCCGGTGCGATGTTGGCCGCCAGCAGCGCCGCTTTTGCCGCCACCACGCCGGCCCAGCAGTGCACCACGCTGGAAAAGCAGTTCGACGCGGCGATCAAGAAGCATGCGACTGCCCCCAAGGCGGCTGATGCCAAGACGGCCCGTAGCGCCGGCGGCGATCTCTGCAAGTCCGGCAGCGCTGCGGACGGCGTGAAGAAGCTGCAGGAAGCGGTGAAGGATCTCGGGCTGAAGCCACGGGTGTAAGAGCGCTCCTCGCTCTCTTCGTCCCTCATCCGAGCGCGGCACCGGCAGCGGTGCCGCGCTTTTTTTGCCCATCGCTTAATCCCGGCTGCCCACCACCCCGGGCCGCTTGCCATCATGGCCCGCTGATCTTAAGGTGCGCCTCATCATTCGGATGAGGAATAAATGCCGCCATCGCTTGCCGACATCGATTGCTGGGTGTTCGACCTCGATAACACGCTTTACCCGGCCTCCTGCCGTCTCTTCGACCAGGTCGATCAACGCATCGGTCTCTACGTCCAGCAATTGCTCGGCCTGTCCCCGGACGATGCCCGGGCGCTCCAGAAGAAATATTTCCGCGAACATACCACGACGCTGCGCGGCCTGATGATCAATCACGGGATCGAGCCCGGCGATTTCCTGGATTTCGTGCATCAGATCGATGTCAGCGGCGTGCAGCCGGATACCCGCCTGGCCGCCGCATTGACGGCCCTGCCTGGCCGCAAGGTGGTCTTCACCAACGGAACGGTGAAGCATGCCGAAAACGTCATGAACCGCCTGGGCGTCGGCCACCATTTCCAAGGCACCTTCGATATCGCCGCCGCCAATTTCATTCCGAAGCCGGACCCCGTCAGCTATCAGGCGATGATCCAGCGTTTCGGTATCACGCCGGCGCGCGCCGCCATGGTCGATGATATGCCGCGCAATCTGCAGCCGGCGGCGGATCTGGGCATGACCACCGTCTGGATCCAGACCCATAATGACTGGGCACAGGCGCTGGATGAGATGGGCTTCGTGCACTATGCCACGGCCGATCTGGCGGGCTGGTTGAATGACACGGTGATCAGGAGCAGGAAAAGGGCATGAACATTTCGCAATTGCAGAGCGCGATCGACGCGGCCTGGGACAAGCGAACGGAAATCAACAGCGCCACCGGCGGCGATATCCGCCAAGCGGTGACGACGACCCTGGAGGCGCTGGATCGCGGCGAGCTGCGGGTTGCCGGGAAACGCGACGGCGCGTGGCACACCCATCAATGGCTTAAAAAGGCGGTGCTGCTGTCTTTCCGCCTCAACGATTCGCAAGCGATCCCCGGCGGCGGCGATTATGCCAGCCTGGGGACGGGCAAAGCCGCCTGGTTCGATAAGGTGCCCTCCAAGTTTGCCGGCTGGGGGAAGACCGAATTCGACAATGCCGGCTTCCGCGCCGTGCCCAATTGCGTCGTGCGGCGCAGCGCCTATATCGCGCCCGGCGTGGTCTTGATGCCGAGCTTCGTGAATGTGGGCGCCCATGTCGATTCCGGCACCATGGTCGATACCTGGGCCACAATCGGCTCCTGCGCCCAGATCGGGAAGAACTGCCATATCTCCGGCGGCGCCGGAATCGGCGGCGTCCTCGAGCCGCTGCAAGCCGGTCCGGTGGTGATCGAGGATAATTGCTTCATCGGCGCCCGCGCCGAAGTGGCCGAGGGGGTGATCGTCGAAGAGGGCTCGGTCCTCTCCATGGGGGTCTATCTGGGTGCCTCGACCAAGATCGTCGACCGCGCGACCGGCGAGATCTATTACGGCCGCGTGCCGGCTTATTCGGTCGTCGTTTCGGGCACCATGCCCGGCAAGAACCTGCCCAATGGCGAACCGGGTCCCAGCCTTTATTGCGCGGTGATCGTGAAGCGGGTCGATGAAAAGACCCGGTCGAAGACGTCGATCAACGAGCTTCTGCGCGATCCGGATCAGCGGACGGCGAAGGCTTGAGGTCATTTTGAGCACACCTGTTCTCGACCCCGTCAAGCTGGCTGCGGAGCTGATCCGGCGGCCCAGCGTTACGCCGGCGGAGGCAGGCGTACTCGATACGCTCTCGACAGCCCTGGAGCCGGTCGGGTTCACCTGCCGGCGCATGCCCTTTCAAAAGCCCGCTACCGAGCGGGTCGACAATCTCTATGCCAAAGTCAGCCGGTCTGGCAGCGACCGGCAGAACCAGCCGCGGCATTTCTGCTTCGCTGGTCATGTCGACGTGGTGCCGGTCGGCAAGCGCGAGGCCTGGTCGATCGACCCCTTCGGCGGCGAAATTGCCAATGGCCGGCTCTATGGCCGGGGTGCTGCCGATATGAAAGGTGCCGTCGCCGCCTTTGCCGCCGCGGCCAGCCGCTTCCTCACCAAGCGCGGCGATGCTTTCAGCGGCAGTATCTCGCTATTGATCACCGGCGACGAGGAGGGGCCGGCCTATAACGGCACCAAGCCGATGCTGGAAACCCTGGCGGCCGAAGGCGAGACCTGGGATGCCTGCGTCGTCGGCGAACCGACCAATCCGCGCCAGCTGGGTGAGATGGCCAAGATCGGCCGGCGCGGCAGCTTCACCGGCCATCTGCTGATCCGCGGGATTCAGGGCCATACGGCCTATCCGCATCTGGCCGATAACCCGATTCACCGATTGGGCAAGATAATCGCCGCCTTGAGCGAGACCCCGCTGGATCAGGGGACCGAGCATTTCCAGCCGACCTCGCTGCAATTCACCACTGTCGATGTCGGCAACCCGGCCAGCAATGTCATTCCCGGCGAGGTGCGGGCGACCTTCAATGCGCGCTTCAATGACAGTTTCACGATCCAGAGCTTCGAGGCGGAGATCCGCCGCCGGCTGGATGCGGTGGGCGGCGCGTATGAGCTGACCATCGGCTCTTCCAGCAGTTCTTTCCTGACGCCGGTCGGCCGGCTGAGCGAGATCCTCAGCGCCGCCATTGCCGGCGAGGTGGGCCGCAAGCCCGAACTCTCGACCACCGGCGGCACCTCGGATGCCCGCTTCATCAAGGATTACTGCCCGGTGATCGAATTCGGGCTGGCCGGGGAGACCATGCACAAGGTCGACGAGAACGTGCCCATCGCCGATATCCAGGCCCTGAGCCGGATTTATGAAAACGTGCTCGAGGCCTTTTTTGATGATCACCCTCGCTGAGGCCGGTATCGCACTGCGCGGCGTTGGCCGTATCCTGCGTTTCGACCCCGATTTCATTCGCTATTTCGATCGCAGCCGGAGCGGTGCCCTGCGCTCTTTCTGGATGGCGGTGCCGTTGCTGCCGATCTTCGTGCTGCGGCTCTATCTGCTGCATGATCCCCAGACGCCGCCGATCGACAGCCGCATGTTCTGCGCCATGCTGATCGGCTATGTCCTGAACTGGATCGTCTTTCCTTTGGTCCTGCTGAGCCTCGCACCGGTCATGGAGCGCAAGACCCAGGTGATCGGCACGATTGCCGTCTATAACTGGCTGTCGCTGCTTTTCATTCTGATGGATGTGCCGATTATCGCCTTGGGGGTCGTCGGACTGGATGTGTCGCTGCTGCAATTGCTCGATCTTGCCACCCTGCTGGTCGCTTTGGTCTGTGAAGGTTTCATCCTGGCGGTCACCCTGCAGATCCGCGGCTTTTCGGCCGCCGCCTTGGTGCTGCTGGATTTTATCCTGGGGCAATTGGTCTTCGGCCTGACCGACCGGATCGGCAGTTATCCGTTGTTCTGACCTGTCTCACCTCCTGCCTCGCCCCGGGCCAGCTTCCGGCCAGCTTTCGACGGCAAATAAGTCCTGCGACCTTGCGACAATGTCATGAGCCGGCGGCGGAAACCGATCAGAATCGGTCGCTATTCCCAATTACAAGGTCAGTTTGCCTGACTCATAATGATGCGGTCCGGGCAGTTGCTCTGTCCGGATGAGCTGAGGTGCCGTGAGGTGTTGTCGATCCTCGCGGAGAATTGGGAAGCGCGGTGCGACGGCGTGAGGGCGGGTCCTTTGGGACATGCCTGATTGCCGTCAAGGCCGCCACTGCCCCGCAACGGTGGGGCTGGTCAATCGGAGCGAGAGTACCACTGAGGCCGGAAGAGCCTCGGGAAGGGTCGCTTCGAAGCGGGGAAACCGGCGGATGAGCCGGTGAGCGCGCGCCAGCCAAGTCCGGAAACCAGCCTGCAGCTCAAAGCCAGACGGATCGCGGGGGCGGTCGGTCGGCGTGGGCAGGTTCGGCCGCCGCATATGATGCGCGCGTCACGAAGGACTGCCGCGCCTTCTTCCTCCGCCATCCATGTGACAACCATCGGCCCCGTGGGCGGGCCGTGACGGAGGATGCGATGATCAGCCAATTTGCGGGCACCCAGCCTAGCAGCCGCATGCTGCAGCTGCTCGACAATCGAAAGCCGAATTACAGCCTGGCCCAGCCTTTCTATAACGATCCGGCTTTCTATCAGCTCGATCTGCAGCATATCTTCGGCCGTTCCTGGCTGTTCGCCGGCCTGAGCTGCGAGATTCCGACCGCCGGCCGCTATATGACCATGAATATCGGCAACGAATCGGTCGTCATCCTGCGCGACCAGCAGGGCCAGATCCGCGCCTTCCACAATACCTGCCGGCATCGCGGCTCACGCCTCTGCCTGAAGGAAAAGGGCAGCGGGGCGAAACTGGTCTGCCCGTATCATCAATGGACCTATAACCTCGACGGCAAGCTCGCTTTCGCCGGCCATATGGGGGCCGATTTCGACAAGAGCACGTTTTCGCTGAAGCCGGTCCATGTCGAGACCGTTGCCGGCTATATCTTTGTCAGCCTGGCCGATAATCCGCCGGCCTTCGACGATTACCGCCGCGACGTCGAGCCCTACCTCCAGCCGCATGACATCGACAATTGCAAGGTCGCCTTCGAAAGCACGCTGATCGAGAAGGCCAATTGGAAGCTGGTGATCGAGAACAACCGCGAATGCTATCACTGCAAGGGATCGCATCCGGAACTGCTGAACACCCTGTCGGAATATGACAACACCGACGATCCGCGGCTCGATCCGAAATATCGCGAGCTGCTGCTGCAGAAGGCGGCGGAGTGGGATGCCCAGGGCATCGCCCATGCGGCGACGCCCCACAACCTGCGTTACCGGGCCGTGCGCCTGCCCTTCATCCGTGGCGCCCACTCGATGACGATGGACGGCACGCTTGCCAGCAAGAAACTGCTGGGCCGGATCAGCGATCCCGATATGGGTTCCTGCCGCATGCTGAGCCTGCCCAATAGCTGGAACCATCTGTTGTCGGATCACGTGATTGCCTTCCGCGTCCTGCCGCTGGGGCCGCAGGAAACCGCCGTCACCACCAAATGGCTGGTGCATAAGGATGCGGTGGAAGGAGTCGATTACGATGTCGAGCGCCTGACCAAGGTCTGGGCAGCGACCAACGACCAGGATCGCAAGCTGGCCGAGGACAATCAGCTTGGCATCAATTCCAAAGCCTATGAACCCGGCCCCTATTCCGCCGATATCGAATTCGGCGTGCGCAATTTCATCGACTGGTATTGCGGCGAGATGCAGGAACAGCTGGGTCGCGAACGCGGTCTGGCGGTGGCTGCGGAGTAACGGCCAGAATCAGGACGCCGCATCAGGACGCCGCGCCGAGACAGCCGCGGCGTCCTCTTTCCTCAGGAGGACCGCAGGATGTTCACGGCGGCGGCGGCGGCGACCTGGCAGCCGAGGACGATATGGGCCTCGGCGGTATCCTCGCTGAAATCATGGCTGACGCCGCCGATGCTGGGCACGAAGAGCATGCCGCTCGGCATGCAGGCGGCAATCACCTGGGCATCATGGCCGGCGCCACTCGGCATGCTGATCCATTGGCCAGGCGCCAGTGCTTCGGCCGCCGCGGCGATCTCGGCCTGCAGCTTTGCATCCATGCCGACCGGCTCGACCGGCGCATCGAAGGCCGACAATGCGACGCGCACCGGGCCGGCGGTATCGGCAACCTGCACCAGGTCAGCCAGTGCCAGGTCCATGGCTTGCAGCCGGGCAGGATCGCCGTCGCGGAATTGCAGCAGCAGGTCAGCCTTGCCGGGGATCACGCTGAGGGAACCAGGATCGAGCTCGATACGGCCGATGGTCCAGACCGTGTCGGCATCGGCCAGCTTGCGAAAGGCGCGATCGAGATCCTGAACGAAGGCGATCAGCGCCGCCCCGGCATCCCGCCGGATCGCCATTGGCGTGGTGCCGGCGTGATTGCGCTGGCCGGTGAAAGTGATCCTCATCTCACGTATGCCGACAATGGTGGTGACGACGCCGATGGATTTGCCGGCCGCCTCCAAACGTCCGCCCTGTTCGATATGCGGTTCGAGATAGGCGACATGACGGCCGGGCTCGAAACGGGCGCGCGGCCGGCCAGCAAGCCCGGCGCTCTTCAAGACATCGTCCAGGCGCTCACCGGCACGGTTGGTCGCCTGGCGCAGGATGTCATCGACCGGCTCACCGCAGAAGCTGCGGCTGCCGAGATAGCCGGCGAAAGTGCCTTCCTCATCGATCCAGGATGCGACATCGACGGCGAGGCCCGCCGTTTCGCCGGACTCGCTCAAGGCCCGGGCGATTTCCAGCCCGTAGATGACGCCCATCGCGCCATCGAGCCAGCCGCCGGTCGGCTGCGTATCGGTATGCGAGCCGATCAGCAAGGCGGGGCCCGGTTTGCGCGAGCGTCCATAGACCGTGCCGACGCCGTCGATCGCGGCATCGAGCCCGGCTTCGGCCATGCGCGAGACCAGCCAATGACGCGCGTCCAGATCGATCGGCGACAAAGCGGGGCGGACAACACCCGTCCCTTCCGCCCCGAAACGACGCAGCCGTTTGAGATCGCCGAGCAGGCGATCCGCATCGATCTTCGGCAGCACGCCTTTAGACCGGCTCGCCGGCCTTGATGCGCAGGACGCGCAGCCGGCTCTCGACATCTTCCTTGTTGAGATAGACGCCCGCCAGCCGGCGATAGCCGGTATAGGCATCGCGGGCATGCAGCACGCGCCAGTTATCGAACAACAGCACGGAACCCGGCAGCAGGCGCCGGCGGTACTGCAATGTCTCGTCGGCACAGAGGCCGGCGAAGACCGACAGCGCCTGATAGAACGCCTTCTGCTGCTTGGCCGACAAGGTGAAGGGTGCACGGTCGTGGTTGTTGTAGCTGACCTGCACCACCGCGCCGGTTTCATCGAGGCGGAAAAGCGGCCGCCGGGCCATCAGATGGATGCCGCGATCATGATCGAGATACTGCCCTGGAATGGCGATCTGCGTCAGCGTTCTATAGGCCTCGGGATGGTCGCGCTTCATGATTTCGGCGATCATGAAGCCGTCGATCAGCACATTCTCGCCCCCGGTACAGTCGGCCGCCAGGCAATGGAACATCTGATAGCCCGGCGCATCGAAGGCATAGGTGCCGTCGGTATGCGGCCCGATCGCCATCGAGGTATAGGCCGTGTCCTTGTGCTCCATATTGGCGGTGAAATCCCAATAGCCGCCAAAGATGGTTTCGCGGATATAGGCGATGCGCTTGGCTACTTCCTGGGTCGCTTCCGGCGTGCCGGGCACGCCTTCGATGAAGGCGAAGCCGTAGCTTTCCACCTTTTCGAGATAGTCCTTCAGGACCGTATCGTCCTTCACGAAGCCTTCGTAAGGGACCTGCGGCAGCGAGGTCGCGATGATATCGCGATCCCAGGTGCGGCGCCGGATCGGCAGTACGTCCGGATCGATCCGGAGATCGGACAGGAAAACGGCATCGAAGCGGCTGACATGATCTTCATTGGCCCAGTCGATGCGCAGCACCCGCCCGTTTTCCTCCAACCCGACCGCGCGGGCGGTAATATCCGCCGGGATCTTGAAGGTGTTGATCAAGCGCTGCTTGGTTTCCGGATGGTGGGTCGCCGGCGATTGGCAATGGTCGCGCAGCCAGAACAAGGACAGTGCCTCGCCGGGGCGCCCGTCGCTCCAGCTCAGCTCCACGTCATAGCCCTTCAATGTCGCGCCCCGCAGCATCGCCGTCATCGCCCTCTCCCTCATCTTGCCCCACATCAGCGGGGCGATATTTAATCTATTATACGAATGTACAATAATTCGAATCCCGCCGGCAAGATGGATTAAAAATGGAATGAATGCCGGCGTCCTGAGTTGCGACTCGGTTCAACTTTGCCATCGCGGCGAGAGCCTATTGACCCCGGGGCGAAGCCAGAAGATGGTTAACGTCCTTTTACGATACCGAGCCCGCGAGGAGAGTCATGCCTCACAACAACGTGATTCAGCCTCCCTCGCGTCATCAGACAAAGCCGGCCGAATTGAAGCCATCGGAGTTGAAGTCATGAACGGGCAGCTCGATATCCGCCTTCTGCTGTCCGATGTCGACGGCACCCTGGTGACACAGGGCAAGGTGCTGACCGAAGCGGCGAAGGCAATGGCCCGCGAGCTCCATCAGGCCGGCATTATCCTGGCGATCACCAGCGGCCGGCCACCGCGCGGCATGAGCATGCTGATCGAGCCCCTTGCCTTGCAAGGGGCCATCGCCGGCTTCAATGGCGGCGTCTTCGTCAATCCGGACCTCTCTGTCGTCGAGAGCCGCGGCCTTGATCCCGCGACCGCCAGGCAGACTTTGGATTTGATCCTCAATCAGGGATTGGATGCCTGGGTCTATACCCAGGATGAGTGGCTGGTCCGTGACCTGGGGGGCCGCATGTCGCGCATGAGGCCTGGACGGTGAAGTTCGACGCCAGGGCCGTGGCATCATTCACCGATGCGCATCTGGCGCAGGCCGTGAAGATCGTCGGCGTTTCCGACGATCTCGACCTGGTCGCCAATTGCGAGAAGTCTGCTCAGCGGGCGCTGGGCGAGAAAGCGAGCGCAACGCGGTCGCAACCCTATTACCTCGACGTAACGCATCCGCAGGCCAATAAGGGGGAAGTCGTCTCTACCCTGTCCAAGCTGCTGAATATCCCGCCCGAGCAGATCGCCACCATCGGGGACATGCCGAATGATGTCCTCATGTTCCGTAAAAGCGGCTTTTCAATCGCCATGGGCAATGCCAGCGAGGAGGTGAAGGCACAGGCAAGCACGGTGACCGATAGCAACGAGAATGAGGGTTTCGCCAAGGCGATCCGGAAATTCATTCTGTGATCGGCCTGAAGGATTCGGGGCGAACCCATGGCTCAAGACGGGCGCGCGCGGATCGGCTATAGAAATCTGATGGAAAAGACTCGCAAATTCACCCGCGACCAGCCGGAAGTCCGGCGGCGCCAGTTGATCGACGCCACGTTGCAATGCCTGGCGGAGTTCGGTCATGCCGGCACATCCGTGCGCGTCGTCTGCGCCCGGGCCGGCGTCTCTCCCGGTCTGGTGACGCATCACTTCGAAGGCATCGACGATCTCATCGCCGCCGCCTATGCCCATGTCGGCGATCTGGTGGCCATGAGCCTCGACGACGCCATGACCGCGGCCGGCAGCGATCCCCTGGCGCGGCTGCGCGCTTTCATCGATGCCAGCTTTCGGCCGCCGGTCCTGGATAGCGACCTGCTGGCGGTCTGGCTTGCCTTCTGGAGCCTGGTCCGCCGCCATCCGCGCATCCGCGAGATCCATGCCGGCATCTATGGCGATTACCGCAAGACACTGGAACAACTGGTCGCCGATATCGCCCGCCTACGGGGGCTGACGATCGATGTTCGGCTTGCCGTCCTTGGCTTCACCGCCATGATGGATGGGCTATGGCTGGAACTCTGCCTTGATTCCACCACCTTCACGCCCGAGGAGGCCCTGCGCATCGCCCATGGCTGGATCGATACGCTGGTCGAGGGCCGGTTTGCGCATTTGGCGCCACCTGCGACAGCAGCAACTGGCAGTTGACGCCACCCTCCTGCCACTAGATGTCCGCCTCCAAGCTCCGTCTTCCTTCTGGCAACTGACACCACGGTGGCAGGAGGGAGGGCTTAAAAAAAGCGGAATCTGTCACGGAGGACATCATGATCACGCTCTATGCCTTCGGTCCTGCATTCGGCCTGCCGGAAGCCAGCCCCTATGTCACCAAGACCGAGATCCAGCTGAAGATGGCGGGGCTGCCCTACCGCAAGGATCTGGCCGGCTTTGCCGCGGCGCCCAAGGGCAAGCTGCCTTATATCGAGGATGCCGGCGAGATCGTCGCAGATTCCACCTTCATCCGCGCACATCTGGAATGGAAATACCGGGTCGATCTGGATTCCGGGCTGGAGGACCGCCAGCGGGCCGAGGCCTGGGCCATCGAACGCCTGATCGAGGATCACCTGGGCTGGGCATCGCTCCATGCCCGCTGGGGATTGCGAGAGAACTTCGATAAGGGCCCGGCGCATTTCTTCGATGCCGCCCCTGAGGCGATTCGCGACAAGCTGCGGGAAGACGTGCGCAGCGAAGTGGCTGCAGCCATGCACGCGCAAGGCATTGGCCGGCACCAGCGCCACGAAATCGACGAACTGGGCGGAAAATCGCTGGCGGCCTTGTCGATGCTGCTGGGCGATCAGCCTTATATGATGGGGGAAACCGCCTGCGGGTTGGATGCCGTCGCAGCGGCCATGCTGGCCGGGCTGTTGACACCCTTTTTCGAATCACCGCTGCGCCGCCGGGCGGAGAGCTTCGCCAATCTCAGCGCCTATGCCCTGCGGATGATGCAGCAATATTATCCGGAACATGAATGGACCCAACGCCCCGCGGCGGCGCGCAGAGCGTCGCCACGGTTGCGTGAGGCCTTGGCTGGTTGATCAGACGGCAGGGCGTCAGATATGAGGGCCAAGCAGCGACAGATCGGCTGCGCCCAGCCGGTCCTTCGCCGTCCAGAGCTGATGCCAATAGGGATAGAGGATCGGCGGCGCACTGACCTCGTCAAGGCGCTTGCGCTCGGCTGCCGTCAGCGTCAAAGAAGCGGCGGCGAGGTTATCCTTGAACTGCGCCTCGGTGCGGGCGCCGATGATCACGGTGGTCACCGCCGGGCGACCGAGCAGCCAGGCGAGCGCCACCTGCGCCGCGGAGACGCCCCTTGCCTCGCCGATTTCCACCAATGTATCGACAATCCGCCAAAGCCGGTCTTCATCGCGGATCGGCGGTTCCTTCCAGCCGGCAAGCTGGCGCGTGCCGTCCGGCGCCTTGTTGCGGCGATGCTTGCCGGAGAGCAGACCGCCGGCCAGCGGGCTCCAGACCAGGATGCCGAGCCCCTGATCCAGGGAAATCGGAATCAGCTCATATTCCGCTTCACGTGCTTCCAGGGTGTAATGGATCTGCTGGCTGATGAAACGCTGGGAGAGCGCGCGGTCCGAAATGCCGAGCGCCTTCATCAGATGCCAGCCGGAATAGTTCGAGCAGCCGATATAGCGGACCTTGCCCTGGCGCACGAGGATATCGAGCGCATCCAGGGTTTCCTCCAGCGGCGTCAGGCCATCCCATTCATGCACCTGATAGAGATCGATGACATCGGTCTTCAGGCGCTTCAGGCTGGCTTCGCATTCGCGCACCAGATGATAGCGCGAGAGGCCGCCATCATTGGGCAGATCGGTCATCGGGAAGCGCGCCTTGGTGGCGATCAAAACACCGTTCTTGCGCTTGCCGCCCAAAGCCTCGCCGATGATCTCTTCCGAGGCGCCGGTGGAATAGATATTCGCCGTGTCGATCAGATTGATGCCGGCATCGAGACAGAGATCGATCTGCCGGCGTGCATCCGCCAGGCCGACAGTGCCGACCTGCGCGAACTTGCCCTGGCCGCCGATCGTCATGGTGCCCATGGTGAGGACCGAGACTTTCAAACCCGAACGGCCGAGTTGCCGATATTCCATGCTGCAGCTCCTCAGAAGATGATTGGAAGATGGTTAGGGGGCGCCACCGTAAGACGCCCAGCTCCATCTTTCCAATAGAAAGGAGCGATGGAATTAAGCTCTGATGTTGCTAAATAATTGTTGTCAAGCCGATGAAGCGTTTTTTGGGGAAAATTGTCGGTCAGGCGTCACAACCGGCCATCCCGGATCGTCATCAGGATGCATGTTCACATCACCTGAGGGAGAAGACGATGCGTGAGACGAAAGCCGTCAAATATGAACAGGAGATCCCCGACATTCTCCAGGCCATGGCCGGTATTCATGCCGTCATGGAGAAACATGGCTTCGATCGGGGCATTGCTCATCTGGTTCATTTGCGTGCCCCGCAGATCAATCAATGCGCCCATTGCATCAAGATGCACACCAAGGAAGCAAGGCAGGATGGGGAAACCAGCGAAAGGCTGGACCGGGTGATCGTCTGGAAGCATGTCGATGATTTCAGCGACCGCGAGAAAGCCGCCCTGGCCTGGACCGAAGCCTTGACCGTTCTCAATGGAGATGCCGACTTGGCGGCCATTCGGGCGCAATTGCGCATGCATTTCACGGACCAGGAAATCGGCGTTTTGACCGCCAATGTGGCGATGATCAATCTATGGAACCGGATCCAGGTATCGAGACATTGAGATGGTCGAGACATTGAGATGACGGTTCGGAACGATCGTTCCATCTTCGAAGAGACCGGCCCCTTTCTCAAGGGGCTGGCTTATCGCATCCTGGGGTCCTGGGCCGATGCCGAGGATGCCGTCCAGGATACCTTCCTGAAATGGCAGAAGGTCGATCAAGGCGGGATCGAGAATCCGGCGTCATGGCTCACCACCGTCTGCGCCCGCAGATGCATCGACCTGCTGCGCTCGGCGCAAAGAACCAGGGTGGATTATGTCGGCCCCTGGTTGCCGGAAACCGATCCACACGGCGGCGGCAGAAACACCCGAGACCGGCATGACGCTGGCCTCGTCACTGGCGACGGCCTTCCTGTTGCTGCTCGAGCGGCTCACCCCGAAGGAACGGGCGGCCTATCTGTTCCATGAGATTTTCGAGATGCCTTATCCGGCCATCGCGGCGATGCTCGAAATTCAGGAAAGCACCTGCCGCAAGCTGGTCTCCAGAGCACGCGCCAATATCGGGCGGCAGAAGATCAGGCATGTCACACCGGTCGAGCGGCAGGAAGAACTGCTCTCCGCCTTCGAATCCGCCATCGCCGGCAACGATATGCAACACTTCGCGACACTACTCTCGGATGATATCGAACTTTGCGCCGATAGCGGGGGCAAGGTTTCGGCCGTCCTCCATCCGCTTCGCGGCAAGGCCGATGTCCTCGATTTCATCCATCGCATCCTGCAACCGCATTGGCGGGCCTATCGCTGGATTCCGATGGAGATCAACGGGGGCCGCGGCGGCAGGATAAGATGGTGGTTGCCGCGGTTTCCCTCGCCTATGACGAGGCCGGTCAGGCGACGAACATCTTTATTATGCGCAACCCCGATAAACTTCGGCGATTGAGCGGAACGGCGATCTCTCAGTTCGGCGATGCGGCATCCGCGTCACCCTAAGGCCGGATGCCTTACGGCGCTTTGTTGCCGTCCGCGCCGAACTGCTTCAGATAGGCGGCGAGATCGGCGATCTGGGTAGCATCCTGCACATTCCCCGCCAACATCTTGGTGCCCGGTACCTTGGCCTTGGGATTATGCAGGAACTCGGCGAAGCTGGCCTCATCCCAGGTGATACCCGAAGCCTTCATCGCCGGCGAATAGTTGAAGCCCTCGACAGAGCCGGCCTTGCGGCTGAACAGCCCGTTCAGTTCCGGTCCCGTGGAATTCTTCGCCGTCGGCCCGACCTGATGGCAGATCTTGCATTTGGCGAAGACCTTCTCGCCCGCCGCAGCGTCCTGCGCCAAGGCCTGCCGTGCTGAAAATGCGGATAGCGCGATAAGAGTTGCAGACAGGATCATTGGCCGGCGCATCACGGTCTCCTCTGTTTTTTTGGAATCGACGCAGCCTCATCGGCATCCGTTGCTGACACCATCCTCTCCCCATCGTCGGGGAGAGGATGATTAGTGTCAACAAACGAAGCGCCGGATGTTGCGCGTCAGGCGCCCTTGAGGCTTTGCAGGTCGAAGGGCAAGGAGCGCAACCGCTTGCCCGTGGCGGCAAAGATCGCATTCGAGATGGACGGCGCCACCGGCGGAACCGCCGGCTCGCCGATCCCGGTCGGTGCTTCATTCGACGGCACGATATGGACCTCGACTGCCGGCATGTCCGAGCCGCGCAGCGGTTCATAGGTGTCGAAATTCGCCTGATCCACTTCGCCCTTGGTGAAGGTGATCTGGTCGTGCAACGCCGCTCCCAAACCGTAGCCGACACCGCCTTCGACCTGGGCCTTGATGACATCCGGATTGACAGCGACGCCGCAATCGACCGCCGCCACGATGCGGTTGACCTTGACCGAGCCATCCTTGCCGGCAGTCACTTCGGCCACCAGTGCCACATAGGTGTTGAAGCTCTCATGGACGGCGATGCCGCGGCCGCTGCCGGCCGGCAGCTTGCCCTTGTCCCAGCCGGCCTTTTCCGCCGCCAGCTTCAGGACGGCGGCATGGCGCGGATGGTCCTTGAGCATGGCGAGACGGAAGGCGACCGGATCCTTGCCGGCTTCATGCGCCAGCTCGTCCATCATCACCTCGACCGCCTGGGCGGTGTGCGTATGGCCGACCGAGCGCCACCACAAGGTGGTGATCGGCGACTTCACATGATGCCAATCCACCTGGACCGCCGGGATGGCAGCGGCATAAGGCAGATCGGCTGCGCCCTCGACGGCGGTCGCATCGACACCGTCCTTCACCATCATCTTTTCGAACGGCGAATCGATCATGAAGGACTGCCCGACCAGCCGGTGTTCCCAGGCAATCAGCTTGCCGTCCTTGTCCAGGCCGGCCCGCATCTTGTGATAGAACATCGGCCGGTACCGGCCGCCGCGGATGTCATCCTCACGGCTATAGACCAGATGGACGGGATACTTGCCGCCGGTCGCCTTCAAGATCGCCGCCGCCTCGCCGAAGTAATCGGCATTCGGTGTCGCCCGGCGGCCGAAGGAACCGCCGGCCCAGACCGTGTTGATCTTCACCTGCTCCGGCTTCAGCCCGAAGGTCGTGGCAACCGTCATCTGTTCCACCGTCTGGAACTGCGAGCCGGCCCAGCATTCGACGGTGCCGTCAGCCTTCATCTCAAGCACGCAATTAAGCGGTTCCATCGGCGCATGGGCCAGATAGGGGAAGACATATTCCGCCTCGACGGTCTTCGCCGCCCCGGCCATCGCCTTGTCGGCATTGCCCTTCTTGAAGGCCACGGCGCCCAGATTGGCCGCCTGCGCCTTATAGTCATTGATCATATCGGCGGTGGAACGGCTTTCCGCCTTGCTGTCATCCCATTCCACCTTCAGGGCTTCCCGGCCCTGAAGAGCCGCCCAGGTGTTTTCGGCAATGACCGCGACACCTTGCGGGACGGTCACCACATCGACCACGCCCGGCACTTTCCTGGCGGCGGCGTCATCGATCTTTCCGACCGTGCCACCGAAACGCGGCGGGTGCATCAGCACCGCCGTCTTCATATTCGGCCGGCGAATATCCAGCGCGTAAATCGCCTTGCCGGTCGTCTTCTCGACGGAATCGAGGCGCGGGATGCGCTGGCCGATCAGGGTGAAATGCTTGGGATCCTTCAGCGTCACCTTCTGGGGCACCGGCAGGGCCGCGGCCTTGGCGGCGAATTCACCGAAGGCAGCCTTTTTGCCGGAACCGTGGCTGATGACGCCCTTCTTCACCGTGATCTCGGCCGGCGAGACCTTCCATTCTTCCGCCGCGGCAGCAACCAGCATGTGACGCGCGGCGGCGCCGGCATTGCGCAACTGCATCCAGGAATTGGCCACGGCGGTCGAGCCGCCCGTGCCCTGAATGCCGAAGAAGAGATTGGCATAGCGGTTGGCATCTGCCGGGGCGAATTCGGCATGCATCTGGCCCCAATCGGCGTCCAGTTCCTCGGCCACGATGGTGGTGAGACCGGTGGTGACGCCCTGGCCCATATCAAGATGCTTGATGATGACGGTGACCGAGCTGTCCGGTGCGATCCGCACGAAGGCATTGGGCGCCGGCGGATCGTTGAGGCTGGCGGCCTGGGCGCCGCGCAGGCCCGGCAGATAGAGGCCGATCACCAGCGCGCCGGCAGCCGCGCCGGATACTTTCAGGAAGGCACGGCGCGAGCTCGGCAGGGAGGCATTCATCGAGGCGTTCACCAGGGATGATGTCAACGGCGCGTCGATTGCCGGGACGGCGGCGCGCTTCATTTGCAGGGTGCTATACATGTGGCGAGCCCTCCTCAGGCCAAGCTTTTGGCGGCTTCGTGAATGGCGGCGCGGATGCGCACATAGGTGGCGCAGCGGCAGACATTGCCATCCATCGCGCCATCGATATCCGCATCGGTCGGTGCCTTATTGGTGCTGAGCAGCCCGATCGCCGACATGATCTGCCCCGATTGGCAATAGCCGCATTGCACCACGTCGAGTTTCTGCCAAGCCGTCTGCACCGCCTCGGCGACATTGCCCGAGACACCCTCGATGGTGGTAATCTTCTTGCCGGCGGCATCGCCCACCTGGGTCTGGCAGGAACGGACCGGGTCACCGTCAAGATGCACGGTACAGGCGCCGCACAGGGCCTGGCCGCAGCCGAATTTGGTGCCGGTCAAACCGACCACATCGCGGATCGCCCAGAGGAGCGGCATCTCGGGCGGCACGTCGAGATCGTGTGACTGGCCATTGATCGAGAGTTGAATCATGATCGGTTCTCCCTTTAGCGGATGCCACCCTGCCCGGAACCGACGCGCCAGGCGTCTCAGGTCGAAAAAGGCGACAGGGTTTTGAAGTGTTTTTGAAACGTAGAGCTGAATAACCGGCCGGCCGACATCTGACACAGCTCTAGCCGAGTACATTGTTACCCATGATCTGCCGCCCCGGCGAGGTATTTTTCTGCCATTGCTTGGTGATTTCTGCTTTATTCTGCTGTGCTTGACACAACTGAAATCGCAGCATTTTACACAATCATGCCGAGGATTAAGCCATCGCCCGGGCATTTCCCGGCCGGCGTTCTTCGTGGCAACATCTTTGCCGACGCCAGCGATGCAAATCGGCATCACCACCCGCCGCGTCTTGCTCATACCAACTTGAATAAGAACCTGACCATGCCGATATAAAACGGCTAGCTGGTTTGGCCTCAGTCAGGCCGGCCAGTTCGATCATCGGGGGAAACGATGGACTCCGACATCCCACTCTCATCCGACTCATCATCCGGCACGGCTGCCGACGCACCCGAAACCTGCCACTCCTCCACCGAAGACTGTTGTCCCGGCTGGAATGCCTTATCGGCGGAGCACCGTCTTCTGCTCTGCGCCGGCAAGCTGGCACGTCGATATGAAGCGTCACTGGCCGGCGCACCGGCCAGCATCGCGGCAACGGTTTTCGCACGCCACCGGCACGATCTTGCCGATATCATCGCCGCCCTTGCGGCATCGATCGATCCGCAGGGCGCTTCGTGGCAATCCATGGAAGTCGCTCCAATCACCGGCGGCTCCATCTGGCAGAATGCGGATGCCTTTCTCGATCATCTGGGGCGATTGCGCTATCTGCACGGCCATGCGGACCGGCTGCTGGCGGTGGGCGCAGATGGCCAGCGGGCAGGTGGCCAGCAGGCCGATATGCGCCCCTCTGATGAGCGTTGCGAGGCGAGCGCAGGACGTGCCGGCACCGTTTTGGACGCCGACTTCGTCACGAAACTGAGCGACACGATGCGGCTTCACCTGTGGAGCCTGGCGCAGCTGGATGCCGACTTGCGCGCCAAGCGGGAGGCCTTTCCATTCTGTTCAGAGGCCTTGCTTTCCGGCATGGCGCTAGCCAATCCAGGGCAAATCATGGCTGTAGAGGGTTTGGTAGGCCAGGGTTTGGCGAACCAAGGATCGCTGGCGAGGCCGTCCGCCGACAGGTTCCAGGTTGATATCACCGTCAGCGCCGCGCCCAGCAGCAAAGGCGGTCTGTCTGCCTGGCAATTGCGCCGTATCGACAGCCTGATCGACGCCGCGCCGGGTGAATCGATGACAGTCTCCGTCTTGGCGCAATATGTCGGCCTATCGCCGTCGCATTTCGCCCGCGCCTTCAAGCTGTCGCGCGGGACGTCACCGGCACGCTGGCTGCTGCTGAAACGGCTCGAACTCGCCAAGGCGCTGCTGATCGAAACCGATCAGCCTTTGGCGGAGATCGCGGCCGCTTGCGGCTTTCTCGAGCCAAGCCATTTCACCAAGCGCTTCCGGCAGGTGGTCGGCGTGACGCCCGGTGTCTGGCGTCGTCTGCAGAAATAAAGCGCGTCTGCTGAAGGCTTAATAGCTTACGCGTGTCAGATAGAGCCCGTCGGCCGGTGCCGTCGGGCCACCTTTGGCCCGGTCCTTTGCAGCCAAAGCCGCTGCCAGCTGCGGTGCCGACCATTTGCCGAGGCCGATCAAGCTGAGCGTGCCGACGATGTTGCGCACCTGATGATGCAGGAAGGAGCGCGCCTCGGCGATGACCTCGATCTCGTCGCCGCGCCGTGAGATATCAAGCCGGTCCAGTGTCTTGACCGGCGACTTTGCCTGGCAGAAGGCCGCGCGGAAGGTCGAGAAATCGTGCCGCCCCAGTAGAAGCCGGGCAGCGTCGTGCATCGCCGCCGCATCCAGCGGCTTTTTCACATGCCAGGCCCGGCCGAGATCGACCGTCAGCGGCGCGCGCCGATTGATGATGCGATAGAGATAGGCGCGCCCCGTTGCGCTGAACCGGGCGTGGAAATCCGCCGCCGCGACCTCAGCCGCCAGAATGACCACGGATAACGGACGCAAATAGAAGTTCAGGGCCTCGCTCAGGCGCTCTGGCGCAATGGCATAGGCGATATCGGCATGCGCCACCTGTCCCAGCGCATGAACGCCGGCATCGGTACGCCCGGCGCCATGGACCGTCACCTCTTCGCCGGTGGTCCTGAGGATCGCCTCCTCGATCGCCTGCTGCACGCTGAGGCCGTTATCCTGACGCTGCCAGCCGACGAATTTTCCGCCGTCATATTCGATCAGCAGCTTGAAGCGTGTTGGTGTCATCTGTGATCAAGCGGCTGCGGCGGGCAGCGGCAAAAGGCGACCGGGCGGCAGACCGAAACCCCGCAGCATTTCCGCAGTCGGCATCGGCTTCTTACCGGGCCGCTGGATCATGGTCGGCCGCAACGCGTCACGGCCGCAGGCGATGGTGAGAGCATCATCGAGGATGGCGCCTGGCATTGCAGCCGTCCCGTCGTTCTTGACGATCTCTGCCGCCAGGACCTTGATCTTCTCGCTGCCGAAATCCATGACGACACCGGGCCAGGGCGTAAAGGCACGCACCGCGCGCTCCAGTTCCTCGGCCGGCCGGCGCCAATCCAGCAGGCTGTCCGCCCGTGTCAGCTTGGCGGCATAAGTGACGCCCTCTTCCGGCTGCGGCACAGGCTTGAGATCGCCTTTGGGCAAGCGATCCAGCGTTTCCAGAATGAGCCGTGCGCCCAGTTCCGCAAGGTCGTCATGCAGGCTGCCGGCCGTGGTGCTGGCAGTGAGGGGCAACTCGGCCTTCAGCAGCATCGGGCCGGTATCGAGACCGGCTTCCATCTGCATGATGGTGACACCGCTTTTGGCATCGCCGGCGGCAATGGCCCGCTGGATCGGCGCGGCACCGCGCCAGCGCGGCAGCAGCGAAGCATGAATGTTGAGGCAGCCATATCGCGGCAGATCGAGAACGGCCTGGGGCAGCAGCAGGCCATAAGCCGCCACCACCGCGACATCGGCCCGATGCCCGGCGAAGGTCTCGATTTCCGCGGGCGACTTCAGGCTGGTTGGCGTCAGGACCGGCAGGCCCCTGCTTTCCGCCAGATTTTGCACGGGGCTGCGCTGCAATTGCTGGCCCCGACCGGCCGGGCGGGGCGACTGGCTGTAGACGGCGACAATCCGATGACCAGCGGCGATCAGCGCCTGCAGAGCCACGGCGGCGAAATCCGGCGTTCCCATGAAGACGATGCGCAAAGCCGCCTCTCCGCTTTTCAGGATACCGGCTGCCGGGCTCGCTGGTTCCGATCGGGCGGTGGTCACGGGTTCAGAAACCCTCGGCGATGTTCGCCGGCTCGGCGGCTTTGCCATCGCCCGACTTCTTCGCCTTCAACAGCTTGCGCAGGATGATGTTGCGCTTCAAAGCGGTCAGATGATCGATGAACAGGATGCCGTCGAGATGGTCGATTTCATGCTGGATGCAGGTCGCGAGCAGGCCCTCGGCCTCCAATTCGCGCGCCTTGTTGTTCTCATCGAGATAGCGCACCTTGATGGCGGCCGGCCGCGCGACATCGGCATAATGATCCGGCACGCTGAGGCAGCCCTCGTTATAGACCGCATCCTCATCGGAAACCCAGACCAGCTCGGGATTTGCCATCAGCAACGGCTGCGGTTCCTCGTCCTCGCGGGCAAGGTCGAGCACGATCACACGCTGCAGGACACCAACCTGCGGCGCCGCCAGCCCGATGCCGGGTGCTCTGTACATGGTTTCCAGCATGTCGTTCATCAACCGGTGCACGGCTTCATCGACCGCGGCGACGGGCTTGGCGGTCTGTTTCAGCCGGGGATCCGGCGCGGTCAGTATGGGCAGAAGGGCCATGGTATAAATCCTTTCAGCTTTACCTATGGTTTTCCCCTTGTATCGTCAAGCAAGAGCCCTGCTTTTCGACGCCCGAGTCGATCAGAGGTTGCCAGAAAATAGCCATGGATTTCATGCAATTGAATACCTCTACCCTGATTTTGGCTGCAATTCTTGCAGGTCTGGCCCTCTTGCTGGTCGCGATCCTGGCCGTGCTGCTGCGACGCGGCAGCGGCGATACCCCCGCTTTGGGGCAGAATTCCGTTGCCGAAGCGCAATTGGCGCAACTGGCCGGCCAGATCCAGCACCTGGCCAGCAGCCAGGCCAGCCTCCAGGCGCAAACCCAGACAGCGCTAGCGGAACGGCTGCAGCTTCAGGAACGGGCCTTGACCACGGCGCTGGAGGAACGCCTCTCGGCCCTGTCGCACCGGGTCAGCGACCGGTTGCAGGAAAGCGTCAACGTCACGGGACAAACCCTGGCCGATCTGCGCGAGCGCCTAGCGGTCATCGATGCCGCGCAAAAGAACATCACCGATTTGTCTTCGCAGGTCGTCGATCTGCAGAAAGTCCTATCCAACAAGCAGGCCCGCGGCGCCTTCGGCGAGATCCAGCTGCAGGATATCGTGCAATCGGCCTTGCCGGCGGCGCATTACGAGTTCCAGGCACCGCTGGGCGACGGCAAGAGGGTGGATTGCCTGCTGAAACTGCCGAACCCGCCGGGACCCATCGCCGTCGATGCCAAATTCCCGCTGGAAGCCTATCGGGCGCTCCGCGATGCCCGCGACGAGGCCGCGACGGTCCTGGCGCGGCGGGATTTCACCGTGGCGATCCGCGGCCACATTCGGACGATTGCCGAGAAATACATCATCCCCGGCGAGACGGCGGAATCGGCTTTGATGTTCCTGCCCTCGGAAGCGGTCTATGCCGAGCTGCATGCCAATTTCCCCAATCTGGTCGATGAAGCGTCGAAATTGCGGGTCTGGATCGTCTCGCCCACCACGCTGATGGCGACGCTGACCACGATCCGCGCCGTCCTCAAGGATGTTCGGATGCGCGAACAGGCCCATGTGCTGCAGGCCAAGATCGGCGAGATGGTCAAGGATGTCGACCGGCTGGATGAGCGTGTCTACAGACTGCAGAAGCATTTCGAACAGGGGGCGGAAGACGTGCGGCAGATCCGCATCTCGACCGACAAGATCGTCCGGCGCGGCGGCGAGATCACCGAACTCGAACTGAGCGACGGCCCGGCACCGGATGCTTTGGCGCCATCAGAAACGGCGGTCCTACCGAGAGTTTAAGATTTCGCGGGGTTTAAGATCCTGCGGTGCTTAACATCCTGCGGCGCTTGAAGTGCCTGATCTGTGATCGTGACCTCACGCCCCCTGCTTCCCTGCCGACCGGACATCAGGCACTATGCGGGAATACCGGTGGGACGGGCCTTGGCGATCAGCAGGAGACAGGTTCATGCAGCCGGAAGTGACGCCGTTCTTTCACGAAGCCAGCAAGACCATCAGCTATGTGGCGGCCGATCGCGACAGCCAGCGTTGCGCCGTCATCGATCCGGTGCTGGATTTCGATATCAAATCCGGCCGCACCGGCACCGAAACGGCGGATGCCATTCTCGCTTTCATCACCGGCCGCGCCTATCGCCTGGATTGGATCCTGGAAACCCATGCCCATGCCGATCACCTGACAGCTGCCGCCTATCTGAAAGGCCGCGGCAGCGGACAGATCGCCATCGGCGCGGAGATCGGCGTGACGCAACGCCATTTCGGCCGTCTCTTCAATCTCAGCGATATGACGCAGGCCAATGGCGCGCCGTTCGACCATCTGTTCCATGATGGCGATGCCATCGCCGTCGGTCATATCTCCGGCACGGTGCTGCATACGCCCGGCCATACGCCGGCTTGCGTCACCTATGTGATCGGCGATGCCGCTTTTGTCGGCGATACCCTGTTCATGCCCGATTACGGCACCGCGCGATGCGACTTTCCCGGCGGCGATGCCCGGCAGCTCTATCGCTCGATCGGGCGGATCCTCGATCTGCCGCCGGAAACGCGCCTCTTCACCTGCCACGATTATCAGCCGGGCGGACGGGAGCCGGCTTGGGAAACCACCGTCGCCGACCAGCGCGCCGCCAATATCCATGTGCGTGACGGCATCACCGAGGATGCTTTCGTCGCCATGCGCGAAGCCCGCGACCGCACCTTGTCGGTCCCCGATCTGCTGCTGCCGGCGATCCAGGTGAATATCCGCGGCGGCCGGCTGCCGGCGGCGGAAGATAACGGCCGGCGCTATCTCAAACTGCCGCTGGACGCCTTGTGAGGCAAATACCGGAAAAGCGCCGTAATAATAGCAAGACGTGTGAAACCCAGCGTTAACTTTTCCATCGCTTGCAATTTGGCGGGAAAGCCCCAAATTCAATCCCAACAAATATCACCGGGAAAGGCTGGCTGGGACATCATGGATTCATTGAGTGGTTTTGGCATTTTCGCGCTGGCGGTTCTGGTCCTCGTGGTCCTGACCGTCTTCATGGCGGTAAAATCCGTGCCGCAGGGCCGCGAATGGACCGTCGAGCGCTTCGGCCGCTACACCCATACGCTGAAGCCCGGCCTGGCCTTCATCGTTCCCTTCATCGACCGTGTCGGCGCCCGCATCAATATGATGGAATCGGTCCTCGACGTGCCGACCCAGGAGATCATCACCAAGGATAACGCCATGGTGAGCGTCGATGGCGTGGTCTTCTATCAGGTGCTGGATGCCGCCAAGGCGTCCTATGAGGTCAACAACCTGGAAAACGCCATCCTCAATCTGACCATGACCAATATCCGGACCGTCATGGGATCGATGGATCTCGATGAATTGCTGTCGCTGCGTGATCGCATCAACACCCAACTGCTGCATGTGGTGGATGACGCCACCAGCACCTGGGGCGTCAAGGTGACGCGTATCGAGATCAAGGATATCGCGCCGCCCCGCGATCTGGTGGAATCCATGGGCCGGCAGATGAAGGCCGAACGCGACAAGCGCGCCGCCATTCTGGAAGCCGAAGGCCTGCGCCAGGCGGCGATTCTCCGGGCCGAGGGCGAGAAACAATCCGCCATCCTTGAAGCCGAAGGCCGCCGCGAAGCCGCCTTCCGCGAGGCCGAGGCACGCGAACGTTCGGCGGAAGCCGAAGCCAAGGCGACCCAGGTGGTCTCCGAAGCGATCGCCAAGGGCGATATCCAGGCGATCAATTATTTCCTCGGCATCAAATATGTCGAGGCGTTGCAGAAGGTGGCCTCGGCCCCCAACCAGAAGGTCATCATGATGCCGCTGGAAGCGGCGAATGTGATCGGCGCGATCGGCGGTATCGCCGAACTGGCGAAACAGGCCCTGGCGCAGCAGACGGCGCCGCGCAGTGGCGGCGGCAGCGTTCCGCGCGTGCCGAACACCTGACCGCCGCAACCGTTTTTTCGGATCGTGATCGTGACCGACTTCATCACCCATATCGCCTTCTGGCATTGGTGGATCCTGGCCGCCCTGCTGGCCATCATCGAAATCGTGGCACCGGGGTTTTTCTTCATCTGGCTGGCGGGCGCCGCCATGGTCACCGGCCTGATCGCCCTGATCCTGCCGGGCCTCGGCTGGGAATCCGAGATCCTGATCTTCGCCGTCCTGGCAATCATCAGCATCATCGCCTGGCACCGATTGGGCCGGCATCTGATCCAAGCCGGCGGCGAGAGCATGCTTAATCAACGCGGCGCGCAATTGATCGGCCGCACAGCCATGCTGACCGAACCGATCGTCAATGGCCGCGGCGTGGCCCGCATCAACGATACGGTCTGGCGGGTCGAAGGCATCGACATGCCGGCCGGCAGCAACGTCACCGTGACCGGTGTCGACGGCACCATCCTGAAGGTGGAGAAAGCGAAACCGGCCGCGAGTTGAAGACGCGCAGCCGCCAGACCGCGAACTCAGGCCGCAAAGCCAGGCCGGCAAGTCAGGCCGCCAGGCCGGCGACCAGCTGCTTCACCTGGCGGGTCAGCATGCGCTTGGTGACGCCGGCGATGGGCCGACTGTCTTCGGCGATGCGGCCGGCTTTGAGATTGACCAGCCAATGCATGAAATAAGTGAGGCTGAGCGCGCCCAGCATTTCGGCGGCGCTGCGGATATCCGCCTCCTTGCCGATATGGCCGCGCATTTGCAAAGTAGCCAGCAGCCGGGTGAAGAGATCGACCCGCATGAGATCGCCGCCTTCCCATTCCACCGCCATACTGGATGAGGGGCTGGTGAAGGCCGCCACCAGCAATTCCTGCCAGGCATTGCCGTCGAGATAATCGGGCGTCGTGTTGAGATCGGCCTCGATCAGGCGCAGGATCGCCTTCACCGGATCGGCGGGCGGCTCGATGATCACCGTTTCGCTGGCCTTGCGCACCATTTCCAGATCCGCCCGGTAGAGCGCCAGGGTGATATCGCCCTTGGATTTGAAATAGTTGTAAAGCGTGCCGACCGATAACTCGGCGGCGGCGGCGATTTCTTCCATGCTGGTCGCGGCATAACCCTGTTTGCCGAACAGACCGGCACTGGCCGCCAGGATGGCTTCGCGCCGCTTTTTCTTCTGCAGATCGCGCAATCCGCTCATTTGGCTGCCGGAATCCCTCTTGCCATCTCTTCACCGACTCGCCGCAATTGAACGGCCGCGACACCATCCGCGATCACCGACCGACCGGCAAGTCTTGAAATGCCATCCGCCGAGGGCCGGAAAAACGGCCTTGCCTAAAAATATTGAAACCATTATAAAATTAAAATCATTCTTAAAAAAGCCTTTTCCGGAGGACTCCATGACCCCGCCCGCCGCGGTAGCCAGCAGCACCGCAACGTCCGGCTTTCAGGCCCTCAACCGCAACGATGCCCAGGAAATCTGGCGCAAGGACCGCGATCATTTCCTGCATCCCTGGACGCATTTCGACAGCTTCAAGAAGGACGGCTCGCTGATCATGGCCGGCGCCGAGGGCGCCTATGTCTATGATGCCTCCGGCAAGCGTTATCTCGACGGCATCGGCGGATTGTGGTGCGTCAATATCGGCTATGGGCGGCGGGAGATCGTCGAGGCGATCAGCCGCCAGGCCTTGCAACTGGCCTATTTCAACCCCTTCGTCGACACCACCAATATTCCGGCCGCCGAACTGGCGGCGAAGCTGGCGGAACTGGCGCCGGGCGATCTCAACCATGTCTTCTTCACCTGCGGCGGCTCGACCGCCAATGACACCGCCGTGCGCCTGATCCAGTATTATCAGAACCGCCGGGGCAAGCGCGACAAGGTGCATGTCATCTGCCGACTCGATGGCTATCACGGCAGCACCTATCTGACCGGCTCGATGAGTGGCAAGCCGGCGGATCGCAGCCCGAACCTGCATTTCATCACGGATTTCGTGCATCACATTTCATCGCCGAACGTCTATCGCCGGCCGGCCGGCATGGATGAGGAAGCCTTCTGCAATCATCTGGTCGCCGAGCTGGAAGCCAAGATCCTGGAACTGGGCGCCGACAAGGTGGCAGCCTTTTTCGCCGAACCGATTCTGGGCGCCGGCGGCGTCATCGTGCCGCCCAAGGGCTATCACCAGAAGACGCTGGCGCTCTGCCGCAAGCATGATGTGATCTATGTGTCCGACGAGGTTGTCACCGGCTTCGGACGGCTCGGCCATTTCTTCGCCTCGAAGGATGTTTTCGACATCGTGCCCGACATGATCGTCTGCGCCAAGGGCCTGACCTCGGGCTATCAGCCGCTGGGCGCCTGCATCTATTCGGATGCCATGCATGAAGTGATCAGCGCACCGGATCCCGATGGCTGGTTCACCAACGGCTATACTTATTCCGGCCATCCCATCGCCTGCGCGGCGGCACTCGCCAATATCGAGGTGATGGAGCGCGACGATCTCTGCGGTCATGTGCGGGAGGTCGGCCCCTATCTGATGGAACGCCTCAACAGCCTGCGCGACCTGCCCATCGTCGGCGATGTGCGCGGCCATCAATTCATGATGTGCGTCGAGAATGTCGCCAATCCGGCGACCAAGGAGCTGTTCCCGGAAGAGGTCAATATCGGCAAGCGCATCGCCGATCATTGCGAGGCGCTGGGCCTCATCGTCCGGCCGATCGGCGCCCTCAACATCATCTCGCCGCCCTTGGTCCTGACCAGGACGCAGATCGACGAGTTGGTCGGCATCCTGCGCAAGGCGATCGAAGCGACCATGAAGGACCTTCGGGCCGCGGGCTATCTGAAAGCCTGAGCCTGCGGCACCAGGAAATGCGGCACGGCCGGCTAATCAGCCGGCCGTTTCGCTTTCAGATGGGTCGGGCGCAATTCGCCGCGGTCGAGGACGACCAGCATCGCCTCCCAGACCTGGGTCTGGCGGTGGGTTTCATCGGCGCCGACAATCGCCACGAGGCGATGATGCAGGGGCCCGGTGATCTGCGCCAGTTCCGCCCGGGCCGTTGCCGCATACCAGGCATTGCGATCGCGAATTTCGATATCGGTGAAGCCGGCGGCCATCATCGCGCGGCGGTAGCGGTCCGGCGAGGCCATGGCGAAAGACAGCCCTTCCAATGCGATATAGTTCTGCATGGCGATGCTTGGTGGCCCGTCATCGACCCGCAGCCAGTCGCTGGCGACGAAAACGCCGCCTGGCCGCAGCACGCGATACACGTCGCGAAACAAGGCCTCCTTATCCGTGATATGGATCATCGCATCCTTGCTGAAGACGATATCGAAACTGGCATCCGCGACGGGCAAGGTGCCGCCATCGACGGTTTCGTAGCGGACACGGTCGGCGAGACCGCGCCGTGCCGCACGGGCCTTGGCGAGGGCGATATTCGGCGCCCCGATATCGATACCGAGCACCTGTTCTGCGCCATAAGTATCAGCCAGCAGCAGATCGATGCCGCCGATGCCGCAGCCGATATCCAGCACCTTTTTGCCGGCGATGACGATTCCCTTCAGCAGCTCCTCGACCTCGGCCGGGCCGCCGGGGGAGAGGAACCCCTCGCCCCAGACCAGCTCCAGGGCGGCCACCATCGCCTCGTCATATTCCTCGCCCGATTGCATGCCACGTCTCCCAGCTCTTTTTTCATTGCAGGAGAGTGTGCCAGCGACAGGGCGGGCCGGTAAAGTCACTGCGACATTCAAGCGACAGCAAAAAGGGCGGGGATTTCACCCCGCCCTTTGCACCGCGTCAGTCAGTCGGCAGAGCTATAGCGAAATGCGGACCTTATAGGTCAGCTTGGCGCTGCCTTCGCTCGGCACCTGGACCTGCCATTGGGCGGTCGAAGCGTTCAACTGCTCATGACTGGCCGATTCGTCCAGAATCTTCCATTGGCCCGGCAGGCTTTCGCGCAAGGTCGCGGTGACGGCTTCCGTCTTGGCATTCTTCAATTCGATCTCGTAGGAGGATTCATAGACCTTGTCGCTGATCTTCTCGAAACTCACCTGACGCGCCCGCGCCGTGATGTCGAAGGCCTCGCCCAGGGTCAGATCGACGCGCTCGTTTTTCGGGGTATGATCGATATGATCTTCGCCGACGAAGATCGCCTCGCCACCGTCATCCGCCTTGTAGACCCGCATCGTCCCGCCGGGCAGCGGCATGCCGAGTTTGGAGGCCTCGTCATTCTGGAATTTCAACCGGATGGCGGCATTGACCCGCTGCGGATCGCCGGCATTGCGATCGAGATAGCCGCCATAACGCTGGGAGATGTTGTCGAAGAGATAAGTCTTGGTAACGGGAATGCCGGCCGCCGAGAGCAGCGCCACCTGTTTGGTCTGATTCTGGTTGATCGTGGTCGGACGGTCGAGCGAATAGAGATGATATTCGAAAGCCGCCTGTTCGCGCATCTTCGGCGCCGGCACGACCATATCCGACGCGGCCGCCATCGGCAGTGTCCGCATCACTTCCGGCCGTACCTGATTGACGTTGCCGGCAACCAGTTGCAGCTTTGCCTCCTTATAGGTGATGCCGCTCTGATTGGTCAGCGTCACCCAGCCATTGAGATTGACGGTCTTTTCGTCGGGCGAGAGCTCCGCCACGTAATCGGCGGACCAGGAGAGACCATGTGTGAGATAGGAGAGGACGACGGGCGTTTCGCCCTCGGCTTGGCTGTCGAGCTTCACCACAAGCGTCGGCCGGGCCCGCAGATTGGCCGGCACGGCGCTGAAGACCAGGCGGCCGGGAACCGCGGTTTCGATGCGGTCGCCGATCTGCAACACGACATTGCCCTCGGCGACGCTGAGCACTGTCGCCTCTTCCGAACTGTCTTCGCCGGATTGCGGATTAGTGCGGATGACCCGGATTTTCTGGCCGACGGATTTTTCCAGGATCTTCTGCGGCGTCAGCAAGTCGAAATCGAAATTCTGCTCGATCACTGAAAGCGGCGTGTCTTTCGCGGTCAGCAAGGCGGTTTCAGGCTGCATGCCGCCAGATACTTCGACAAAAGCCAGATCGTTCTCGCCCTTGATCAGATTGACCTTGCGGGCATCGCGCACCAAAGCGAGATCGTTATTGTAAATGGTGACGGCAACCGCCGTCTGCTGCTCCGGCGTCACGGTGGTTTCATCGCCCCAGGCCGGCGCGACCAAACTGGATGCGATCAGGCTGGAGACCAGCGCGGTGGCGGCGAGAAACTTGGATCCCATGACTGCTCCAAAAAATAAAATCGACGTCGCATCATTGACGCGTAATTGCGGAAAAACTATGACCACGCGCACGCAAAAAGGTGACTTTCTGTCATTTTCCAGGCGCGGTTATGAGGAAAGGCGCCCTTTCGCGATGACGATCCGTCAAAGGCGGCTGCGCGCCTTCAGGGCCTGAATCAGCGTGCCGTCATCGAGATAGTCCAGCTCGCCGCCCACCGGCACGCCGTGGGCAAGACGCGAGACGGTGACGCCGAAGCCCTGCAGCCGGTCGCTGAGATAATGCGCCGTGGTCTGGCCGTCGACGGTGGCGCCCAGCGCCAAAATCACTTCCTTCACGCCGCCACCCTCGACCCGGCGATAAAGCGCGGCGCAATTCAGCTGTTCCGGCCCGATGCCGTCCAAGGCAGAGAGCACACCGCCCAAGACATGATAGCGGCCGCGATAGGCCGCGGTGCGCTCCAAAGCCCAGAGATCGGCGACATCGGCGACGACGCAGATGCTGGTCCCGTCGCGGCGATCGTCGCGGCACAGGCTGCAAGGATCGGTATCATCGAGATTGCCGCAGACCGAACAGGGCTTGATCGATTGCGCGACATCCTGCATCGCCTGAATGAGCGGCAGGAGCAGCGATTCGCGTTTCTTGATCAGGAACAGCACCGCACGTCGCGCCGAGCGCGGACCGAGGCCCGGCAAGCGCGCCAGAATCTGGATCAATCGATCGATATCGCTGACGGCCATGCCCGATTCCCGACGGCTGAGCTGTTCGGGCTGCTTAGAACGGCAGTTTGAAACCCGGCGGCAAAGGCAGGCCGCCGGTCAGTTTCGACATCTCGGTGCTGACATGGGCATCGGCCTTGGTGCGGGCATCTTTCAGCGCGGCGGTAATCAGATCTTCAAGCACCTCGATCTCGGCCGGATCGGCAAGCTTCGGGTCGATCTTGACCCGGCGTGGATCACCCTTTGCGGTCATGGTGATGCTGACCATGCCGCCGCCCGACTGACCGGTCACCTCGGCCTGTTCCAGCGCCGCCTGCATCTCCGCCATCTTGGATTGCATCTGCTGCGCCTGCTTCATCATCTGGCCGAGATTCTTCATGACTCTTCGTCTCCCAATCCATCCATGCCGGCGAAACCATCCAGCGATGGATCGTCTTCCACCGGATATTCCGTCTCGTCCCGGTCCTGGGTCTCGCCATCTCCAGCATCGCCGGGCCCGGCCACCGGTAGGGCAGCGCCCGGCTTATCCGCTGGCAAGGCGGCGGTCAAGCCGCGCACCTCGTCGATCGTCGCCCCCGGCCAGGCCTGCAGGACGGCCTTGACCAGCGGATGCTGCGCCGCATCGGCCTTGGCCGCTTCCGCCACGGCAATCGCCTGTTCCTTCAGGGTCGGCTGACCATGATCGCCGGAGACGGAAATCATCCAGCGGCGGCCCGTCCATTCCCCGAGCTTCGCCTGCAACCGGCTGGCCATATCCCGCGGGGCCTTGGCCGATGGCCGGAATTCGATCCGTCCGGCTTCGAAATGCACCAGATGCACATCCGTCTGCAGATGCGCATGGAGAATGGCCTCGCGCCTTTCGGCAAATAAGGCGACCACCTCGGCGAAATTCTGCGGCTGCGGCAGGTCCACCGCCGCAATGGCCGTCGGCTGAATGCCCGGCTGCGGTGATGGATTGACCAGCACACGCGGCGCCGTCATGGCGCCGCCCCCGCCGGCATTCATCATGACACTGCCCGGCGTACCGCCGCCCTGGCTGGGGGCCCCGGGGTTAGTACCCCCCGGGTTGGCGCCCCCCTGGTTGGCGCCCACCTGGCTACCGCTCCGTCCAGAGATCACACCGGCCGGGTTACCGCCCTCTCCCACCAATTGCTTCACCAGATCGCCGGGCGTGGGGAGATTGGCGGCATGGGTAAGGCGGATCAGCACCATCTCCGCCGCCGCCAGCGGCTGCGGCGCCTGCTGCACCTCGGCAAGCCCTTTCAGCAGCATCTGCCAGGTCCGGCTCAGCATCGGCACCGAAAGATCGGCGGCGAGGCGGCTTCCCTGCTGGCGTTCAGCCTCCGGTGTCGTCGGCTGGTTGAGCACATCGGGCGTGATCTTGGCCCGGGTCAGCCAGTGGGTGAGATCGAGCAGATCCTGCATCACGACCACCGGATCGGCACCGCCATGATACATCGCCGCCAATTGTGCCAGGGCGGCGGCGATATCGCCGCGCATGATCCGGCCGTAGAGATCGAAGAGCTGCGTCCGGTCGGCCAGGCCCAGCATGTCGCGGATTTCGATATCGGTGATCTCGCCATCGCTGAGCGCGATCGCCTGATCGAGCAAAGACAGGCCGTCGCGCACTGACCCATCGGCGGCACGGGCGATCAGGGCCAAGGCCGCCGGCGAAATGCGGGCCCCTTCGCGCGCGGCAATGCGGGCGAAATGCGCGGCCAGTTCCTCCGCCTCCACCCGGCGCAGATCGAAACGCTGGCAGCGGGAGAGCACGGTCACCGGCACTTTGCGGATTTCGGTGGTGGCGAAGATGAATTTTACATGCGCCGGCGGTTCTTCCAGGGTCTTCAGCAGGGCGTTGAAGGCCTTTTCCGACAACATATGGACTTCGTCGACGATGTAGACCTTGTAGCGGGCGCTGACCGGGCGATAGCGCACACCGTCGATCAATTCGCGGATATCGTCGATGCCGGTGCGGCTGGCCGCATCCATTTCGATGACATCGACATGGCGGTCTTCGGCAATGGCCCGGCAATGATCGCAGACGCCGCAGGGCGTGGCCGTCGGGCCGCCGGTGCCGTCGGGACCGATGCAGTTGAAACAGCGGGCCAGGATCCGCGCGGTGGTGGTCTTGCCGACGCCACGCACGCCGGTCAGCATGAAGCCATGGGCCAGCCGCCCCTGGGCGATGGCATTGGTCAGGGTGCGCACCAGCGCTTCCTGACCGATCATGGTGGTGAAATCGCTCGGCCGGTACTTACGGGCAAGGACGCGATAAAGCCCGGCCGCCTCATCGACGGCAGGGAGCACGGGCGCTTCTGATTCAGGGATTGACGTCGGCTCGGTCATTGCGGAGCGAAACTGGAGCCGATCAAGCAGGTGGTTGCCGAACCGGCATTGACACAAATCACAACCTTGGCCCTCTGGTAATCGCAGAAACCGCGACGATGCTCAACTTTTCCACTTTCGGAATGACGGCCCGATGGGCACTGGCTTCCATAAGCGACCAAAGCGACGGTGGGAGGCTGGATAACGACCCGAGCGCAAAACTCGTTACGGCTGCTTCCTTCCGGATCTGACCGGGTTGGCGAGACGCCCGTCCGTCACCAACCTCCCGAACCCATTATACCAATAATTTACGATCAATATGCAACTGTCTCCTTCACGCTTTCAAAATTCTCAAAAAACTTTATATTCAACAGCATAGGTAGTAAGTGGCGGATCTCGCCGATAATCTGGATCGTGACTTCATGCAGATGGCCGGTATCAGCGATATCGATCTGCTGTGGCGCTATTGCGAAATCGATGGCAGCGCACTGGCGATCTATGACGCGCTCGATTGCCTGATCAAATGCAACTCGCAGATGTTCCAGTTCTTTGCGGCCCAGGCCGACGAGCTGTTGCCCGGGACCAGGCTGGAAGATTCCATCCGTCGCTTTTATCATCTGTTCTTGCCGAACCATGCGCCCGCCGCGATTGACGAGATGGTCAGCTCTTCGCTGGTCGGACTGCATCAAGACGGCACCGACTACACCACCTTCCTGCCCGAGCGCGGCTGGATACGGACGCGGGTGTTGCAACTGCCGACTGGCGGCTGGGCCCGCATCTGGAGCGACGTCACGCAATCCAGCGAAGCCAAGCTCGGCAATTTCGACGTGACAAAGACGCTGGGCAGCGTCGGTATCGGCTATGCGCTGTTCGACGCCGATCGCCGTTTCGTCAGCAGCAATGAAATCTATGCCGATTTCTTTCCCCAGACCGAGCCTTATTGCCGGTCACGTTTCTTCTATCAGGACCATGTCCAGCGGATCGCGACGACGCTGGAAGCCGATTACGCCGAGCGATTGGTGGCGGAAACGGCAAAGGTCGGGCAGCGAAATCTCGACCTGAAATTGCGTCAGTCGAAAACCGGCTGGCTGTCGCTGGAACAACGTATGCTGGAGGGCGGCGGCATCATCTGCCTGTGGCGCGATGCGACGCGGCAGCATCAATATGAGCAGCATCTGACGCAGCTCGCCTATCATAACAGCGAAAGCGGCCTGCCGAATGAGGCCAGCTTGCGAGAGCATCTGGAATTGCTGGTCAAGGAAAGTCCGGAAATCACCCTGATTTGCGTGCAGGTGTCAGATTTCAAGGTTCTGCGCAGCACATTCGGCATCAGCGTTGCCGAGCAGATACTGGTGCTGTTCGCGACCCGCCTCAGCAGTGAAAGCAATCTATGGCTGGCACATTTGGGTACCGCCGACTTCATGCTGGTACTGAAGAGCCGTGCCGCCTATGTGGTCACGGAAGTCGCCGAGCGCATCCGAACGCTCAGCGAACAGCCGATTGCCTTCGGCCGGCGGCAAGTCAGCCTGCGCGCCCGAATCGGCGTTGCCAGCCTCAATGACACCGAGGGCACGATCGGCGATCTGATCGAAGATGCGGAAATCGCCGCCGTTCAGGCCGATAGCGCCGACCACAAGGGCCCGATTTTCTTCGATCCCAGCATTCGCACCGCCCTGATGCTGCGTCACGAAATCGAAGCCGATCTGCGCCTGGCCATCCAAAGCGAGTCCGAAATCTGGCTGGCTTATCAGCCTATCATGCATATGCGAGACGGCAGGCTGGCTGGCTTCGAGGCACTGGCCCGCTGGAGCCATCCGACGCGCAGCCTGATCGGTCCGGCCGATTTCATTCCGATCGCCGAATGGTCGGGTCTGATCGTGCCGCTGGGTCAGAAAGTCTTTCGCCTCGCCTGCGAACAACTGGTGGCCTGGCAGACACTGAAGCTGCATGATGACCTTTTCATGGCGGTCAATCTGTCGGCAATCCAGATGTCGAATCCGCATTTACTCGGCGAAATCGGTTGGGTCCTTGATCAGACCGGTGCCAACCCACGCAACATCAAGCTGGAATTGACGGAAAGTTCCGTCATGCAGGATCCCGAAGCGACCGTGCAGGTGATCGATCGGTTGCGCCAGATGGGATTCCGCATTTCGATCGATGATTTCGGCACCGGCTATTCTTCATTGTCCTATCTGCACCGCCTGCCGATCGACAGCCTGAAGATCGACCAATCCTTCATTCGACCGCTGACCGATGCCGCGCGCAATTTGGAAATGGCCAGATTGATCATCGAGCTTGGCCATTTGCTCCGCCTGGAAGTCGTGGCCGAAGGTATCGAGCGCAGTTCGCATATGGAATTGCTGAAAGGCCTCGGCTGCGATCTCGGCCAGGGCTACCTTTTCAGCCGACCGGTTCCAGCCATCGAAGCGCAGGGATTGCTGCTGGAATACAGCCAGCAGCATGCCTGATCGCAGCAAACGTCATCAGGGTGCCCGCAGCAGTTCTTGCCGGACAGTTGAGCCGTCTTTGGCTGGCAGCTCGCCAGCCACCAGCACACCCCTTTCGTCATACCAGAGTTCCCGCTTCATATCGCCGTCAACGCTGTAGTGATGGGCGGTGACGCGGCCGAATGGCAGGTTGAGAACCTCGGTGCCTTTATCCGTCACCTTGACCTGCCGCACCTTGCCGCGGGACATATCGAGAAACTGCGTCTGCGTGACAGACTGAACGTTCCAGAAACTGGTCGGGTAGATGCCAAACGGCGCCGTCCGCTGTTTGCCATTATAAGTACCGGTCAATTTGTCCCCGGCCCGCACCATCTCGGTCTTCTTATCCGTGCCGTCGTCATCGGCAACGGAACTCAAGGCAACCAGCTGGCCGTCTTGCCAGCTTTCCTCGGCATGCTGGTCGAATCCGTAAAGGCTCATCCCCAACAGCTTTACGTCAATCTTGGCATCGGTGACGACGGTCAAGCCGTCGCCCCGCCGATCGAAAGTCAGGCGCTGTTCTCCGATGATCTCATTGCCCCGCATGACCTGGTAGACGAACGTGCCGGAAGGCGCATTATTGGCATCAATCGCCTGAGCCTTGTCGATGGCGGCCAGGCCAAGCAGCAAGAAAACCGCAAGAACGCCGCAGCGCAACCGCGGCACGAGCCGGTTGACGGCGATCAGGGTTTGCATCATTTACAACTCCGGTTCCGATAGTTTGTCGCAAGGGCAGCATGTGCAGATGATCGACAGTTCAGGTGACAGTGTCAATTTTCGCGCACTCGGCTTCTATGCTACCGGTGATTTCGACCGTTGCGTCGGCGTTCGCAACGATACGGCTTGGCTGGCACAACGGCTGCAAGACCCCTATAGCTTGCTGCATCTGGTCTGGCGAGGCCGTAATCTGGTGGCCGATAGCGATTTGCCCAAGGCGCATTTCCTGCCGCTTGCCGCTCACCTAGATTTGATCCAGGCCGAATCTGGCGTCATTTTACTCGGCCGGTCAGCGGAATTTACCTATTTTTCGCTCGATATCTCTGACCTCAGCGAAGAAACCGCAATCAAGTTGGGGCAATTCGTCGAATTGCGGACAGTCGGCCCGCTGGTGCCGCAACGCGATGGCGCCTTGATGGGTTATGCGCGCGGATTGGCGCATTGGCATGAGCGGCACCGTTTCTGCGGCCGCTGCGGTGCACCGACGGTGATCGAGGCTGCAGGACATCAGCGCCGGTGCAGCAATGAAGCCTGCGCCATTCAGCATTTTCCCCGGCTCGATCCTGCGGTCATCATGCGCATCACGCATCGCGACCCGGTTCATGGCGAACGCATCCTGCTGGCACGCCAAGCTTCCTGGGCCGCCGGCATGCATTCCGTGCTCGCCGGCTTCGTGGAGACGGGCGAAACCTTGGAAGAAGCCGTGGCGCGGGAAACCCTGGAAGAAGCAGGCCTTATCATTCGCAATATCCGCTATTTCGGATCGCAGCCCTGGCCTTTCCCGTCCTCGCTGATGCTGGGCTTTGCCGCGGAGGCTGTCGATAGCGAGTTGACACTGGATCCGACCGAACTGGAAAGCGCCGTCTGGATGACCCGCGAGGAAGTCATCAATTCGCCGGAGGATGACCGTTTCCGCATGCCGCGCCGCGATTCGATTTCACGGCGCCTGATCGAGGACTGGATCAGCGGCTGAGGCGATCCCGCTTGCGGCGCTCGACGCGAACCGGAACACGAGCCTCATGCCGGGGCAGCATCGCGAAACCGGCGCCGATGATGGCGAAGAACAAACCTGTCGTGACCCATAGCATCTTCGCCCTCCTCCGGTGCGCGTTGCGGGATACCTTTTCCATGTAAGGTCGCACGGCGCGCTTTACCAGAGGCGCCGCCGCTGCCTCCGACAACGTCGCGCTTTCGTGAAAGGCTCAGTTCTGCTGGTCACGGAAGGGATTGGCCGGATAGACGCCGAGAATCCGGACTTCGCGCGAGAAGAAGCTCAGTTCTTCCAAGGCCAGGCGGACCGGCCGCTGATCGGGATGCCCCAGGATATCGGCGTAGAATTGCGCGACCGTGAAATGCCCGTCCAGCATGTAACTTTCCAGTTTGGTGATATTGACGCCATTGGTGGCGAAACCGCCAAGCGCCTTATAGAGCGCCGCCGGCACCGAACGCACCCGAAAGACGAAACTGGTAATCACCTGGCCCTTGGCCGGATCGGGATCGATCGGCTCCCGGCTCATCACCACCATGCGCGTGGTGTTGTGATCGGCATCCTCAATATCCGCTTTCAGAATATCGAGGCCATGAATCTGCGCCGCCAGGGAAGAGGCGATGGCGGCGGCGGTCAGATCCCCGCGCCGCGCCACATCGAGCGCCGCACCGGCCGTATCGGCATGCACGATCGGCGTCAGGCCTAGATTACGGATGATCTTGCGGCATTGCGACAGTGCCTGGACATGGCTGGCAACGGTCTTGAGGTCGGCCAAAGTAGAACCCCTGGGCGCCAGCAAGCAGTGATTTACCCGCTGGAAATATTCGCCGACGATATGCAGGCCCGATTCCGGCAACAGGTGGTGGATATCCGCCACCCGACCTGCCACCGAGTTTTCGATCGGGATCATGGCAAGGCGTGCGGCGCCGTTGCGCACCGCAGCGAAGGCATCGTCGAAATTCTCGCAAGGCAAGGTCGTCATCGCCGGAAAGGCTGCCCTGCAGGCAAGATCGGAATAGGCGCCGGGCAAGCCCTGAAAGGCGATGATATTGTCTGATTGACTGGCCACGTCCGCTCCGCTTCCCTGCTTGATCTTCGATCGGTGCCGCATCGCGATCAGCCTTGGTTTCGCAAGATGGCACGGGCACGCTCAAGATCGGCCGGAGTATCGACACCGAGCGGAAGCGTGTCAACGAGGGCCACATCGATGCGCATGCCGGCTTCCAAGGCGCGCAATTGCTCCAGTTTCTCGCGCCGCTCAAGGACCCCGGGCGGCAAGGCAACGAAGCGCGACAAGGCGGCACGGCGATAAGCATAGAGCCCGATATGATGATAATGCGGGCCGTCATTGGCCGGTACCGTGGCCCGGCTGAAATAAAGCGCGCGGGCAATTTCCCGGCCGGGGGCGAAGGCCGCCGCTACCTTCACCACATTGGGATCGGTCCGTTCCTCATCGCGGGCAATCGCCACCGCCAAGGTGGCAATATCGACCGCGGGATCTTCCAGCGGCAGCAAGGCCCGGCGGATCAGCACCGGATCGAGGGTCGGCAGATCACCCTGGACATTCACCACGACATCGTATCGCCCGACCGGATCGATCCGGCCGAGCGCCTCGAAGATGCGGTCCGATCCCGAGGGATGATCCGGATCGGTCAGTTGCGCCTGACCGCCGGCCGCCTGAACCGCCGCGACGATCTCAGGCTCGGCAGCCGCAACATGGACCGGCCCGACCGCCGCTTCCATTGCCCGGTGCCAGACCTGGACGATCATCGGCTGACCGCCGATATCGGCCAAAGGCTTATTGGGCAGCCGGGTCGAGCCGAGCCGGGCGGGAATGAGGACGATGGGCGAAATGGCGTTCATATTGCGACTCTGCGTTTAACCAAGGCGGAACTGCGAAGATGCGGCGAGCTTAACCAGATGGCGGCGATTACGGCGCACCGCCCGCCGGGCGCGACATTATGCCGCGAAGGGGCGAAAATCCAGCTACAGCCCCCGGTTGCCGCGCGCAGTCGCCGGAAATCGCCCTGATTGCCTGCACTGTGCTGCCCCGACGGCACTTGCAGCAAGCCTTGTAGAGCCCTGTTTCCATACTCTTTCCAGCTGTGACGGCACCGGCAGCGTCTATTGGACAGCAGCGGTCAAAGTCGCTAAATTCCGACCCCGAAATCACGGCGGTCTGGTAGGGGATTGCGCCGTCCTGTCTGTTTTGACTGTTTGGCCGGTGGGCTTCTTGGCGCTGGCAGGTCCTATGCAGGGGCGCGTTATCGGGACCGGATCGTGGATTGGCCGAGGGATGCACGAATGTCATCATTAGAAATGAACAAGATCGCCGCCGCCATTCTGGTCGGTGGCATACTGACCTTGGGTGTAGGTCTGGTATCCAACGCGATTTATAAGCCCCATCGTGCTGAACATGGCGGCGGCGAAGGCGGCGCAGCAGCGCCAGCCGCTCCTGCCGCACCGGCAGCGGTCGAACCGATCAGCAAATTGCTGGCCAGCGCCGACCCGGCCAAGGGCGAGGCCATCGCCAAGAAATGCATGACCTGCCACAACTTCGAGAAGGGCGGCCCCAATAAGGTCGGTCCCGATCTGTGGGGCGTGGTCGGCCGGCAGGCCGGCAGTCATGAGGGCTTCTCCTATTCCGATGCCATCAAGGGAATCGGCAAGCCCTGGACCTATGAAATGATCAATCATTTCATCGCCAATCCGAAGAATTACGCGCCCGGCACCAAGATGACCTTCGCTGGCCTGCCGAAAACCGAGGAGCGCGCCGAGGTGATCGCCTGGCTGCGCACGCGGGCCGACAGCCCGGCACCGCTGCCGAGCGATGCCGATATCCAAGCGGCTGACGATCAATACAAGAAGGACCAGGAAGCGACCGCAAAGCCCGCCGAAGCGGCGCCCAAACCCGAAGCCAATGCCGCCGCCGCACCGGCTGGCGGTGCCGCCGGTGGCAGCGACTTCCCGCCTTCTCTGCCACTGATTGCGGCGGCCGATCCGGCGAAGGGCGAGGCCATCGCCGCGAAGTGCAAGGTCTGCCACAATTTCGAGAAGAGCGGCCCGAACAAGATCGGTCCGGATCTTTGGGGTGTCGTCGGTCGCCAGGCCGGCAGCCATGAGGGTTTCGCTTATTCCGACGCCATCAAGGCCATCGGCAAGCCCTGGGACTTCGCCTCACTCGATCACTTCATCTACAGTCCCAAGGACTTCGCCAAAGGCACCAAGATGACCTTCCCGGGCTTGAAGAAGCCGGAAGAGCGTGCCGCCCTGCTGCGTTGGCTGCGGGATCAGAGCGACAGTCCCGCCGAACTGCCGAAGTAACCGCGCAACCAGGGCTGAAGACCTGATCATGACAAGCAGCGTCCCGCAGGCCTATATCGACCTTGCCAATCGCTTGGCCGATGCCAGCGGGGCGATCCTTCGGAGCTATTACCGGCGCAAGGTCGATATCCTCGACAAGGCCGATGAAAGCCCCGTCACCCAGGCCGACCGGGAATGCGAGTCGGCTTTGCGCGCGATGATCGCCCAGGCCTATCCGGCGCATGGCATCATCGGCGAAGAATTCGGCACCGAGCGGGGCGATGCTGACTATGTCTGGGTGCTTGATCCCCTGGACGGAACCCGCGCCTTCGTCACCGGCCGTCCGATGTATGGCACGCTGATCGCCCTGCTGCATCGGGACAAGCCGATCATGGGCGCGATCGACATGCCGGTCCTGCGCGATCGCTGGATCGGCGCGGCCGGCCGTGCGACGACGCTGAATGGCGAGACCTGCCTTGTGCGTCCCTGCGGCGGCCTGGCGACGGCCTATCTGTCGACCGTCTCGCCCCAGGCCTTTCCCGATGCCCAGGCCTTCGGCAAGTTCGAGACCGTGCGCCAGCGCGCCAAAGCCGTCAGCTATGGCGGCGATTGCTATCAATACGGCATGGTGGCGACCGGCTTTATCGATGTCGTCGTCGAGGCCAATCTCGGCATCTATGATTTCCTGGCACTGACGCCCGTGATCGAAGGTGCCGGTGGCATCATCACCGACTGGCAGGGCAAGCCGCTCGACCGCCATTCCGGCGACAGAGTACTCGCTTGTGGCGATAAACGGGTGCATGCCGAGACGCTGCCCCTGCTCGGTTGAAGAATCGCGGCTTCTGACATCCGCCTGACCGTCGTGGTGGGCTGTCGCAGCCGGGCCACCGCCGCTTTCCATTTGAACGATGCTTCCGCTAGACTGTTGTCGATGGACGCGGCGTTATTGGAATGAGGTCATGCGGTTGGGTCTGATCGGCAAGGTTTACGCGGCACGGCCCGCCATCGCCGCCTTTTCCCTTATTCTTGCGCTGATTCTGGGCGCAACACCTGCCCCCGCCGACGAGGCGCAGAAGCTCCATGCTTTGACCTTCCTCGATCAGCCGAAATACGGCCCCGATTTCAAGCATCTCGATTACGTCAATCCGGACGCGCCCAAGGGTGGCAGCGCCACTTACGCGGTGACGGGCCAGGGTGACGGTGCCAGCTTCGACAATTTCAATCCCTTCACCGTCCGCGGCACATCGGCCACCATGCAAGGTCTGTTCGAAACGCTGACCACCAGCCCCGATGACGATTCGCAAACCGAATACGGTCTGATCGCCGAATCGATGGAGGTGGCGCCAGACAAGACCTGGATCATCTTCAATCTGCGCCCCGAGGCGCGCTGGCATGACGGTCAGCCGATCACCGCCGATGATGTCGTCTTCTCCTTCAATATCCTGAAGGAGAAGGGGCCGCCGCAGTTTCGCTACTATTACAGCAATGTCACCAAGGCCGAGGTGCTGGACCCGCATCGCGTCAAGTTCACCTTCGTCGACGGCAGCAACCGGGAACTGCCGTTTATCATGGGACAGCTCGCCGTGTTGCCGAAACATTTCTGGCAGGGGCGCGATATCCAGGCACCCCTGAGCGAACCGCCTTTGGGCAGCGGCCCGTACAAGGTTCAGACCTACAGCATGGGGCGGTCGATCACCATGCAGCTGGTGCCGGATTATTGGGGCAAGTCGCTGCCGATCAATATCGGCCGCAACAACGTCGAGACGATCCGTTACGACTATTACCGCGACCCCACCATCGCCTTCCAGGCCTTCAAGGCCGGCGCCGTCGACTCCCGCCAGGAGAATATCGCCAAGAACTGGGCCACCGGTTATGACATTCCCGCGGTCAGGAACGGACAGATCAAGCGCGAGGAACTGCCCAATGCCAACCCCTATGGCTTCCAGGGTTTCGCGTTCAATACCCGCCGCCCGATCTTCGCGGATCGCCGGGTGCGCGAGGCGATCATCTATGGTCTCGATTTCGAATGGTCGAACAAAACTCTGTTCTATGGCCGCTACAGCCGCAACCGCAGCTATTTCGACAATTCCGAATTGGCGGCGACCGGGCTTCCCTCGCCCGAGGAGTTGAAGATCCTGGAGCCGTTCCGCGGCAAGATTCCCGACGAGGTCTTCACTCAGGAATACCAGCCGCCGAAGACGGACGGCTCAGGCGATGCCCGCGCCAATCTCGACAAGGCGGCAAAGCTGCTGGATGAAGCCGGCTGGACCATCGTCGATGGCAAGCGGCAGCGTGACGGCCAAAAACTGCAATTCGAGATCCTGTTGAACGGCCCGTCCTTCGAGCGCGTCGCTTTGCCCTTCGCCCAGAATTTGAAGCGGATCGGCATCGATGTCTCGGTCCGCACCGTCGATACGGCGCAATACGACAATCGGACGAAGAACTACGATTTCGACATGGTGGTGGACCGGATGGGGCAGTCGCTATCGCCCGGCAACGAACAGCGCGATCTATGGAGTTCGGCCAGCGCCGGCCAGCCCGATGGCAGCAACCTGATGGGCGTGAAAGACCCGGTAGTCGATGCCCTGATCGAGGAACTGGTGAAAGCCCCGACCCATCACGACCTCGTCATGCATACGCGGGCGCTCGACCGAGTGCTGCAATGGGGCTATTACATGGTGCCGCACTGGGTCGCCAAGACCACCCTGATCGCCTATTGGGACAAATTCGGGCGCCCATCGAAGCTGCCCGACCCGCCTTATGGTATCGGCGATGATTCCTGGTGGATTGATCCGGTCAAGCTGGCCAATCTGAAGAACAGCGGTGCCCTCGCCCAGGCGGCGACATCCCAGGCATCAACATCTCAGGCATCAACCTCCCAGGCGCCCGCCGAGCAGCAGCAGAGCGCGCCGCAGAACACGCAACAGCCGCCAGCGCAAGATCCGGCATCTACAGCGGCACCACCCGCAGCTTCGGCACCGATCCAGGATCGCGGCCAGACACCGGTTTATGGCGCGCTGATCGGCGTGGTCATCGGCTTCGTGCTCGGCCGCATCGGCCGCAGAAAATAGAACGCGCGGCAGCGACGGAGCAGACGACAGAATGCAGAAAGCGACTCGCGCGATGACACAGTTGGAGCATGCCGGATGATCGCCTATCTGATTCGCCGCGTGTTGCTGATGATTCCAACCTTGTTCGGCATCATGCTGATCAATTTCATCATCGTGCAATTCGCGCCGGGCGGGCCGGTCGAACAGACCATCGCCCAATTGAAGGGGACGGCAGTCAGCGCCACATCGAATATCACCGGGGGCGCCGGGGAAACCATACAGCTGGCCAAGGGTCCGACCGGCGACAGCACCTATCGCGGCGCCCGCGGGCTCGATCCGCGCTTCATCAAGGAAATCGAGCGGATGTATGGCTTCGACAAGCCGGCACCTGAGCGTTTCTGGCTGATGATCAAGAATTATCTCGCCTTCGACTTCGGCCAGAGCTGGTTCAAGGGCGGAACAGTGCTGGGCCTGATCGCCGAGAAGATGCCGGTGTCGATTTCGCTCGGATTGTGGACCACGCTACTCGTGTATCTGATTTCCATTCCCCTCGGTATTGCGAAGGCCGTACGCGACGGGTCCCAGTTCGATATCGCCACCAGCACCGTCCTGATCATCGGTGTTGCCATCCCGAGCTTTCTGTTCGCCATCCTGCTGGTCGTCATCTTCGCCGGCGGCAGTTATCTCGATTGGTTTCCGCTGCGCGGCCTTGTTTCCGACAACTGGCATCAGCTCAGCCTGTGGAGCAAGATCACCGACTATCTCTGGCATATGGTCCTGCCAGTGACGGCCATGGTGATCGGCAGTTTTGCCGGCCTCACCATGCTCACCAAGAATTCGTTCATCGACCAGATCAATCAGCAATATGTCGTTACGGCACGTGCCAAGGGGCTGACCGAGAACCGGGTGCTGTACGGGCATGTATTCCGGAATGCCATGCTGATCGTGATCGCCGGCTTCCCGGGAACATTCGTCGCCATCCTGTTCACCAGCTCGCTGCTGATCGAAATCATCTTCTCCTTGGATGGCCTCGGCCTGCTGAGCTACGAGGCAACGCTCAATCGCGACTACCCGATCGTCTTCGGGACCCTCTATATCTTCACGCTGATCGGCATGTTCACGCAGCTGATCGGTGATATCACCTACATGCTGGTCGATCCCCGCATCGATTTCGAGGCGCGCGAAACATGAGCGAGGGAGCCATCAGCACACCCATGCTCCGCGCGCCGGCGACGAGCCTCCTCGGTCTGCGCCTCAACCCGATGACGCAGCGGCGGCTAAGAGCCTTTCGCGCCAATGAGCGCGGCTTTATCGCTTTGCTGTTTTTCATGTTGCTGTTCGGGTTGAGTTTGTTCGCCGAGTTCATCGCCAATGACCGGCCGATCCTCATCCGTTACGACAACGCGTTCTACATCCCTGTCCTGCGGGACTATCCCGAGACCACCTTCGGCGGCTCGTTCCAGACCTATGCCGATTATCGCGACCCCGGCCTGCAGAGCTCGATCAAAGCCAAAGGCTGGATGATCTGGCCGATCATTCCCTTCAGCTACGATACCATCGTTACCAATCTGCCGGGGCCGGCGCCCTCGCCGCCCGACGGCATCAACTGGCTGGGCACCGATGATCAAGCCCGGGATGTCATGGCACGCGTGATCTACGGCTTCCGCATTTCGGTCCTGTTCGGCCTCATTCTGACCATCATCAGCACCGTCATCGGCATCCTGGCCGGCGCCGTGCAGGGCTATTTCGGCGGCTGGCTCGATTTGCTCTTCCAGCGCTTCCTGGAAATCTGGGGCGGCTTGCCGGTACTTTATATCCTGATGATTCTCGCCAGTGTCATCGTGCCGGGTTTCTGGACCCTGCTCGGCATCATGTTGCTGGTTTCCTGGACATGGCCGGTACCTTATGTGCGTGCTGAATTCCTGCGGGCCCGCAATCTTGAATATGTGCGGGCCGCGCGGGCGCTCGGCATGAGCGACGGGCGGATCATGCTGAAGCATATCCTGCCCAATGCGCTGGTCGCGACCCTGGCCTATCTGCCCTTTACGCTTGGTGCCTCGGTGACGACGCTGACGGCCCTGGATTTCCTGGGCTTCGGCTTGCCGGTAGGATCGCCCTCGCTCGGCGATCTCCTCAGTCAGGGCAAAGAGAACCTGCAGGCACCCTGGCTCGGTATCGCCGGTTTCGTCGTCATCGGTCTGATGCTGACCCTGCTGATCTTCATTGGCGAGGCGGTGCGCGACGCCTTCGATCCCAGGAAGACCTCGGCATGAAAAAGGACGCCACCATGACCGCCGGGCCGCTGCTGCAGGTCGATAATCTGTCCGTCGCTTTCGGCGACAAGCGCGTGGTCGAGGGCGTCAGCTTCAGCATCGATCGTGGGGAGACATTGGCCCTGGTCGGCGAATCCGGCTCCGGCAAATCGGTGACGGCACTCTCGATCCTGAAACTGCTGCCCTATCCTCAGGCCAGTCATCCCAGCGGCGCCATCCGCCTGCAGGGCCAGGATCTGTTGTCGGCGTCGACCTCGACCCTGCGCCGCATCCGCGGCAATCGCATTGCGATGATCTTCCAGGAGCCGATGACCAGCCTCAATCCCCTGCATCGGATCGGGCGGCAGATCGTCGAGACCCTGGTCTTGCACAAATCGATGAGCCGCGAGGCTGCACGCAAGCGGGCGCTGGAATTGCTGGGGCTGGTCGGTATCGAGGATGCGGCACGCCGTCTGACCGCCTTTCCGCATGAATTGTCCGGCGGGCAGCGTCAGCGGGTGATGATCGCCATGGCTCTGGCCAATGAGCCGGATCTTCTGATCGCCGATGAACCGAACACCGCCGTCGACGTGACGGTCCAGGCCCAGATCCTGGCCTTGCTGCAAGATCTGCAGGCCCGGCTTGGCATGGCGTTGCTGCTGATCAGCCACGATCTCGGCGTCGTCCGCAAGATGGCCAAACAAGTCTGTGTCATGCAAGCCGGCCGGATCGTCGAAGCCGCCGCCGTGGAGGATCTGTTCCGGGCGCCACAGCATCCCTATACGCGGATGCTGCTGGCGGCGCAGCCCCGTGGGCGCAAGACACCGGTTGCATCGGGCGCAGCCGAGATCATGACGGTCAGCGATTTGAAAGTCTGGTTCCCCATCAAGAAGGGCGTGCTGCGCCGTGTGGTCGACCATGTCCATGCGGTGGAGCGGGCCGATCTGCGGATTCGCGCGGGCGAAACCCTGGGCGTGGTGGGCGAATCCGGGTCGGGCAAGACGACGCTGGGTCTCGCTTTGCTGCGCCTCGTCTCGAGCACCGGCCAGATCAGTTTTGAGAACCAGCGCATCGATCACTACGGCAAAAGCGAAATGCGGCCATTGCGGCGCCAGATGCAGGTCGTCTTCCAGGATCCCTATGGCGCCTTGTCACCGCGCCTGTCGGTCGGCGAGATCGTCGCCGAGGGCTTGCAGGTGCACGGCCTTGCCACCGATCCCGCAGAACGTGACGCCGCGGTCACCGCCGCGTTGCGCGAGGTGGATCTGGATCCCGAGACCCGGCATCGTTACCCGCATGAATTCTCCGGCGGCCAGCGCCAGCGCATTTCCATCGCCCGAGCCCTGATCCTGAAGCCCAAGCTGGTGATGCTGGATGAGCCGACTTCCGCCCTCGATATGTCGGTGCAGGCGCAGATCGTCGATCTCTTGCGCGATCTGCAGCAGCGTCACGGCCTTGCCTATCTCTTCATCAGTCACGATTTGCGCGTGGTGCGGGCCATGAGCGACCGGGTCATGGTGATGCGGCGCGGCGAGATCGTCGAGGCCGGTCAGGTCGACCAGATCTTCGATAACCCGCAACAGGATTACACCAAGGCCTTGCTGGCCGCGGCATTGCACCTCAAAGCCACCCATCAGGAAGCGGTACAACAATGACGACAGCGCTGCGCAAGCGCCTCTATTTCGCAGGCATTCAACATCGCACGGCAATCTGGCGGTCGGGCTTTGCCGAATTGGCGCCGGAGATCGAAATCGTGACACCGCAGGAAGCGGGCGCGGACCGGCAGGGAATTCCCTATTGCCTCGCCTGGAAGCCGCAGGCGGGCGAGCTGGCGGCATTGCCTGATCTGCGCGCCGTTTTCAGCATCGGTGCCGGGGTCGATACCATTCTGGCCGATCCCAGCATTCCGGCCCATCTGCCGATCGTCCGCATGGTCGATTCAGACCTGACCAAAGGCATGGTCAGCTACGTCCTCTGGCAGGTGCTCTATCACCATCGCCGCATCTGGGAGATCGAGGACGCGCAACGGCGTGGCCAGTGGCTGGATCAGATCTATCCCGCCCCCTGGGAACGCACCATCGGCATCATGGGCCTGGGCGAGATCGGCCTGGCCGCGATCCGGCATCTCACCGGTTTTCGGTTCAACCTGCGCGGCTGGAGCCGCAGCC
>LNAP01004682.1_pt1 | contig 66625 bp, 76 predicted proteins | sample 602601 | NCBI WGS metagenome assembly LNAP01 (sample SAMN02440304, study PRJNA202911) | soil metagenome | biome: Subtropical and temperate rainforests or woodlands; isolation source: soil samples (1 kg each in a 20% v/v slurry with milli Q water) were... ...
TAGGAATAAGAACATGACGTCCAAGCACTTAATCGAATATGAAAATGCCAATGCGCGTGTACGCGCGGTCTACGACGACATCAAACAAACCCGCCAAGTCCCCGACGTAAACAACTTCTGGAAATGCCTGGCCGCGCACCCCGACAACCTTGAGCGCACCTGGCAAAGCCTCAAACACATCATGGCCCCCGGCGCGCTGGATGCTCTGACCAAAGAATTGATCTACGTGGCCGTTAGCGTCACCAATAACTGCCAGTACTGCATCGCCTCGCACACCGCTGGCGCGCGCAAGGCAGGTATGACCGATGAGATGTTTGGCGAATTGCAGGCGGTCATCGGCATGGCCAATGAAACCAATCGTCTCGCCACGGGGTATCGCGTGCCGTTGGATGAGGTGTTAAAGGAGTAGGTGTGCGAGGGGCTCGTGCGTGGCTTATTTGTGATTGATCGTCTAAATAAATTGAAAATTTGCTCGATGTGCGCATAATTTGGTTTTATTTTGTGTCTGTCGGGTGAATAACATGCTCGTCGAGTTCAGAGTTACGAATTTTCGCAGCCTGCGCGAAGAGCAGGTGCTGAGTCTTGTCGCCTCAAAGGATAAGACCCTCCAAGACACCCACACGTTGGCCACCGGTATCGCTGCGGCCCCTAGTTTGCTGCGCAGTGCCGTGGTGTACGGCGCCAACGCCGGCGGTAAATCCAACCTCATCAAAGCGCTGCAATATATGCGCGGTGTGGTCCTGGAGTCGGCAGCCTTACAACCCGGGCAAACCTACGAGCAACTGCAACCTTTCAAACTAGACAGCACGTCGGCCGGCGAGCCGAGCGCCTTCGAAGTCACCTTTATTCTGGGTGAAGTGCGCTACCAATACGGCTTTGCCATGACCGCGCAGCGTGTCGTCAGCGAGCACCTGTTGGTCTACAAAGCCTTTAAGCCGCAGCGCTGGTTCGAACGCCATTTCGATGCTGAAAACAACAAGGACGTCTACGAATTCGGTCCCGGTCTGAAGGGGCCCAAGAGTGTGTGGGAAGGCGCTACGCGGCCCAACGCCTTGTTCCTGTCCATGGCTGTGCAACTCAACAGCGAAGCACTGCGGCCGGTGTTTGATTGGTTTGCCAATCACCTCGTGGTGATCAACGAACAAACGCCGCTGTCGCCACAGTTCTCCCTGCGCATGCTCAAGCAAGATGCCCAGCGCAAAGCCATTTGCGACTTCCTGCGCGCCGCCGATATCAGCATTACCGATATCGAAGTCACCACCCGCCAGGCCTTGGTGCACAGCGTCAGCTTCGACGTAGCTACCGGAAAACGCGAAGAAGTGTCCGCCGAACAGCCCGTGGACGACGTGAAATTTCACCACGTAACCGAGCTCGGAAATGCCGTGTTCGACCTCCAAGACGAATCCAGCGGCACGCGTAATTTACTATTTCTCGCCGGCCCCATTCTCGACATCCTTAACCGGGGCCTAACCCTGGTGGTGGATGAATTGGATACCAGCCTGCACACCCTGCTAATCCGTGAACTGGTGCGGCTCTTTCACCGGCCCGAGGTGAACAGCGGCAATGCCCAACTGATCTTCACCACCCACGACACCTCGCTGCTCGATGCGCCAGATTTACTGCGCCGCGACCAAGTGTGGTTTGTGGAAAAAGACGCTGGGCAAGCCTCAACCCTGGTCGCACTCGCCGAATTCAGCCCGCGCAAAAACGAAGCGCTGGAACGTGGCTACCTGCTGGGGCGTTACGGTGGCGTACCCATGCTTGACCCATCCCTAGGCCTGGCGCACTGATGGGGCGGGACAACTCCGCCAAGGAACGGCAGAGAAAACAGCTTCAACGTAAGCACGCCCGGCGCGCCAGCTACGACCGCTTGTTGATCGTCTGTGAAGGCAGCAAAACCGAGCCCAACTACTTCAAAGAAATCCGTGCGGCCCACCGCCTGCAAACGGCCAACGTCGAAGTCCAGCCCGGTATCCTGGGCACTGAGCCGATTCAAGTGGTGCAGTACGCCCACGCGCTCTTCGAAAACGGCGACCGCCATAAACAGATTCAACCGCGTGCCTTTGAGCAGGTTTACGCCGTGTTTGATCGTGACGAACACCACAGCTATTTCAATGCACTGCAGCTAGCCGAGTCGCTGGACGGCAAATTGCGCAACGACAACAGGCAAGCCGTGGGCTTTAAAGCCATCGCCTCAGTGCCCTGCTTCGAGCTGTGGTTATTGCTGCATTTCGAAGACGTTCAGGCGCCGGTCCATCGCGACGAGGTGTTGCGGCGGCTAAAGCAACATATTGCCGGCTACGAAAAAGGGCAGGGTGGTACCTTTGCAGCAACGCGTGCTCGCCTCGACATTGCCCAGCAGCGGGCGCAGTCGCTGGCAACTCGATTTACCGCCTACACCGAGCCTGAGCCGTATACGGCAATCACGGCGCTGATGACAGCGCTGACGGCGTTGCGTGCCTAAGTACTGGGAAGGGGGCGCTGCTTAGTCTATCTGCGGGCTGATCTGCCCAATTTCCGGGGCAACCTCGCCACTGGCTAACCACAGCGCGTGCTGCGGGAATAATTCCACTAGTACATCAATCTCGTCAGCACTAACCCGAACCGCGCCTTTGCTGACATTTCGCCAGCGCTCGTAGTCGCCACCGTGCTCGCTAGCTTTTTTGGGGCCGATTGTTTTCAGCAGTGCGCGTGCTCTATCAGCTGAGCCTTTCAAACGCTAAACCTCTGGGCTGGTCTGCCCAATTTCCGGGGCAACTTCACCACTGGCTAACCACAGCGCGTGCTGCGGATAGATTGCTACCAATGCATCGATCTCTTCGGTGCTAACCCGAATGGCGCCTTTGCTAATACTTTTCCAGCGATTGTGGTCGCCGTTGCTCAAGTCGCTGACTTTCTTTGGGCCCAGCATTTTGATCAATGCTCGAGCTCTATCGCCGCACGTACTCATATAGAAATCTTTTCTTGGTTTTTATCGGGGCAACTGTTGCCCTGTGAATTGGCTGGGGCTATATTTGCCCTGGGGTTTATATTGCCCCGATGCGAGAAAATTGAACGTCGGACATAGTGGCTTAAAGCGGATGTCATCGGAAGGACTCGCCCTTGAAAAATCCAAGGTTAACTCCCCGCTGTCGTTAGGAAATTGTCGGCCGCTTTGCTCTGCAAAATCCCATCAGGAGATAAGGACATGAACCCAAAAGCACAATCACCCGAGTTCGACTATTGCGGCGTTGGCACTTTTGCCGCCATGACTGGCATTGCGGTGGAGAAGGTCGCCAACTGGCTGGAGATCGGCATGCTGCCCAGCGTGACGATTGGCGATTTACGGATGGTCAATCTGGACCGCATCCGCCGCGATTTGCTGAAAGGTAAAAGCGGTTTTACCGAGGGGGATTACAGCGACAAAGACCCGCGTGGCAGTTTCAAGTTTCGTTAAGCGCGTGGGTGGTTGCCACGATTAATGCGTTGCTCTGTAGGGTGTGTCGGTGCGCGCAGCACACCCTACAGCGCAGTCAGCATGCCGCTCAACGCTTGCAGGCTGTCCTCGTCGGCTTTTAACCGTTCGGGCAGGGTGTCGCGCAAAAACTCTACCCAGGTGCGGATCTTGGCGTCGAGGTATTGCCGCGATGGGTACAGGGCGAACACGTTGAGTTGGTACAGGCGGTATTGCGGGAGCACGCGCACCAGGCTGCCGTCGCGCAGGCCGGCAATGGCGGTGTAGACGGGCAGGGCGCCGATGCCAATGCCGGCTTTGACCGCTTCGGTCATGGCGTCGGCGGTGTTGACTTGAAACACGCTGCGGTTGATGGCGACCATTTCGTCGCCGTCCGGCCCGTCGAAGTGCCACTTGTCCAGGCTCATGGCGGCGTTTACCAGGCGTAGGCAGCGGTGTTGGTGCAATTCGCCTGGGCGATGGGCGAAGCCGTGTTCGGCGATGTAGGCGGGCGAGGCGCAGAGCACGCTAAAGGTGTTGCCGATACGTTTGGATACCAGCCCTGAGTCCGGCAGTTCGCGGGCGATGACGACGGAGACGTCGTAGCCTTCGTCGAGGATGTCGGTGGTACGGTTGGCAAGGGTCAGGTCAAAGCTGACGTCGGGGTATTTGCGGTTGTAGGCGGCGATGGTTTTGATCAGGTAGTGCTGGCCGATGCCGGTCATTGAATGCACTTTCAGGTTGCCGGCCGGGTGGGCGTGGGCGTCGCCGGCTTCCGCTTCGGCTTCTTCGATATAGCCGAGAATTTGTTGGCAACGTAGCAGGTAGCGCTGGCCGGCTTCGGTCAGGGCGATACGCCGGGTGGTGCGTTGCAGCAAGCGCGTGCGCAGGTGGGTTTCCAGGGTGGCGACCGAGCGCGATACGTAAGAGGTGGTCAGGTCCATACGTTGGGCGGCGGCGGTAAAACTGCCGGTTTCGACCACGCAAACAAAGGTGCGCATATTGAACAGAATATCCACCGCAATTTTCCTCTGAGGCGCCGGCTGCTGGGCGATGGCGGCAGGGTGCGGCGGGTGCGCAGTCTGGCATGAAGCCTGCCAAAGATTGTTGCAGTTTAGTACACAATGATTGGTCTAAAACATCGCTTATCCGCCCTGGTATCGCCGCCTAGAATCGCCGCCAGCCGGCCGTCCAGAGCCGTCAATTTTCTTTAGCCGCCGCCTTGTCAGGATGTCTCGCAGTGCCTCGCGCCCTTGGGCAATGGCTTCGCCTTGCCAGTTTGTTGCTGTGTTTAGTTTGTTTGAGTGCCTGCCTCGATAGCAGTGGTATCCGCCCCCAGACCCAAGCGCCGCTTGCCATTGAACCGGGCAATGTAGCGATCACCTGGCCCAGCGCGCAGTGGTGGCAGGCCTACGGCGACCCGCAGCTGAATGCCTGGATGACCCAGGCGCTGGCCGCCAGCCCCAGTTTGCAGATGGCTGCCGCCCGCGTTCGTCAGGCGCGGGCCATGGCCGGGCTGGCTGAAGCCGAAGAAGCGGCGCAGGTGGATTACAGCGCGCAGTTGCAACGCAAGCGCTGGCCTGGGGACGATTTCTACGGTCCTGGCTCCCTGGGGCGCACCACCAGTTGGAACAACACGCAAGGTCTGAGCCTGAGTTACAACCTCGACCTGTGGGGCCGCGAGCGCAGTAATCGTCTGCGCGCATTAAGTCTTGCCCAAGTGGCGGCCAGCAGTGAGCGCGCGGCGGCGTTGGAGCTGCAAGGCAATCTGCTGCGCGCCTATGTCGGCCTGGCGCTGCGTTTTGCTGAGCGCGATATCGCCGCAGCCGCAGTGGCCCAGCAGCAACAGTTGCTCAGCGTGGCCCAGCGTCGTTTGCAAGCGGGGCTAGGTACGCAGCTGGAGCTCAGTCAGGCGCAAGCACCGCTGCCGCAGGCGCAACGGCAACTGGACGTAGCCGATGAGGCCATCGCCCTCAGCCGTCATCAACTGGCGGCCTTGGCGGGCCAACCACCGAGTGCCGGCGAGCAATTACAGCGGCCGCAGTTGCAACTGAGCGAAGTACCCACGTTGCCGCCTAACCTGCCGCTGGCATTGCTCGGGCGCCGCCCCGATATCGTCGCCCGGCGTTGGCAAGTTGAAGCCCAAGGGCGGGGCGTCGAAGTGGCCAAGGCGGAGTTTTATCCCGATATCAATTTGCTCGGCAGCCTCGGTTCGGCAGCTGTGCAGGGCGGCGCGCTAGACGTTCTGCGTTACAGCAAACTCACTTACGGCCTCGGCCCGGCGCTGACCTTGCCGATTTTTGATGGCGGCCGCCTGCGCGCGCAATTGGCTGAGCGCAGCGCCGCGTACGACCTTGCGGTCGAGCACTACAACCAAACGCTGATCAACGCGCTGCGTGAAGTCGCCGATGTGCTGGTGCGCCTGCATTCGCTTGATGAGCAGCGCCACTACGTGGCTCATTCCCTGGCGCTGGCGCAGACCCATTGGCGCTTGGCCGCCGTCGCGCAACAGCGTGGCCTGAGCGATTCTCGCGCGGTGTTGCAGGCACAAACCGAGGTGTTCGAGCAGCAGCGTTTGCAGCAGCAGGTGTTGGCCGCGCAACTGAGTCGCCAGGCCGAGTTGTGGGTCGCCTTGGGTGGCGGAGTGTTGAATGAAAACGGGGCAACGCCATGAGCACGTTAACGGCGCAACCGCTGCGCGCCACCCTGGCCGATTGGGGCCGCAGCGAAGGCGTGGTTTGGGTGTTTGTCGCCAAGGCATTGCTGACAGCGTTTCTCGCCCTGTGGCTGGCCTACCGCCTGCAATTGCCGCAGCCCAGTACGGTGCTGGTGACGGTGTTTATCATCATGCAGCCGCAAAGCGGCCAGGTGCTGGCCAAGAGTTTTTATCGGCTGATTGGCACCTTTGTTGGCCTGGCGATGATGGTGCTGCTGATCGCCTTGTTCGCCCAGGAACGGGTGCTGTTTTTGCTCAGCCTGGCGCTGTGGATCGGCCTGTGCACGGCAGGCGCGACGCGCTACCGCGACTTTCGTGGCTACGCCTGCGTGCTCGCCGGTTACACCGCCGCCATGATCGGCCTGCCGGCTACCCTGCATCCGGAAGGGGCGTTTATGGCGGCGCTGTGGCGGGTGCTGGAAATCAGTTTGGGCATTCTCTGCACCGGCGTGGTGAGCGGCGTGTTGCTGCCGCAATCGAGCAGCCACTCACTGCGCAGCACCCTGGCGGCACGCTTTCGCGACTTCGCCGGGTTTGCCGGGGAGGGCCTGGCCGGTGAGCTGGCGCCGGCACGTTTCGAGGCGCTTAACGCGCGTTTTGCCGCCGAAGCCGTGGGCCTGGAAAACCTGCGCAATGCCAGCACATTTGAAGACCCGCATATGCGTCTGCGCAGCGGTCGGCTGGCGCGTTTGAACAACGAATTTATGCAGCTCTCCACCCGCTTTCATGCCCTCTACCAGCTGCTACGGCGTTTGCAGGTGGCCGGTGAACAGCACGTGGTAGAGGCGCTGCAACCTTGTTTGGCGGAAGTGGCCGTGGTGCTGGCGCCGCTGCGCACACGGCTTTGCCGCGACAGCGAAGCGGTGCAACTGGCCGAGCGCGTGCAGGCATGCAAAGTGGAGTTGATGGAGCAGATTCGCCGCGCGCGTCTGCAGCTCAATATGCAGCAACCCAACGAAGCGCAAATGCTCGACTTCAACACCGCTGCCGAACTGCTCTACCGCTTTGCCGATGACCTGCACAACTACGCCCTGACCCATGCCTCCTTGCTTGATCACCACCATGAGCGCGAGCAGTTCACCGGCGTATTCACGCCACGGGCCAACGGCATGGCGGCAATCGTGGCGGGTATGCGTGGCGCCTTGCTGTTGCTCACGCTGAGCGCCTTTTGGCTGGCCACCGCCTGGCCGAGTGGCACGACCTTGGTGATGACGGCGGGCATGATTACCGGCCTGGTTTCCTCCGGCGCCAATCCCAAGCGCTTGGCCGCGCAGTTGTTGATGGGCGCCTGTGGCGCCGCGGTAATGGGCTTTGCCTTGCAGTTTTTTGTGCTGCCGCGGTTGGATGGTTTTGCCTTGCTATGTTGCGCCCTGGCGCCGGTGTTTGCGCTTGGCGCTGCCTTGCTTACGCGGCCACAGTGGGCAGGCGTGGGCACCGGCTTGTTGGTGTGGTTTTGCATGCTTTCGCTGCCGGCCAACCTGACCGTTTACAACCCTTACGGCTTTATCAACGAATACCTCGCCGCCTTGCTGTCGATGGCCATGGCGACCCTGGCCACAGCCTTGATTCTGCCGCCCAACCGGCCCTGGTTATGGCGGCGTCTGGAGCATGATCTGCGCATGCGGGTGGTGTTCGCCGTGAGCGGCAAGCTCAGGGGCTTGGTCGCCGGTTTTGAAAGTGGCACCCGCGACTTGCTGAACCAAGCCCACGGTTTTTCCAGCGGCCGTCCGGACGTACAACGGCAATTACTGCGTTGGATGTTTCTGGTGCAGGAGATCGGCCATGCCGTGATCGAGTTGCGTCAGGAGCAGGCGGCATTGCCTGCGCTGGCCTGCTACAGCGAAGACACGCCGTGGCGCCAGGCCATTCGGGTGATGGGCCGAGCGTTGATTCGTTTGTTTGTGCGACCGCAGGAAGACTATCGCCAGCGCGCCTTGCAGGCCGTCGAACAGGCCATCGCCGCCGTGCGCGCCACCCCGGAACCGCGCGCGCCGCAGTTCGATACCTCGCCGCTGCGGCGGGTGATGAGCTACCTGCACTTTATCCGCAGCGCCTTGCTCGACCCCGAATCACCGCTGGCGCCTGTAGCCGGAGCTGAGCATGCCCCGTGAAGTGCATGTGCTGGGCGTGTATATGCCCAGCCTGACCCTGTTGTTTCTGCTCTGTGTCGTACTCGGCTGGGGCCTGGATCGCCTGCTGGCCTGGCTGGGTTGCTATCGCTATGCCTGGCACCCGACGTTGCTGCGGGTCAGCCTGTTTATCTGCTTGTACGGCGCCTTGGCGCTGTGCATTTACCGTTGAATCGAGACCCTCGCATGTCCGTAAAAAAGATCATCAGCGTGTCCGTCAGCCTGCTGGTATTGGCCGTGGCGCTGTTTGTGCTGCGCACCCTGTGGAGCCATTACATGGACGCGCCCTGGACCCGGGATGGGCGCGTGCGGGCCGATATCATCAACATTGCGGCCGACGTCGGGGGGCTGGTGGTGGAGGTGGCGGTGGCGGACAACCAAGCGGTTAAAAAAGGCGACTTACTGCTGCGTATCGACCCTGAACATTTCCAGTTAGCGGTGCAGCAGGCCGAAGCCGAAGTGGCGTCGCGCAAGGCCTTGCTGACGCAGCGCAAGCGCAATGCCGAGCGCCGCGCCGATCTGGATGAACAAGTGGTATCGCGGGAAAGTCGTGACGATGCCAGCCACCTGGCTGCCGCCGCGCTGGCCGATTATCAACAGGCGCAGGCGCGCTTGGCCGCAGCGCAACTGGATCTGCAACGCAGCGAAGTGCGCGCGCCGGTGGATGGCTATATCACCAACCTCAACGTCTATAGCGGCGACTTTGCCCGGCGTGGGCAGGCGACCATGGCGTTGGTCGACAGCCATTCGTTTTATATCAATGGCTACTTTGAAGAGACGCGCTTGCCGCTGATAAAGGTCGGTGCTCCGGTGCAAATGCGCATGATGAGTGGCGCGCGGCTACAGGGGCATGTGCACAGTATTTCGCGAGGAATTTATGACCGCGATAACCCACAGAGCCATGAGCTGACGGCGGATGTGAACCCGACGTTTAACTGGGTGCGCTTGGCGCAGCGGGTGCCGGTGCGGATCAGCATTGATAGCGTGCCTGAGGGGTTGCTGTTGGCGGCGGGGATGACCTGTACGGTGGTGGTTAATCTGCAGGCCAATGAGGGTAATGAGTGGTTGATGAGCGTCGAATAGTTCGGCTGACTGATCCCTCTCGCGCTTCCCCTACACAACACTGCGCTCGGCCTGCGCTAATCGGGCGTGTAGATCACAAGCCCGATCAAGATCAATTCTGTGGGAGTGGCTCTATCCGTTGGCCGTTTGATTATTGCGATTCCAGTCAACAGTCCTTGACCATCTTTGCGCTTAAAGCCCTCCCACCCAAAACCTAAAATGGTCCCGCCTCCCACGCAGAGGCCAACGCTCGGAAAGGCGTTGTGTTGCCGCTGTTTTCCATAAGGTTTCGGCGGGTTTTATCACGTTGTAGGCAGGACATTCGGTTGGCGACTTTTCCACGAAAAAAGACGCCAGCCGACTACTTCTCAAAGCATTACCCCAAATAGGTAAACACCCCATGAAAGCTCTCGTTTTACTGGCGTTGGCGGGCTATGCCTGTGTGTCTCTGGCGGCTGAGTCGCCGGCGATCAGTGATGACCGGGAACAACCGGCAGTCGAGCAATATGCCTATGGCATGGAGTTGGATGTGGCGCGGGTTATTTCGATTTCTAGCGACAACCATGAGTGCGCCGTCGGCCCGGCGTGGATGACGTTTGAGGATCATCAGGGCCAGCGCCATACCGTTGAGTATCGGCAGCTGGGTGATGGCTGTTCCAATGGCTGACTGCTAGCGGCCAGCAGGCCCTCTCCATGGTGGATTGGGGAGGGCAAACAGGCCTTATTTTTCTTTTGCCGCGCTCACGCCTTCAAGGGTGGAGAACGAGGTGTCTTTGGCGGTCAGCAGGAAGTCGCGCATAAACGGCGCGTCGAGCATGTCGGTACGAATGCCGGCGTACAGGGTGGCGAACAGGCCCTTTTCCCCTAAGCGTTTGGCCGTCACGTAACCGCGCGAGCTGTATTCGTGCAGCGCCCAGTTGGGCCGCCACGGCCGCTGGCCACTAGCTGCATCATCATTACCGTCAGTTCCGAGGTGCGCACTTGCGCCGGTTCAACGTCGGCCGGTTCGAGAAAGCGGTTGAAAATGTCCAGGCGGTCGCGTTCTACCGGATAGGTGATCAGGGTTTCTTTGGCCAGGTCGCCGGGCACGATGTAGGGCTTGTTGGCCAGGCCATGTTGGTTGGCCACGGCGAGCATGGCTTCGTAGGTGAACAGCGGCACATAGGTGATGCCGGAGAGCTCGATGGGGTCGGAAGTCACCACCAAATCCAAGTCGCCACGGGCCAGCGCAGGCAGCGGGGCGAAGGAGAAGCCCGAGGCCAGGTCCAGTTCTACTTCCGGCCAGGCATCGCGAAACTGGTCGATGGTTGGCATTAGCCACTGAAAGCAGCTGTGGCATTCGATGGCCATATGCAAACGCCCGGCAGTACCGCCCACCAGCCGTGCCATATCACGCTCGGCGGCGCGCAGTTGCGGCAGCAGTGAGTCGGCCAGTTGCAGCAGGCGCAGGCCGGCGCTGGTAAAGCGCACCGGCTTGGTTTTGCGTACGAATAGCTGCATGCCCAGGCGCTCTTCCAACTCTTTGAATTGGTGCGAGAGCGCTGATTGCGTCAGGTGCAGGCGTTCGGCGGCATCCACCAGGCTGTCGGTTTCACGCAAGGCGTGCAGGGTTTTCAGGTGGCGCAATTCCAACATGGCGAAGCTCTCGAAGCGCTGAACATGAGGCAAATTAACGTGAATGGAATTACGGTTCAACTAGAAAATGTTGAGTTTGTTTCATGTGTTCGCGCTGCCGACAATGCGCTCCATCGTTTACATGGAGAACATTGCAATGGCATTGGCACACAACCTCGGCTTTCCGCGCATCGGCCGCGACCGTGAATTAAAAAAGGGATTGGAAGCCTATTGGCAAGGCGAGTTGGATGAAGCCGGCCTACGTGCGCTAGGCCGTGACTTGCGTGCCACACACTGGCAGGTACAGAAAAACGCCGGTATCGAATTGCTGCCAGTCGGCGATTTTGCCTGGTACGACCAAGTGCTCAGTCACTCGCTGCTGTGTGGCGTAGTGCCGGACCGTTTCCGCCAGGGCAATGCCTTGCCAACCCTCGACACCCTGTTTGCCATGGCTCGCGGCACGGCTTCGCACAAACATGGCGATGCCTGTTGCGGCGGCGCCCATGCCGAGGAAATGTAGCAACTACCACTACCTGGTGCCGGAATTTACTCAGGACCAGCAGTTCAAGCTGAGTTGGGAACAGCTCTTTGAAGAGGTCGCCGAAGCCCACGCGCTGGGGCATACCGTCAAACCAGTGATTCTCGGGCCGCTGACCTTTCTGTGGCTGGGCAAGGCGCGCCATGCTGAATTCGACAAGCTGGAATTGCTCGACCGTTTGTTGCCGCTCTATGGCGAAATTTTCGGGCGCTTGGCTGCGCAAGGTGTGGAGTGGGTGCAGATCGATGAGCCAATCCTTGCCCTCGACCTGCCGCAAGCCTGGAAAAACGCCTTCGAACGCGCCTACAACCTGCTGCAGTATTCGCCACTGAAAAAGCTGGTGGCCACCTATTTTGGCGATCTGGAAGACAACCTCGGCCTGGCCGCCAACTTGCCGGTGCAAGGTTTGCACGTCGACTTGGTGCGCGCGCCGCAGCAACTGGCCGCAGTGCTTGATCGGGTGCCAACGTACAAAGTGCTGTCTCTCGGCGTGGTCAATGGCCGCAACGTCTGGCGCTGTGATTTGCACCAAGCGCTGGAGCTGTTGCGTGAGGCGCAGGTGCGCTTTGGCGACAACCTATGGGTGGCCGGTTCCTGTTCACTGCTGCATAGCCCGGTGGATCTCAGCCGTGAAGATCAGTTGGACGATGAGCTGCGTAGCTGGCTGGCCTTTGCGGTGCAGAAGTGCGGCGAAATCGCCGTGCTCACTCAGGCGTTAAATAACCCGCACGATACGGATGTTGTTGCCGCCCTGGCCGCCAGCGCCGCGGTGCAGGCCAGCCGGGCGCAGTCCACACGTATTCATAAGCCCGACGTGCAAGCCCGCGTTGCCGCGATCAACGCGGCAGACAGTCAGCGTCAGTCGCCCTTCGAGCAACGTATCGAGGTGCAGCGCGCCCGGTTGAATCTGCCGCTGCTGCCGACCACTACCATCGGCTCGTTTCCGCAAACTTCGGCCATTCGCCTGGCGCGCCAGTCGTATAAGCGCGGCAAGTTATCGCTGGGCGAATACACCGAAGCCATGCACTGCGAAATCCGCCACGCGGTGCAGGTGCAGGAACGCTTAGGGCTGGACGTGCTGGTGCATGGCGAGGCCGAGCGCAATGACATGGTTGAGTACTTTGCCGAGCAACTGGACGGCTACGCCTTTACTCGCTTTGGCTGGGTGCAAAGCTACGGTTCGCGCTGCGTAAAACCAGCGGTGATTTACGGTGACCTGAGCCGCCCGCAAGCAATGACGGTGGAGTGGATTCGCTATGCACAAAGCCTCACCGGCAAGGTGATGAAGGGCATGCTCACGGGCCCGGTGACCATGCTGATGTGGTCGTTTGCCCGCGACGATATTTCCCGCGAGCAACAGGCGCGGCAACTGGCCTTGGCGATTCGCGATGAAGTGGTAGACCTGGAAGCGGCCGGCATCAAGATCATCCAGATCGACGAAGCCGCATTCCGCGAAGGGCTGCCACTGCGTCAAGCGCAGTGGGCCGCTTATCTCGACTGGGCGGTGCAGGCTTTCCGCCTGTGTGCCAGTGGCGTGGGCGATGCCACGCAGATTCACACCCATATGTGCTACAGCGAATTTAATGATGTGATCGAAGCCATCGCCGCCATGGATGCCGACGTGCTCGCGTTCGGCCATGGAATTGTTGGATGCCTTTGAAGCGTTCGCCTACCCCAACGACATCGGCCCCGGCGTGTACGACATTCATTCGCCGCAGGTGCCGGATACGGCCGCTATCGTCAGCTTGCTGAGCAAAGCGGCCAAACGGATTCCGTTGCAGCGCCTGTGGGTGAACCCTGACTGCGGGCTGAAAACCCGCGGGTGGCCGGAGACCGAGGCAGCGTTGGTCAATATGGTCGCGGCGGCGCGGCAGATGCGCGCGGCGGTTTAGCGAATAGCGGTCCACCGCCGTCGCCGCCTGCGCGGGGACGACGGTGGAAAATTCGCGCCGAGTCACTACCGTTCAGCGCCCTTCATCAAACTGTCACGGTTATGTGGCAGCGCGCGCTAACAGATGTCAGCACAATCCGCCCTTACTGGGGTTTTGCGTGTTGGTGTTTTCTTATGCGTGCGTTTCTTTTCTGGGCCGCCTTGTGGTGTGCCTTGCCGTCTTTTGCGGCTTCGCGGTGCGATGTCAATGTTCCAACTCTACAGGCCGATCTGGGCGAGGTGACGCTCGCGTACCAGAGCATCGGTCGTGAGTCTGACCCGGCGTTGCTGTTGGTGATGGGCTTGGGCGGGCAGCTGATTCATTGGCCGGACGAAGTGGTGGTCGCCCTCTGCCAACAAGGCTTTCGGGTGATTCGTTACGACAACCGCGATGTCGGCCTGTCGACCTGGGCACACGCGCCGGAGCCGGCCAACCTGACCTACGAAGTGCTGCGCTACAAGCTCGGTTTCTCCGTTTCGGCGCCTTACAGCCTGACCGATATGGCCGCTGATGCCCTGGGGTTGATGGATACGTTGCACGTATCGCGCTTCAACGTACTGGGCGCGAGCATGGGCGGCATGATTGCCCAGCATATGGCCGACATGGCGCCGCAGCGCGTAACCAGCCTGACCCTGATCATGACCAGCTCCGGCGCCCAAGGCTTGCCTGCGCCCAACCCGGCGCTGCTGTCGTTGCTGGCCCGCCGCGAAGCGCCCAACCGCGAAGTGGCCATTGAACAACAGGCCGATTTGCTCGCCGCCTTGGGCAGCCCCACGGTGCATGACGACCGCGCGTTGTTGAAAGAGCAGGCCGCGATTGCCTATGACCGCGCATTTAACCCGGCCGGTGTGCAGCGGCAGATTCTCGCTATCCTCGCCGAGCCTAGCCGCGTGGCCTTGCTCGACCGGCTGCGGGTGCCAACCTTGGTGGTGCATGGTACGGCCGATCCGTTGTTGCCGGTGATGCACGGCGTGCATGTGGCGGCGCATATCAAAGGTGCGCAGCTCAAGCTGATTCCTGGCTTGGCACATCGCTTTCAAGAGGCGTTCAAGGCGCCATTGTTGGCGGCGGTGTTGCCGTATCTGGCTGAACATCGTCAGCCGGTAGGGGTGGCACAGCTTTAAAAGCCTCCGTCGTCCCCGCGCAGGCGGGGACCCAGAATCTGGCGGGTGCGTTGAACCTCCGACGTCCAAAATCCTGGGTCCCCGCCTGCGCGGGGATGACGGGTGTTTGGCAGTCCGTCGTTTCTGCCTATCCCCACCGCGCTTCTGTCGCGCTGACGCGCGTTTATCTGTTCTACCCTCGCGACATACCCGTGCAACCGCGTTAAGGTCGCCGGCTCGTTTTTCCATAACAAGAATCCAGAGGCACTCCATGAAGTTGTCCGGACGCGGCGTAGCCTTGTCGGTAGGCGCGTCGTTTTTGTTTGCGTTTATGCCGGGGTATGTAAACCAGCTGGCGCCGCTCGACGGCGTGCAGATTTTTGCCCAGCGTGTGCTTTGGTCGATTCCCATGGTGTTGCTACTGGTGACGCTGTCGCGGCAATGGCCGCTGCTGCTCAGTGTGTTTGCGCGCCTGCGCCGCGAGCCCTTGCTGGTGCTGGCTTTGCCAGTGGCGGCAGCGCTGATCGGCATCCAGTGGGGGCTGTTTTTGTGGGCGCCGCTGCAGGGCATGATGCTGGAGGTGACCCTGGGTTACTTCCTTTTGCCGCTAAGCATGGTGCTGGTCGGCCGGGTGTTTTACCGCGAGCGGTTGAGCCCGTTGCAGGCCATCGCCGTCGGCCTGGCAATTGTGGGCGTACTGCATGAGCTGTGGCTGACCCGGGCGTTTTAGTCGCTGCGTTGGGCTATCCACCGTACTTTATGCTGCGCCGCTTGATGCGCCTGGACTCGCTGTCGGGTTTTATCTTGGAAATGCTGATGCTGGCGCCCGTGGCGATCTGGCTGATCGTGGCCTATGGCCCGGATAACTTGTTCACCCAGGCGCCGCAAATGTGGTGGCTGCTGCCAGGCATCGGCTTGCTCGGCACCTTGGCCTTTGCGGCGATGATGGCGGCCAGTCGCCTCCTGCCGCTCGGCGTATTTGGCATTCTCAGCTATATCGAACCGGTGCTGCTGTTTGCTGTGGCGGTGGTGTTTTTGGGCGAAAGCTTTAACCCGGCGCAGCTCTGGACGTATCTGCCAATCTGGCTGGCGATTCTGTTAACCGCCTGGGACAGCATTCACGTGTTACGCAAACAGGCGCGGCAGCCGCTCTAGGGCTGGCAGTACATGCAGGCGCAACAGCGGCGCAAGGTCGTCGCGATAGGGTGCGTGCAGGTCCTGCCAGGCCAATTCTTCCAGCTCGGCAGCAGCAGCGACGGGGTGGTTGAGCGGGGCGATAAAAATCGTGGCGTCGATCCAGGTGTCCTGCTCATTGGCAGCCGGCGCGTGGAACTGGCCCAGGGTTTCCAACTGCTCGGCAGGCACCGGCAAATTCAGCTCTTCGAGCAATTCGCGTTGCAACGCGGCGATGGCCGATTCGCCTGCTTCACGTTTGCCACCGGGCAACATAAAGGCTTGGGTGCCGCGCTTACGCACCAGCAGCAGGCGGCCGTGGGCATCAATCAGGCAAGCGGCGGCGATGGTAAGTACGGTCATAAACGCTCCTGGGCAGTGAATTTTCCGGCGCAAGAATGCCAGCTCAAGGGCTTTTTGTAATGCCGTAGCGCGCGCCCATGGTCGGTCGTCTGCACAGACTGCGGGCGTTCCGGGGCAACAACCGGTAACCTATGCGGCTGTTTACTGATCTACGTCGAGGTAGCCCCACGTGTTTTCCCAATTCGTACTTAAAGCCGTGGCCGAGCTGAAGTTTGTCGAGCCCACCCCGGTACAAGTCGCGGCCATTCCGCCGGCGCTGGAAGGGAAAGACCTGCGGGTTACCGCGCAGACTGGCAGCGGCAAAACCGCAGCCTTTGTGCTGCCGATGCTTAACCGCCTGATGGGCGATGCCAAACCTCGTGTGGTGATTCGCGCGCTGATTCTGCTGCCGACCCGCGAGCTGGCCCAGCAAACATTGAAAGAGGTGGAGCGCTTCTCGCAGTTCACCTTTATCAAATCTGGCCTGATCACCGGCGGCGAAGACTTCAAAGTGCAAGCGGCCATGCTGCGCAAAGTGCCGGACATTCTGATCGGCACCCCAGGCCGTCTGCTCGAACAACTCAACGCTGGCAACCTCGACCTCAAGGCCGTGGAAGTGCTGGTGCTGGACGAAGCCGACCGCATGCTCGATATGGGTTTTGCCGAAGACGTGCAGCGTCTGGCCGGTGAATGCAAAGGCGCGCACCAGACCTTGCTGTTCTCCGCCACCAGTGGCGGCAACGGCTTGCGCGAGATGGTCGCCTCGGTGCTGAAAGACCCGCAACACCTGCAGCTCAACAGCGTTAGTCAGCTCAGCGACGGCGTGCGTCAGCAGATCATCACTGCCGACCACAACCAGCACAAAGAAGCCCTGGTGCACTGGTTGCTGGCCAACGAGACCTATCAAAAAGCGATTATTTTCACCAACACCCGCGTCGCCGCAGACCGCCTCTACGGGCGCTTGGTCGCGGCCGAGCACAAGGTATTTGTGCTGCACGGCGAGAAAGACCAGAAAGACCGCAAGCTGGCCATCGACCGCTTGAAGCAGGGCGGGGTGAAAATCCTCGTCGCCACCGACGTGGCCGCCCGCGGGCTGGACGTTGATGGTCTGGACTTGGTGATCAACTACGATATGCCGCGCAGTGGCGACGAATACGTACACCGCATCGGTCGCACCGGCCGTGCTGGTAACGAAGGGCTGGCGATTTCGCTGATTTGCCATGGCGACTGGAACTTGATGTCCAGCATTGAGCGCTACCTCAAGCAGAACTTTGAGCGGCGTACCGTCAAGGAACTGAAAGGCACCTACGGCGGCCCGAAAAAGGTCAAAGCCTCGGGTAAAGCGGTTGGTGTGAAGAAGAAAAAGACCGACAAGAAAACCGACAAAAAAGCCCCGGCCAAAACCGCGACCAAGCGCAAAACCGCCAACAAGCCGAAAAGCGACTTGGTTAGCCGCGACGGCATGGCGCCGTTGAAGCGCAAGAAGCCAGAAGCGCCTGCGGCGGAGTAAGAGCGCGACCTGCTCCTGTAGGGTGTGCTGCGCGCACCATTGCGATCGCCGCGGTGCGCGCAGCACACCCTACAGAGCAAGAGCGTTTTGTTGGCTTACTTAGGCACGATCAAAATCTTGCCTTCGCGCTCACCACTGGCCGCCGCTGCCACCGCTTCTTTGATTTGGCTAACGTCGTACGTGGCGGCGATGCGCGTTTTCAATTTGCCGCTGGCAATCAGCTGCACCAACTCGCCAAACACCTTGCCTTGCTCCGCCTGACTGGCGGCGCGAAACCATTTGGCTAGCCAAAAGCCACGCAAGCTCACGTCACGGAACACAATGGCCGACGGCGAAACCTGGCACGGCTCGCCGCTCATCATGCCGTAGTTGACCACCACGCCACCCTCGCTCAAACACGCGGCGAGATGGTCGGTGGCCGCACCGCCCACCGCATCAATCGCCAAACGAATTGCCGCACTGCCGGTGGCTTCGCGTACGCGTTTGGCCAGGTCGGGGCCGTCGACCAACACCACATCGCCGCCATCACTTTGTGTGGCGGCAACGGCCGATTCGCGGCGCACGACGTTGACGGTTTTAAAGCCGCGCAGCTTGGCGATTTGCATCAGGTAGCTGCCGACGCCTGAGTTGGCGGCGTTTTGAATCACCCATTCACCCGGTTGCAGATCGACAAATTGGCTCAGCAGCAGGGAAGCGGTTGGCGGATTGACGGTGATCATCGCCAGTTGTTGCGGGTCGGTATCGGGCAGAGGGATCAGCTTGCTGGCATCGGCATTCAGGTGCGTGACCCAGGTGCCGCAACCGACCGGCAGCAATACGGTCTGGCCGACTTTTAAGCTGCTGACCTCCGGCCCCAGCTCTTCCACTTTGCCCACGCCCTCGTTGCCGCCAATGGCGGGCAGCGTCGGCAACATGCCGTACTCACCGGTGAGGGTCAGTACGTCCGATGGGTTGATAGGTGCCGCCAGCACTTTGATCCGCACTTGGCCTTTTGTCAGCGCTGGCAGTTGCAGGTCGACGGCTTCGATGAGGTCCTGCGGCACCGGGCCACGGGTTTTATATTCGGCTTTAAGCATGTTGCTCTCCTGGCAGGATGGGGAAGTTAGCAGTGTAGGGGGGCGGTCCGCGTTCGGTGCGCACACATAGGCATACGACGCAATATTCTGGATCCCCGCCTACGCGGGGACGACGGAGGTGTATGAGAAAACCCCGTCGTCCCCGCGCAGGCGGGGACCCAGAATCGCCAGCCGAGCGCAGACGGTACGCACGGCGCACCCTACCGAACCCGGTCGCGACTTTTCACTGCCAGGTCGAGGGCCTTTTGCATATCCAGGCGCGCGGAGCGGCCAACGTCTTTGTCGTTCAGGTCGTAGTTGCGTTCGGACGGCAGAATCGGCGCCGTCAGGTCTTCGGCATCGGACGGTTCGAAGTCGAAGTTCTGGCCGATGGTCAGGGCGCTACGGCGCAGCAGCATGCGCACCTGGTCGGGGTGTAGCTCGGGGTTGATCGACAGCACGGCGGCAATAATGCCGGTGACCATGGGCGTTGCGTATGAGGTGCCGCAATGGGCGTCGCCAGCGGCATCGGCCTGCACGGTAGAGGCGTGGGCGCAGGCGGCGGCGGTGATATCCACGCGCATATCGCTGTTGGAGGAGTTGCGTTTAACCACATAGGCCGGGTCTTCGACCGGCACATCTTTGTCTTCGCTGCGCTGATGGCCGCCGACCACAAAGAGCTGGTCGGTGATAAAGGAGGAGGGTAGGCGATATTCATCGGCGCCGGAGAATGACGAGCCATTGCCGGCAGAGTTCACCACGATCACATCCGGGTGCTTGGCGCGTAGCCAGAGAAAAAATTCTTCCAGCAGTTCTTCATAGCCATTCATAGCTAAACCAGAACGCACCAGGGAGTCGATTTCATCGCCCTTGATGTTTTTTGCGCCGACGCGGTGAATGCCCCAGCTCCAGTTCAGTACCCGCACGCCGTCTTCCACCAAGTTCACCGAGGCGGCGATATTGGCGGTGATGCCAGCGTCGGAATTGCGCTCGACAATCACCTCGAAGCCCGGCCCGGCACCGTCCAGACCGCGGAGAAAACCGGTGTTGCCGCCCTTGTCCCAACGCGCGGCGAGAATGCCGGATACCGTGGTGCCGTGGCCGTCGGGCTTATCAGCGTCGCGGGCGTAAACGCGGGTGTGCGGTTTGCCGTCTTCGCGCTTGGCGGCGCCGAGGTAGTCTTGAAAGTCGGCGGTGTCGAAGTCGACATTACGCTCGATCACACCAATGCGAATCGGCGTGGTCGGCACCGGCTTGTGTTGCGACGGAATGCGTCGCTGGTAGTAATTCACTGCATCGAGAAAGCGATTGGCGGCCCATTCATCGCCGGTCGGTTTTTCTTGCGGCGGCTGTTTGCCGGCGGCCAGATCATCGTTGGCGCCTTCGCCTTCTTCCGCGCCGGACTCTTCAACCACTACGGCATCCACGCTGACTTCGGTGCCCAAGCGCAGCACCAACGCATCACGCTCCAGCAGGTTTTTCGCGGGCAGGCGCAATTGGTAGGTGTTGAGCGGCGGGATGGCGCCGACTACTTGGGCGTTGTACTTTTTGGCCAACTGCTGGGCCGTGCTCAGGCCGTCGCTGTCTTCCTCGATGATCAGGCTGACCAAGTCGGTGTAGGTGGTCAGGCCGTCCATATTTTTCGCCACTTCATCGGGCTTGGCCGGCACCACATGGCTGCTATTGAGCGACAGCCACACCGGGTTGCTTGCCGCGCCCTGTTGTTCCAGCCATACCGGTGCGCTTTTGTAGCGCTTGGGGTCAAGCTGCAGGCGCAGGCCTTGCTCATCGTGTCGCACCGCACTGTCGGGCAACGCTTCGCCGGCCAACAGCACGCGCACGGCGCCGGCTTGTAGACCGCGGGTACGCAGGCAGATGTCTTGGCGCTGGTTGTTCAGCAGATCACCACAGCGTTGCAGATTGACTACGCGTAATGGCTCGGCGGCCAGGCTGGGCAAGGCAACGGCAAGCAAGGTTAAGGCAAGGCTGACGAGGGGTAAAACAGGCATCGGTAGAGGGCTCTGCGGCTGACCGGTAGTGGTGTGTGACGCTGCGCTTGGGTCAATGGTTCAGCCGATTTGCCGTCCCAGGCGCTGGGGCAGCTATGCTTGAACAACTATGCCCAGACCGAGGAGGTAGCATGTCTCGCCTGCTCCACGCCTTGGCCCTGCTCTGGCTAATAAGCCTGCCGGTGTCTGCCGACCCTTTTCGTATTGGCTTTGGCACCAATAAGCCACCGTACGTATTTGAAGCTGAAAACAAAGGTCTGGACTACGACGTGGTTCAGGCCGCGCTGCGTAGCGCTGGCTACGACATGCAGGCGTACTTTGCGCCCATGGAGCGTTTGCACGTGATGCTCGCGCGCGGCGAGATTGATTGCATTGCCACCACCAATGAAATGAGCGGCGTGGCGGCGTACTACTCCGATACCTATATCGAATACCACAACACCGCCGTGGCGTTGACCTCGCACCAGGTGCAACTCAACAGCCTGCAAGACCTGCGCAACTATTCGGTCAGCGCCTTTCAGCGTGCGCGCTTTTTGCTCGGGCCTGAATACGCCGAGGCCATGGCTGATCATCCGAACTATCGCGAGGAGGCGCAGCAGGTGACGCGCAACCGCCTGCTGTACAGCGGGCGTATTGACGTGATCATTGGCGACCCCAAGGTGATCCGCTATTTCAACCGCGATGTGTTGGATCAGGTGGACATCACCCAGCCGCTGACCTGGTATCCGCTGTTTCCACCGACGCCTTACAAAGTCGGCTTTCGCTTTCAGATTCAGCGCGACCAATTCAACTTGGGCTTGGCGGCGATTCGGCGCAGCGGCGAGTACGAAGAGATTGAGCGTCGGTATGCGGATTATTAGCGGGTTCGTAGGGTGTACTGTGCGCACCAAGCGATTTAAGCGTGCACGCCATGATGCGCATAGCACACCCTGCTTTTTCTGTAGCTTGCCGTTGCAATTGCGACCGGCCGACGCGGCGTTTTTTTGCCAGTCTTTTGCGACGTTCGAATTTCGATGTGGAGGCGTTGGCGATGCTGCAAAGAGCACTGGCGGTAGCAGGGTTATGGTTGGCGGGTAGCGCAGCGGTGTTACAGGCTGAGGAGAATTTTCAGCAGGCCAGCGAGCGCGGCACCTTGCAGGTCGAGTATCTGCTGAGTGACCTGCAAAACCCTTGGGGCATGGCTTTTTTGCCCGATGGCCAGGTGTTGATTACCGAGCGTCCGGGTACGTTGCGCTTGGTTGCAGCGGATTTCAGCGGTAACTCGCAGGTGGCTGGCGTGCCCGAGGTGTTCAGCCGTGGCCAGGGCGGTTTGCTGGACGTGGCGGTGTCGCCCAGCTTTGCCGAGGACCGCTGGGTGTATTTGGCCTATGCCGAAGCTGGCGATAACAAGCTGGCCGGAACGGCGGTGGGGCGCGGCAAGCTGTCCGCCGATAACAGCCGCCTGGAAGATTTCACGGTGATCTTCCGTCAGGAACCCAAGCTGTCGACCGGCAACCATTTTGGTTCACGCCTGGTGTTTGATGATCAGGGCCATCTGTTTATTACCCTGGGCGAAAATTACCAGCGCATGGCCGCGCAGGATCTCGGCAAGCTGCAAGGCAAGGTGGTGCGTTTGAATGCCGATGGCAGCGTGCCGCAAGACAACCCGTTTATTGGCAAGGCTGGCGCGCGTAGCGAAATCTGGTCGTATGGCCATCGCAATGCCCAAGGCGCGGCGCTTAACCCATGGACTGATGTGCTGTGGCTGCATGAACACGGGCCGCGCGGCGGCGACGAAATCAATATTCCGCAGGCGGGTAAGAACTACGGTTGGCCGTTGGCGACCCACGGTACGGATTACACCTTGCTGCCGATTAGCGAAGCCAAAGGCAAGACCGCGCCCGGCACCGAGCCGCCTCACCATGTTTGGCAAAAGTCGCCGGCCATCAGCGGTATGGCGTTCTATAACGCCTAGCGTTTCGCTGGCTGGCAGCACAACCTGTTTATAGGCGCGCTGGCGGATGAATCGCTGATTCGTTTGGAGCTAAAAGGTAACGAGATCGTCCACGAGGAGCGCTTGCTCAAGGACAAACTCGGGCGCATCCGCGATGTGCGCCAGGGCCCTGACGGTTACCTGTATGTGCTGACCGACGCGGCCGCTGGCAGCCTGGTGCGCGTGGGCTTGGTGGAGTAAACAGCGCTAGAGGTCGACGCGTTCCTCGCTCGCTTCTTCTGGCTCAAGCGTTTCGGCCTGGGCGCTTTCTTCGGTTTTTTCCAGGTCGAGCAGGTCGGGTGGCAATAGCGGTTCGGTCACCACGCTGAAGTCGGTGATTTCGATGGCGCCACGGCCCTCGCCCAGTAGGTGAAAGGAAAAGGCTTTGCGGGTTTCCAGGTTGTCGAAGCCAAAGCTGACGTTAAGCGTTTGCCCTGGCTTGAGATCGGGCAGCTGGGGAATCAGGCCCGCTACATCGCGATCAAATTCCTTGGTTTTCAGCAGCAGCTTGGCGCCTTGTTTGGCCATACGTACCGCGCGAATGGTCAGGGTGACTTTGGTGTGGGTGCCTTGCGGCAGCTCCAGGTATTGCGCGCCGATCAGGTTGTCGGCCCAGTCGTCGGTGGCCAGGGCTTTCAAGCTGATGCGCTCATTGCTGGCAAACTGGTACTGCTGGCCGATCTGGCCGTTGCTCAGGGACTGGTCGAGCAGGGCGGCGCGGTCGCTGACCAGTCGCGCTTGCTTACCACGCTCGCGGCCCAGGTATTTCGCTTGGTCGGCAATAAAACCCGCGCTGGCATAACGGCGGCAGATTTGCTGGAAGTCGCACTCGGTAAAGGTGCCCTTGCCGTCGTGGTGGCGCAGCAGGCCGTTGGTGTACGACATGATTTCGCGGCCACTGCTGTAGTCACGGAATAGTGAACGACCGCTGAGGTTGGGCGGCACCTGGAAGTCGAAATAATCGAGCACCGAGGCGGTGAGGTCGACATGCCCGTAGGTGCCGCTTTTCAGCTTCGGCAGCTGGCTTTGTTCCGGCGCGAGAACAAGGTTGAAACCCCAGGCCGAGGCCAGACGTACGTCGTCGATACCGTGGGATTCGTCGGAGGTGACGATGACCAACGTGTCCTTCAACACACCCTGTTTCTCCAAGCCAGCGAGAAAGTCTGCCACGGCATCGTCAAGGTAACCGATGGCCGCCTGTTTCGCCGTCGGGTAGCGGTCCAGATATTCCTGCGGCGCCGAGTAGGGTTGGTGGGTGCCGACCGTGAGCAGGGTGAGCATCCACGGCTTTTTCGCTTGGCGCAGTTCGCTTACGTGCTTAAGCGCGCCTTCGAAATAGGCCTTGTCGTCCATACCCCAAGGGAATTCCAGGTACGGCTTGTTCTTGAACCAGCCAAGGCCCAGGGTTTGCTCGAACCCTATGTGCGGCATAATTTTATCTTTGGCCATAAAGCGCAGGCCGGCGCCTTGCAAAAAGCTGGTGTGGAAACCTTGGTCGCGTAACTGCGCTGGCAGGCATTGCAGGTTGCGGGTGCTGCTGTTGAGCAGTTCCACGCCCTTGGGCGTACCACTGTCGAGTTTGCTGTAGTCGCCGCAGAGCATGGCGTACAGGCCGCGAATGGTCTGGTGGCTGTGCAGCACGTAGTCCGGGGTGTTCATACCGCGCTCTGCCCATTGGCTCAGACGCGGCATCAGGTCTTCCTGATAACTGCTGTGCAGCGCTTGGCGGTCGGTGGCGATATAGGCGCCGGGAATACCTTCGAGGGTCACGATCAGCACGTTTTTCGCCTGGCCTTTGCCAGCGAATAGCTTGTCGCCGCTCAGGTCGAGTTGGCTGAGGCCGGCGATATCCGGCTTGCTCTCTGGGTCGTCATCGTCCAGCCAGGCCTCCAGGCGCGTTTGCCCGTTATTAAAGGCTTCGGCGAGCAGCTTGTGCGGCAGGTTGAATTGCTTCCACTGCACGGCTTCGCTGGGAGTCAGGTATTGGCCGCTGGCATGCAGCGCGGCGAAACCTAGGGGGAGGGCGAAGGTATACAGCGGTAAGCGCACGGCGTGTGGCTGCCGACGTACCAGCAGGTTGGCCAGCAGGCCCAGGGCCAGGCCGACGGCGAGTAGCGGATAGGTCAGACCGCCACCTTGGGTGGAATGGCCGACAAACTGTGGGTCGATCAGGTATTGCAGATCGCTGACTTCCGGCATACGGCCAACGGCGCCCACCAGTTCAGCGGCGCTCAGGGTAAACAGACTCCATACCAGCAGCACTGGCAGGGTCAGCCACAACGGGCGGTTATGCAGTAGCACTATCAACAGCGTGCCGATGGCCAAGTCTGACAAATAGCCAAAACCATTCGACCAGCCGAGCACATAACGGCTAAGTAATGGCACAACGAGCAGGAGGAAACTGCGGGCAAGCAGAGAAAAAGTGGGGTGCTGCAGCCATGGGCCGTAAATGCGCACAGGAGCTCCTGAGATCAGGCAGAGAGAATCCGCGCCAGTCTGCAAACCACCGGGTAAAAAAGTGGGAGCTACGACCGCGAGTGACACGATTCTGAAACAACTATGTGCTAGAGGCCAGAAGCTTGTTCAGTGCAGTCGACAAGAATATGTGTGCAGCCATGTAGTACTGGGGCTGGCACGTAGCTGAGAGGGCAAGTGGGGAGGGGGTGTTGCGAGGGTTACTACAGCTGTTCGAGCGCTTTATTTAAGAACGACAAAATCAAGCGCTTGGAACAGCAAGGCCAATCAATTTTTACTTCTTACCGAGCGTGATGTGGCGCGACGGGGCAAAAACCTGACCGCTCACACCTTTTGGGATTTCCTGAATCTGGCCGCCGGCCTTCAGGAACGCCGACACTGCATCGTCAATGGAACTGTGGGTTTCGACGGCAGGAGGGGCTTTTTTCTTCATTTCAGATGCTTTAACGCGCATGGCGGCCATTTAACCTATAAGCAGTAATTTGGCCAGGCATTGTACACAAAATAATAATGGTCAATATCGCGACACGCAATTGCCCCGTAATTTCTCCGTAACCGCCATTAACTGGTTGTTTTCGCGCAAAGAAACCAGGCCGGCGCTGGGTTTTCCACGATTACCGCCGGTCAGCGCAGCTTGGTGCGCACATACAGCGCCTCGACTTTTTCCCGCGCCCACGGTGTTTTGCGCAAAAACTTCAGGCTGGATTTCACGCTCGGCTCGCTCTGAAAACAGCGAATGGCGATCAATTGCCCGAGTTTTTCCCAGCCGTAGTGTTCGGCCAGTGCGCTAACAATGGCTTCCAGGGTGACGCCGTGAAGCGCGTTGTGCTGCTGTTCGCTGTTCATGGGCGGCCCATTGCAGAGGTAAAAACGCCCGGCAATTGCAGCGGGCGCAGTGGCCGGCAATTATCAGTGATTGGCGCCGGGCCGTCACTGTTGCCAGTGCGCATCGGGTAGAATGCCGGCCACGCAAAGAGGGCAGTGCACATGGCTTTAATCGGACGTTTCAACAGTTTGCAGGTGGTTAAACACACCAACTTCGGTCTTTACCTGGATGGCGGCGCTGACGGCGAAATTCTTCTGCCCAATCGCTATATCCCTAAAGACACGCCAAGCGAAGTCGAAGACTGGCTGAATGTGTTCATCTACTTGGATAGCGACGACAAACTGATCGCCACCAACGAAAAGCCCAAGGTGCAGGTAGGCGAATTCGCCAGTTTGAAGGTCAAGGAAGTCAACAGCATTGGCATCTTCCTCGACTGGGGTTTATCCAAAGACCTGCTGCTGCCGTACTCCGAAGAAAAACGCACGCTACAAGCCGGTGACTATTGCGTGGTGCACGTCTATCTCGACAAACACACCCGCCGCATTACCGCCACCGCGCGCCTGGATCGTTACCTGGATAATGTGCCGGCTAATTACAAAGTGGGGCAGGCGGTTGATTTGCTGGTCGCTGAGGCAACCGAGATGGGCTTTAAGGCGATTATCAACAACCAGCACTGGGGCCTGATTCACAAAAACGAGGCGTTTAAATTTCTGCGCCCCGGCAAAGAAGAAAAAGGCTTTATCAAAGAAATTCGCCCCGATGGCAAACTCAGCTTGAGTCTGCAACCGGTCGGCAAAGAGGCCGCTGTTGGCCTGCACGAGCAGATTCTCAACAAGCTGCGGGAAAACGGCGGTGTGCTGGCCGTCAGCGACAAGAGCCCACCCGAAGTCATCGCCGGCCTGTTCAGCGTTAGCAAAGGCAACTTCAAAAAAGCCATCGGCGCCTTATACAAACAGGGCGAATTGGTTATTCACGCCGACCGTATCGAACTGCCCTGAGTCTTGACCCTGGTAACGCGTTGGCGAAAATCGCCGACGCTGTTCTAGAGTTGCAGAGCCGCACGCCGTTGTAGCTCAGTTGGTAGAGCATCTGCCTCGTAAGCAGGAGGTCGGAGGTTCGATTCCTCTCAACGGCACCGTCTCTCCCTTCTCCGATGTCTCTGCGCGCGCCGACCAACCGTCCGCCCCCACTTCCAAAACTGGCGTAAAACCTGCAGTTTTATCGCGCGCCGCGATAGATGCTGTGAGCACCTTTGTCGCTTCTATCTGCGCTGTATGACTATTTATCCCCGGCAAATGCCCGTCTTTGACGGCTCGCTGGGTCAGTGGGGTGTGGTTCATTAGTGTGAAATAGGACGGAAGTACACTGTTGTCGGTGGCACATACCTTAAACATTTTTTAGGCAACTATTCCGACCGCCGCACTTCGGTGGTGCACATCGTTACCAGCCTGGCTGATGACGCAGGGAGCATCGATTTTCTGCAGATTGGGGCGATACCGCCCAGCCCGACGGTCCCTTTCTGGGGACATATGTAATGTTGAACTCTGCACCTTTACCGCCGCCCCTGACCGGCATCGACACCATCATGCTAGTAGGGGCATCGATTGAAAACGGCATGGCCAAAGGCTTTCTGGCTGCGGCGTTGGATTATCAAAAGATCTGCCACGGCCTGACCGATATTGTCGCGGTTGAGTGTTATGGCTTTAGCGGCATGGATGTCGACGGGATTTACGGCAAGTGGACCACCATTGTTAGGCCCGCGCTGGCTGCCAGGCCTGATGGCGGGACGGGAGTCCTTATTCTGTCGATGCCTACTGGCAACTCGATCACAGGTCTGGTGCCTTACGCCAACGCCAATCCCACAATTCTGGCGCAGAAAAAGGCCACGCTGGATGCCTTGAATGCCGAGATGAGAGCCCAGTGCGGTGACAGCCATGTGGTGATGTTCGATGCCACGTTTCGCCTTTACGGCGCCCCGGCGACCACCTGTATTACCGATCAGAACATGGGCGCCAAGCCATTTAGCGAAGCCTGGACGGATCCCTTGGCGGGAATGTTTACAGCCGTTCCTACGGCTATCCGTATCCGATTGCTTACAACTGGTACACCCAGGTGCTGATCGACAGCACCCATTACAACCCCCTGGGTTACCAGCTACTGCTTAAGTACTGGATGGATGTGGCGGCCGCGATTATCAAAGGGGTACCGCCGCCCTATATGCCGTTGAAGGAAAATCCGATCGGCGACCAAGTGCCCACATCGGGCAGAGTGCTGCTGGCTTATCGGCCTACTGCGACCGTCACGCGCTCGTCCACCCATTTGCTTGCCAACGCTCGAGGCTCAACGGCGCCTGGCACTACACTTCCTGCTGCGCCGTTTCTTTGCCCGTGGGAAGGCTATGATCCCTCGCTGGGCTTGGGCTCGCGACCGGCGCTAAGCGGCACCACGACGCAAACCGGCATGGGCACCGGTGATACCAGCTGTAGCCTGCTCAACGATACCTACCGCGGTGCTTACACCTTCACCACGTCGCCTACCTTTGTGGTGCTGGAGGAAATCATCAACCTGCTGCCGTTCCAGCAGTTCCGTTACCGGGTGCTGTGTTGCCGACGGGTGACCGCTGGGCAAACCCGTTTGCAGGAATTCTCCAACGACGGCATTACTGTTTCCGGCTCAATAGATTCCGGGTGTCTTCCCGGCACCGTCCCGAAAATCTACGTCGGCTTTGGCACCGCCGATGCTGGCGGAAAAGCCAAAATCTGGCTGCGCTGTGCGGTGGGAAATACGTCGGGGGCGTTCGCCAACGCCATCGATATTGACCCGTTGCCGTTGTAGCGCGGCTTAGTCGTCCTGCTGCACCACCCAAAACAGATGCACGCCACCATCGTCGCGATAGGCGATGGTGACGTTATCGGTTTCGCCGATTTCCGCCAGCACCTGGGCCCAGTCGTCTTCCGACTCGTCTGGAGCTTTATAGAGCAGCGCGGTCTTGGACTTCTGTGCGGCAGGGGAATTGATGATTTTCTGCAAGCGGGTGGCAAGCAGTTCGTATTGGCTCGGTTGGCGAACGGCGGCAGCTTTGGACATTTGGGCAAATCCTTTTTACTGTTCGGATATACAGTATTCTAGATCGCGACTTTTCCCCATGTCGAGCCATTTGGCCTGATTCAAAAGCCGCGAAAGCGCGCGAACTCATCCACCGCCGCCCGCTCCGAACGCAGCTGATTGACTGTGGCGTCACGGTCCGGGTAACCCAGGGCCATGCCGCAATACACCACTTCGTTGTCAGCCAGGCCGAAGTGTTTATGCAAGCTGTCACGCGCCATGCCCCAGGCTTCCTGCATACAGGTGCCGAGGCCGCGCTCTTCGGCGAGCAGCGCGAGCGATTGCATAAACATGCCGACATGCGCCCACTGGCCATTACCCATTTCTTTATCGATGACAAAGAACAGGCCCACGGGTGCGCCAAAGAACTGGTAGTTGCGCGACATCCATTTCAGCCGTGCGCCTTTGTCTTCGCGGGGGATGCCCAGCAGGGCATACATGTCTTCGCCGATTTTGTAGCGGCGGGCGCGGTAGGGGTCTTGCAAACCTTCGGGGTAGATGGGGTAGTCGCCGACTTCACCTTTGGGGTTTTTCATGATGGCTTCGACGGCCAGGCGTTCGAGTGCGGTTTTCTCCGCGCCGGCTACAGCGATCACTTTCCACGGCTGCAAGTTACCGCCCGAGGGTGACCAGCGTGCGTCGTCGAGCAGGGCGCGAACGCTGGCTTCGTCCACCGGGGTGTCGAGAAAGGCGCGTATGGAAATACGTTTTTTCAGGGTGTCGGCTACAGACATGGGGGAGTCCTTGAAGGCAACGGTGCATTTTTATTGTGTGCTGCGCTCACTCTTCTAAGGGCTGGGCCCGGTAAAAGCAATGCGTTGGTCCTGGCATCGCTAAATCGCAGGCAACAAAAAGCCCGCACGGTGGCGGGCTCGTTGCAGATAGGGTGCTGGTCCTTCAGCTGGCTCCGAGTATTGCGCGCAAGTTGTGAAAATTTCGTGACGAAGTTCAGAGGTTTCTGAAGAAGCCCAACGAGCGGACAAAAAAATGCCCACCAAGAACGTGGGCATTTTTTGTCGAGTTACCAACGACCTGGATGGCCGTAATACCCGCGCTGTTCGTAGTACACCCGGCGCGGCGGTGGTGGTGCGTAGTAACCCGGGGCGTAGTAGCGCTGCTGTACCACGACCGGTTGGTAGTACACCGGCTGGGGCGGCGGGTAGTAGGCAACAGGCGGCGGCTGGTAGTAAACCGGTGGCGGCGGGGCCTGAACATACACCGGGGCTCGCTGCGAAGAGACGACTGCGCCGCCTACCACTGCACCCACTACCGCGCCGAGAATGAAGGGTCCACCGTCGCCGCCGCCACCATGGGCGGACGCCTGGCCCGCCAGGGCTAGGCTGCCGAGCAACAGAGCAACTTTGGGCAGACTGCGAAACATGATGGTCTCCTGATACCCGGTGAGGTGGATGCCGGGTTATCTGTAAGACGCGCAATACACAGTGAAGTGCCGAGCTGCTGTGTAAAGGTTATGTAAGCGCTTTAGGCCTGCACAAATTCGGCGAAGCGCACACCTTTGCCGGTGGGGCGTACGTCTTGAAACAGCGAGTCGCGATCGGCCGACAGTTCGATGCTGACGGTGGCATTGCGGCTGCCTTTGTTGCGCGTAACCAGGCCGTCTTCATGGGTGCGCAGATACAAGGTCGGTACACGCAGGTGGTGCAGTTCATCGGTGACGTGGTTGTGCATCAGCAGGTGCACCCATTCGTACTGGCCGATTTTCAGGCGCCCGACCGGGATGTCGAACCACCAGATGTTTTTGTTCAGGTTGATCGTCGCAAAGTGCGTGTTGTTGACGCCGAGCACTGCGCTGCCGAGTTGAAGGTTGCGGCGGGCGATGGCGGCTTTTTTGTCGATTTTCATGCTGTTCCTGACACGCGGACGAGGTGGGGCGATAACCAGAGGTGGCGGCCTGAACGGCGCCGGCTCAGCCGGCGCTTGCCAACGCCTGGCTGTCGCGGTGCAGGGCGACCAGGCTTTTGGTGCGGCAATAACGTTGTAGGCGTTCAGCCAGGTTGGGCGGCAGCTTGTCTGCCGCAGTGAAGCCTAAAGCTGTGTAAAAACCGGCGAGCTCTGGGTGGCAAAACAACCACACCGGGCCGGGTGTGTGTTCGCAGGCCTGGGTCACTAAGTGGCTGGCGATCCGTTGCTGGCGGCGGCTGGGGGCGACGAACAGGCTGGTCAACCAGAAACCCGGTCCTTGAACCAAGGGCTGCACACACACCGCCGCCACGATCTCACCGTTTTTCGCCACCCACACCTGATCATCCGCACCAGCGCGCATGGGTGAGCGATGGGCGCGGTAGAACTTGTTTACCAGTGGCCGCATAACGGCGGGGAGGGCGCTGAAAGAAAGTGGCTGCATGGGCAATATGGGCTGAGAAAACGCTGCTATTAAATCACTTACCGCGCCGGCCTTGGCGCAAATGCCGTACTAATCGGCGGCGCGCAGGGCGTCTGTGTAGGCATGATAGGAACCCCAGTGGTTTTCGCAGGAGCGCCCCATGTCTTACAACACCCTCCGTTACGAGGTGGATGAACACATTCTGACCCTGACCCTCAATCGGCCCGACCAATTAAATGCGTTCACCGTGGAAATGGCCCATGAACTGATCGACGCCTTTAACCGCGCCAGCGACGACGATGAGGTGCGCGCCATTGTGGTAACCGGCGCTGGTCGCGCATTTTGTGCGGGCATGGATTTGTCGGTGGAAGGTAACGTGTTTGGCCTGGATGAAAGCCAGCAGCCGACCCTGGAAGACATGCAGCGCCGCCTCGACGACCCCGCCATTCGCGACGGCGTGCGCGATACCGGTGGCCGCGTGACTCTGGCGATTTTCGACTGCAAAAAACCGGTGATCGCTGCCATCAACGGCGCGGCGGTGGGCATTGGCGCGAGCATGACTTGCGCGATGGATATCCGCCTGGCCTCCGAGCACGCGCGTATCGGCTTTGTCTTCAACAAAATCGGCATCGTGCCGGAAGCCTGTTCCAGTTGGTTTCTGCCGCGCATCGTCGGCATCTCGCAGGCGTTGGAGTGGGTGTATAGCGGCGATATTCTCAAGCCGGAAGAAGCCCTTGAGGGGCGCTTTGTCAAAGCCGTGGTACCGGCCAAACATTTGCTGGACGAGGCCTATGCCATCGCCCGTCGTATCGCCCAGCACAACCCGGTGGCCATCGCGATCACCCGGCAGATGATGTACCGCAACGCCGCGCAAGCTCATCCACTGGAAGCGCACAAGGTCGACTCGCTGGGCATGTTTTACACCAGCATCGGCGGCGGTAAGGAGGGCGTGCAGGCGTTTCTGGAGAAGCGCCCGGCCGACTACAGCGAACAGTCGGCCAATGCCATGCCCGACTTCTATCCCTGGTGGAAGTAAGCGCCGGTTACAGGCGCCCGAGGATCATATGCGCGGCTTTAACGGAGGCCGCCACCGGGCTGTTTTCCGCCAGGTTCAGAGTGTCGGCCTGGGCATTGCTCAACACGGCTACCAGGGTGGCGCCGCCGGCTAACGCTAGCGTTACCTCGGTTTCTGCCGAACCGCGGGTAACCTGGCGCACTTCGCCGCGCAGCAGGTTGTCGCTAGTCTCGGCGCTGCTGTAATCGGCCGGCACCAGTTGCACCCATGACGCTTTAATCAACGCATACAGCGCCGCGCCAGGCACCAGCTCCAGGCGTGTGGTGCTGTCGTGGGTGATCGAGGCGGTAAGGCGATCGCCGCTGTTGAGCTGAAACTCCACCTGGTCGTTGACCTCGCCGTTATGGATGGCCAGCACCGTGCCGAACAGTTGATTGCGCGCGCTGGTTTTCATCCGCAGGCTCCAGCAGGGTAGAGACCCCCGCGTCATCGCCCAGGCGTTGCAGAAACAGCAGGTGCTCCTGCTGGTAGCGCTGGTAGGCGGCGATCAACTCATGGCCGGCATCGGTCAGGCGCGTGCCGCCACCGCCTTTGCCGCCAGCGCTGCGTTGTACCAGCGGGCTGCCAGAGGCGCCGTTCATGGCGTCGATGGAGTCCCAGGCAAACTTGTAACTGATACCCACCGCCTTGGCGGCCTGGCTGATCGAGCCGGTGGCGTCGATGGCGCGCAGCAGAGCGATACGCGCCTCGCCAGCGACGTCATTGCCGTTATGGGTAATCCAGAATTGGCCTTCAAGTTTCATCGGCGGGTATCAGCGTTAAAGAGGGTGGCATGGTAACAGCGACGGTTCTGCTCTCGTAGGGTGGGCTGTGCGCACCAGGAACAAGCGCGACATCGCTCAGCGCACAAACCAGCCATGATTGACCCACTGGTCAAATATCGCTATATAGTTGCGGAAATAGCGATGGTCGGAGGGCACGTAACTCGTGGCTTCTAGCGCTATACAACCACAACAAGGAGCAGTCCATGATCCATCGTATGTCCCGCCTGGTTATCGCCTTTTCCGCCGCTTTAGCGGTAAGCAGTGCGTTTGCTGACGACGTGCAGGTCGCCGTCGCCGCCAACTTCACTGCGCCGATCCAAGCCCTTGCTGCTGATTTCGAGAAAGACACCGGCCATAAGCTGGTTGCCTCCTACGGCGCCACTGGCCAGTTCTATACCCAGATTAAAAATGGCGCGCCGTTCGAAGTGTTCCTGGCGGCTGATGACACCACCCCGGCCAAGCTGGAAAGCGAAGGCGAAACCGTTAAAGGCTCGCGCTTCACCTATGCCATCGGTTCGCTGGCGCTGTGGTCAGCCAAAGAAGGCTATGTCGATGACAAAGGCGAGGTGCTGAAGAAAAACGCGTTCGCCCACCTGGCTATCGCTAACCCGAAAGCGGCGCCTTATGGCCTAGCCGCCACCCAAGTGCTGGAAAAGCTCGGCCTCACCGATGCCGTTAAGCCGAAAATCGTTGAAGGCCAGAACATCACCCAAGCCCTGCAATTCGTTTCAACCGGCAATGCCGAGCTGGGTTTTGTCGCGCTGTCGCAGGTGTACAAAGACGGTAAGCTCACCAGCGGTTCCGCTTGGTTGGTGCCGGCCAGCCTGCATGAGCCGATCAAACAGGACGCGGTGATTCTGAACAAAGGCAAAGACAACGCTGCCGCCAAAGCGCTGGTTGAATACCTCAAGGGTGCCAAGGCTGCGGCTGTGATTAAATCCTTCGGTTACCAACTTTAAGCATCTCTCTTGAGGAACTCTGGCGATGTCCCTAACCAGCGCTGATTTCGCTGCGATCTGGTTGACCCTGCAATTGGCATCGCTCACCACCGTGCTCTTGCTGGTCATCGGTACGCCCATCGCGTACCCGTTCGCCGCTCAAGGGCCCGGTGGCGGCTGTGGTGGCATTGCCCTTGGTATTGCCACCGACGGTAATCGGCTTTTATCTGCTGATCACCCTCGGCCCCCACGGTTTTATCGGGCAAATCACCCAGAGCCTTGGCCTGGGGATTTTGCCGTTCAGTTTTGCCGGCCTAGTGGTCGGCTCGGTGTTCTATTCCATGCCCTTTGTCGTGCAGCCGATTCAGAACGCCTTCGAGGCGATTGGCGAGCGGCCGCTGGAAGTGGCGGCGACCTTGCGCGCCAGCCCGCTCGACAGCTTTTTCAACGTGGCCCTGCCCATGGCGCGGCCCGGCTTTTTAACCGCCGCGATTCTCGGCTTTGCCCACACCATTGGTGAGTTCGGTGTGGTGCTGATGATTGGCGGCAATATTCCGGATAAAACCCGCGTGGTCTCCGTGCAAATATTCGATCACGTCGAGGCCATGGAATACGCCCAAGCCCATTGGCTGGCCGGTGGCATGCTGGTGTTCTCCTTTGTCATTTTGCTGGTGCTGCAGGCCAAGGGCCGGACTCGGGCGGTGGTGCGATGAGCGCTGAAAACCTGATCGAGGCGCGCTTTAAGGTCGACTATTCCGGCTTTGCCCTGGATGTTGATCTGCAGATTCCCGGCCGTGGCGTAACTGCTTTATTTGGCGATTCCGGCTCGGGTAAAACCACCTGCCTGCGTTGCGTCGCCGGCCTGGAGCGTGCGCAGCAGGGCTATCTGCGCGTCAATGGCGAGCTGTGGCAGGACAGCGCCACGGGGTTTTTCCTGCCCACGCACAAGCGCGCGCTGGGCTATGTCTTTCAGGAAGCCAGCCTGTTCGCCCATCTCTCGGTGCGCCGGAATCTGGAATTTGGGTTCAAACGTATTGGCGGCGCCGCGCAACGGGTGAAGCTCGCCCAGGCTGTCGACTTGCTCGGTATTGAACACTTGCTGGAGCGTATGCCGGAGCATTTGTCCGGTGGCGAGCGCCAGCGCGTTGGCATCGCCCGCGCCTTGCTCACCAGCCCTAAGCTGCTGCTGATGGATGAACCGCTGGCGGCGCTGGATCACAAGCGTAAAAACGAAATCCTGCCGTACCTCGAACGCCTGCATGACGAGCTGGATATTCCCGTGCTTTACGTCAGCCACGCCCCGGATGAAGTGGCGCGTTTGGCCGATCACTTGGTGCTGCTTGATCAGGGCCGCGCCCTTGCCAGTGGCCGAGTGGGCGAGCTGCTGGCGCGTCTGGATTTGCCCATGGCCCAGGCCGACGATGCCGGTGTGGTGATACAGGCCGAGGCCTGCGGCTACAACGCCGACTATCAACTGCTAAGCCTGGGGTTTGCCGGCAGCGAGTTGCGTATGCAGGTGGCCCATCGCCCAGTGGCGGTAGGCAAACCGATGCGCTTTAAGGTGCAGGCCCGTGACGTCAGCCTGGCCCTGGAAAAACCAGCGCATAGCAGCATCTTGAATGTGCTGCCGGTGACGGTGGTGGCCGAAGTGCCCGCTGATAACGGCGCCCATGTGCTGGTGCAGTTGGATATGCACGGCACGCCGCTGCTGGCGAGAATTACCCGGTTCTCGCGGGATCAGCTTGAATTGCAGGTGGGGCAACAATTGTGGGCACAGGTGAAATCTGTCGCCGTGTTGGCTTAGCCAACTGTCAGCAAGGGGAGTGGATGATGCTGGAACATATCGACAGCTGCCGAGCGCTAGAAGAGCAGCTCTGCGCCGGCCAACACTGGCCGCCGGAATTGCGCGCCGCACTGCATGAGCTGCTGGAGAAAATCAGCCTGGCGGGCCACGAAATCAATTTGCTGAGCTTGGGTGCCTTTCTCGCCGACTTCGTGCCGCGCCATAGCCTGGACCGCGCCGAAGAGTGGCAGGAGCGGGCGGCCAAACGCTGGTTTAGCCACAGCAAGCCGCTACTGATTGAGCGCCTGGCAGATTTCTTTATTGGCGCCGATGAGGCCTACAGCAGGCCTTCGTAAGCCAGGTCGTAAGCCTTACCCAAATCGACCGTGCCGGGCTTTTGCGCTTTGCTGTCACCGGCCTTGCGGTCGGTGGCTTTCATGGTTTGCGGATGGGCAAATTCCACCGGCACCAAGGCGCTGGCCAGCAGTACACCTTCCAATAAAAACGTGCCCGCACCGCCGGCGCCCTGGCCGGAAGTAGCGCGACGATTTAGCACCAGCTTCTCGACCTTGTTTGCCAGACAAAAGCTGCTCAGTGCGCGAACAAATTCCGCCACATCTTCTTGAGTGGGGTTCTTTGGCACCGCCAGCTTGTTGAATTTTTCTGCCTGTAACTGATGACTCAGGCGCGTGCCAACGAGGGTGACGATGCGCGCCTCGTTGGCCTTCAACAGCAAACCCGCGACGACGCTACTCAACGTTTACCCATCGAGCGGCGGGTGCCATTAGGGGCGCGGCCGGGTTTTTTGTCGTGGTTGGATTTATCCATCGGCTTGTAGCCCAGGGTTTTGTCCTGCGCGCCTTTGGCGAAGGCAGAAAACGGAAAGCTGAAACCGGCTTTTTTGCCGTCAGTGCTGTTCTCGGTAGCGTTTTCCACTTCGCTCGGTTGTTCAGGCTGGTCGGGCGAAGGTGTGTTCGAAGTCATGGCAGATTCACAGCTCTAAAGAGGAGAGGGCGCCGGGCAGGCCGCGATGGCCGCCCGGCGACGGGGTCAGCCCGACAGCCCAACGAATACGTTTTGCACGTCGTCGTGGTTGTCCAGGGCTTCAAGGAAGGCTTCCACTTCTTCCAGTTGCGCGTCGGTCAGCGAGGTCACCGGGTTTTTCGGACGGTAGCCCAGGCTTGCCGAGTTCACGGTAAAGCCGTGTTCTGGCAGGGCGCGGCTGACGGCGCTTCGGTGATAAACAGGGTGTTGCCTTCTTCGGCTGGCTCAAAGTCTTGCGCACCGGCTTCAATGGCGGCCAGTTCCGGGTCGGCATCGCCTTCCGGGCTGGCTTCGATCAGGCCTACGTGGTCGAAATCCCAGGTGACCGAACCGCTGGCGCCCATTTGCCCCTTGCGGAACAGCACGCGGATTTCGGCGACGGTGCGGTTGATGTTGTCGGTCAGGCATTCGATGATCACCGGCACTTGGTGCGGGGCGAAGCCTTCGTAGGTGGCGGAGTGAAAGGTCACGGTGTCGCCCAGCAGCCCGGCGCCTTTTTTGATCGCGCGCTCCAGGGTTTCTTTGGGCATCGAGGCTTTTTTCGACTGGTGGATGGCCAGGCGCAGCTTGGGGTTGAGGTCTGGGTCGGCGCCATTACGCGCGGCAATCATGATTTCCTTCACCAAGCGGCCAAAAATCTTGCCTCTGGCGTTGGCGGCGGCTTCTTTCGGTTTGGCTTTCCACTGTGCGCCCATGCTGGCTCTCTTGCTCTGTACTGGTTAGTAAGCGGCTCGTGGCGCGGTTTAGGGGGCCGGGAAGGCGGCAAAACCAGTGCGACGAAATAAGGTTGGCGATTTTAGTCGCTCTGGCCGGCGCTGGCACCCCCTGAAATAGAGTCTCTTGTCGCATGCCTAAGCCTCGACTGTTTAACAGTTCCGGGGAAAAACGATGACAGGTATGTGTCGGCGGCAGCATTATTCGCCGTCTCGCTAAGCCCAACTCCGTCAATAAGGTGCCTTTCGGCTTATGCCCACTCCTTCTGCCTCAGTCTCGCTCGGCTACGCCGCCCTCTCGGTCAGCGGCCGAGTGCGTAGCCATAACGAAGACGCGGTGCTCTGCTGCCCAGCCCTGCAACTGTGGGCCGTGGCTGACGGCATGGGCGGCCACCAGCGCGGTGAAGTAGCCAGCGCCATTGCCCTGGATACCCTGCTGGAAGCGGTAGAGCAGGGCGAAAACCTCGAAACCGCTGCGCACAGCGCCAACGCCGCGATTATTGCCGCCGGCGCCGAAGATGCCGAATCACATGGCATGGGCACCACCTTGGTTGCGGTGCAATTCAAGGGCGCGCAATTTGAATTGGCCTGGGCCGGCGACAGCCGTGCCTATCGGGTTAGCGGCCGGGGCATTGAGCAAGTCAGCCGCGACCACAGCTTGGTGCAAAGCCTGGTGGATGCCGGCGAACTCACCGCCGAAGAGGCGCGCAACCATCCCCGGCGCAATGTCGTCACCCGCTGCCTAGGCCACTCGGAGCAGGTGTTGGAAGTCAGCGTAGTGCGCGGCACCCTGGCTGCCGGCGAGTTGTTGCTGCTGTGCAGCGATGGCCTCAGCGGCGAATTACGCGATGAAGATATCCAGCACCTGTGCGCCAATGCCAGCACCCTGGACGAGTTGGTCGAGCAACTTATTGCCAGGGCCAACGAGTCCGGCGGGCGTGACAACATCTCCTGCATCGTGATCGGCCTCGCAGTTGTGGAACAGATCGGCGCGAATCAACGGCCACAAAGTTTCCTCAGGAAACTTTTGAATTTAAGAAAACTCTGACAATTTGTTGGAAAATGCGCCCAATCTCAGCGAACCTTCGCCGGGCGCCGTTCAGACCTGTTGGGCGCCACTGCCGACTTTTTTGCGCCCCATGACCCAGCGCCTGCGGGCCGATAACTACAAGATGCGTAGTACCTCCTTATGAATGACAGCTTGCTAGAAATTCCTGGTTATCTCGTGCATGGCCGGTTGGGTAAAGGCGGCATGGCCGAGGTGTACCTGGCAACGCAGGAGTCGTTGCATCGCCAAGTGGCGATCAAAGTGCTGCTTAGCGCCGACGACGAAGCCTTCAGCAAGCGTTTTATTAAAGAGGGGCATATCGTTGCCTCGCTGCATCACCCCTCGATCATCACCATTTACGACATCGATCAACTGCCCGACGGCCGCTATTACCTGGCCATGGAGTTTGTCGCCGGCGGCGACCTGGCTCAGCACAAAGGCGAAGTGTTCGAGGCGCAGCGCGCGTTTACCATCGTGCGGCAGATCGCCAGCGGCCTGGCCGTGGTGCACGACAAAGGCATGGTGCACCGCGATATCAAGCCGGCCAATATTCTCTTCCGCGCCGATGGCACGGCTTTGGCATCGCCAAAGAGCTGGACCTCAACAGCGAGCTGACCCAATTCAACGTCGCCGTCGGCAGCCCCGCCTACAGCAGCCCCGAGCAGGCGCAGTGTGAGCCGCTGGATGCGCGTAGCGATATCTACAGCCTGGGTGTGATTCTGCTGGAAATGCTCACGGGGTCTAACCCCTACAAAGGCTCGAGCTACACCCAGACGGTGATGAACCATGTGCAGATGGATGCCCCTGAGCTACCTGATCACCTGCGCCAGTTTCAGCCTTTCCTCAGCCGCATGTTGGCCAAAGACCCCGATGAGCGTTTCGCCGATTGCCATGTGCTGCTGGCCAGCCTGGCGGAATTGAACGAGCAGGACCTGGATCACACCCGTATCGCGCCGGCCGTGGCCATAAAGAGCAAAGGCAAGGGCAAGGCGGAGTCGCGAGGTGTGGGCGGCGAGGCGCCGTTTAAAGTGCCAACCTCCAAAGTGGCGGTGAAGGTACCCAAGGTGCGCAAGGGCAAGTCCAAGCTCTGGCCGATGTTGCTCGGCTTAGTGTTGGTTGCTGGCGTTGCGGGTGTGGGTGGCTACTTCTATCAGCAAAAGCAGAAAGTCGCGGAGTTCCTGACCCAGGGCGAATTGAGCCTGAACGAGGGCAAGTTGGTTGAGCCGCCAGAGCACAACGCCGACTATTTCTACCGCCAGGCGCTGCTGATTGATAAGAACAACGCGGCGGCGTTGGACGGTTTGCAGCGCGTGTTGCAGGCACGTATTGCCAACAGCTTGAACCTGGCGCAACAGGCCGCCAGCGCCGACCGCTTGATTCTGCCCGAGGGCGATAACGCGGTGTTCTATTACCAGCAAGTGCTGGGTTGGTCGCCGGGCAATGACCAGGCGCTTACCGGCTTGCAGGCAGTTGCCGAACGCTTTTTCGATTTAAGCGAAGCGGCCTACGAAAAACTCCAATTCGAGCAAGCGTTGCAGCTAGTTAAAAGTGGCCTGGAAGCGCAGCCCGACAACGAGAAATTGCTGAAAAGCCTGGATGGCCACGACGAGCGCGTGCGCAAAACTCAAGAAGCCATCGCTGCCCGTGCCGCAGCCGCGAAGAAAAAGGCCGCCGCCGCAGCCGCCGCGAGAGTAACGCCCAGCCGCGCCGCTCCGGCTAGCAAAAGTGCCGCAGCCGCGCCTACCGCTGAAGAAAATAATCCGAATGTAGTCAAACGCTTGTGGAATAAACTCTTCAACTAGTGGCAAAGTGACACTCCCTTGGGCGAGGCTACGGCGGGCCTCGCCATAGGGATATTCACATCCCGCTGGCTGTCATTTCTCAAGGTCGTACCCGAACATGCTCAGGATTCATTTCAGCGACAACCGTCAGGCCCCTATCTGGTTGGTCGACGAGCGTTTCACCATCGGCCAGGACAGCCGCAACAACTTGGTGCTGGCTGACACCGATATCAGCCCCTTCCACGCGGAAATCCGCCAGGACCACGGCCTTTACTACCTCACCGACTGCGGCACAGCTGCTGGCACCTTTGTTAACGGTGAGCGTGTGGGCGCCCGCTACCAGTTGCGTTCCGACGATAAAGTGCGCATCGGTAGCCTGGAGCTGACGCTGATCGACCCGGCCAAAAGCAAACCCAAACCGGCCGCTGCGCCGCGTTGGTTTTTGCAGGTCATTACGGGTGAGCAGCACCAGGGGCACAAATTCCATGTCACCGGCTCAATGACCTTTGGCCGCTCGGTGAAGTGCGAAATGTGCTTTGGCGACTTGGAACTGTCCCGCCGTCACGCCGAATTCTTCCTTAAAGACGAAGTGCTAGAGATCAAAGACTTGGCCTCGGCCAATGGTGTGTTTGTTAACCACCAGAAAGTCAGCATGGCCGTGTTGCAACCGGGCGACCAAGTACGCATGGGCTCGGTGACCTTGCTGGTGATTGGGCCGAAGGTCGACGTGGCGCAGGCCGACGACGAAGACGCTACGTTGTTTATGCCGATTGCGAATGTACCCAAGCCGACAGTGATTCGCCCAGCCGTTCAGGCCGCCACGCTTAATCCACTGAAAGTGGCGGCGGCGCAGGCTGCGGTTCAGGTGCAGGAAGAGGACGTGGCTGTTGCAGCGCGGCCGGTGAATAAATTGCTGCTTAGCCTGTTGGCCGTTGTGTTGGCCATTGGCGCGGTGATTGCGGTAAAAACCTTGCTTTGATTCCCTACGGTTCGGGTGGGGTGGGCGGCTGCTTTGCGCTGCTCACCTCGCTTGCGACCGCGTTATGCCCTGGTGCGCATAGCACACCCTTCGCTTGGTTGTAGTCCTGAAAGCTCTATAAGCTGCTGATATTTAAGAATTTTTCTCGCTATCATTGCCGTCGATGACAGCTATCGCGAGCGTTCACTTCTTAACCAACTGGCGATCCGTAAGATTGGCCCCGTACTCACTTACGCCACCCAATCTTTCGGAGCATCACCATGAAATCTCAAGCATTCGCCGCCCTGTTTATCGCAAGCCTGTTCACCCTGCCAGCTGCCCAAGCTGCCTCTGTTTCCAGCGCTGCTGTTGTAAATGCTGTACTGGCTGAAAGCGGTGCCGACCGCCTGCAACAAGATCGCCGTATCGCCGATGAAGGCGGTTACATGGTCATCGACCGTGTTGCCGAGGGCGGCGCAGAACGTACTAACCGTGTAGCTGAAGGCGGCGCAGAACGTACCAACCGTGTAGCTGAAGGCGGTGCAGAGCGTACTAACCGCGTAGCTGAAGGCGGTGCAGAACGTACTAACCGTGTAGCTGAAGGTGGTGCAGAACGTACCAACCGTGTAGCTGAAGGTGGTGCAGAACGTACTAACCGCGTAGCTGAAGGCGGTGCAGAACGTACTAACCGTGTAGCTGAAGGTGGTGCTGATCGTTTGCAGGCCAAAACCCTGGCCTAACCGGTCAGGTTTCACCCTCTCAAAGCCCGGCACTGGCCGGGCTTTTTTGTGGGCGTCGTTCGCCTAAGGGTGGTTGGCGTTATTCGCCGTTGGCTTCTTCCAACTTAGCCAGCCGGGCTTCTAGCTGGGCAACGCGTTCTTCCAGTTCATCCAGGCGCGATTGCGATGGCGCCGCCCCTTCATTGCGTTCTCCGCGACTACTGCTGGCAATCGCCGCGGCCAACTCTTCCGGGCTGGCAAGCAGGTGCATATAGCGGTCTTCGCGTTGCCCTGCCTGGCGCGGAATCTGTGTGGCCAGGCCGCGGCTGCTGAGGCGTTCAAGCTGGTGCTGCAACTGCGCGACGTCGTCAAAGTCGTGCATGCGGCTGCTGCGGGTCAGCAGTTCGTTGAGGGTTTGCGGGCCGCGCAATAACAGCAAACTGAGCAGAATCACCTGCGCGGGCACCAGTTCCAGGGCTTTGTCGACGCGCTGTTCCCAGCGATCGGCGCGGCTGCCCATTACCAGGCGCGCCATACCGCGCCCTTCGAGGCTGCGCAGGGCTTGGGCGACTTGGCCTTGCGTAAGGTTCATCACCGGCTCACGGCTGGTTTTCTGATTGCAGGCCAATACCAGCGCGTTGAGCGTCAGCGGATAACTTTCCGGGGTGGTGGCTTGTTTTTCTACCAGACAACCCACCACGCGGGCTTCGCTGCTGGAGAGTGGCTCTACGGCGGGGGCAGTCTCGATGGATTCGATGTCTTGGCTCATGGCGGCAGCTCCTGCAGAAAAAGAGCCGTAGCCTAGCCTGAGACGAGTCGTTAGCACATGGTTTTTGCCGATTTAGTGCGTCATTTTCGCGTAGGTGGCAATGCACAATCGTGGCGGGGAATTGAGTGTGCTGCACCATCTCCGAACCTGGGTCCCCGCTTGCTCGGGGACGACAGTGTTGGGTGACGAGGCGATTTTTTGGCAAAAAAAAGCAGCCCGAAGGCTGCCTTTTTAACGCGGTAACGCCAATCAAGCGACATCCACCAGGATGATTTCCGCATCCTCAACAGCGTTGAAGACCAGCACGTCTTCGCCGCTGACCGCGATACCGTCGCGGGCGTTGGCTTGTACGCCATTCACGCTGATCACACCGCTGGCCGCTACGAGGTAAGCCTTGCGCGAACTGCCCAGGCGGTACTCGGTTTGCTGGCCGGCTTTCAGGGTGGCAGCGCTCAAGCGGGCGTCGGCACGGATGTGCAGGGCGTCGCTATCCGCTTTGTCACCGCTGGCCAAGGTTACAAAGGCGCCGGCGCGTTCACCTTTGGGGAACGGTTTGGCACCCCAGGCCGGTGGCGCGTTGAACTCGGTGGGTTGAATCCAGATCTGGAAGATCTTGGTGGTTTCATCCTCAAGGTTGTATTCGCTGTGGGCGATCCCGGTACCCGCGCTCATCACTTGCACATCACCGGCTTCGGTGCGGCCTTTGTTGCCCAGGTTGTCCTGGTGAGTAATCGCCCCTTCACGGACGTAGGTGATGATTTCCATGTCCCGGTGCGGGTGGCGAGGGAAGCCGCTTTGTGGAGCGATTTCATCATCGTTCCACACGCGCAGTTGGCCCCAGTTCATCCGTTGTGGGTCGTAGTACTCGGCAAACGAGAAGTGGTGGCGAGCATTCAGCCAGCCATGGTTGGCACCACCCATCTGCTCAAAAGGTCGACGTTCGATCATGATTTGTGTCCTCCGTTGGTTAGCCAGATGGCGCTCGTTGGGCTTGTCAGGCGGTTTTAACGCGCCGGTCAAGCGGTGGGATGCCGCTGGTGTTGGACGCTATGATCTATCGGAATGTCATCAGCGAATAGCGCAAAATACCCCAGTTCCATATCGAATTATTAGATGCTTTTAGCGTGGCTGCTTTTTCCCTTTTCCACGCCAAATGCCCGCTTTGTGACAGCGCCGCGCGCGCCGTAAGTGACATCAGCAGTGCTGGCACAATGCTGTAAAAATGGCTGAAAGCCCCGTCCTAGAGAGTCTTGTTGCTTATTCGTATTGGAAGTAAAAAAGTTCCTTTGTCATAAAACATTTATATAAAAGCAACTGAGCTGAAATAACCCCCCGCCAGTATTCCCTGCAACACAAACGAGCCAATCGCTCGGGTGTATTTCAAAGACCAATAGGGGAATTCTTCGATGATCCGTAAGCACTTCGCCGGTTTTGCCGCCAGCGCTCTGCCCAGGCTTTCGCCGGTACCGTTACCACTGACGGCGCTGACATCGTTGTAAAAACTAAAGGCGGCCTTGAAGTGGCTACCACTGACAAGTCGTTTGGTTTCAAAATTGGTGGCCGTCTGCAGGCTGACTACAGCCGTTTTGATGGCATCTACACCAGAAACGGTGAAACCGCTGACGCCGCGTACTTCCGCCGCGCGTTCTTCGAGTTGTCTGGTGTTGCGTTCAGTGACTGGGCGTACAACATCAACTACGACTTCTCGCACAACACCGGTGATGCAGACAACGGTTACTTCGACGAGGCTTCGATCTCCTACATCGGCTTCAACCCAACCGTTATCAAAGTCGGCCGCTTCGACCCTGAGTTCGGTCTGGAAAAAGCCACCAGCTCCAAGTGGGTAACCGCTCCTGAGCGTAACGCCTTCTACGACATCATCGATTGGGCCAACGGCCACCAAGGCGGTGAAGGTATCCAGGCTTCGAGCATCATTGGTGACTCGTTCTACGTGTCTGCCGGCGCCTTCGCCAAAGACAGCAACGACGTAGATGGCGACAGCGTCAAACAAGGTAACTTCCGCGCTGTATTCGCACCTCTGCACGACGCTGGTAGCGTTCTGCACTTCGGTGTTGACGCCGCTACTCGTGACGTCTCCGATGCCTCTATCGACAGCCGTTTCCGCAGCCGTCTGGGCATGCGTGGTGTCGATACTCTGGGTGGTAACGACGCCGCTCCGAACGGCAACCGCGTGATCTTCGGCGGTGCTAACACCGATACCGCTGGCAAGTGGGACACCGATACTGCGCTGGGTCTGGAAGCAGCCTGGGCAACCGGTCCGCTCTCCCTTCAAGGCGAGTACATGACCCGCAAGCTGAAATCTGACGTGGCGACCACTGAAGACATCAAAGCCAAGGGCTTCTATGTACAAGCGGCTTACACCCTGACCGGTGAAGCGCGCGGCTACAAGCTGGGCAAGTTCGACGCCATCAAGCCAGCTAACAACCAGATCGGCGCGTGGGAACTGTTCTACCGCTACGACAGCATCAAAGTTGAAGACGACAACGTCCGCGTTCCGACTGCAACTCTGGATGTTGGCGACAAAGAAGGCAAAGTCCACAACCTGGGTGTGAACTGGTATGCCAACGAAGCGGTAAAAATCAGCGCCACCTACGTTAAAGCCTCGGTGGACAAAGTTACCAACAACGCCACCACCACTGTTGCTGGTCGTACCGGTGACGACGATGGTGATGGCTTCGTAATCCGCGCTCAATATGCGTTCTAAGTAGTCGCTTTACGCAACAAAGGTTCTGCTCCTTCTTAGCCCCGCCTAGTGCGGGGCTTTTTTATTGCGTCCGGCATCGATCGGCTGCGCGTCGGCGATGCTGCGTTAAAAATTGCTCGCTCTAGCTCGCTCGATCTCGAAAATTGGCGTGACCAGAGCCAGGTTGGCAGGCACGTTACCGACCAGCCCGCTATGATGGCCCAGCCGTCTAGCCCGCCATGGATACGCCAATGCCCGTGCTTATTCTCGACTCCCTGTCCACCATTCCCGCCCAGGCTTGGGATGCGTTGTTACCAGAGTCGCAGCCGTTTTTACGCCATGCCTTTCTCTCGGCATTGGAGGACAGCGGCAGCGTGGGTGGGCGCAGTGGTTGGCGGGCGTCGCATCGGCTGTGGGTGAATGAAAAGGGCGAGTTGCAGGCGGCATTGCCGGCGTATTTGAAAAGCCATTCCTACGGCGAGTATGTGTTCGACCACGGCTGGGCCGATGCCTGTCGGCGCGCCGGTATCGACTATTACCCCAAGCTGCTCGGCGCCGTGCCTTTCTCGCCGGTCACCGGCCCGCGCCTGCTGGGTCTACCCGATAGTGCGTCGGCGTTGCTCAACGAATTGACGGAAGATTTGCCGGCGCAAGGCCTGTCCAGCCTACATATCAATTTCACCGACGAGCTGGCCAACGCGTTGCTCGATGGCCGGGAAGGCTGGCTGCAACGCCTTGGCTGTCAGTTCCATTGGCGTAACCGTGGCTATCGAGATTTCGCCGATTTCCTAGATGTATTGGCCTCGCGCAAACGCAAGCAAATGCGCAAAGAGCGTGAGCAGGTAGCGGGGCAGGGCATTGAGTTTGAGTGGCATCAGGGCGCTGAGTTAACCGAGGCGCAGTGGGACTTTGTCTATGCCTGTTACGCCAATACCTACGCCGTGCGTGGCCAAGCGCCATACCTCACGCGTAACTTTTTCAGCCTATTGGCCGAGCGTATGCCCGCGGCGATTCGCGTGGTGTTTGCCGTTCAAGGCGCGCGGCCGGTTGCTATGGCATTCAGCCTGGTGGGTGGCGACAGTTTGTATGGGCGCTATTGGGGCTGCTTGGCTGAGTTTGATCGGCTGCACTTCGAGACCTGTTTTTACCAGGGCATGGACTATGCGATAGCCCAGGGCTTGCAGCGTTTTGATGCCGGCGCGCAGGGCGAGCACAAGCTGATTCGCGGGTTTGAGCCGGTGATTACCCAGTCGTGGCACTACCTCTGTCACCCAGGCTTGCGCGATGCGGTGGCGAATTTTCTGCAAGATGAGCGCGAAGGAATTTTGGCGTACGCCGAAGAGGCGAAAAGTCTGCTGCCGTTTCGGCAAGCCTGAGCGTTGGCTGGCAACGCTCAGTTCTTGGCAGGGAATTAGCAGTACAAGGCTTAGCTGTTCTGCGCGCGGCCGCCCCATTCCTGATACTTCAATTTGTGTACTTCACCCAGGCTGTCTTCGTAGACAACGATGACCGGCACGACACCGGTTTTGCCGGAGTTATCGGTGCGGTGCAGCACTTTGGCGACATCCACCTTCATGCCGTAGTGGTAGTCCACCGCGGGCAAACCTGAACCTGGGGTCGGGTTCAAATCATCGGCAAATACACTCGGGGCGAACCCGGAGAGAACGGCAGTAACCAGTGACGCTATTTTCATGGTGGTCTTTCCTCAACGGTGGTGGGTCGAATGAAAGCGGCAACTGAAACCTTCCGTGCTTTTCGACTGTGAGCGGCGGTGAAGGCTTGGATTGTGGCTTTCAGGGTGCGACAAGTTGTCGCGCTTTGAGACTATGGTTATTTGGAAAAGGAAGCAAGCTAACGTTCAGCTTTTTTCCCGTACTAGAGCGGTTGCCGACTAAATAAGCGGTAGATGCTCGCCATTACCGTGGCATTGGCGAGCATCCATAGGCGCATTTAGCTGCGGTCATCCGCGCCGCCCAGTTCCAGGTATTTCACCTTCTGCACGCGGCCTTGGCTGTCTTCGTAAACCATGGTCACCGGCACAACACCGGCCACATTGGACACGTCAGTCAGCGACAGGACTTTTTTCACGTCTAGCTGCATGCCGTACTGGTATTCAACGGCTGGGATACCGGCACCGGCTTTGGCGGGATCTTTCGCGCCGGCTTGGGCAATAAGGGAAGTTGCGAGGGCGGCCAGAGCAAGGGTGGCGATGGCGGCGGTTTTCATGACAGTCATTCCTGATAGCGGGTTGGTGTGGCTATCTGAACAGCTACAGCGGTCGAGGAGAAATCAACGCTGGTTGTAGTGCGGATCACCGCTATTGATATTGTTAGCCGGCTAACGAATTTAGCGTGGGCGATTACATCACCGTCGGTTGGGTTGGTCTGCGTTCGGTGAGCAGAGCGAAGCCCAACAGGCCAACCGAAGGGTGGCGCGTATCGGTCCGGCTGGAATCTGCACGCGGAGCCCGTTGGGCTTCGCTGCGCTCAACCCAACCTACGCTCAGTCGATTCCTACGAAACCGCCGGTCTGGTGATGCCACAGCCGCGCGTAGAGCCCTTGCTGCGCTAGCAGTTGGGCATGTGTGCCGCTCTCGGCGATGCGGCCTTTATCCAGCACCACCAAGCGGTCCATGCGGGCAATGGTGGAGAGGCGGTGGGCAATGGCGATCACGGTTTTGCCTTGCATCAGGCTGTCGAGGCTTTCCTGAATCGCGGCTTCCACTTCCGAGTCCAGCGCCGAGGTGGCTTCGTCGAGAATCAAAATCGGCGCGTCTTTGAGCAACACGCGGGCGATGGCGATGCGCTGCCGTTGGCCGCCAGAAAGCTTTACGCCACGCTCACCGACGTGGGCATCAAAGCCGGTGCGGCCCTCGGAGTCGGAAAGTTCGGGAATGTATTCGCTGGCGCGCGCTTTGCGCACGGCTTCCCACAGTTCAGCATCGCTGGCGTCTGGCTTGCCATAGAGCAGGTTGTCGCGGATGGAACGGTGCAGCAGCGAGGTGTCTTGGGTGACCATGCCGATGCGTTCGCGCAAGGTTTCCTGCGCTACCTCGGCGATGTTCTGCCCATCAATCAGAATTTTTCCGCCCTCAAGGTCATACAGGCGCAGCAGCAGGTTGACCAAGGTGGACTTGCCCGCGCCCGACGGCCCGATCAAGCCGATCTTTTCCCCAGCGGCAATTTCCAGATCCAGACCGCTGATAATTCCGCTGCCTTTGCCATAGTGAAAACTCACATTGCGCATGCTTACCGCGCCCTTCGGCACCTGTAGGCGCGGCGCCTGGGCGATGTCGAGCACCTTGCGCGGTTGGGCGATGGTTTGCATGCCGTCTTGCACGGTGCCGATATTTTCGAAAATGCCGGTGACTACCCACATGATCCAGCCGGACATATTGATCAGGCGAATCACCAAGCCAGTGGCCAGGGCTATGGCCCCGACCGTAATCAAGCTATGGCTCCACAGCCACAAGGCCAGGCCTGTCGTACCCACAATCAGCGCGCCGTTCATGCCCGTGATCACCACATCCATCAGGGTGACCACGCGGCCGGCCATTTGCGTGGTTTCGTTTTGTTCTTGCAGGGCTTCGCGGGCGTAGTTCTGCTCGAAATTGGTGTGGGCGAACAGCTTGAGCGTGGCGATATTGGTGTAGCCGTCGACGATACGGCCCATCAGTTTTGAGCGCGACTCTGAGGCAATGACCGAGCGCTCCTTCACCCGTGGCACGAAGTACACCAGCGAGCCGATGTAGCAGACGATCCACGCCAGCAGCGGCAGCATCAGGCGCCAGTCGGCCTGGGCAAACAGCACCAGACTGCTCACCGCATAAATGAGCACATGCCACAGTGCATCCACCGCTTGCACGGCGGAGTCACGCAGCGAGTTGCCGGTTTGCATAATGCGTTGGGCGATACGCCCGGCGAAATCATTCTGGAAAAACCCCAAGCTCTGCTTGAGTACGTAACTGTGGTTTTGCCAGCGAATCAGGTTGGTCAGGCTAGGGCTGATGGTCTGGTGCACCAACAGGCCATGCAAGCCATTGAACAGTGGCCGCAACAGCAGGGTAACGACGGCCATCCACACCAACGCGGTGCCATGGTCGCGGAAGAAATCTTGCGGGTTACCGCTTTGCGCCCAGTCGACGATGTCGCCGAGAAAGGCAAACAACGCCACTTCAATCAGCGCCACGATCAGACCGATCACCATCAGCGCAGCAAAGCTGGGCCAGGCCTGACGGAGGAAGTAGAGGTAAAAACGCCACACATCGGTGGGCGGGGCTTCGCTTGGGGCTGGACGGAAAATATCGATCAGCTGCTCAAAACGGCGATACATGCACACCTCTATTTGTGAAGCGACGCACCATCCGTGGCGCGTCTGTGCAAACGCCGGTTAAAGGCGCTTGGCGGAAAGAATCAGTACCGGCGTATTGGGCACGTCGGCCATGCCGGCGTAACGGCCAGTCGGCACCTGGGAAATCTTGTCGACGATATCCATGCCTTTCACCACTTTGCCGAATACCGCGTAGCCGAAGTCGCGGCCACCGTGGTCAAGGAAGGCGTTGTCTTTCTGGTTGATGAAGAACTGGCTGGTAGCCGAGTCGACCACGCCGGTACGCGCCATGGCCAAGGTGCCGCGCACGTTGTGCAGGCCGTTGTCGGCTTCGTTTTTGATTGGCGAGGCGGTGTTCTTCTGGCGCATATCGGTGTCGAAACCGCCGCCTTGAATCATGAAACCTGGGATCACCCGGTGAAAAATGGTTTTGCTGTAGAAGCCTTTGTCGACATAGGCGAGGAAGTTGGCGGTGCTGATCGGCGCTTTGGCATCTTCCAGTTCGATCTCGATTTCGCCGAGGCTGGTGGTCAGCAATACGTGCGTGTTCTCGGCGGCAAACAAGTGGCCGGCAAACAATACGGAGCAGGCAAAAAGGGTGGCTTGTTTAAGCATGACGACAGACCTTGTTATCGATTTAAGTGGGCAGGTTAGGGTGCGCAACTGCGCTAAGCGGGCTGCTGGTCAACCTCGGCGAGGAAGGCTAACAGCTGGGTATTAAAGAACGTGGGTTGATCCATGGGTGAGGCATGTCGCGAGTCTTCGACCACCAGCAGGCGGGCGTCGGGCAGCTCGTTGACGTAGGCCTGCTTGGCCGCCACCGGGGTGTAATCATGGTCGGCGGTTACTACCAGCGTAGGACAGGTAATGCGCGCCAGTCGTTCCCGCACGCCCCAGCCAATAATGGCGTCAAGACTGGCGAGATAGGCGCGTTTGTCGTTCATCGGCCAGCGCCGTTCGATCTTCAAACGCAGCTCCACCTGTTCGGGTTTGGGAAAGAGTAATTTGCCCAGGCTTTTGCCGATGGTTTCCAGGCTCAGCAGGCGCGACAGGGTCCAGCGTTGGGCCAGCATCAGTACGTCTTTGGGGCGTTTTACCTTTACTTCCGGGCTGCTGTTAACGATGGTCAGGCTTTTTAGTAAGTGCGGGTGATCCACTCCGAGCTGAAAGCCGATCATGCCGCCCATAGAGATGCCGACCAGGTGCACCGGCGGCAGTTTCAGGTGCTCAATCAGCGCGACAACGTCTTCGGCGAACCCTTGAATGCTGTATTTCTCTCGCGGTTTATCGGAGCGGCCGTGGCCGCGCACATCCAGGCTGATGACCCGGTAATGCTTGCTTAGCTGCGGCACCTGGTATTCCCAATCCAGGGTGCTGGAGCCCAGGCCGTGCACCAGGATCAGCGGCTGGCCGCTGCCGTACTCTTCATAGTGCAGCTGGCATTCATCGTTATCGAAATACGGCATGGGGCCTCCTGGCAATGTGGCGGTGGGTGCTTAGCTTTGCATCGCTGGCGCGGCGAACGGTGCATCCAGCGGCGCCGAGTCGAAGTTGCGGATCAGCTCAATCAGAATCTGCGTAGCCGGGCCTAAGGGTTTGTCTTTGTTCGAGTACAAAAAGAACGTCGGGTTACGGCTGCCGCCACGGTCCAGGGGCAGCTCTTTCAGCACGCCTTCGCGCAGCTCGCGTTCGATTAAATGGCGCGGCAGCCAGGCAAAACCCAGGCCGCTGGCAACAAAGGTGGCGGCGGTGGCTAAGCTGGCGACCGTCCAGCGCTGCTCGGCGCCGAGCCAGCCGACATCGCGCGGTTGTTGGCGGCCGGAGTCGCGAATGACCACCTGCATATGCGATTCCAAATCCTGAAAGTTGAGCTCCCGCTGCAAGCGGTGCAGGGCATGCTCCGGGTGGGCAACGGCAACAAATTCCACCGCCGTCATCTCTGAGCCGAGAAAGCCGGGAATATTAAAGCCGCTGATGGCCAGGTCGGCGACGCCTTCCTTAAGCACTTCCTCCACGCCCGACAACACCTCTTCGCGCAAGCGCACGCGGCAGCCACGGCTCTGCGGCATAAACGCGGTCAGGGCGCGCACCAGGCGAGCGGTGGGGTAGGCGGCATCCACAACCAGGCGCACCTCGGCTTCCCAGCCTTGCTCCATATGGTGGGCGAGATCTTCCAACTGACTGGCGTTTTTCACCAGCTGCCGCGAGCGCCTTAGCAGCACATCACCGGCCTCGGTGAGCACCGCTTTACGGCCATCGATGCGCAGCAGCGGCACGCCGAGTTGCTCTTGCATGCGCGCCACGGTGTAGCTCACCGACGACTGCGAACGGTGCAAGGCTTCTGCCGCCTGGGCAAAACCACCATGGTCGACCACCGCTTGCAGCGTCCGCCATTGATCCAGGGTTACCCGGGGCGCTTTCATCCTCGCATCCTCTTGTCCTAAGCTGAGGCCCCCGTTGGAGAGCCAATAATGAATAAGATCGTCTCTGCTGCCTTGCTTGCACTGCCCTTAAGTGCCTTCTCCCTGAGCGCCCTGGCGTTTCCCATCGAGCTGGAAAAGACCATGAACGGCGCCGAAGTATCAACATCGACCCAAGAGGTCGACTTCAATATGGGCGCCGTGCAGCTCTACAACTACGGCCAGAAAGCGGCCGAATGCAAAGCGGTTTTCCGCAACGGGCCGGAAGCGCCGCGTAGCCGTAAGGTCACCTTGCAACCCGGTAAAGACGCACTGCTGACCGGGCGCTTTACCGCGCAGGTGATCAAGATGCGCATCAAAGTGACGTGCAAGCCGGTGTAGGGCTGAAGCCTAGAGTTTGCCCAGGGATAAATCAAATTAATAGATGGTTTGCAGCGGTTTTTTCCGCTTTTTAATCAATATACGTGGCCGTAGTCTGGCTCCATCAACGCACAACGCAGATGGAGTTCAGCCCATGTCTCAGGTTTTGGTCATTGAAAGCAGCGCCCGTACTCAAGGCTCGGTATCGCGTGAACTGACCGCGCAATTTATCGCCCAGTGGCATGCCGCTCACCCGAGCGACACGGTCACCGTGCGCGACCTCGCTGTTGAGCAAGTACCGCACCTGGATATGGACTTGCTCGGCGGCTGGATGACCCCAGCCGAGCAGCAAAGCGATGCGGAAAAAGCCGCTCTGGCGCGCTCCAACACCCTGACCAATGAACTGCTGGCTGCCGATGTGCTGGTGCTGGCGGCGCCTATGTACAACTTCACTATCCCTAGCACGCTGAAATCCTGGCTCGATCATGTGCTGCGTGCCGGCGTCACCTTTAAATACACCGACACCGGCCCGCAAGGCCTGCTCACTGGCAAGCGTGCCTATGTGCTGACTTCCCGTGGCGGCATCTACGCCGGCAGCAGCTCCGACCATCAGGAACCCTACCTGCGCCAGGCGCTGGGGTTTGTCGGTATTCATGATGTGCAATTTATTCACGCCGAAGGGTTGAACCTGGGCGGTGAATTTATGGAAAAGGGTTTGAACCAGGCCAAAGCGCAATTGGCGCAGGTGGCGTAACGCTTAGTTGATTGATGCTCCTCCCTTCACGCCCGTGCTCCTGGGTGTAATTGCCTGGCAAACTTTCCCCGGTTTGCTGGGCGTTTTTTTGTATGTGCTTTTTGAATTCGCGTGCGCTCCGACCCTCACCCCTAACCCCTCTCCCGCAAGCGGGAGAGGGGTTATTTGTGCACCTCAGTAGCACCCCATGCAAAGCGATGTAGCAAATACCCCCATTCACAAACCTTCGCTTATTCGGTAATTACGTTTAAAAACAAATAGATAGATAAATTATCGGCCCTGGCCCACATCTTGCTTTCTTGCATCTATGGATAATTGGATCCAAAAAGCCAAAGAGGCTGCCTAGATGCATCTGGTCCCCACCTACGCCGACCGTAAGCCCATGACCGCCGAAGAGGAGGCTTACAGCTATCTGCTCGACGCCATCTGCAAAGGTAAATACCGCACTGGTGACCGCCTGATTGCCGAGGAGATTGCCAGCGAAATTGGCATGAGCCGTATGCCGGTGCGCGAGGCGTTTCGTCATCTGGCGGCGGAAGGCTTGGTGACCTTGCGGCCCAATCGCGGCGCGGTTGTCAGCGGCTTGAATATTGACGAAATGCACGAGGTCTTTGAAATGCGCAGCGCGCTCGAAGGCCTGGCCTTGCGCGTGGCGGTGCCGAAGATGACCGAGCGCCACGTTAAGCGGCTTGAACGTCTGCTGGATGAAATGGACGAGTGCCGCGACGAAAGCGCCGAGTGGGTCAGCCGTCATCGCGTATTTCACGAATACCTGTGCAGCCTCAGCGAGCGCCCACGGCTGCTGCGCCAGATCACCGCGCTGTATTCGGTGATCGAACCGCATATGCGCCTGTGGTTGCAGCATGCGCAAAAACCCATGAGCGCGCGCGAGGAGCACAGCGTGATCCTCGATGCCATCCGCAGCGGCGACGCGCGTTTGGCCGAAAGCGTGTTGCGTGAACATATCGAAGGCACCGTTCCTGAATTGGTGCGCTTTCTCGAAACGGGCGTCTGATCCGTCGTTGTCTGCTTGAGCACTGCCAGCCCCTAATCGCTACCGGAGTCTCACCATGTTCAACCGCCGCATCCTGCTTGCCGCTTTCACCCTCAGCCTGGCCGTGCCCGCTGTGCAGGCCGCCGAAGCGCCGATTCGCTTCTACAACTGGTCCGACTATATCGGCCCGGACACCTTGAAGAATTTCGAAAAAGACAGCGGCGTAGCGGTGCAGTACGACGTGTTCGATACCAACGAAATGCTTGAGGCCAAGCTGCTGTCCGGGCACTCCGGCTATGACTTGGTGGTGCCTTCCAGCCAGTTTCTGCCCAAGCAGATTCGCGCCGGCGCTTACCAGCCTCTGCAACGTGAATTGCTCAGCAACTGGAAGCACCTCGACCCTCGCTTGATGGCGCGTCTGGAAGAGGCCGATCCGGGTAACAAGTACGCCGTGCCGTATATGTGGGGCACCTTGGGTATCGGTTACAACGTTGAAAAAGTCCGCGCGGCACTCGGCGAGAATGCGCCGGTGGATTCCTGGGCGCTGGTGTTTGACCCCGCCAACCTGGCCAAGCTCAAAGGCTGCGGCGTCGCGATGCTCGATGCGCCGGTAAAGATCATTCCCCAGGCCATGCACTACATGGGCATGAACCCCAACAGCACTAACCCCGACGACTACAAAAAGGCCTCGGCTCTGCTGCAAAAACTGCGGCCGTCGGTGACCTATTTCAGCTCCTCGAAATACACCACAGACCTCGCCAACGGCGATATCTGCGTGGCCATCGGCTATTCGGGCGATGTAATGCAAGCGCAAAGCCGGGCAAAAGACGCAGGCAAAAAAGTCGACATCCGCTACGTAATCCCCAAGGAAGGCGCCAACCTGTGGTTTGACATGATCGCCATTCCCAAAGACTCCACCAACGCCAAAAACGCCCATGCGCTGATCAACTATCTGCTGCGCCCAGAAGTGATTGCACCGGTCAGTGACTACGTCGGTTATGCCAACCCCAACAAAGACGCCACCGCTTTGCTCAGCCCCGAAGTGCGCAACAACCCCGGCATCTACCCCAGCGATGAGGTGATCTCCAAACTGTTCGTCTCGGCCGACCTGCCGGCAGCGATTCAGCGGGTGATTACCCGTGAGTGGACACGAATCAAGTCCGGCAAATAAGCGGATGCCTGTTTTAACCTTTTGCGAGTTCTGCCCATGTTGAAGTTTTCTGCCCATCAATACCCCTACGCCTCGCAGCGCCAGAGCGTTTTTGCTCGGCGCGGTATGGTCGCCGCTTCGCAGCCGTTGGCGGCCGAAGCCGGTATTGAAATGCTGCGTAAAGGCGGCAATGCCATTGACGCCGCCATCGCCACGGCTGCCGCGCTCACGGTGGTAGAACCCACCGGCTGTGGCATTGGCGGCGATGCGTTTGCCTTGGTATGGGTAAAAGACCAACTGCATGGGCTGGACGCCAGCGGTCATGCGCCACACGCGCTGAGCATTGAAGCGATGCAGGCAGCGGGGCATTCACACATGCCGGTGTACGGCTGGGCGCCGGTGACGGTGCCGGGTTGTCCATCGGCCTGGGCGGAGCTGTCCAAGCGCTTTGGCCGGCTGCCGTTTGCTGAGTTGCTGCAACCAGCCATTGAGCTGGCTCGCGATGGTTTTCCGCTGTCGCCAGTGGTCGCCCATCAATGGCAGACGGCGTTGGAGGAATATCTCCCACAGCGTCAGCCGGTGTTGGAAGCGTGGTTTTCCACCTTTCTGATTGATGGGCGGGCACCGCAACCCGGTGAGCTGTTTCGCAACCCGGCCCAGGCTGAAACGCTGGTTGAACTGGCCGCTACTGGCTGCGAAAGTTTTTACCGAGGTTCAATCGCCGCACGTTTGGCGGCCCATTCCGAAGCCACTGGCGGTTATCTGCGGGCCAGCGACTTGCAGGACTATCGGGCCAAATGGGTGACGCCCATCAGCGCGAATTACCGGGGTGTCGATGTCTGGGAAATTCCGCCCAGCGGCCAGGGCCTTATCGCCCTGATGGCACTGAAAATTCTCGAAGGCTTCCAGTTCGATCAACGCGATAGTCAGGAAACCTGGCACCGCCAACTGGAGGCTATCAAGCTCGCCTACAGCGACGGCCTGCATTACATCACCGACCCCGAGCAGATGCGCGTGGCGGTGGAGCACTTGCTCAGCCCCGGTTATATCGAGCGGCGCCGCGGGCAGATCAGCGAACAGGCCCAACCGCCGCTGCATGGCGACCCGCACGCAAGCGGCACGGTGTACCTGGCCACGGCCGATGCCGAGGGCAATATGGTGTCGTTTATCCAGAGTTGCTACTCCGGCGTGGTGCTGCCCGACAGCGGCATTTCCCTGCAAAACCGTGGCTCGGAATTTAGCCTGGACCCCACTCATGCCAACTGCCTGGCTCCGGGTAAGCAAACCTTTCACACCATCATTCCCGGCTTTCTCACCTACAACGGCCAGGCTCTTGGCCCATTCGGGGTAATGGGCGGCTATATGCAGCCGCAAGGGCATGTGCAGATGGTGATGAACCTGGTGGATTTCGGCCTTAATCCACAAGCCGCGCTGGATGCACCGCGCTGGCAGTGGTTGGGGGAGATGAAGGTGGGTATTGAGCAGGAAGCGTCGCGCGACTTGGCCTTTGCCTTGGCGCGGCGTGGGCATCAGATCGAAGTGGCGTGTGACCGCACCGACTATGGACGTGGGCAGATAATTTTGCGTGATGCTGAAACGGGCGTGCTGTGTGGCGGTACGGAGCCAAGGGCGGATTCGCATATCGCGGTGTATTGAAAGGAAGAGCACCGCTTAACAACAAAGGTGTGCTGTGCGCCGATAAGCGTACACCGGCATATTCTGGGTCCCCGCCTGCGCGGGGACGACGAGTATTTTTGCATCCACCTCCGCCGCCCCCGCGCAGGGTGGGGCCCAGCGTCGCGCAACACGGGCTGTGCGCCGATACGCGTACGCCGACCTATTCTGGGTCTAAGCGGGGGACGACGGGTATTTTTGCATCCACCTCCGTCGCCCCCGCGCAGGCGGGGGCCCAGAGTCGTCCAGCCACCGGCGATCCATCGAGTGCGCGCTACATACAAAAACAAAGACAAAAAAAGCCCCGCAGAGCGGGGCAGAGGTCTTGCTTAGCACACACAGAATTCAGTTCACGCGGCATGGGCGCCTTGCTGCGCCGCAAGGTAGCTGCTCAACCGCACCTGCTGCCCAGGCGTCATAAACAGCCCCAGCTTGCTCCGGCGCCAGAGAATATCGGCCGCATCACGGGCCCATTCTTCACGGCACAAGTACTGCACTTCGCGGGCATACAGCCCGGCTCCAATATGTTCACCGAGGTCTTCCAGGCTATTGGCGCCTTCGAGCAACTTGAAGCTGCGGCTGCCGTAGGTACTGGCAAAGCGCCGTGCGATCTGGGTCGGTAACCAGCCGTATTGACTGCTGAGCGCCTCCACCAACTCGGCACGGCTGCTCATCTGCTCGCCACCAGGCAGCGGCGCGCTGGCGGTCCAGCTCGGCTGAATCTTGCTAAAGAACGGTGCCAACTGCGCCAGCGCCGATTCGGCGAGCTTGCGGTAGGTCGTCAACTTGCCGCCGAACACCGACAACAGCGGCGCTTCACCTGCTGAGGCAGAGAGTGCCAAGGTGTAGTCACGGGTGACGGCGGAGGGATCATCCGATTCGTCATCACACAGCGGCCGTACACCGGAGTAGGTGTGCAGAATGTCCGACTGGCTGATGGATTTTTTGAAGTGGGCGTTAACCACGTCCAGCAGGTACTGGGTTTCTTCGGCGCTGATCGCCACCTGCGCCGGGTCGCCCTGGTACTCGCGGTCGGTGGTGCCGATCAGGGTGAATTTTTCCAGGTACGGAATGGCGAACACAATGCGGCGGTCTTCGTTCTGCAGAATGTAAGACTCTTCACCATCGAACAGGCGCGGCACCACGATATGGCTGCCCTGAATCAGACGAATGCCGTAGGGCGATTTCTGTTGCAGGTCGTCGCGGATAAATTTCGCCACCCAGGGGCCGGCCGCGTTGACCAGGGCGTGGGCGCGAATCGAGTAGAGGCTGCCGTCGGCGCGTTCCAGATGGATGTGCCACAAGCCCTTGCTGCGCCGCGCACTCACGCAACGGGTGCGGGTGTGGATGTGCGCGCCTTTTTCGCGGGCGGCCATGGCGTTGAGCACCACCAGGCGGGCGTCGTCCACCCAGCAGTCGGAGTATTCAAAGCCACGGCTGATTTCCGCTTTTAGCGGGCTGCCCGCGCCAAATTTCACGCCATGGGAGCCAGGCAGTTTTTCCCGTTTGCCCAGATGGTCGTAGAGAAACAGGCCGGCGCGAATCATCCACGCCGGACGCAAGTGCGGGCGGTGCGGCAGGATAAAACGCATGGGTTTAACGATATGGGGCGCTTTGGCCAGCAGCACTTCGCGTTCTGCTAACGCCTCGCGTACCAGGCGGAATTCGTAATGTTCGAGGTAGCGCAGGCCGCCATGGATCAGTTTGCTGCTGGCGGAAGAGGTGTGTTGCGCCAAGTCGTCCTTTTCGCAAAGGAACACCGACAAGCCTCGGCCGGCAGCATCGGCCGCAATCCCCACACCATTGATGCCGCCACCCACCACGGCAACGTCATAGATTTCGGCAACTGAAGCAGTAGCGGTGTGCTGGGTAGGCATGGCAGGCCTCGATAGTCGAAAGTGAACGTAAGAATGTTCGAATTCGAAAATGGTAGCCGAATGTTTTGCCACTGGCCAGCCTGCGCGTGAAATTACGCGCCGAGCGGTCAGGTTGAAAAATGGGAATAAAAGCGGCTCAGACCAGCTTGAGCTGAACCTTGTGCTGCGCCAGCAGGCGCGCCAGAGCGGGCGAGGGTGCGCTATCGGTAAACAACTGGTTGACCATACTCACCGGGCCCAAGCGCACCACCGCGTTGCGGCCGAACTTGCTCGAGTCGGCGGCCAGCAACACTTGCCGGGCGTTTCCGATGATGGCCTGGGACACGCGTACTTCCTGGTAATCGAAGTCCAGCAGGCTGCCGTCGTCGTCGATGCCGCTGATGCCCATAAGGGCGAAGTCCACTTTGAATTGCTGGATAAAATCCACCGCCGTCTGGCCAACGATGCCGCCGTCACTGCGCACTGTGCCGCCGGCCACCAACACCTCAAAATCGGCCTTGTCGCTGAGCTGTGCGGCCACGTGCAGGTTGTTGGTGATCACCTTCAAACCCCGGTGGTTGAGCAGGGCGCGGGCGATGGCTTCGGTGGTGGTGCCGATATTGATAAACACCGAAGCGTGGTCCGGCACTTGGGCGGCGATGGCCTCGGCAATACGTTGTTTCTCATCACGCATCAGCCCGGCGCGCATGGTGTAGGCGGTGTTTTGCGTGCTTGAGGCTTCACTGGCGGCGCCGCCATGGGTACGGCGCAGCAGGCCTTGTTCGGCCAGTTGATTGATATCGCGGCGGATGGTTTGCGGAGTCACCGAAAACGCTTGGGCCAGCTCGTCGATGCTGACGTAACCGCGTTCGCGGGCGAGGTCGAGGATGTCTTGCTGCCGAGGCGCCAGGGTCATAAGGGCTTCCTTGTTTTGCCCGGCATTATAGGCCGATGCGCGTGGGCGTTGGCATGGCCTGTGGTGCTCGACTTTTGCCAGGTCTGCCTCTAAGGTACGCGAACTTTGCCCGATAATTTTCACATTCGAACATGACCCCAGCCATCGACCTGTTGAAAAAAGCCCGCGCTGAACATCGGGTGCTGAGTTACAGCCATGACCCTAAGGCCGCCTCTTATGGTCTGGAAGCGGCAGAAAAATTGGGCCTGGAGCCGGCGCGGGTATTCAAAACCCTGCTGGCTGCCAGTGAGAAAGGTGAGTTGTTGGTCGCCGTAGTGCCTGTCGCGGGCACGTTGGACTTAAAAGCCTTGGCCCATGCCGCCGGGGTCAAGAAAACCGATATGGCCGACCCGGCCGCCGCGCAGCGTTCCACTGGTTACTTGCTCGGCGGTATTAGCCCGCTGGGGCAGAAAAAGCGCCTGCGCACCTTTATCGACGAGTCGGCCAAGCAGTACCCAAGTATTTATGTGAGCGCCGGTAGGCGTGGCTTGGAAGTGGAGTTGGCCGCCGAGGTATTGGCTGCCCACTGTCAGGGTCAGTTTGCCGCCGTAGGCCGCGAGTAATTCAACAGCTTCGCCTGTCGCGTTGTCATAACGAAAAATAACAAGGAAGCGCAGATGTCTCAGTACCTTCTTGCCATCGATCAAGGCACCACCAGCAGCCGCGCCATTGTCTTTAGCGCCCAGGGCTCGCCGGTGGCCCGCGCACAACAGGAATTCAAACAGTACTTCCCTAAAGATGGCTGGGTGGAGCATGACGGTGAAGACCTCTGGCTCAGCACCCTGAAAGTCTGCCGCGAAGCGCTGCGCCAAAGTGGCCTGCACGCCTCCGAAGTAGCCGCCATTGGCATTACCAACCAGCGCGAAACCACCCTGGTGTGGGATGCGGCCACCGGCACGCCGATTCACCCGGCCATCGTTTGGCAAGACCGGCGCACCGCCGACTACTGCGCCGAGATGAAAGACGCCGGCCACGAAACCACCGTGGCAGCGAAAACCGGCCTGCTGATCGACCCGTATTTCTCCGCCACCAAACTGCGCTGGATTCTAAATAACGTGCCCGGCGCTCGTGAGCGCGCCGAGCGTGGCGAGTTGCGCTTTGGCACCGTCGACAGCTTTTTGCTCTGGCGCCTGACTGGCGGCAAGTCGCATAAAACCGACGCCAGCAACGCCTCGCGGACCATGCTGTTCAACATTCATACCCAGCAATGGGACGCCGACCTACTGGCGCTGTTCGAAATTCCCGCCAGCGTATTACCCGAGGTGTTGGACTGCGCCGCCGACTTCGGTACCACCGACGCCGACTGGTTTGGCTCCAGTATTCCGGTGCTAGGCATGGCCGGCGATCAACAGGCGGCGTTGGTTGGTCAAGCCTGCTTCCAGCCGGGCATGGTGAAAAGTACCTATGGCACCGGCTGCTTTATGATCCAGAACACCGGCAAAACCCCGGTGGTGTCGCAGAACCGTTTGCTCACGACCGTGGGTTATCGCCTTAAAGGTGAAGTGACCTACGCGGTGGAAGGCAGCATTTTTGTCGCTGGCGCGGCGGTGCAGTGGCTGCGCGACGGCATCAAGTTGATCAGCCACGCCCGCGATACCGAGGCCCTGGCCGAGCAAACCGGCGATGCCAGTGGTGTGTTTCTGGTGCCTGCGTTTACCGGTCTGGGTGCGCCGTACTGGGACCCCAAAGCCCGCGGCGCGATCTTTGGTTTGACCCGCGATACCGGCATCAAAGAAATCGTTACCGCCGGCCTGCAGTCGGTCTGCTATCAAACCCGCGACTTACTTGAAGCCATGCGTCAGGACGGCGCCGCCGCGCCCAGTGCGTTGCGTGTGGACGGCGGCATGGTGGAGAACAACTGGGTGATGCAGTTCCTTGCCGATATTCTCGGCGTGCCGGTTGAACGCCCCGAAGTCACCGAAACCACGGCGCTGGGCGTGGCCTATCTGGCCGGTTTGCAGGCCGGTATTTACCCCGACCTCGACGCCATCGCCAAGCATTGGCACCGCCAGCACCTGTTTGGCCCGCGTATGGCTGACGAGCACCGCGGCAAGCTCTACGCCGGCTGGCTGGATGCAGTGAAGCGCGTGCGCAGTGAAGGGTCGGCGCTGTAGCGCTGCAATAAGCGCCGGCTGTATCAGGCCGGCAGCCTGCAATACCGGTATGTTGGGCGCCTTTACTGCCAAGGAGCGCGCCCATGTCCCTCGAATTTCATCAGATCGACGCCTTCACCCAACAGCCGTTTGCCGGCAACCCGGCGATTGTTTATCGCTTGCAAAGTTGGTTGCCCGAGGCGCGCATGCAAGCCATTGCCGCCGAGCACAATCTGGCGGAAACCGCGTTTGTGGTGAAGGAGGGCGCGGTCTGGCAGATCCGCTGGTTTACCCCTGCGTGCGAAGTGCCGCTGTGCGGTCACGCCACGCTGGCCAGCGCCTTTGCCCTGTTTGAGCTGCATGGTGAAACCAGCGCGCGGCTGGATTTTATCTGCCAATCCGGCGCCCTCAGCGTCAGCCGCGACGGCGATCGGTTGGTGCTGGATTTTCCCAGCCTGCCGGGGCAGACAATTGCCGCCAGCGAGGCAATCAAGGCAGCGCTAAATGTGCCAGTGGTTGAGGTGCTGGATACCGGCAAAGAATTGCTAGTGGTGGTCGAAAGCGAGCAGCAAGTGCGCGATTGCCAGCCAGATTTTGCCGCCGTGGCCAAGCTGCCATGGTTGGGCATGATCGTTACCGCGCCGGGCCAGCAGCATGATTTTGTCTCCCGCTACTTCGCCCCCGCCATCGGCATTGATGAAGACCCGGTTACCGGTTCTATTCATTGCAGCCTGATTCCCTACTGGGCCGCGCGCCTCGGTAAGCATGAGTTCAAAGCGTTTCAGTGCTCGGCACGAGGCGGCGAGCTGTTCTGCCGGTTAGAAGGTGAGCGGGTAAAAATAGCTGGCCACGCGGTGTTGGTGGCCAGCGGCCGGCTGCATCTGTGAACCGCTACCGCTGAGCGACCGGGCGAGGCGGATCAGGCTGGTTATACTTGTCCCACGATCCTTACGGAGAAGGACCACCCGATGCCGTCTCGCCAACAACTGTTGCGTGTACGCCGGATTTTCTTAGCAAGCTGCGCTTCCCTCGGTTACCTGTTGCTGTGTTGGCTGGCTTTCGCCAGCGGCTTTATGCAGCTGTCGGTGGCCGGCATGTTGCTATTGACCTCTGCCGTGCTGGGCAGCAGCGCAGTCTTTTTCGCGCTGACGTGGTTTAACCTCAACCTGCGTTTCCACGACCCCAGCCTGACCTTGCCGCAGATGGCTTGGGCCATTGGCGTGATTTTCGTCAGCGTGTACTTCGCCGAGAACCTGCGCGCACTGTTTCTGATGATGGTGCTGGTGGTGCTGATGTTCGGCGCCTTTCGCCTGGACCTGCGCGGCTTTGTGCGCATAGGCCTGTTTACCGTGTTTTGCTATGGCGCGCTGATGGCCGCACTGATGCATAAAGGCGTGGCGTTTGACTGGCATATCGAGGCGATTCGCGCGCCCGCGTTTTTTGTCCTGATTGCCGGGGTGTCCACCCTTGGTCTGGAGATGAGCCGCCTGCGCGATGTGCTGCAAGAGCGCAATCGCGACCTACACGTGGCCTTGGAGCGCATTCAGCAGTTAGCCATCACCGACGAGCTGACCGGTCTCTACAATCGCCGTTTTGCCAATGAAGTACTCGACCAGCAAAAGGCCTTGGCCGACCGCGGTACCTACGATTTTGTCCTGTGCTTGATCGACTTGGATTTTTTCAAGCATGTAAACGACGCCTACGGCCATGCGGGTGGCGATAGCGTGCTGTGTCAGTTATCGAAAATTTTGCAGCGCGTGGTGCGCGATGTGGATTTTGTCGCGCGCCAGGGCGGCGAGGAGTTTTTGTTGGTGCTTTCCAACACTAACGAGCTCGGTGCCGTGCATGCCATGGAGCGCCTGCGCCACACCCTGCGGGCGACGGTGTGGCAAGGCTTTCCGGAGCTGCGCTTAACCATATCGGTGGGTGTAAGCCGCTATCTCACCCCGGAACCGTGGCAAACCACCATGCAGCGTGGCGACCGGGCGCTATACCAAGCCAAAAATCAGGGGCGTGATCAGGTGGTAGTGCTTTAGAGCTGGCTGCCGGGGGCGGCGAAGGTGACTACCTGTTCGGCGGCCACACGCACACCGACATAGTCGCCCGGCGCATGCTGTACGTGGCTGGGGAACAGCGCTTCGACATGGCCGCCAGTGGCCAAGCGCAGGCGGTATAAGGTGTTCGAGCCCAGAAAACTGCTGCTGATCACCAACGCCTGCTGCCCGTCTTGCTCGGCGAAGGCGATGCCGTCGGGGCGCAGCAATACATCTACTGGGCTGCCGCTTGGCCAGTCACGCGGCTCACAGTGCATCACGCCCAGCTCGGTCTGTACCGACTCGCGGCTCAGCAACTCACCGCGAATAAAATAGCCCTGGCCAATAAAGCTGGCGACGAAGCTGGTGTGCGGCCGGTGGTAGAGGTTGTAGGGCGTGTCCCACTGTTCGAGATGACCGTCCTTGAAGACGCCGACCTTATCGCTCACCGCGAAGGCTTCTTCTTGGTCGTGGGTAACCAGAATCGCACTGGTGCCGCGTGCCTTGAGGATTTCGCGCACCTCATGGCTGAGGCGGCGACGCAACTCGTTGTCGAGGTTGGAGAAGGGCTCATCCAGCAGCAGCAATTGCGGTTCCGGCGCCAACGCGCGGGCCAGTGCCACGCGTTGCTGTTGGCCGCCGGAGAGTTCGTGCGGGTAGCGTTTGCTCAAGGTGGAGAGCTTGACCAACTCCAACAGCTCGGCGCTGACCTGTGCGCAATTGGCCTGCTGACGAATGCCAAAAGCGACGTTGTCGGCGACGGTGAGGTGCGGAAATAACGCGTAGTCCTGAAAAACCATGCCGATACGACGTTTCTCCGCCGCCAGGGTAAAGCCAGCGCGGGAGAGTAGGGTGTCGGCCAGTTGGATCTCGCCGCCAAGCACCGGCTCGAAACCGGCGATGGCGCGTAGCGTGGTGGTTTTGCCGCAGCCCGAGGGGCCGAGCAGGCAACCAATTTCGCCAACGTTTAACTGCAAATTCAGCTGCTGCACCACGGGATGGTCGCGGTAGCCGCAACTGAGGTCTCGCAGGGTCAGCAGCGCAGTGGCACTCATGCCGGACGGTAGCCCGGCTCGACCAGCAATTCCAACAGTGCCTTTTGCGCGTGCAGGCGATTTTCCGCTTGGTCCCAGGCGCCGGAGCGAGGGTCATCGAGCAAGTCTTCGCTGATTTCTTCACCGCGGTGGGCTGGCAGGCAATGCAGGAACAGCACGTCGCTGGCGGCCTGGTCGAGCAGGGCGCGGGTGACCTGATAAGGCTTGAACAGCGCCAGGCGTTTCGCCGTCTCCTCTTCCTGGCCCATGGAGGTCCACACATCGGTGCTGACCAAATGCGCACCCGCTACGGCCTCGCGCGGGTCGCGAACGATGGTTACGCGATCGCCAGCCTGAGCCAAGAAAGTCGGGTTCGGCTCATAGCCTTCGGGGCAGGCCACGCGCAGGTGGAAGTCAAATTGCTGGGCGGCTTCGATATAGCTGTTGCACATATTGTTGCCATCGCCGATCCAGGCCACGGTTTTGCCTTGGATAGAGCCACGCAGTTCCAGGTAGGTCTGCATATCGGCGAGCAATTGGCAGGGGTGCAGATCGTCCGATAGCCCGTTGATAACCGGCACGCGCGAATGGGCGGCGAATTCGGTCAGGGTGCTGTGGGCAAAGGTGCGGATCATCACCGCATCGAGCATGCGCGACATCACGATGGCGGCATCGCTGATTGGCTCACCACGGCCCAGTTGGGTGTCACGCGGCGATAAAAAGATGGCTTGGCCGCCGAGCTGGATCATGCCGGCTTCAAACGACAAGCGCGTGCGCGTCGAGGCTTTCTCGAAAATCATGCCCAACACGCGATTTTTCAGTGGTTCAAAAAGGATGCCTCGATTGCGCAGGCTCTTCAGCTCGATAGCGCGACGGAGCAGGCCCAGTAACTCATCGGGCGTGCAGTCCATTAGCGAGAGAAAGTGTCTTGCGCTCATCATTAACTACCTTTTGTACAACGATTGCGCTGGTGAGTAAGCCTTTGCTTTTCGCAGAAAAAAAGACTCTACCAGCGGCTGGAGGCCGCACGGTGCGACGAAATGGGGAGGCGCGATCTTATAAGGAAATGTCGCGCCATGTCATCCGTGATCAACTGAGGATGCTGGGCAACGCTTATACAAGATGTCTCATGCCAGTTTGATAGTGCGCCAGGCGGGGCCTGGGGGCAGCCTTTGTACACTGCGGCCAAGTGACTTGGCAAACCTGGGGGCGGCATGCAAGGTGCGAAAAACGCCGTTTGCCAGGCATAAAAAAACCCCGCCGAAGCGGGGTTCTTTTTGAAGCGCGGGGAGTCTTAGACTACCTGTACTTCTTCAGCTTGCATGCCTTTCTGGCCTTTA
>LNAP01000195.1_pt1 | contig 66545 bp, 67 predicted proteins | sample 602601 | NCBI WGS metagenome assembly LNAP01 (sample SAMN02440304, study PRJNA202911) | soil metagenome | biome: Subtropical and temperate rainforests or woodlands; isolation source: soil samples (1 kg each in a 20% v/v slurry with milli Q water) were... ...
CTTCTTGTTTGGGGCAATAGCTCTCGCGCTGCGCCAACTGGCCGAACTCGCAATCGTTTTGTTCGGCGCAATCCTTTTGGCGATAGGCTTGCGGGCCGCCACCCGCCTTGTGGTGAGCGTGACGAGACTCGCCGATGCGTTTGGCTTGGTCATCGTGGTGCTGCTCGCTCTCGTGGTGTTCAGCGCCGCCTTTTGGTTTTTCGGCTCCACTATCGACAGTCAGATCGACGAACTAACCAAGCAGTGTTGATTTCCACTGAGATCTGACCCGGAGCGGCGATAAATTTCCGCTGAGAAGTAACCCATGTTCGAGCTTTCCCCTGGCTGATTGGTCTGGGGGATCACGGAGTGATCGACATGGCATTATTGAGCGTCATCCGGCGCTGGCATTTCCGCGAAGGAATGCCGATCCGGGAGATCGAGCGTCGCACAGGCTTGTCGCGCAACACGATCCGCAGATATCTGCGTGCGGGTACGGTGGAACCGAAGTTCAAGGTTCCTGATCGGCCGAGCAAGCTGGATCCTTTTGCTGAGAAGTTGTCAGGATGGCTGAGGATCGAGGCTGGCAAATCGCGCAAGCAAAAGCGGACCACCAAACATCTGCACGCCGACTTGGTCACACTGGGTTATGACGGGTCCTACGGCCGTGTCGCCGCTTTTGTGAGGACATGGAAGGCGGAGCGTCAACTCGATGAGCAGACCAGCGGCCGCGGCACGTTCGTGCCCTTGGTCTTTGCGCCGGGTGAAGCCTTCCAGTTTGACTGGAGCGAGGACTGGGCCTTGCTCGCTGGTGAGCGCACCAAGCTGCAGGTGGCTCATACCAAGCTGTCGCACAGCCGTGCGTTCATCGTGCGGGCCTATCCGCTTCAGACTCACGAGATGTTGTTCGACGCGTTGACCCAAGCGTTCCGTGTCCTGGGCGGCGTGCCCAAACGCGGAATCTTCGACAACATGAAGACCGCGGTTGACCGGATCGGTTCTGGCAAGGTCCGGCAGGTCAATGCGCGCTTTGCAGCTATGGCCAGCCATTATCTGTTCGATCCCGAGTTTTGTAATCCGGCATCAGGGTGGGAGAAGGGTCAGGTCGAAAAGAATGTTCAGGATGCGAGGCGCAGGCTCTGGCAACCCTTGCCCAGCTTCCCTGATCTTGCCGCCCTGAACGCCTGGCTCGAGGAGCGGTGTATCGCGCACTGGGGCCAGATCCAGCATGGTATCGTGCCAGGGACTGTCGCTGATGTGCATGCCGAGGAGATCTCAAGCCTGATGGCACCGGGGCGCCCCTTCGACGGCTTTGTCGAGCACACCAAGCGGGTGTCACCGACGTGCCTCATCCACTTCGAGCGCACCCGCTATAGCGTGCCGGCGTCCTTCGCCAACCGGCCAGTCAGCTTGCGGATCTATCCGGAGCGGATCGTTGTCGCTGCCGAAGGGCAAATCCTGTGCGAACATGCGCGGATCATCGAACGGTCCCATCATCTACCGGGACGTACCGTCTATGACTGGCGGCACTATCTGGCAGTCATCCAGCGCAAGCCCGGCGCCTTGCGCAATGGTGCACCCTTCACTGAGATGCCCGATGCGTTCCGGCGGCTTCAGATCTATCTCCTCAAGCGTGCTGGCGGCGACCGGGAGATGGCCGAGATCCTGGCGCTGGTCCTTCAGCACGATGAGCAGGCGGTCCTCTGCGCCGTTGAACTGGCGCTGGACGCAGGGGTTCCCACCAAGACCCACATCATCAACCTTTTGCACCGGCTGATCGACGGCAAGGCGGCTATGCCTGCCGGGATTGACGCTCCCGGGAGGCTGACCTTGCGCGAAGAGCCGAAGGCCAATGTCGAGCGCTATGATGCACTGCGTGGAAAGGAGAGACGTCATGCGTCATGATCCAGCCAGTGCCGCGGTTGTCGTGATGCTGCGCGGCCTCAAGATGTACGGCATGGCCCAGGCCGTCAGCGACCTCATCGAACAGGGCGCGCCGGCTTTCGATACGGCTGTGCCAATCCTCTCCCAGCTGCTCAAGGCCGAGGTCAGCGAACGCGAGGTCCGTTCCATCGCCTATCAGATCAAGGCAGCCAGGTTCCCGGCCTACAAGGATCTGTCGGGGTTCGATTTTGCTTCCAGCGAGAGCAACGAAGCCATGGTTCGCCAACTTCATCGCGGCGCCTTCATCGACGATGCCGACAATGTCGTTTTGATCGGTGGCCCAGGAACCGGCAAGACACATATCGCCACGGCACTCGGCGTCCAGGCGGTCGAGCATAACCGCAAAAAGGTCAGGTTCTTCGCCACCGTCGACCTGGTCAACGCCCTCGAGCAGGAAAAGGCCTCGAACAAGGCCGGTCAACTCGCCGAGCGTCTGCTGCGTCTCGATCTGATCATCCTCGACGAACTGGGCTATCTGCCGTTCAGCCCGTCAGGGGGCGCGCTCCTGTTCCATCTGCTGAGCAAGCTCTACGAACACACGAGCATCGTCATCACGACGAACCTGAGCTTCAGTGAATGGGCTGGCGTCTTCGGCGATGCAAAGATGACAACCGCATTGCTCGATCGGCTCACCCATCACTGCCACATCTTGGAAACCGGCAACGACAGCTTCCGGTTCAAAGCAAGCGCAGCCCCAGAAAAACCGAAAAGGCAAAAAACATGACTTGACCACACAAGCGTAAAACAGAACACTTTTACCCGGGTCACTTCTCGATGAAAATCCCGGGTCAAGTCTCAGTGAAAATCAACAGTCGAGATCGCCCGAAGAGTGATGTCGTCCAGATGAGGCAGATGCTCCGCAGTGATGTCGCGGCGAATGAGCTTCGCCTCGGGATGCAGGGCAAGCAGGCGCGCCGCGAGCGTTTCGGTCACTGCCCGGCTCGCCGAATCCTTGCCGCGCGGGCTGACTTCGATCATCAAGATTTGCTTCATAGTAGACTATCCATCGATGTGATTTGATTGCCGTGCGCTATTGATGCTTCGGGGCCAGCGCGTTCCACGCGGCGAGAGAGTCCATGTAGTCTCTCCAGTGCGCGATCTTGCGATCTTTGAGCTTTATGATTGAGGCGAACCGGTTATTATATTCACCGCCGGTCGCCAGCACGGTGCCATGCACTTCGTACTCGATGACGACGAACTGACCATTGTCGGCGTTGTGGACGATCAGCTTGTCCGCAGAGCGAAGCTGGATGTAGTCGCCGTAGCCGCTGAACTGAACCATCAGGTCGGCGCGTCCTCTCAGAACGCGAGGCCATCCGGGGAAGTCGTAGAGGACCTCGTAGATCACGTCGTCTGCGACGACGTCGAAGAAGTGCTCGCCGTCGACGAGGTCGCCTAGCGCTCCTCGCACCAGATCGAAATAGGGCTTGCTGGCCTCATAGGCCGCATAAGCGGGGTTGGACATCTCGGCTCTCCATGCATTCCGCGAGTTGCTTACGAAACGAGAGCCACATATAACGAGTAAGCTGATATTGAAAAAGAAGGCACTTTGACGTCAGCGGCTAACACGGAGGTAAGTTATGGCCAGCCGGAGCAACATCAGGCAGTTGGACCCGGCCGCCATCTGCAGGACCTCCGATCCCATCGCAGTCAGAGAGCTACTGACGAAGATCGGCGACAAATGGACGATTTTCCTAGTCCTCTCGCTTGACCTCCTCGGCGGCCGCGCTCGATTTTCCGAGCTCGAGCGCGCCATTCCGGGGATTTCTCAGCGGATGCTGTCTGCAACCCTCAAGAACCTCGAGCGTGACGGGATGGTTGTTCGCGAGGTCTTTCCTGAGGTGCCGCCGCGCGTCGAATACGAGATTACGGACCTCGGGAAGAGCCTCTTGGGGCCTACCCAAAGCCTAGTTGACTGGTCCAAGGCGCACTGGGAGCAGGTCAGGAGGTCACAATCCAAATATGACGCCAGGTAGAGCGCCATAACGTCCAGTAGGTATTCGAGCAGGCGGCCATTGGCGAACGCCTCGCGGCACGTCCCTGGCGGACTAAGTTACAAGCTCGCCGGCCGCGTCAGACTGACTGTCGGGGTTTTCGCACAGCCTGGGGGTGTCCCCGCAGAAGGGGTCGGCAGAGACCTTGGGCTCGGCCGCAGGGGAAGGCTTTCCCCACAAACCAAGCCGGTCTGAGGCCGGGCTTAACTTCGCACCGGGCATGATTCTCTTGACATTTGCGGCCATTGGCCGTACATATAGGTCAGGAGAAAAGCCATGGCCGAACCAGCATTGAACACACCCCGCGCTCGGGTCCGCAATGAGCGGCTTGAGACGCGTGTCACCGCCGATCAGAAAAATCTCATCGAACAAGCCGCAGCCCTGCAGGGGCGCTCAGTCACGGATTTCGTCCTGACGAGCGTGCAGGAAGCCGCCCAACGCGCCATCGAGGAGCATCAGCGTCTCGATCTGTCGGTGCGGGATAGCCAAGCCTTCGTCGAGGCCCTGATTAATCCGCCCCCGGTCAACGATCGCTTGCGCGAGACGGTGCGCCGCTATCGTCAGGCCACCGGCGTCTGATCCGTGACAGAGGTTGCGGATGATGCTTTGCGGGTTGAAGTCCTCGGCTCGACACATGACCGGACGCGGTTCGAATGCGGCGTGGAGGCACTCGATCGGTATCTGAAGGTCCAGGCCGGTCAGGACGCCCGCAAGAACATGGCGGCGGCCTTCGTGCTGCTGCTCTCCGACGGGACCATTGCAGGCTACTACACCTTGTCAGCAACGGCCGTGCGAGTCGGCGAGCTGCCGGAACCAGTGACCCGCAAGCTCCCCCGCTATCCGCTCGTTCCGGCGACGCTGCTCGGGCGGCTGGCGGTCGATCGCCGCCATCGCGGCAAGGGGTACGGGCGCTTTCTTCTGGCCGATGCGCTCCATCGGTCCCTGCGAAGTGAGATTGCCTCGTTCGCGGTCATCGTCGACGCTAAAGACGACGCTGCGCGCCAATTCTATGAGCGCGAAAGTTTCCTGCCATTCCCGGACCAACCCATGAAGTTGTTTCTGCCGATGGCGAGCATCGAAGCGCTATTTCAATAGGAACGGACAATGCTGGACCGCCCATCGGAAAGAAACCTGCTCTTGAATATCCGGCAATGCGCTGCGGTTACCGCGCGCCTGTCGCTATATCCGGCGGTGCGGGGTGGGGTCTGGCGTAGTATTGCGTCGTTCTCTTTTCGGAGTGCTCGGGCAATTCTTCCAGCATGTCCCGACCGCGCGCCCAAAGCCACTGCGACCGTCGCGGGCGCCGTGATGTCGGCGTCTCGCCCGTCGATCTCTATGACTACGACCAGTCGTCGCCCGACGATGGTTTGTACAGCGATGAGCCTTTGCCGCCCGAGCGGCGAGCTGGCCGCCCCTTCAAGCACGATCTCTCGACCTGGACCGTCACCGACGACTGGCCGGAACGCGTGCCGGTCACGGAGGCTGAGGTCGACGTCTTCGAGGCGTGGTTCGGCGATCTTTTCGATGAACTGTTCGGGTCGAACGAATGAGACAATAAGGAGACTTCTGCCATGACCGTGCCGCTGCGCGCCGCCCTCTATCTGCGCGTCTCGACGGCGCGGCAGGCCGAGCATGACGTCTCCATTCCCGACCAGAAACGACAGGGCGAGGCCTATTGCCTGTCGCGCGGCTACCAGCTCGTCGAAACCTATGTCGAGCCAGGTGCGTCGGCCACCAATGACCGTCGGCCCGAATTTCAGCGCATGATCGAAGCGGGCACAAGCAAGCCCGCGCCCTTCGATATTGTCGTCGTCCACTCGTTCAGCCGGTTCTTCCGCGATCACTTCGAGCTGGAATTCTATGTCAGGAAGCTGGCGAAGAACGGCGTGAAGCTCGTCTCCATCACGCAGGAGATGGGTGACGATCCGATGCACGTCATGATGCGTCAGATCATGGCGCTGTTCGATGAGTATCAGTCCAAGGAAAACGCCAAGCATGTCCTGCGCGCCCTGAAGGAAAACGCGCGGCAAGGCTTCTGGAACGGTTCGCTGCCGCCGATCGGTTACCGCGTCGTCGCAGCCGAGCAGCGTGGCACGAAGACCAAGAAGAAGCTGGAGATCGACCCGCTGCACGCGGACACGGTGCGGCTGATTTATCGACTGGCACTGGAAGGCGATGGCATGAGCGGCCCGCTGGGCGTCAAGAACATCACGAATCATTTGAACGCGCGGCGGATCTTCACGCGCGACGGCGGGCGCTGGGGCGTCGGGCAGCTTCACCGCATTCTGACCCGCAAGACCTATATCGGCGAACACGAGTTCAATAAGCGCGGCAAGACGAAGGAACTGAAGCCGGTCAGCGAGGTCGTGTCCGTCGAGGTGCCGCCACTGATCGACCGGGCGACCTTCGACGCCGTGCAGGCGCATCTGCGGTCGCGCAATCCGAAGGTCATGCCAGCCCGCGTGGTCAGTGGTCCGACACTGCTGACCGGCATTTGCTTTTGCGCCGACTGCGGCGGCGCGATGACGTTGCGCACCGGCAAGAGCGGGCGCTATCGCTACTATACGTGCTCGATCAAGGCCCGGCAGGGCGAGACCGGCTGCACGGGCCGGTCGATCCCGATGGACAGGTTGGACGATATCGTCGCCGGCCACATCGAAGATCGCTTGCTGGAGCCGGATCGGTTGGAAGAGGTACTGGCCACCGTCCTCGATCGCCGCCAGGAGCATTCCGAGCGCCGCCGGGAGCATATCGGCGAACTGAACCGGCGCGCGGCCGAGACGGAGCTTCGGCTCAAGCGGCTCTACGACGCGATCGAATCGGGTGTGGCCGATCTGGACGATCCAGCCTTGAAGGAGCGCATTGCCGGTCTGAAAGCGATTCGAGACCAGACGAAGGCGGACGCCGAGCGCGCCCAGGGGATGCTCGAAAGTGCGGGCCAACAGGCGATTACGCCTCAGATGGTCCGACAGTTCGCCAAGACAGCTCGCGACCGCATCCGGATCGACGGTGGCGGCTATCGGCGGGAACACCTGCGCGCGCTGGCCCAACGGGTCGAGGTCGCGGAGGGCGAAGTTCGGATCATGGGGTCGAAGAGCGATTTGCTGAGGACGCTCGCGTCGGCCTCTGGCGTAAGACCGGCCACGCCGGGCGTGCCCAGTTCTGTTCTGAAGTGGCGGGCTAACCACATCACCGCCATGACTTCTTCGCGGCATCAAACCCATGCGGGTCCGAGAACCCCCTTTTTCGCGCTCTTGACGCTCTGGCTGTCGATAATGCCAGCCGTTGGGCTGGCCTCTCGTCCGGCCAGTTCGCGGCATTGGACGTAGAGCGCGCGATGGATGCGATCCAGCGTCCGGTCGTGGTTCCAGCGGCAGAAATAGTCATTGACCGTGCTGCACGGTGGAAGGTCCTTTGGGCAGAGATGCCCACTGACAAAACCCGTGCTCAGGATATAGCCTAAAGTCAATAACTCCCTTTGTCGTACGCGGTTGATTTTGGAACCGGTGCGTTCGCTTGCGATGCTCAACGGCCCAGATGGCTGTCGGTTAGAAACTAACCCCGCCTAGATCGCTATCGTGCATGCGGCGACCCATCGCGTGGCCCTAGTAGGTTGACCCAAACCCTGCTCACTCCCTGTTCGATTCGGAACCGCCGGCGGCGTCACCGGAGATCTGGGGATGAAAGCTATGGGAAGCTAAGTCCGCTGGATCGCACGGTCAGTTACCGTGCGATCGGAGCTTCCGACCTCCGCCACCGCGATGCTAGCCAAAATCGAACGTGAATTGTCTGAAGCTAACACCGCGATCGTCAACGGCAAGGGCTTCCTCTAGCTAGTCCCTCCAGTTCGCGCCCGATGCGCCGTCGCCCGACGCGGCGCTGATCCATGCTTTATCGATCGATCCCGGCGCCACCGCTTCTTCCGCTTGATAACGCGGCGGGCCGGGCTACCGTTCGCTGGCGCTGTTTGCCCCTTTGTACGATGCCCTATCCGCTGTCCCCGGCCCAAATTGAATTGCAACACCGTATGATCGGCCCAACGCGTTAGTTGTCGCGGACGAGAGAACAATTGCCATCCCTGAGCGGTTTGAACGCCTGTTGGGCCGGGATAGTCGATAGGATCTCGTAATAATCCCACGGCGCTTTAGATTCTGAAGGCCGCTTGACGCGGGCGAGATACATATCGTGGACGGCGCGGCCATCCTGCCTTATCTTCAGATTAGCGAACAGCGGATCTTTGAGGTCCGCTCGCTTCATTGCGCTGATGACCAGCGGGCCGTCGTCAGAATTGTTCTCGGCGACGAGTTCGAGGTAGGCACGTACACTCGAATAGACCCCGGCGTGATTCATGTTCGGCATCTTGCCGCCTGACTGCTGCGCGAATCTATGGCTCCATGCGCGCGTAGTATCGTTGAAGTCCCAGTAGAACGCGGTCGTCAGCAGCAGTCCCTGTGCAGCTTCGAGGCCGAGGGCGTGAACGTCGTTGATGAAGATCAGAAGGGCCGCGACGCGTTGTTTGTCGGTACGACCGATCCCGAATTCGGCCGCCTGCTTCAAAGCGTTGATGGTATCGCCTCCGACGTTGGCAAGCCCTATGACCGCCGCGCCGGAACTGTGCGCCGTCAGCAGGAATGACGAGAAGTCCGACGTATTAAGCGGGTGCTTGACGGCGCCAATGACCTTGCCTCCGTTCGCCTCGATGACCTTCGATGCTTCACTCTCAAGGGAGGCACCGAACGCAAAATCGGTCGTCACGAAAAACCAGGTCTTTCCACCGGCCTCGGTCACCGCGCGTCCGGTTGAATTTGCGAGCGCATATGTATCGAACACCCACTGGATCGTATTCGGTGAACACTGACGGCCTGTCAGCTCCGTCGTGGCGGCACTCGAAGGCAGATAGGCGACTCTAGATCCCCGAAGCAATTCGTTCACGGCCAATGCGACCGCCGAGTTCGGCACATCGAAGATGGCGTCCACACCCTCGACATCCCGCCACCGCCGGGCAATCGACGTTCCGACGTCGGCCTTATTTTGGTGGTCGGCGATCAGGAGCTCGACCTTGATGGCAGGATGTTCGTGCTGGAAATCTTCGATTGCAAGCTTGGCCGCAATCACCGATCCCTGTCCCGTCGCATCAGCGAACAGGCTCGATTGATCGTTGAGCACACCGACCTTGACCACTCCTCCAGAAATCTCGGCTAGCGCCGGGCCGGCAATTGTCGAGACGGTCAGCGTCGCAATCGTCAACAGTTTCGCGATATTCATTTCCTTCCCCTTCTCTTCATTGTTTTAGACGGCGAAGCGCATGGCCCCCTAGGATCTCCGGTTCGGCGGCAGCGCCAGTCGCACCCTGCCACCAGGATTTCCTCCGGGTATTCTCGCTCCCGAAAGGGCGACATCGACGAGCGAGTCGAGGTTGATTCCGGTCCGGACTCCCATGCGCTCGCAGAGCCAGACCAGGTCCTCGGTCGCCGTATTTCCTGTCGCTCCCGGCGCGAACGGGCAGCCGCCCAGACCGGCAAAGGCGGCGTCCAGCACTCGCACCCCGCTTTCGAAGGCGGCGAAGGCGTTGGCCACGCCGAGACCATACGTATCGTGGGTGTGCATGGCCCATTTGGTCACCGCGGGATAGCGATCCATGACGATCGTGAAAAGCGACTTGACCTGGTCGGGAGTTGCTTTTCCGGTGGTGTCGCAGAGGCAGATCTCGGCGTTCTGCTTGGCGCCGACGAGGATATCGAGCAGTTCAAGCACCCGTTCGCTGGAGACCCTCCCTTCGAACGGGCAGTCAAACGCCGTTGCTAGATTGAGACGGACACTCATTCCGGCCGCTAGAGTCTCAACGAGATCGCAATATTCTCTTGCAGACTCGTTAGGTGAGCGCCTTACATTGCTTCTGTTGTGCGCGTCCGAGACCGAGACGACGAAGGCGAGAAAATCAGCTCCTGCCTCCAGAGCTTTTTGACCATATCGCGCGTTCGGAACGAGCACCTGATGTATAAGCCCATCCATCTGCCTGGCAGCGTCCAACAAGGCAGATGCATCAGACAGCTGCGGAACGGCATCGACGTTGACGAAGGACGTGATCTCCATTCGTCTGATGCCGGCAGCATGAAGTCGATGCATGAACTCGATCTTTTGCTGCGTTGGAATGAACGGACTGATTCCCTGAAATCCGTCACGAAGCCCGACCTCGACGATGTCGATGCCCTCCGTCACGAGATCGCCCCCTGCGCCCGAAGTTCGCCGATTTCTGTCGGTGACAGGTTCAACAGTTCTCCGAGGACCTCGTCGGTATGTTGTCCGAGCGCTGGCCCCGCCCACCGTATGCCACCCGGAGATTCGGGATGATGCGGAACGATCCCCGGATGGAGCAGGCTGCCGAAAAGCGGATCCACCGTCTCGCGCACCATGCCTCGGGCCGCGAATTGTGCGTCAGACGCACAGTCCGACGCGTCGTAGATGCGCGTGCAGGGAACGCCGGCGTCCTCCAGCACGGTGACGAGAGCCTCGGAGGTCTGCGTCGTGGTCCAGGCCTCGATGAACTGATCGAGACTGTCGACGTTTGCGACGCGCGCCGGATTGGTCGCGTAGTGCGGGTCGTCGGCGAGCTCCGGTTTGCCCAGCACGCGCGCCAATTTTGCAAACAGAGCGTCCGAATTGGCGGCGATAATGATCCATTTCCCGTCGGCGGACCGATAGGCGCTGGATGGGGCGGCTGTGGGAATGCGGGAGCCTGACGGCTGACGTATTTTTCCAAGCGCGCCGTACTCGGGCAACATGCCTTCCATGAGGCTCAAAACGGCCTCGGTCAGCGCCACATCGACGCTGCCGACGGGACGTCGCCCGGACGAACGCTCCCTTTGCCAGAGTTCGGCGAGTATGCCGAAGGCTGCGTAGAGTCCGGCGATCGAATCGCCAATGCTGATACCGGCCCGAACGGGAGGACCATCCGAAGATCCCGGTTCATGGTTCGTCAAATGGCGTAGCCCTCCCATGGCCTCGCCGATCACGCCGAAGGCCGCACGATCGCGATAGGGACCGGTCTGTCCGAACCCGGAAATATGGGCAATCACAAGCCCAGGATTCGCCTCGCGAAGCGCCTCATCACCCAACCCCAGACGGCCCAACTGACCGGGGCGAAAGTTCTCGACGACGGCATCGCATGTTTTCGCAATGTCGAGGACGACCCTGACCGCGGCGGCGCATTTGAGGTCCAACGCAACGGACTTCTTGTTGCGCGCATGGACGCTCCACCACAGCGATTGGCCATCCAGCTGCGCTCCCCATCTTCGAACCGGATCTCCCGACGGAGGTTCGATCTTGATTACCTCCGCGCCTAGATCGGCCAGCAACCTGGCGCAGAACGGAGCGGCAACGAAGTGGCCTAATTCGAGGATACGCAGTCCCGCGAGCGGACCCGGCGCCACCTTGGGCGGCAATTGATGCGGTTCATCGGGACTGAAGTCTGACATCACGTCGACACCTTCCGTCTTGTGATTTGAAATCGACCGGTCGATGAGATGATCCGGGCGATCATCGCCCGACGGCCGTCCAGACCCATGCGAGGCAGTCATAAAAGTCTTCGTCGGAGCGGCCTTCAAACTGTTGATCGCGCACTTCGGCATCGACGCCACCCGCGTGGTACGTGGCCCAAAGCGAACGGGATTCCAGCTGCACCCGCGCCGTGCGAACGAGACGCTTCTTTTCGTAGATCTTAAGGGCGTGCTGCAAATCATCGCGATTGTCTCGCAGACTGTCAGCGAGGGCCACTGCATCCTCGATCGCCATGCACGCTCCCTGCGCGAGCGACTGAAACGTCGAATGCACCGCATCTCCAAGAAGGACCACTCGCCCGTCAGCCCAATTGCGCATCGGCCTGCGGTCAGCGAGCTCCCAGCGGTTCTCGAAATTCATGAGTTCGAGTGCCGCGATCATTTCCGGGCTTCCGCTCCCGCACCGCCGTAACAGTTGGGCCCTTCGCTCGTCTCCCCGTGCCTCGACCTCACCGTCCGGCTTGCTGAACACAGCGACGATATTCATCCCACGGCCGGGAAGCGGATAATAGATCACATGGAATCCATCTCCTGCCCACATCACGACTGGATCTCGCCGGATGATGTCAGGGACCTTGTCGTAAGGCACGATCGAACGGTGGGCCACATAGCCAATCGGCTGCACGCGAATTTCGGGATGCATCTGCAAGAGCATCTTGGAATTGATCCCATCCGCTCCGATTAAAATGTCGCACTCGACCTCACCGGATGGCTCCGTCAAAGCGACCGCGCGTTCTGGAGTTTGCCTGTAACCCGTGACCGTTACGCCCTTCTTCAGTTCGATATTCGGATTCCTCTCGCAGGCTTCGAGCAGGAGCTTGTGGATGTCACCTCGGTGAATGCAGATGTATCGGTCGCGAAATCTCTCCAGGAAGCGAGCGCCCAGCGGTATCTCGGCGATACTCTTCGCGGTCGTCGCGTCAACCATCTGAATTGTGCGCGGAAAATGCGACCGGCGATATACGTCGTCCAGGATCTCAAACTGCTTGAAAATGGGCATGACATTGGGACCGAGCTGAATCCCATAGCCGATCGGCTCGATTCTCTGCGCCTGTTCGAGAAGCGTCACTTTGAAGCCAGCGTTCCCGAGCGCAAGAGCGGCAGACAGGCCGCCCAAACCACCCCCGACCATGACACAGTCCCGCACAGCCATGCCGACACTCCTCCCCGAATTTTCGTTATATTAGTGCGTATACTAACTAATAGACGGTAGAACGTCAATCAACCATGTACGGCCACGCCGGGCGGAATGAAGCCGAATCCCCTATTTTGCGGCGCACAATCGTTATAATGGGAAGGTTTCGTTTTTCAGTTGCTGAGCGGCAATTTAGAGTATTAGTATGTATACGCACGAGAAGAAACAATAGCGGATGGAGGAAAGAATGCTGAACCTGCCCAATGATTATTCGGAGAGCCTGGGCGCCTTGAACCTTCGCGCCTTATGGGGTCCGCAGCTCAAGTCGCTGATGCCGGGGGTGCGCCCCCAATCGGGTGCCGTCGGTGCGCACTGGCGCTACGAAGACGTCCGCCCTCAGCTATTGCGAGCGACGAAGCTCACCACGGCCGCGGATGCCGAGCGAAGGGTGCTTGCGCTCGTCAACCCTGGCTTTCAGCACATGCCCGTCTTTGCGGCGACGCCGACAATCTATCTCGGCCTGCAGATCGTTCTTCCCGGCGAGTGGGCGCCGAAGCATCGGCATTCCCCCACGGCGTCCCGCGTCATCGTGGAGGGCGAAGGGGGTTTTACGACGGTCAACGGAGCCAAGATTCCGATGGCCGAAGGCGACGTCGTGCTGACGCCGACTTATCACTGGCATGAGCATGGCCATGAAGGTAGTGGGCCGATGGTTTGGCTCGACGTGCTGGACATACCGATCACGATCGCTGTCGGCGAGGCCGCATTTGAGCCGGGAGAACCCACACCGACGAATTCAAACCGGCCCGACAGCTCGGCAACAACCTACATCTGCCCCGGTTTGATCCCGTTCCGGTCCCCGTTGTCGAGCAGACCTGAATACCCGATGTATCGATATGAATGGCAACGCGTGCGGGAAGCCCTTCGTATTGTCGCCTCCCACGCCGGCAGGAACGACGCCATACACATGGCGTACGTGAATCCCGAGACCGGCGAAAACCTGCTCAAGCCTTTCAATTTCTCGGTACGCATGCTGCGCCCAGGCGAGACGATCGAGCCACCGGCTACCTCCGCAACCTCTACGCTTCTCGTTCAGGACGGCAGAGGTCAGTCCGAGATCGACGGTCGGACTTTCAGTTGGGAAAAGAGAGACACGTTGGCCGTTCCCTGCTTCGGCAAAGTGCTTCACACCAACACGTCATCTCAAGAGCCTGCATTCCTGCTTCAGGTCGATGACGCTCCCCTTATGCACAAGCTCGGCTATTACCAGGAAGTGTGATTCCAGAGAAAAGGGAGAGGAAAAACCGGCATGAAACTTTGTCACTTCGCGCCAGGACGCCTTGGACTGATTGAAGGCGAAAGGGTTCTCGACGTAACGGAAGCCCTCGATGTCTTGCCGACGCAGACATGGCCTCTCGCAATCGGCGATCCGCTGATCTTGCATCTGGGCGCTCTGGTCACGCGCATTTCCGAAATATCCCGCAACGCCAAATCGCTCCCACTTGGGGCAGTTCAGCTTCTCAGTCCGATCGTCAGCCCGTCGAAGGTCATGGCTGTTCCTGCTAACTACCGTAAACACGTCGAGATCGACGTGATGCGGGACCCTGGCGTGGACCAAGGCGTACATGCAAGGCAGCTCGAGGGTGTCGAACGTCCGGTCGAGACCTACGGACTGTTCATCAAGGCCAACTCGTCGATACATGGCCCCGCTCAGGGAATTCCGCGCATCTTGCCGAGCCGGCGGACGGACCATGAAGCGGAGCTCGCCGTAGTGATCGGCAAGACATGCAAGTCGGTTTCGCCCGATCAAGCCCTCACCTATATTGCCGGCTACACCATGGGGCTTGATATGACGGTCCGGGGTTCCGAAGACCGAAGTTATCGCAAGTCGGCCGACGGTTATACCATCCTGGGTCCGTGGCTGGTGACCGCGGACGAAATTCCGGATCCGGCACAGGTACAGATATGGCTCGACGTCAACGGAAAACGGAGACAGTCCTCATCGGTGTCCGCTATGACCGTGAACATTCCCGACCTTGTCGCATTTGCGTCGGCCTTCTATACCTTGCACCCTGGCGACGTCATATTGACCGGGACGCCGGAAGGTGTGGGGCCCGTTGAACCGGGCGATGTGATCAAGGCAGGCGGCACGGGACTCGGTGAGATGGAGGTTCGTGTTCGGTAGCCGATCTGAAAAGGTGTTTTCATTGACGAAACGTGCGGAGGGTAGCGCCGATCTTGAGCCATCCCGCGGCGCAATCGCAGAACTGGATAACATGCCTGGTTATCTATTCCGCGTTCTCGAGAACAAGGCCAACAATCTGTTTCAAACGGCTCTTGCCGACAAAAACCTGACCACCAGACAGTTCGGCGTTCTGAACATCTTGGCGCGCCACGGCGACATGACCCAAACAGAGTTGGCTGACCGAACATCATCAGATAAGAGCACGTTGGGCGAAATGGTCGTTCGAATGAGGGAGCGCGGACTTCTTACAAGGAAGCGCGGTGCCGACAAGCGTTCGATTGTTATTGCGCTGACCAATAACGGTCGAATGCTTGTTGTCGATGTTACGCCCAGCGTTGTGTCAATTCAAAAGAGGATGCTCGACGCGCTTCCCGAGGAGTATCGAATGTTGTTCATGAAGTGTCTCAAACAGCTTGCAAGAACTAATTTCGATTCATCTATCTCGAGCTGATCGAGTGCCGAAATTGTCCAGAAAGTAGTGCTTGAAGATTGTTCTGCCTCATCGGCAAATTCGATTGCTTGTCGGTATCTTGTGCGTGGTCCTGCTACCTTAAACGGCTGCGCGCCGTAGATCGTGTCGGGACCGATCGAGTGCAAGTCGCTTCACTCACAGCGCCGCTAGCCGTGGCTCGATCGCCTTGAGCGCCTGGGCTGCCCGTGGCGAGCGCGAACCGGCGCCGATAAGAATGGATGACGACGCCGACGAAATCCGGATTCTCGAAAGCGTCGGCGGTTTGCTCGAAGGTCGAATCGTCCAAGCTCTACATCGGCAACCACAGCCGGTCAGAGCAGGCGAAGACATCTCGCTGCTCTTCTCATCCGGCGCTAGGCGAACGGCGTGGCCAAAAAACGATGGGCTTCATATACCATGGCGTCGCCTTGCCAAGTTCAGCCCAGGCTCGAAAAAGTTTCAAGCGGGCGTGCTCACGGCCACTGCTGCTCGCGGTGGCGGGCGACGGAGCGGCAACGTACGAGCTGGCACGCCTTTCTTAACGATTAAACACCACGTACATCGCGCGCGCGACCACGAAAAGCGGTGCCGTAAGCGCCGTCCAAGAGATGACCCACCACGCGCCCCCTTGTCCAAGAAGAGCCGTCATCAGTCCAACGCCCGACAGCAGAGCGATGACTGCTGGCAAACACCAGATGCGATAGAACGTTTGCGGCCGCGCGTTCACTCTGCGGCCCCCGACGGGGCCGACGTCGCGTATGTCGGACTGTTTGATCCGATTTGAAAGGCAGTGGCGGCAACAGCTACCTTGCGTCGCCTCCACCATAAATACAATCCACTTGCGAGGATGATGATCGCAACGACGTCTAGGAGCGTCCAGATGATCTTAAGTGGCATTCCGCCATAGTCGCCGAAATGCAGCGGGCGCGAGATTTCCAAGACGCGCAAATACCATGGCATCTGAACGACGCTGTGGAACGAACCATCGCGCGCATCGACGACTGCAAAGCTTATCAAACGCGAGCTTAGCGCCGCAGCTCCCTTCAGGCTGATGACATAGTGCCAAGGCGTCCCGTATTCCGCGCCGGGGGAAGGTGATCCTTGTAACGATCATCCCCGGCAATGTACCCCTTGCAAGGTCGACGGCCTGTTGCAGCGAAGCAAGGTCTTCAGCTTCGGGCACGGGCTTGCCCTTAAAAGGCTCCAGCTTAACGTCCGTCAGCAGCCAGAGTCCGACGAGAGGCGTCGAAAGTTCATTGATAACGCCAGTCATGCCGACGACCAACGTCCACACCGCAGTTACGATCCCGAGAAGGTTATGTAAATCGAGCCACTTCACGCGTTCAGAGCGCTGGGTCCGGATCGTTGCGAACTCAAGTTTGCGCATGAACGGGCCATAAACAGCGATACCCGAGACAATGGCGACGACGAACACCAGCCCCATCAACCCCATGAACAGCTCGCCAGGAAGATTGGCGAACAGTTCCCGATGCATTTGCAGCATCACCCCTAAGAACGTGTAGCGCGGGGCGGCGGTCTGGTTTGACTGCTTGAGGACGTCGGATGTCCGGGAATCAAATTTGATCCAGTGACCTGACTTGCGGTCGGCTTTTAGCCGTTCCCACGATGGCGCCATCGAAACGAGAACCTTCGGTTCATCGTCGTCGATAAAAATCGACGTGATGATCTCGCTTGGATACATTGCCCGGCTTCGACTGATCAAGGCATCCAGACTCGCTGCGGGTGTATTTGCTGGCAGCTCCGCGTAAGGCGGATCGGTGTCAAGTAAATCAGCAATCTCGTCCTTGAAAATCAACGGGAGGCCGGTCACGCATGCCATCAGCAAGAACAGCGTGCAGACGAGGCTCGACCATTTGTGCACCCAAAGCCAGCGTTGAATCGCACGATGTTTCATAGGCGCGTCCCCGCTGAAGCGTCCTCACCACCGATAGGTGATGCGGCCGAGGATGTGCCGGCGCGTGCCGAGGTAGCAGATGTAACTGCTCGGGTCGCTCGTGCATGTCTCGTATTTCTTGTCGAACAAGTTTGTGACATTGAGCGCAAAACGCCAATTGTCGCGCTCGTAGTGAATGCCCGCCTCGAACAGCGTGAGCGCGGGATTGCTCACCTGGTTCAGACTGTCGGCGAAATTCGCTCCGACGTAACGGACGCCAAAGCTCCCGCCGAGATTCGCGAATAGGCCGCTTGGGACGGTGTAGTCGATCCAGCCGGAAGCAAGGTAATTCGGCGTCAAGAATGGCATTCGACCGACGATAGTCTGGTCGGTGTCTCTCGTGACCTCGAGGTCTTGGTAGGTAAACGCGGCAATCGCTTTCCAACCGTGGCCGAGGTCAGCGCGGCCTTCGAACTCGATGCCACGCGAGCGAATTTCCCCGGTCTGCACCTGTGCGCTGGGATTGAGCAGGACATGCGCTGGGTTGGGATCCTGGGTCAGGACGTTCTGTTTCGTGATCTCGAACGCGGCGACAGTGAATAGCGCGTTCCAACCCGGCGGCTGATACTTGACGCCCGCTTCGTATTGTTCGCCCGTTGTCGGCTTGAAAGCGGTACCCCCAAAATCCGTGCCGATCGACGGCACGAAGGACGTCGCCCAGCTGACATAGGGAGCGAGGCCATTGTCGGCGAGGTATGTCAGCCCTGCCCGGCCAGTGACGGCATGATCGTCCTGGCTCGTCGCGACGCCGGTCATCCTATTAACGCTTTCGCTGCTAGCGGAATCATGGCGTGCGCCGAGCGTGAGGATCCAATGATCTCCGGCTTTGACCTGATCCTGAGCATAAAATCCAAGTTGGGACGAATCCTGCCGTTGGCTTCTGCTCACGCTGAACGCGCCGACCGTTGCCCCCTCCATAGGAGGCGCTAACAGATTGTATGTTGACGCTGGTGCTGTGCGTAAGACGTCCTGCCATGTCGCGTTCTGGTAGTCGACGCCCAAGACGACGGTGTGGCGAAGCCAGCCGGTGTCAAATTTCGCTTGCGCCTGGTTATCGACTGCGAAGTCACTGATGCGGTCGTTGTATGACTGCGCCTGACGGATCAGATTGAGGCGCCCTGAAAGCAAGGTCGGGATACTGGCATCAAAGTCCGCGGTGGGCGTCTGATTATAGGTTGCGTCAATTTGACCGTAATGAAGATTTTGTTTGATCAGCCAGACGTCGTTAATGCGATGCTCGAATTCATAACCGAGCCTGAATTGCTCGTGACGCAGTCCATCGAAACCTGGATTCCCCAGATAAGAGTCTCGCAACCGTTCGAAGAGCCCCGTCTGACGGACGACGGTTCCGATCTGCGCCAACGCGCTCTGTAAATCGACGCCGGCCGTCCGTTTGGCATAGTTATAAAACGCGCTGGTCTCGTCCTTCTGATAGCTCGTGAGAATCGTGAGCTTGGTGTCTGCGTCCGGACGCCACGTCACGGCCGGCGCGATGAATGTTCGATTGTCCTTGCCGTGCGGCGTCTCCGTGCCGCTGTCGCGGAAAACGCCGGTCAGGCGATAGAGCAGCTTGCCTTCCGGATCGATCGGACCACCGAAGTCGAACGCGCCCTGGTATCGATCATAGTTTCCGACCTGGACATCGAGCTCGTGCAACGGCGTCGCCGTGGGGCGCTTGCTGATCCGGTCGACAAGGCCTGCCGGGTCGTTCTGGCCATAGAGGACGGAGGCCGGCCCCTTGATGATATCGATGCGCTCGATGCCGTACATCTCCGTTCGGGGCGGCGCGAAGTTGTTGCCGGCGAGCCGTAGGCCGTCCTGGTAGGAGGCCGTCCCACCGAAACCCCGGATCGTGATGCGATCGAAACGCGGGTCGAAACCGTAGCTTTCGGTTCTGACGCCCGCCGTGTAACGAACCGCTTCTTCGACGGAACGCGGCGCCTGATCGCGAATCTGCTCGGGTGTGATGACGGATACCGATTGAGGAATTTCAATAATCGGTGTGTCGGTCTTCGATCCAACCGTCGTATTACGCGGAACGTAGCCGACCGGAGCGCCCTGGACATCGATAGTGTCCAACGGGATGGCCCCGGCTGGAGTCGCCCCGAGAGCGCTGCTTTGTTCACCGGAATCAATCGTCACGGTGCGGGCATTGGTGAACCGATAAGTGATCCCGGTGCCCGCGAGCAGTGCGGCCAAGGCTTGCGCCGGCGTAAAAGTGCCCTGCACTGCGTGTCCCGTGACGCCGAACGGACGCTTGCCCGTGAACACCACAGCGAGGCCCGTAACGCGGCCGATCTCGTTCAAGCCTTGGGGCAGAGGCTTGGGGGCAATATCAAATCGAAACTGCGCGGCGGGCCCCGGGTGCTGCGCAGCCTGATCTTGAGCCATCGCCGCCGTTGCAACTGGAATTGCGGCTATGAGTGCCATCCCAACTGCAAGCGCCCGACCGCGATATCCACACTTCGATTGCCCCATGCCCGTCCTCGCCCTGAAATCAGCCCCGAGGTCGGTCGCAATCGACCAACCCTCGTTTTGATTCACGGGCGAATGAAGGACTACCCTACCCCCTGCGAGGAAATATCTTGTGGAAGTGCTTTAAAAGAGCGACACGAGATCAGCGCAGCACTGTCAACCGGCCCAGGAAGCCATAGGTTTCGAAATGGACGGTCGAGCGCAGCGATTCCAGCGCGGCGTCGGCATCGTCGAGAATGAAGCTACCGCTCACACGGCTCTCGGCGAGCGCAGAGCTTGCAATCACCAGGCGGTCACTGCGATAGCGCTGCAGTTCGCGAACGACATCGGCGAAACGAGCTTGGTAAAACACAAACCGCCCTTCATGCCATGCCATGGAATCGTTCAAATCCACGCGGTGTATCGCCCCTAACCCAGTCTTACGAAGCCTCACCTCTTGGCCGGGATCGAGCACGGCTGGCTGACTGGCGTCGCCGTTGCGGACCGAAACCCGTCCCTGCGCAACGGTGATTAGCGCGCCATCGTCGGTCAGGCGCACATCAAACTTTGTCCCGACGACTTGGATGACGCCGGTGGACGCCTCGACGACGAAGGGATGGTCGGCCTTCACCACCGAGAAGAAGGCAGCGCCGCGGAGCAATACGATGCGCCGCTCGCCGTTGGTGAAGTGCTTTGCCAAGGCGGTGTCTGCGTCCAGCAGCACTGCGGAGCCATCCGGAAGCTCAACATTCCGCCGCTCGCCCGGTACCGACACCGCATCGGCCCGCAAATCCTGAAGCAGATTCGGGCGCTCAATCGCCACGGCGCCGACGACGGCGAGCCCGACGATTATGGCTGTAATGCCCCGTGTCCGTCGCTTTCGCTTCGCCTTCGAGCGATCCATCGTCTCGAGATAGGTTCCGAGTGCGACCGCTTCCTCTTGCGCCACCCGCTCCCCGGGCGATTCCGCGGCCGACCACAGGCTCTGGGCGCGCCGAAATGCCTGCCGATGGCTCGGGCTTGCAGCCACCCACTGCTCAAAGGCGGCGCGATCGACTGCGGAGAGACCCCCCCGCAGGCGGGTGAACCATTGCAGTGCGGCGTCGTCGATATCAGGTGGTTGCTTTGGGTCTTGGTCGCGGTTCATGGGTCAGGTGTGATGAGCGAAGAGCGCCGAACATAGCGCCGTCTTATCATGTCTGACGAATGCCGCTCGCAAGACCTCACGCGAAAGTTCAGAAATTCTCAGCGCCTGCCCGAATGGCTTTCAAAGCTCGCATCATATGCTTTTCAATGGCGCCGGTGGACACGCCTAAAGCGGAGGCTATTTCCTTGTAATCACGGCCATGGACGCGGTTGAGAAGAAAAACGTGTCGCGTTCGCTCCGGCAGAGCGCGGATCACATCATCGATATGTCGCAAATGATCGCGTGCGGCAACAATATCATGGGGTGATGGCACCACCATGCCACTGCGCTGTTCGGCTACGGTTCCCGTCACGTAATCGCTACGGATTCGTTCGCGCCGCAGGTGATCAATTGCGGCGTTGCGCGCGCTCCGCATCAAATAGGAAGAGGGTTCATTCGTCCCGGTTTCCGGCCGGCTCCAGAGCCGAAGGAAAAGATCATGAACGAGGTCCGCCGCGGTGACACGGCAGCCGATCATGCGAGCGATCCTCCGCTGCAGGCGGCCGCTTTCCGCTAAATAGAGAGCAGCCATTTCGGCAGCGGAATCACTCACGGGGGACTCTGAACGATGCAACGCAGCGAGCCCAGTGCACGCCACTGCGTTCAGGAATAAGCGACACAGAAATATCTCGCAATAAGAATGATTTAGACCGCTTCTAATGATTTTGATGCGCGGATTGCCCGCGTCTTATGACCGGCCTCTATCAATCAATTCCTCCGGCAGAGCTCCGTCAATTCTGGAACATCGCTGCCGACGAGATGCGCGCTTTCGCGAACGCCGGAATTGGATGATTTTGATCATCCGAACTGGGCAAGACGTTGCTTGGCAATATCGACCGCCTGCGCAGCGACGGCCTCGCTGTCGGGACCGTGATATGGAAGTTCCGGCAGCCTGACTGTCTCAAGGGCCGTAGCCAATGCCGACGTCAGACGATCGATCACGTCGTCGGCAGCTGCCGCCTTGAGGCCCGCCCGGGTCGCGACCGCCTTGAAGTCAGCTCGGCGTAGCTTGTCGTCCTTGCCGTTGAGCTTAAGCGCCATACGGTCCTGGGCGAGATTGGGAAACACACGCGTTGTAACGGCGTCATACATCGGGGCCATACGCACGCTGTCGAAGCGGTCCTGGCCCGGCTCGGCTATCTTCAGGAGCGCAATGTTCTTCAAATGCATGTCGCCATCGGCGATCAGCCAAGCGAACAGCGCACGGCCGACGATAGTGGCGATATCCGCATCGGCAGCAGTCGACAGCGGACGCAACTGTCGTGCAACCCGATCGACGGTCCCGTCGTATTTGGCGGAAGTCGGGAGTTCAAGCACGGAACAGAAGTCTTCGAGTGCCAGCAACCGTGTATCATTCCCCCTCTCGCGGATGTCAAAGCGCTCGACGATGAGGGCGGGAGGCAGTTCGTCGGGCATGATGATCAGCGCATTCGGCGGGACCTCGAAGCCACAGGCGTAACCGAGCGCGAGCGCGAGCCATTCGACGACCGGAAGTGCCTCGAAGCCGCTGGTGCCCGCCGGCTTGAGAATGTGGGTAAACGGCTCCGTCGTGGCAGGACGTAGCTGCCCCTGCGCATCGAGGTAGAGGGGCGCCTTGATCTGAATACCGGATAGCCGCGGTGTCTGTTTGCTCTCGAACATTCGCGCGAGATTGCGCTCGAAGCTCTCATGCAGTGTCCCGCGGCCCGGCCCAGCATAGGTGCCCGTGAAAACGCCGTTCCTGGAGTATTGGTCAAGCCGTGTTTGCAGCACATCATCGGGTAAAGCCTTGAGTTCGGCCTCATTCTCGACGATGGCGATGTTCGACATATAACGCCTGCCGGAGCGCAACGCGGCCCGTTCGTCCTTGTCCTTCAACACTGTCTCCAGCCAACCCTCCGGCAGCAGCGACACGATGAACGGCGGCAATTTGCCAGGCGTGGTTTGTCGGATCAGAGGTGGAATCTTCTTGTCGAGCGGCATCCAGCGCCACTCAAAACCGTCATGACGGAGGTGTCCGATGGGATCGCGGTGCCAAGCGACGATAAAGTCAAGGGCTGCTTCATTGCGTGGTATCACACTCGGCTTCCGAAGCAGGTAGCGCTCGGCTCCCTCGCCTTCGCGAAGCCAATCGTTTTCGCGCGCAAGGGCCCAGATGGCCTTGGCGGCGTCTACCGGGCTGCCGTATTCCTCGACGAGGCGCGCGGCCGTAACGTCGCGCATAGCTTCGTCGATAGACGCAGCATGTTCGCTGCGCAGCCGAAAGGCTTCAAGAAAGCGCTGGCGGATGGATGACACGTTCACCGTGAATTCCCCCATGCCGTCATCGATCACCGCGGAGCCGAGAGACGGATGGAGCGGCGCCTGGTTCTGAATGATCTCTAGGGTCCGGATTCGGGTGCGCTGGATACGGCGAGCGCTCAGGAACAGTCGCCCATCGCGCGTGGGAGCCAACAGCACGGCGCTGGCCCCGGACAGATAGGCGCGCGGGTAAAGGTACTTGGCGATGCGGATCGCGTGCTTGAGGACGATGGCGTCGATGTCGTCGCCGGCGTCGACATAGATCCCGCGCATCAGCTGGACGAGCTTCCCGGTTTCCGCGCCGTAATGGCTCCGGGCCTTATCGATGGTCTCGCCGACGAGGTGAAGGGTCATGTAACCTACCCGTATTTGATATACGGATAGGTTGTAATTCGGGCCTCGAGTTGTCAAGCAAAATCGACCTATCCCGTATTTCAAATACGGGATAGTGCGAATTTGGGGGCTTTCATTCGGTCGCCATGGGCCTCGGGGGGCCGGGGACGCATCGACTTACCTGACCTCGGGGGCGGACGTTCCGTTGGCAGCGAAAGGGATCATTTATCTTTTCGATCTACCGAAATCTCATGCTTGCGATGCGTTTTAGTCGAATTGTAACGGTTGCGTCTTTGCTCGCGCTGTCCGCCTGCGCGACCATGCCAAGCCACATCAACAATGTTTGCGCGGTCTTCGACCAGCGCAATGGTTGGTTCGAGAATTGGCGGCAGATGGCCTCCGATGCTTCAGCCAAATACGGCATTCCGGTTCCTATTCTCATGGCAACAATCCGGAAGGAGTCCGGCTTCAATGCCTATGCCCGGCCACCCCGAAAATACCTGCTCGGTCTGATACCGTGGGGATACGTCTCCAGCGCCACGGGTTTTTCGCAAGCGCTTGATGGGACCTGGGACCAATACAGGCGCGAGACCGGGAATCTGACGGCGCAGCGCAGCAGTTACGCGGACGCCATCGATTTCGTCGGCTGGTATCATGCCACGAGCGTCGCGCGCCTCGGCATCCCCCGCGACGACGCCTACCATCTCTATCTTGCTTATTATCTTGGTTGGAATGCGTATCAGCGCGGCGATGGGCGTGGAAGTCCCGACCAGCAGCGCTACGCCGGCGCGACAGCACAGATGGCTGCCAACTATGCCCAGATGCAGCAATGTGGTCCTTGATCGCGAGCTATAGGCATCGTCCCATCAGTACGACCGACTTCGCTGATGTGTTTTGAGCTGACCCGCATCGCACTTCCCCTCGGCCGGAAGGATACGGGTCAGCGTGCGGCCGCCGGATGGGTATTCCCATTGTCGGAACAGCCGGCGGATCGGCCGCCCGCTCCGATGCAGTCGCGACATCCATGGCTCGACATAGCTGCCTTTCCAGATTCCCAGTTTCGCCTGTTCGGCCTGCTTCTGCGCCGCGCGGTACTTGCCTTTCGAGTATCGCGGCCAGTCGAGTGCAAGACCGTTGCGCGCGAGCCAGTCGCCCAGATCGGCGCCGGCGACCGAACATACCCCCACGGTCCGCCCATAGCGGTCGACGTTAAGAGGCGCACAATTGACCGGTCGTTGCGCAATAAAGGCATCAAGGTTGTTGGCGGCCTGGGCGCCGCACCGATATTCATTGCCGTGCTGATCACGGCAAAGCTGGCTGCTTTCCGGCGCGTCAATACCCCAGAACCGAATCCGCATGCCGTGCATCTCGATCGTGTCACCGTCGATGACGCTGACCTGCCCGATTAGATTGTCGGCGTGAGAAGAACCGCATGATCCGCACAACGAGAGCGCAATCAACGTAGCACGGATTGATCTAACGTTCATGACTTCCCCGTGCTGTAAGCCCTGGTCGTCTATTTCGCCCGATGTGCTTCCACGGTTTGTCCGGCTCTTAAGCCGCCTTTGCTTCGTGAAAAGCGTCGTCCTGCTCGGGGCGCTTGTAGGAGAACGGTGACGCCGAACTGGTTAATCAAAGGTGATTTCAGGTTATCGCATCCCACGACAGGCTTGCCTGAGACATGTCGATCGCACATCTGAATTTTCAAGTAACCGTCACCTTTCAGGGACTGGTAGAGAAACTGGATCGGCAAGTCCTGCCTTCATCGGCAGAGTCTGCCCATTCACTAGCCAGCACAAATTGCGAGAATACCAGTATTTCCAAGTATTCCGCCGCTTGGCGCAAACCTTGCTCTGACCGCATGTTGCGAGATTTCAAGTTCAGGCGGAGGGGATGGTCATGATTGTGGGTGCGTCCAGTGTCATGCAGAGCTATATGCGCTCGACTTCAAACGTCGCTCCGACCCAGACGCTAACGCCAGCCGATGCTCAACCCAATGCGCCGGCTGCGACGGATCAAGGTACGCGCCGTCCCGGCATCGACATGTCGCAATTGAAGCCGTTGAAAGGGACGCTCATGTCGATAGCCGATAGTCCCGGCCTGAGGGATTTGATGGCAACGAATTGGCTGAGAGCGCATGATACAAGTCCGGCCCAATCTTCTGTCTCGGACGACGCGCCAGAGAACACTTATGCTTATGTCAAAGTGAACGGCAAGGTAGCGGCCACGCTATATAACGGGGGATCATCGACGATGACCAACGAGGCTGCGGCGAAAATTGGTTCGCTGCAGGATCCACCGGGTTTGAGTGGACCTAATTTGGCGCAGTGGCGAGCCGATAATTATGCCACCCTCCTCGGCGGAACAGTCCAGAAGGCTTCGACAGCAATTACACAGTCCCAATGGACACCACACGAGAGTTCATCCACCACTTACAGCCGCGATCAACTCGACGCGGCATGGCAAGCCATCGCGGCTGAGGGACAAAGGGCTGCCGCGCAATTCCAGTCGTCATACCTTGCGTCGTCGGGACTCTCAGGCGCGAGCACGGACCTCACCGCCTGATAGAGTGTTGTTTTTGTTGGAGCGTAACGCTCGACACCAAAGGCAATGTTCGCTCTACGATGAGAATTCTGGAGAACCAATTTCTGAAATCACGAGACTGCAAAGAAGCACCGCGAGCCCCTGGCCGAATGTCGGCGGATTTGCGTGGAAGCGTTGAACTGGTGTCGGTCACGGCGCGCGCGGTTTCCAGATCAGCCCCATCATGCGGGGCATTCGTCGATTGCGATGCAAAGGTAAATTATAATCTTAGCCAATTGCCATGCGATGGCTGCAAAATGTCGCCCGTTTTTCCCAAGGCCGTTAATCCCTCTCCGTCCGTCCGCTACGCCCCGTTGTGCGTATCTGCCGGTCGATCCGCTTCAAACGCCATCTTTCCCAGCTTTGTCCAAACGCTACGCGCCCGTTCGCCCTGACCGCTGCTGAGCTTGTCGGCCACCTGCGCGCGCTCGCCCAGCGCGTCGAGGTCGCCGAGGGCGAAGTCCGCATCATGGGATCGAAGTCCCGGCTGCGTCAGACGCTGGTGGCGAACGGGAGAGTAAACTCAGTGCCCATTCAGGGGCTGAACTGGCGGCGCGCGGCTTGAGCAACGTCGCACTCCGTCGCTCAAAGGCAAGGGCGCGGAAAACACGTCGGGGCTTTCGATATCTTCCATTGTGTGCCGATCTGGCGGGTAGCGTCCGGAGAGGCTCCCGCATTGTCGTTGAGGAACCGACACGGCGTTGGGCCGTTTTATTGCTTCACGTCGTCGCCGAAAGAGCGATGCAACGAAGCAAGCGTCTCGGCGGCTTCACGCCTCTTTTCATCCTGTGCCGCATCCACGACATTCATCATCGCCGAGAAATCCTCGTCCTGTTTGGCTTCAGCAGACTTCAGGATATCAAGAATGTCACATCTCTCGCCAGCAGGAGCAGGTGGTGCATCGCCGAATAACAGAGACTTCGGCGCTGACTTTGGTGTCGCTCGGCGTTGGACGAGTGTCAACGGTGCTTCTGGGGCAGGTTTTCGTTCCGCTGCGGTCGGCTTATGGGGCACCGATTTCGGCGAGCGTGGTGATCTCGCTTTCCGAGGTATTGGCATTTCCATTCCAGGCACCAGTATGGCGACGTGCGGCACCTCTTTCGTTTGCTCGGGAGCCGGATTGATGGCGCCACCCAACGGCTCATCCTGCCAATCTTTCAGCCTGGGCAGAGCGGGAGGCGAACCTTTGGCCCTTTCATAAAACGCCTTGTATGGCTTATCGAGATAATGGCGGATCTTCGTGAGTTCAAATGACCGCGAGTTCTTCACCATCAGGATCGACAGCCGAGCGGACATTTCCCGGAGCTCAAGTGGATTGCGGAGCGGCCGCGGCGTATAATGGGGCGCCCAGACGCGTGGCGCGAAAATGCCCTGCCCCGGCCGTTGGATCGGGGTCTTATAGACCTGCGTGGTCTCGCCCAACATCTCCGAGACAAATTCCGAGGTTTCGAGATCGTTGATCTGGATGAACAGCTTGATCTGCGAACCCGAGACCGTGGTGATGCGCGTGTTACGGCCGTAGAGCTCGTCGAGCTGCGCGATGTCTTGCATCACGATCGCCATGCGGAAGCCGTAGCCGGCGCTGATCGTGATCTTCGAAATCAGCGAGTCCATGCGGCCCACATGGTAGAATTCGTCAAGCATCAGCAGCACCTGATGCGGTTCGTCGTCGCCTGGGATCTTCACCATCATCAAGTCGTGGATCTGTTGAAAGAGAATGCGGATCAGCGGCCGGAAGATCGACAGCTCCGCGATGGTGCAGCCGATGAAGATCGTCATCGGCCGGCGGCGCAACTCACGAATATCGAAGTCCGACGTCTCCGTTGCCGCTGAAATCAACCCGTTGTTCCACAGCGACATCGCCATGTTGACGTTGAAAACAGCGCTGTTCCGCGTCTCCGGCTCCAAGGCGATGTACTGGTTGAAACTGTCAATGACCCATGTCGGCAAATGCTGCCGCTCGGTCTTCACGATGGCGCGCAGAACCGATGAGATGTCTTTGCCGGTTGTGGTCATCCGCGCAACGGTGCGCATGTGCTGCGCGCCGGCGATCAAAGGCGACGACAACACGTAGCCGATCAGCGCCGAGAGCAGAAGACGCCCGGCGCCCGCCCAGGTGTCGTCGGCCTTTTCGGGAATGACAAACGAGGCCACCACCAGGCAGTCGGTCGCCATGCGCTCGTCGCGGCGCACGAAATCGAGCGGATTGTAGCGATGGGTATCGTTGGAGCCGGGCGAGAACATGAAGACCTTGTTGCCCATGGCTGCGCGATGGTTGGCCAGCGCCTCGAAGTTCTCGCGCTTGGGATCGAAGAACACCGCCGAACCCCTCCAGGAGTAGCCGTTCGGGAGGACGAAGCCGGTGCCTTTGCCCGACCGGGAGGGGCCAACCACCAGGATATGAGCGGGTTCATCGGAGCGAATCGTCGCCCCATTAAGCGTTCCGAGCACGATGCCCTGCCTGGCGGTGAGGCCCTGCTTGGCGGCCTCCATCACTGTGCCGAAGCGAGCAGCGCCGTAAGGCATTTGCCGGCGGTTGATAAACGCAAAAAGCGCGCCGGCCAGGCCCAACGTCACGACCGCGGCCGCAGCATAGAAGGCGCGGATGAGCGCCTCGATGCGAGTCGGCGCGAAGACAAGGCGATCATAGAAATGACGCCAGGCGACAAGAAAGAAGTCGGCCGAGCGGTCGGCATTCTGCATCCGGAAGAGCGCCCAGCGGCTGGCACCTTCGCTGGGAAATCGCGTCGGTGCCCAGCGCTGCGCCACGACCACCTCATAGGCCATACTCCACAACAGCCAGAAAGTGAGGAGAAGAAGGATGGCGATGCCGATCCTATAGGCGACGACGCGTGCCATGGCGGCCTTTTCCCCCTGCCCGTTCCTGTCGCCACTCCGCAACGCGCGAGAAATAGACGGCCGAGGTGCCGCGCCATCCGCCGACCTTGGTCTGCTGGATCACGATCGGCAGCACCGATTTGATGTATCCGACAATCTCGTCGCGCCGCAGCCCGAGGCCGGCCTGCATCACCATGAGCGCAAGCTGCTCAAACGCGCCCGCCGGGCTGTCGGCATGCACCGTGGTGATGCTGCCCGGATGGCCGGTGTTGATCGCGCGCAGAAACGAATAAGCCTCGGCGCCGCGAATCTCGCCGAGGAAGATGCGGTCGGGCCGCAGACGCATTGAGGCTTGCAGCAGCGTTTCAACCGTGACCCGCGCCTCGCCCTGATCGCCCTTGGAGGCGACGAGCGGCAGGTAGTTCTTCTGGATCGGGTTGACCTCCCGCGTGTCCTCGATGGTGATGATGCGCTCGTCGACCGGCACTTCCTTGAGGATCGCATTGAGGAACGTGGTCTTACCCGAACTCGTCCCGCCCGAGAGAAGAATCGAGTAGCGGTTGACGACGGCAAGGCGGATGAACTCCTCGATCCGGCCGGAGTCGAGCTGTTCGCACAGATGCCGATCAGTCGCCGACAACGTGCCGTCGCTTGCCGTCGTCACCTTGTCGAACGATCCGAGCTTGCGATAATCATCGAGCCGCATCTCCTTGATGACCTGCTTGCGGATCGCGAAGGCGCCTCCGGCCGTCGTCGCCGGCGGCATCACGCCCTGAAACCGCTCCCCTGTCGGTAGCGCGGCCGAGAGCAGCGGATGCTCCTCGTTGACACTCTGCCCCGAGTGCCCGGCGACGCGTTCGGCCAAGTGTCGGATCGCATGCTCGGTGAGGCTTGGGACCTCGTGGCGCTCCATCGCCGACTGACCGAAGCGTTCGACCCATACTTCCCCAGGCCCGTTCGCGCAGATCTCAACGACTTGGTCGTCCTCGAGCCACTGCCGAACAGGATCGAGCGCGCGGTCAATGAAGACTGTCAGACTTCGTGCTAGTGCGTTCACGCTTGAGCTCCCTCAAGGCTTCCTTGACCGGATCGGGATAGAGCGCGGAGAAGTCGAGATCGCGCCTTACGAAGACGATGATCCGCGTGCCCTGGTCGAGATAGATCGTCGGCGGAATGTTGATCGAGTTGCGCAGTGCCTCCTGGGCGATGTTGGTCAGTGTTTGCGACACGTTTTGCGCCGCAATTTGGCGTGCCTGTAGCGACAGCTGGTTCTGGTTCACGCCCGTTTGCGTCTGTGTCACCGCGCCTGTCACCGGGTCAGTGGTGGTGATGATCGTGCCGTTGCCATAGCCGTTGGTGTTCTGCCCGTAGGCGCTCAGGAACTGCGCCGCGCCGCCCACGATGGAGAGCATGATCGCCGAGCCGAACCGCTCAAGGTAGTGGTTGTCGACAAAGCCGGCATTGCCGGCCCGGCCGAGGTCGTCCGTGCCGTTCGATCCGAGCTGGACCGAAACGCCGTCCGAGCGCAGCATGTGCGTCCAGACAACAAACACGCGCGTCTGTCCTTGCGCAATCCCCGATTTGTATTCGCCGACAAGGCGGCTTCCGGCCGGAATCAGGACTCGTCGTCCATCGAATGACCAGACATTCTCGGTCACGACGGCGCGCACCATGCCCGGCAGGTCGCTTTGAACGGCGGTCTCCAGCACGCCGCGGACCGTCGTGCCCTGCGCGACCAGCGCGTCGATCCGGTTGTTCTTGGTGGCCCGCGAGACCTCGACGCCGGCAGCCGATACCGACGCCAGAAAGCGACGATTGGGATCGTCCTCCGGACCTGCGGCGGTCCTCGCGCTGTCATCCGGATTTGCAGCGTTCGCCGTCGCCGATGCATTGTCGGCGATCACCTGGGGCGCCCGCAGGCGCTCCCATTTCCGCCGCTCTTCCTCCTGGCGCTGACGTTCAAGCTCCGCGAGACGCCGCGCTTCATCGTCGTTCGGTACAACGGCAGCCAGCGGCGGTTCAGGCGGCGGCGGTGCCGGAAGCGCCAAGGGAGGGGCTACCGGAGGGGGCGGCAGGACCGGTTCGGCCGGCGCCGGCGGGATGACGATCGTTCCCTGGTTGGTTTGCGTCCGCCGCGCAGATAGCGAGGGAGCCGGAAACTGCGTAGTGGTGAATTCCTCCTTGTCGGGCGTCGTCAGCAGAGGCGAGCGCCGCACCACGGAGCCGTAGATCATCCAGGCCGCCACCGCGAGAGCGCCGATCGGCACCCCATATTTCAGGAAACTTCCGAGCGCCGTGCGACCACGGGCGACGGAGGTGGCGGCCGCAGCTTCAAGTTCAAACGAGCGATAGTCGTCGGGGCTGGGCATCGCGCGTCAACCTCCAAAAGTCGCAGTCGCTCCCACGCGCTGCGGTGCGTAGGGCTCAAGTCCGTTCGGCTCATGCACGTTGGTCAGACGGCGGTTGAAGACGCAGGTCGATTCCTGGCCATTGCGCAGCGTCCATTGCGGCGACACCTTGTCGACGATGACGTAAGGCCCTTCGGTCCGGAAATTCACGAGGCTTTCAATGCGCTCGGCGTCGACGATGTAGATCGCCGGCGTCTCGCCCTGGAAGCGAAACCAGGTCTTGGTCCCGTCGTCGAACACGGCGACCGGCTTGTTCACCGACGAGCCCTTGTAGCCGTAATCACTGTTGGCGTTGGCGATATTCAGATCCTTGAGATTAGGGTTAGCGGCGCGCTGCTTGGCTTCGGCCAAAAGCTTGGCGCTCGCCTCATCATCCGGAAACCGGAACCGCACCGCATAGATCTGTCCGCCGGGCGGCCGTGTGTTCGATCGCAGCAGGAATGAATAGATGCGCTTGTCGGTGACCACGTTGAGGTTCGAGATCGCGTTCTTGTCGACCGGCTTGACGAAGATGATGTCGCCCTTGCGGTTCGGCTCGACCTTCCAGGCGATCGAATCGCCGAGCGCCAGCGTTTCGATCTTCTCGTCGGGCTGCAGCTCGATCATCGTCGAGGTACCGTAGCTGGCGTCGATCGCGGTGACGTTGTCCTTGTTGTAGACAACGTCACGCACCCGCGAATCCACCCGTCCCGCGCGCGGCAGTGCTTCCGCGCAGGCCGCGCCCGCCGACGCACACAGAATGAGACTGAGCACGACGCAACGCTTGATCATGGCTGCGCACCTGCTGTTCCCGGCGAGGGCGCCGTCTCCTGGTCGCGGCGATATTCGAGGACCTGGAAGCCCAGCGGATTGTCGAACCGCCATTCGTTGCGCATCGGTGCGGACGTATAGCGGAAGCGAACCAGCGACACCCAGTTGCGGGTGATGATGTTGGTCGGCGACTTCTCTTCGGTGGAAAAACGCGCCAGCGCGGTGCGATTGTTCGGGAATGTGACCGACTTGATGGTGACGGCGACCACGGTATTCGAGCCATAGACCTTCACCGGATTGCCGGGATTGGCAGGGGAATAGATTTCCGTGAGCTCGCGCGCGGCGTCAGCGGTAGCGAGCAATTGCGCCAGATCGAAATTGTCCTTCAGGGCCTTCGGATCATAGGTCTCGCGCGCCTTGATGTAGCGCACGACGTTAAATGTCGTGATGGCCTCGTCCTGCGTTAGTGATCCCTCGGCCATGGGCCGCTTCACCTCGACGAAGCCGGTGGTCTTGTCGACCACAACCATATAGGGCTCGTAGGTTTTGAGCGGCACCAGCAAAGCCAGGGTGCCGAGCGTGCCGACGGCAACGATGGTCATCACCGCGGCGACGATCCAGGCGAGCGCCCGCGAATTGCGGTTGCGGCGCGCGATATCCTGCTCCCACGTCAAGCCATCGGCGTAATAGCGCGGATCGACCCGCGCAGGCTCCGGTACCGTCGTCTCCGTCATGGTCGCCCTCCCCCACTCGACGCCGGCGGGACGCCGGGGTTGCGAAGCTGATCAGCCAGACGACGAAATTCCGCGGACTGTGCCCACGAGGCCGCGCGAAGACCGATCCGCGCGCGTTGGCGCGACGCCAGCTCCTCGCGCCGCGATATCGAGGCAGGATTGAGCGGGTTACGGAAGGCAAGCCGCGCCCGGTTCGCCGCCGCGCCCATCCGGTAGCCGGTCGCAGTCGCCAGCACGGCGCCGATCCGCGGCGCGAAGATCGGAACGCCGCCGGCGATCGCCGCCGCCACGTTGTTGATCTGGCTCAGCAGCAGGATGCCGATAATGGCAAGCAGCACGACCGGGCCGATGGTAGCCCAGGTGGCGGATTTGGAATTCGCAACGCCATTCAGCGTGTCGATGGTTTGCTGGATCAGCGAGACATAGAAGGCGAGGAACGCATAGACGAGCACTTGGACCAGGAAATACTGGACCAGTGAACTCATCCAGCCGCTGAAGAACCGCGTCGTAACGCCGAACAGCAGCAGGATGATGAACAGCGGCGCCAATGCCAGCAGCAGCCACATGAACATCTTCGACAGCACGATCAGGAAGATTGCGAAGCCGATCAGGATCGCCATCACCACATAGAATACCGCGGCGAAAATATAGGGCCCCCAATTGGTGATGCCGGCGTTCTGAAGAAACGCCTCGGTCGCGCTGTTGGTCGTGTCCCACATGTTCTGCAACGCCGACTGGACGCCGTTGACCGAGTTCAGGTTCGCGGACGTTCCGGTGTTATTGGCGGTTGTGACGGCGCTGAGCAGGGCGTTGCCGATGGCGGAGGGGCCATCGTTGAGGAGGTTGTACGCGAGCGTCTGAAAGTCGCCCCACTTCGTCGCCATGGCGTAGATCAGCATCGCGCGGAACAGCCGGAATGCGTGGTCGGCGGGCCCGCCCGTCGCGGTGCCCTGCCAAATACCGACGCCCCAGAAGATCACGTAGAGCGTCAGCAGCAGGCCGGCGACGCCGGTGGCCCCACCCGAGGTGGCCGCATTCGCCAGCGCCTGATAGGCCGTCGACACATAGTTCTGGCCGAGCTGGTCGACCGTTTGCAGCAACGTGGTGATGTTGAAGGTGTTTCCCATCGCCCCTCTCAGATCGGCCGCATCGGGCCGCAGTGATCGAGGCGCTGGAAAGCCTCCGGCTCGGCCCGCGTTGTCAGATTCGAATAGGCGAGCGGCGTCCCGCCCTCATCGGGAGAGCATGGCGCTTTCAACGGCTTGTAGGCGCAGCCGCCGAGCACGGCAGCCATCACCGCAACGATGGTGAACGTGGTGATGGTCTTCATGGCGCCGGCGACTTGGGTTGGGTGAACGTCATGGCGCGCGATGCGGCCTTCGCTGCGGCATCTTGAGCGCCTCTCGTCCCGGCGCTGACGGCCGGAGCCGGATGCGGCGGAAGCGCGTAACGGCCGATCGCGATGCCGGCGACGAGCACAAGGAGTACGATAAGGATCAGAGTACGCCTGGACACGAGTCCTCCAACACGACTGTTACTGCTGCGTGAATTTCATCGCGCGGGCGGCCGATGATTCCGCGGCGATCCGATCGAGGTTTGCCTGGTTGGCGGCGGCCGCGGCGTTGTTCACAACGCCGTTGAGCTCGTTGATGGTCTGACCGGTCTGAATCTGAACCTGCGTGTTCTGGTCGACGCTGCCTTTGAGATCCTGTGCCTTGCCGATTTGCTGTCCGCCCTGCGTGAAGGCCGACGATCGCTGCTGCACGGCGCCTTGGGTTGAGTTGATCAATCCCGACAGGGTGGCTGCGACATTGACCGAGTTCTTGTAGGCGGTATCCGCCGGATGGGTCTGGCCGCTGATGAGACCGGTGATGGTCTGCACGAGCTGCAGACCGTTGATCAGAGTCGAGACGATGTTCTGCGATGCCGATCCCATGCCGGCGAATGACAAGGCGCCACCCGAGATCACCGAACCGAGCGAGGGCGCCTGCGCCATCGAGAAACCACCACCGAGTGCCATCTGGGCCAGTGTCCCCTGCGCCTGGGATGAGCGATCGCCGGTGACGGCCTGCAAAGTCTTTTGCGTGAATTGAAGGATTTGCTGATCCGCCGTGAGGATTTGCTGGGTACTGGTCGCGATCTGCTGCGCCTTGGCGAGATTGGCGCTGTCGATCACAGGCACCTGCGCCATTGCCGGCGCCGCGCCGGCAACCGCCAGAGACAGCATGGTGAGCAAGACAATCAAGCGCATCGGAGCCTCCCTATCGACTGTTCGCAGAAATCGCGGCCAGCGCCGCAGTCACGTCAGCGACACTCAGTGCCGCGGTCGCGCCGGCGTTGGCGCCGGTCGCCGCCGTCTGGGCTTGCGCGAGGTAAAAGATGACGTTGCCGTCGGTGTCGACATAGCGCGCACTGACGCACGATTGGTCGGGCGACGATCCGGGTGGTGTGGTCGAGCAGGCCGTGGGCGACCGGCAGGGATTGGCGGCCGTTCCCGCGCCAATCATGCCGACGGGGCATGCCGGTCCGGTCGCGGGCTGGGTGCTGGTCACGGTCGCCCGCATCCCGAGTGCGGCCCGGCTCATGTCGCTGTTGAGAGCAAGATTAAGCGCGTTCAGCGCCGTCACCCACAGGTTGGCCGAACCGATCGCGCCGTTCCAAACCAGATTATTCTGGAGACGCGCCGCACTGTTCATGTCGATCGCGGCCATCACCGTGGGCGCGGTTCCGACCTGCTGTGCGGAGGCCTGAAATGCGGATTGCGCCGCGCCCATGGTCTGGCGGCTGGCATCGAGGCCGGCGACGACGTCGCCGCTCGACTTGAACAGTGTCTGACTGTTGAGGGTCGCGCCCTGGGCGTTCGGATCGGGCGTCGCCGGAAGATCGGGACCATAGGACTGAATCGCCTGGCTGCCGGCGCCGCTCTGCGGTTGCACGGTGGGGTTGGTGACGTTGGCTTTCTTGCCGGTGGTCACCGCACATTTGACGCCGCTATTGGCGTCTTGGCGCTGCGTCGTGACCGGCACGAGCTTCACGCTCGTGCCGGCTGTCTGCGAACGCTGCGTCAATTGCGCCGCATCGTTGACCGGAATATCCGCCAGCGCGGGCGGCACACTGAACAGAAGTGCTGTTGCTATGATCGCGATCTGGAGCTTCATGTCTGGCTCCTTCCCATAAAGATCGGCAGCCACACCGCCGGGTCGTTACCAACGCGTGCGCGCAGCGCGTCGAGTTCGGCAACCGTCTCGGTGCGCCCGGACAAGACCTTGATCAGATCGGGCATGCTGGCGAGATTGAGCCGCGCCACCACGCTGTCGCGGCCGTGCTTGATCAGGAAGGAACGGCTTTCCGGCGCCGTGCTGCGGATCCATGCAACCTCGCGCCCCGAGAGGCGGAAGGCCTTCTGGTAACTCTCGTCATCCGCTTTTGGATTGGGGAAGAAGATGTTGGTGCTGGTCTGTTCGATCAGTGTATTCGAGGCTTTGGATCGCACTATGTCCGCGGCCGACTGGGTGCCGAAGCCGACGATGCCGTTCTGCTTGCGGATCGTCTTGAGCTTGTCCCGAATGAAGAATGCAAACACGTCATCATCGAGCAGGCGCCAGCCCTCATCGAGGAAGATCATCACCGGATCGCCGGTCAGCAACTCCTCCGTCCTGTGGAAAATGTACATGAGGGCTGCAGTGCGGATCACCGGATCATCGAGCACCCGCGTCATGTCGAATCCGAACACGCTCGACAGCGAGAACTGATCCTGCTCATTGTTGAACAGCCAGCCGCGCTGGTCGGGACGCATCCAGCTTTCGAGCCGCGCCAGCAGATCGCCCTCGCCGGCGCGGATCCGTCCGCGCAGCAACGTCGAGAACGCCTTCAGCGTTCGACCCGCTGGCCCGCCGATGAGGGCGGCTGCGATCGCGTTGCGGATCACCTGCTCTTCCGACGCGCTCAGATCCGAACCGTTCGCGGGGCGCAACATGAAAGCAAAGAGCTGATACAGAAACTCGCGGTTGGGCGCGCTGTCCGGCAGCGACAGAGGATTAAATCCGGTGGGTTCACCCGGCACCAGCGTCTCGTATTGTCCGCCGAGCGCCCGGATGAAGATCTCAGCGCCGCGATCCTTGTCGACAAACAGCAGCTTGGGTCGCGGCTGCACGCGCTGCGTCTGCGCCGCGATGAAGGACAGGAACACCGTCTTGCCCGAGCCCGTTGGCCCGACCACCGTGAAATTGCCGATGTCGCGGACGTGATGATTATAGTAGTAGGCGGTCTGCGACGTCGTCTCGAACACAGAGATAGCCGGACCCCAATGATTGCCGTTCGGCCGTCCGCTCGGATAATTGTGCAATGAGGTGAAGCCGGCGAAGTTCTTCGAGGAGATCACGCCCTTGCGCGCGATGTACTGGAAATTCCCCGGAAGCTGCGCCCAGAACGCCGGCTCGCAATTGAGGTCCTCGCGGGTCCAGATCACCGAACGGTCCGTGAGCGCGGCGCCGACGGCCGTGACGGCCGCCCCCACTTCCGGCAGATCACGGCCGAGGCACATCACGGTCATGTGGTGCTCGCCGTAGATCGCCTCGGAGGCGAGCAGTTCGTCGCGCGCATCATCCAGATGTTCGGCGACGATGGAGCCGGCCTCGTCCGACATGTCGACTTGGCGCGAGACCCGGTCGATCTGTTTGGCGGCTTCCGGCCGGTCGACGATCGCGAAGCTCTGCGTCGCGATGAACTCGTGCGGCACGCGCAGGAGATTGTCGAACGACCCGGGCCCCGTCTGCGCCGGATACTCCCGGATCGAGACCATGGCGCCGAAACGCGTATCCTGCGGCCCTGCGCCTCGAATCTCGATCGCATTGCGGCCGAAGAAGATGCGCTTCATCGACAGCGCGTCGGCGATATCCATGCGCGGCAGATGCATGGGACGCGGGATACCCCCATTGAGAAGCTGCACCAGAAATTCGACGGGCTCGGAAAACCACAGGCCGTCGCGGCGCACGACACCGAGCTGGCGCGCGCCGTAGCCGGCAAGATTCTCGCGCACCGCGGTCGCCGCGTCGCGCAACTCGGTCAAAGCCGTCTGCATCGCGACCGACTCGCCGGCTTCGTCCTTGCGGCCGAGCAGCTTGGTCAGCATGACGTCGAACGTCCCGGCCTGACCCTGCAACGGACGCCGCACGATGGTCAGGTAAATGTCGTTGACGAACATGCGCCGCTGCGACAGTGCCGCGTCGTAGCGCTCGTCGAGCTCGCGGCACAACGGATTGTCGAAGGTCGAGTCGATCCGTGGTTGCACCTCGCGACGGATGATGTGGCTGACCAGCGCGAACCGCGAATTGGCCAGCGTGCGGACGACATCGTTGCGTCCCAGCAGGCGGGCATTAACCTCGCTCATGTCAGACGTCTCGAAGGAATATCCGTCGAGCTTGAGCACGGTTAGCACCAGGCCGTCGCGGGTCTTGATGATGTGATCGTCGACGTGGCGCGTATACGGGACATGCGAGGCGACGGGACGCTCGCGCCGTGAGACCGCGCCGAAGGTTAGTTCATCGAGCAGGGCACGCGCGACCATCGTCAACCCTCACGCTGAGTAGCTGTCCGCGGCCCAGAAGGCGCGCGAGCGAGGCGGGCATTTGGTGGATTTGACGAAAAGAATTTCGAAGATCCGATCGTCGCGCAGCGTCATGACGAAGCCGAACAGATGCAGTGGGATCGCCACCAGCAGCATGAAGAGATTGTGCGTGACGAGGAAGCAGACGCTCGAAACCACGCCGTTGAACATGAAATACATGTACGGCACGCCCATCAGCGTCGGCGCACGCGTCAGCGCCTTGACGAGCGGCGTGATCAACGGGTCCTCCAGCTCGTCCTCTGTCATTGTCCGACCGCCGACTGGAAGAACTGGACGATTTGCGCCGAGCCGAACACCAGGACGATGCCGAAGATGACACTGCCGGCGATGCCCCAGGTCAGCCGGCCCGACCACGCAAAGAATCCGCAGGCGATGACGGCAAGCGTCGCCAGGGCCGTCGCGATCGGACCGGTCAGCGCCGAGACCAGTTGGGTCAGTGTGGACTGGACCGGTTGCAGCGTGCCGCCCGTCTGCGCGGAGGCGGCCTCGATGCTCAACAGCAACAGCGCGCCAGTCAGTGGTGCTCGTGATAGCAATTTCTTCATCCAGTCCTCCCGTTCAATTCAGATGCATGACAAAGCCGTCGTTCCACCGCGCTTGGGGGGAAGCCGTGGGGGCGGACGCTTGTGGCGCAACATCCGCTAGGCCCGGCTCAATCAAACTGGAACGGTCATCGGCCTGATTGTCGGCCGCCCGCCGGGCTTTCTGGTCCGGCCCTGGCCAGGAATAGAAGTCGTTGATGACCTCGGCCACGAACCGCACGGTCTCAGGAAAGGGAGGAACCCCGCGGCTCTCCTGCACGGCGCCCTCGCCCGCGTTATAGGCGGCGAGGATGAAGAGTGGATTGCGGTACTTGTCATGGAGCGCACGGAGAAAGCGAACGCCACCGCGCACGTTATCGGCGGGATCGCACAGGTCGACCTTGAAACGTCGCGCCGTCTCCGGCTTCAATTGCATCAAGCCGAATGCGCCCTTGTCGGACAGCGCGACCGAATTGAAGTGACTTTCGGCCTTCGCGACCGACTGCACAAAATCGGGGTAGAAATTCTCTTCTGCGGCGATGCGCATGACCAGTGCGCGCGCAGCGTCCGGCGCCATCGCCTTGGCGTCGCCACAGGACGCGGCGGCGGCAAAGCCGCTGTCGATCCGTTCGATGGCAGCGGGCGGGGTGTTGAGCGGCAGGATTCGGCCCGTCGCATCGACGGCCGCCAAGCGGTGCGGTGCGACGGCGTCCTGCGCGCTCGCGGTCCCGAGAACCGCCAGGACGCCGAACCCGACCGCTGTGATGCGAACCGACATGCTACCCCGCCTTCATTTTCCAATAGACAATATATTGAATGTTGGTAACTTGGCAACTGGATAAAGCCATGCGTCCCCTGCTGTGACTTCCGGAGGATGGATGAAACGCGGTGCAGTTCTGTTGACGGCCGTCGGCCTGTGGTGCGCGTTGGGAATTGGCGACAAGGCGCGCGCGCAGGATGCGTCGTTCGGGTGCAAGGTCCTGCTCTGCGCGGCTGCAAGCGCGCCGGGCTGGTCGGGCATTCCTTACTGCGTGCCGGTGATGCAGACGTTGTTTCAGCAGTTGGCAAAGGGCGGCGGCTGGCCGTCCTGCCCCGAAGGAAACGCCAGTGGACCCGGCTATGAGCCTTATCAGGCGTGTCCCGCCGGGTTGACGCCGGTTCAATCAGCGTCTGACGGCGGAGCAGGCCAGTCCGCGGCGCCGAACGGCAATCTTTGCGCCGACCTGTCCAAGCCGCAACAGGTCTGTGCGGGCGGCGACGGTAGTTGCGCCACGACCTATCCAACGACGGCGCGAGAGCCGCGCAGCGATCCTTATTACGTCGACATCAATTCGGCGAACGGCAGCCAGCGTTTCTATTTCTCCTTGCAGGGCTACTGACATGGCACGAGCTGGGGTCCTCGCTGCGATCGTTGCGCCGGTTCTGGCCTTAAGCGCCGCGATCGCAGAACCGGCCGCCTCGGGATGGTTCCCGGTCCCGGCGAATGCTCTCTATCTGACCGGCGATAGCTGGTCCGACAACGGCATGACCTATCGCCTCTATGGCGTCCAATCCTGCCTGCGCGGAACGAGCTTCATCAACGCGCACGGTCTTCAGCGCGATTGCGGAGAGGCGTCGCTGGCCATGCTGGTGGCGCTCACGCGCGATCTGCGACCGCAATGCTACGACGCGGCCGAACAGTCTGAATCCCGAACCATCTTCGTGTTCTGCGTCGCGAGCCGCACGACCGGCGCTGGCGCGGGATCGCGGATCGATCTCGGCACGGCGCTGATCGCGACGGGATTCGCCTTTGCCGCCCTCAAGCCCGACGGCCAACCCGTCCACGCGCCTTATTTCGTCGCGCAGCTTGTCGCCCAGCGCGCCAAGGCGGGTTTGTGGGCCTTTCCCGACCTTCCCGAACCGAACGCCATCATCCTGCGTGCGCTGCGCGAACAATCGCCGCGGTCCTCGTCGCTTTCGTCAACGTCATCGCCACAACCGCCCTCACCCTGAGATCGATCCAGTTACCCAAGAAGAGGAAGTATCATGAGAACGACAAACCTGTTCATCCTGCGCGGCCGCGTCGGCCAGGCGCCGAAGGCCTTCAACAAGGCCGCCAAGATCAACGTCGCAACGGACCGCGCCTGGACGGATGGCAAAGGCGAGCGGCGCGAGGAAACGGATTGGGTGACGGTCACCATTCTCAACGAAAAGGTGGCGGAATGGGCGATCGCCAACATCGCCAAAGGCGACGCTGTCTACGCAGAATGCCGCGTCGCTGATGGATCCTACAAGAAGGATGGCGAAACCGTTTATACGACCGACATCATCGCCAATGTTTTCCACAAGCTCGATCTCGGATCGCGCGATGATGCTGCCGCCTAAGATCGTTCTTGGTGCGCTGTCGGGCATGGCCGTGTTCACATGCCAGAGGAGCCTCGCGCAAACGCCCGATGCGCCGCCCGGCATCTATTCCCCGAAAGCCGCCGTGCAGTCGCCGCCGCTGCGCGTCGAGGTGATTGACGGCATGCGCTTTCGCGACATCGAGACCCATGCTGTCTATCGGCTCTATGGGATCGACACCTGCGTACCGGGTCAAACTGCCAACCTCGGCCGACAGCCTTGGCCCTGCGGCACGATGGCGACAGCCTGGCTCGTGACAGCGACGCTGAACGCCTGGCTCGCCTGCAGGACCCTGCGCGACGAGGCTAGTGAACATCTGGTCCGGTGCGCCTCGGCCGGTCATCCCGATATCGCGGCGGACATGGTTCGCGAGGGCGTCGCCGTCGCCCGTCCGCCGTCGCCCGATGATCCCGGCGTCCGCGCTTACGCGCTCGCTGAGCAAGATGCACGCAAGGCCTATCGTGGTCTGTGGTCGAGCACCTTCCAGATGCCCTGGGACTGGCGCGCCGATCATGATGCCAAGCAACAGGCTGCAGCGCGGGGAGAGGCAGCGCCGTGATCCGCAGAGCCCATGGTCTGATCGCGCCGCTGCTGATCGTGCTCGCCGGCTGTGCCGCCCCTGCGGCGCCTGTCGCCGACCTCGGGCCGCCGGCGCCTGAACCGCTCTATAGCCCCGAGCGGGTCAAGCCGGGTCGCCTCGAATATGCGCCGGACCGGTCGACCTTCGCGCCGGTGCTGACCGAACGCTTCCCCTATCCCACACAGCCGGAAGCGAACGCCGCCTATCGTCGCCTCCTTGCCGCCGCGCCGGCGGAGCAGATCTATCCTGCTTCAATCTGGCTGTTCGGGTGCAGGCCGGGCGGCCTCGACGAGCAGACCGCGCGTGTGACGCGCTATCGCGCTCCCGTAGTGCATTGCGCGACTGATTTCCTCGATGCCACCGGGAGAAGGCTGCGGCGCGAGACCGCAAATTTTTACTATTACGGCGCCATCTGGAACATGCAGCCGGTCTATCCGCCGCGCGTCGCTGCACCCTGGCGCAATCGCGAACGTTCTCCCAAGGACTTCTGGTGGTGGGTGCCCGGCCGTGCCCGATACGAATAGGCGGCTCGACCGTGGGAGCCGCAAACTTATCGACAGGACAGAGACGATATATTAGATATTGCGTATTCAATCGGTCGTTTCTGACCGGGGTTCTTCTGGGCGCGGGTATTGTGATGAAAGCCGTTACAGCAGCAGAAGCGCAGTCGTTGACGCCCGATCCCAGCGCCTGGCGTCCGATGTCCTACGCAGACCTGCAGCGGCCTTCGCAAGTAACCGCCACCTACATCGACATTTGGAAAGACGCGATCGAGGCGAACAACCGCAGCTACCGCGCGCGCGGCGACGAGCGTTTCGCACACGCCAACGCGCCGGCCAACGAAGCGCATTTTGTCATCTGGAGCTCGCGCCGCTCGGCTGTGCTCAGCATCCTCGACACGGCGACCGCGTGCGTGGTGAAGAGCATCGACCGCGCGGCGCGCCTCACGATCAAGCTCTGCCCGATGCGCATCGCGATCTACGAGGGGCTGCAGGTCCGCACAATGGAGGCAGGCAGCGCCTGCTTTCTCGAACCGGACGTTGGCTCGGCTTTCGATCCGTCATCGACCGCGGCTTACGCCTCCTATGACATTCCGACCAGGACGGTGAAGCTTGGAATGATCGTCAATCATGCCGCCGTCGACGGGTGCTCGTTCAACGTCCCTCTACATGAGCCCTGATGCGTCGTGCCATGCCCGATCAGAGGAGAAATTCGATGACATATCCACGCGTACCGCTCGCTTGTCTCGGTCTTGTCGGACTCATCATTGCATCGTCCGCCGCAGCGGCCGCGGAATCGAGCTTCGCCTACAAGACATCCTATCGCAGTGTCGCAAAAGATCCTGACGGTATCTGGACCGGAGATGACCTCGCGATCGGTCCGAAGGGAACGGTCACGATCCACGAATATGAGCTGTCGTCGCCGCAAGGCGCGCTGCTGGTCTCGCAGATCTGGAACGAGGATTGCTCCTCCGGCGCCTGCCCGACCAAGCTTGTTCGCCTTGGCGCGGATGGGCGACGGACGGTGCTTGTCAAGGACATGATGCACCAGATCGTGCCGCCTGACGATCCACGCTTCGCGGATATGATCGCAAATAAAGCGGTCGCACGGTTCGCTCAGCATCCGTTCATGCTGAGCGAGGACGGAAAGACTCTCATCAACGGTGACTACAAATTCGCAATCGGCGGAGCGGTCCGGTGAAGCCGCGGCGTGCGCTCCGTCAGGCTCTTGCCGACGCCGGGCTTCTTCTGTGCCTGTCGGCCGCGGCCGCCTTTGCCGGTGAATCGGCTGGCAACCTGACCGCTGCGGGCATTCCATCGAATTGCGCTGATTTTGCTTCGAAGGTCTCGAGCAGCGAAGGCAATTTTGGAACGGTCAACCAGTTCGGATGCCTCGGCGCATTTCAGTTCTGCCCCGGCACCTTCCAGCGCTATTACAGCGGCAGCGCTCAAAGTTTTCTCAACAATCCCTCGGCGCAAACGGCCGCCTGGACGCAGTACGAGGAGAATTCCTGGAGCCTGGCGCAGAAGAACGGCCTGACCTCGCTTGTCGGACAGCAGGTCTGTTCGGGGGGAAAATGCGCGACCATCGACCAGTCGTCGATTCTCATGGCGTGCCAGTTCGGCTGCGGTTCGAACGGAAAGCTCGCGAACTATGCGGCAAGCGGCGATTGTAACGCACGCAATGTCAAAGACGGAAATGGTGTGAGCGTCTGCACCTATCTCGTGCGAGGCTCAGGCTATGACGTCTCCTGTTTCACGGGTCAGAACTCAGCCGTTTGCGCCCAGACCCCGACGGGACCAGGCGATTTTCCGACGTCGACAGGGATTGCGGCAAACCCCCCGACGCCCGCCAACGCCTCAATCGTTGTCGCACCGACCGATGTCTGAGACAAATCCCGTTTGCGCCCGGCGGAATTCGGGACGGTACGAGGAAGACAGGACTGAGGGGTTCTGCAGGCTGCGGCGATCTTGTCTATGCAGACCTCTTGTTCAGTAGGACCATGACGAATGGAGCTGCGGGTTTGGGACCGCGGGGCTAAAAATTGCGAGATCGTTGTGTCGGTCAACCGCTAAGGATAACCAGCGGCCCGATCCTGGTCACCCTCAATCCGAGGGATTCGCGTAGCAGCGCGAACGCGGCATCCGGATTGGAGATGCTGAACGTGCCGCTCACGCGGCGGGCCGAGAGATCGGAGTTTGCAATAACAATGTGACCAGAGAAATGACGACTGATTTCCGCTACGACGTCAGACAGCGGCACGTTGTCGACTACGAGCTGGCCATGACGCCAGGCCAGCACGACGCCGGCGTCAGCTTTTCGAACGTCTCTAATTTTGCCGTCGCGTCCATAGACAGCCTGCTCGCCCTCCTCGAGCCGCACGGTCGGATCGGAGAGATCATCGGGCGTGACGGAGACGGTATGCTCGGTGACGGTGACATCCGTTGCTTCCTCGCCGATCCTCACGTCGAATGCTGTTCCCAGGGCGGTGGTCCGAGCTCCGCGCGCCTCGACCACGAAAGGACGGTTAGCGTCTTTCGCGACCTGAAAGAAAGCTTCGCCCCGCAGAAGCACGACCGTTCGCGTGTCGCGACTGAATTTATAGGAGACCGCCGAATACGCGTTAAGCTGCATTACGGAGCCGTCGGCCAATGTGATGACGGGCATCTCGCCGGTACCCGACATCGCACCTGCCTGGAGTCGCATCGGACCGTCAGAATAGACGAACGCGCCTCCTGCCAGTACCGACACAACCAGTACGGTCGCGATCGTCTTGGCGGCCGACGAACGCGGCTTAACCTTGAAATCCCGTAGCCCCGGATCGCTCAGGATTGCCGTCCGGGCCTCGCCCATCAATCGTTCGGCGGCCTGGTATGCGGTTCGGTTCTCCGCGTCGCCCTCGATCCAGTTCTCGAAATTGCTCCTGTCGACGGCGGTGCGCTGTGGGTCCCGATTCTTCAGCACCCAAGCCGCAGCTTCCTCATGGCGCTTGCGTCGCGCCCGTGCGGATTGATTAGCTGTCATCGCGACTCCCGATCGCATGTCGCTCTACTTTAGAGACGATTGAATCCCTCTGGCAGGGACTCTTAGTCGATCTGGAGCAGGCGATCGAGACAATGTGCCAGGGCCCGGCGGAGGTGCCGGTCGACCATATTGCGTGAGATATTCAGCTTCCGCGCTATCTCGTCCGACTCCAGCCGATGGAGGCGGTGCAAGATGAAGACCGCCCGGCGGCGGGCCGGGAGTTCGGCGATAGCTTGCCGAAGGACGGCAAGGCGGGCTTCGACCTCAAGCGCGTGGTCCGGGGCGGCGGTCTCGGCCGGAACGGCAAGGGCTTCAACCGCGGTGCCCGAGAACAGCCGTTCCTCGAAGCTCGCCCGGCGCATGCGGTCAATGCCGAGATTGATCGCGGCCCGGCACAAGAACGCGCGTAGAGACCGCTTGCCCTGAAGCACCTCGGGTTGCTCGGCGAGCTTGATGTAGAGGTCGTGAACGATGTCCGACGCGGCGCCGCGCGAATGACCCCGACGCCGCACGGCGGCTTTGATATCTGCGTAGTGCGCTTCGATGGCGCGATTAAGCAGATCGTCACTGCCAAGGGAAAGGGAATGTGTCACACGGATTTACTCGGGCCATAGGTTATGACCCATTTACAGCCAGTCAGATAACTCGCGCAACATCAATAACTTAGATCGATTCCAAGTTGCCGGCCGGACTCCGTTTCGATTTCGATCTTGAGCAAATGAAATCAAAGCCATATCCGCTGTTCGGGCCAATCAAAGGGATTTCCGTTGTGATTTTCCGCGGGCTGTTGCGCCAGTTCCCGCTCCCCGTTGAAGATCGCCGCGATTAGATTCGTCTGGAAACGGTGGCTATGTGACTTTCTTGCTCAGTAAGATCATCAGGTAGGGCCCACCGACGAGAGTGGCGACGAGGCCAGCAGGGATCTGGTAGGGAAACATAACCGTCCGGCCAAGCCCGTCGGCGATCACCATGATCAGTGCGCCGAACGCGGCTGAGCCGAGAAGATGCGGCAAAGGCCGCTGCAGGCCCATCATGCGGGCGAGGTGCGGTCCCATCAGCCCGACGAAGCCGAGTGGTCCAATGGTCAACACCGCCCCTGCGGTTAGCAGAGCAACAAGCATCAGGATGGTGAGGCGGCTCTTCGAGAGGTCGAGGCCCAGCGCGCGCGGCACCTCGGCACCAAGCGGAAGGATCTCGAGCCAGCGTCGCACGAAAGGCGCGAGAGCCACGAGGATGGCGGCGGTGCTGCAGGCGAAGACCGCAACCGGCCAGGTGATGAGGTTAGTGGCGCCCGCCATCCAGCTCTTGAGAACGGTGACCCGCGGACCGCCGCTGGCCATGAATACCACGCTTAACACACCGGTCAGCGCTCCGAGAGCGATGCCGGCGAGCAGGGTCCGGGTCGGCGCGTAGGATGTCTTGCGGCTACTGAGCAGAATGACCCCAAGCATGCTGAAGGCGCCGATGGCGCAGGCGGCAAGCTGCGTGGTGCGGTCGAAGCTGGGCGACAGCATCACTAGCAGGATCATGCCGAGCGCCGCGCCGCCGCCGATGCCGAGGATCTCGGGCGAAGCCATCGGATTGCCGGTGACGCGCTGCATGAGTGCGCCGGCGACCGCGAGCATGCTGCCGGCGGCGAGCGACCCGAGCATGCGCGGGGCCCGCCACTGCAGAATCGGCTGAAGCTCGGTCCACGAACTCCAGTGCCAGCCAAAGCCGTTCTGACCAAGATGCAGCGAGACGACGCCGCCGATCGCCAGCAGCAGCGTAGTGCCGAGCACCAACATTGACGGGTGCGAGGCCCGGCGGGAGATCTCTCCGGCCCTCGCCCGGAACGGCTCGCCCGCGCCACGCATCCGCGACAGCATCCACAGGAGCAGCGGTGCGCCGAATAAGGAAGTCGCGACGCCGGTCGGCACCAGTTCTCTCCCGCGCGGAAACGCCAATTGAACGAACTGGTCGGCAAGGCAAAGCAGCGCCGCTCCTAACAGCGGAGACCAGATGAGCTGCTGAATAAGCCGTCGCGCGCCAGCGAGTCGTACGAAGGCTGGCGCCGCCAATCCGATGAAACCGACGATGCCGACGGCGCTAACGACGAAGGCGGATAGCGACACGGCGATCGCGAGTGCGATCAAGCGCACGCCGAACAGCGAGAGCCCGAGGTTACGGGCGCCTTCGTCCTCTAGGTTGAGGATCGTCAGTGGCCGCGCCATTAGCGCGATGAGCACGCCAGCCGCTGTGAGACGAGGTAGCAGGTAGAACACAATCGTCCAGTCCTGCTGGGAGAGCGAGCCTGTTCCCCAGAGATAGAAGGATTGCATGTAAGGGTTCTGGAACAGCTCGACGCCAGCGGAGACTGCTCCGCAATAGAGCCCGACGATCAGGCCCGCAAGGATCAATGCGAGCGGGGCGAGACCCCGTCCCCAAGCGAGACCGAAGACGGCAAGCGAGGCAAGCGCCGCGCCGACAAGCGCGACCCATTCTCTTCCGTAAGCCAACAGACCCGGCGCGAAGGCAAGCGTCACCGCCAAAGCGAGCGATGCGCCGGCCGAGACACCGAGCGTCGTTGGCTCAGCAAGCGGATTGCGCATCACCTGCTGGAAGATCACACCAGAGAGCGAAAGGGCCGCGCCGGAGAGCGCCGCGACCACCACCCGTGGCAGCATGCTGTAGACGACGAGCAATTGCCGCACGTCGTCAAGGTCGGGATGCAGGAAAACCTGCGGCCACAATCGGACGGGGAGTTGCCGATAAAGCCCGAAACACACGACGATCAGCGCCAACAATGCAATGCCCACCGACCAGACGGGATTTCGATGGTCGACGTCCTCAGCCATTGCTCATATCCGAAGGCGCCAGCGCATCGCCGAGCATTCGCGCGAAACGTATCGCGCTTGGCAGTGCGCCGAACGTCCAGATTGGTGGAAGCGCCATTACTCGCTCTGCTCGAACGAAGGGAAGACGAAGCCACAGCGGACTTCGTGAGATTGTTCGTTTCGCCTCTTCGGATAGTGGCCCAAAATAAAATACACGCGCCTCAGGCTCGTCCGCCAAGTCTTGGACTTCGAGCGAGGCGATGCCCCAATTGTTCGAGGGGCGTCGGCATGCATTGCGCAAACCCAGGCGCTCGAATACGCCTTGAAATAAACTCGTCGTCCCCACGACATCGAGCCGTCGGCCATCAAGAAAGTTTATCGCGTAGATCGGACGACCATCATAGTTATGCAACCTCGCGCGGATTTCGCTCATGGTCGTCTCGGCGAGAGCATTGAGGCGAACCGCCGCTGTAGGATCTCCCATGCGGAAGGCCAAGTTGTTGGCTGCTTCGCAAGATAGGCGATAAGGATCGTTCTCATCGGTATAGATCGCAATGATCTCGACGTCGCCGAATGCTGTCAGCGACGGGATCATGTACTTTTGCGCTGGGTTGATTAACACCAGGTCGGGCCGAAGCGACTGCATGAGCTCCGGGTTTGGGGCCAGTCGGAGGCCGATATCCACGACAGCGGCAGGCATCGCCGGCGCGACAACTGTCCGGTTGTAATTTTGGATCTCGGCTGCACCGAGCGGAGGATGGCCCAAACCGATCAATGTCTCCGCGACACCCCAATCCAGGGCGATCAGTCGACTCGTTGCTTTCTGACGGATATTTTCAGCGAATGCTGACCGAACCGGCATCAGAACACTCAGCGACAAGGCTGCAAGTTCTCGGCGGGTTAAGGCCATTGCGATGCCTGCCTTTCACCAATCATACTTTAGTGTCGCGTAGATGGTTCGACCCAGTCCGTAGTAGCAACTGCTGGTACTGATGCAGGATGCGGCATACGTTTTATCGAACAGGTTCGTCACATTGACTTGGAGGTTGAGACCTTTGAGATTCGGGTTAGCTTTCCCGAGATCGTAATGCACAGCGGCATCGACTAGTGTGAAGGCCGGGACTTGGAATGAATTCACGGCGTCACCATAAGTTGAGCCGACATAGCGGACCCCGCCCCCAAATCCGAATCCGCGAAGCGGACCATCATGGAACGTGTAATTGGCCCAAAGCGAAGCGGTTTGAGCAGGGATCGCGACCGGCCATTTTCCCTCTGTCGACTCCGTAACGCCGTTGATGGTGACACCGGTCGTGTTCGACTTTGTATTGATCGCGCGTGAGTAGGCGTAGGCGGCGATCAAATCGATGTTATCAGTCAGGGTCGCGTGACCTTGGAGCTCGATGCCGCGGACACGGACCTCGCCGGTCTGCGTCTGAAAGCTTGGGCTCTGCGGATTGGTCGTGAGAACATTCTGTTCAGTAAGGTCGTAGAGGGCAGCGGTAACGAAGCTGTTCCATCCAGGAGGTTGGTATTTTATACCGACTTCGTATTGCTGCGCGGTGGTTGGCGCGAAGGAGGCGCCGTTTGCGTCCGTCCCCGTGTTCGGCTGGAACGAAGTGATGTAGCTCGCGTAAGGGGCGAGACCATTATCGAATAGATAGACCAAGCCGGTGCGCCAACTCGGCGCGCGACTGAAATAGTCGGTTGAAGTGGTGAGCTTTGTTGCTGCGTTCGTCGATTGGGTGGAATTGTCAGCCCAATCCTGCCGCACGCCGAGCATCAACCGCCACCGATCGATACTGATTTGATCCTGAGCATAGAGACCTGTCTGATCGGTCGTCTGGAACTGGCGGCTCAACGATGAGCTTGAGACGACCGGTGGGGTGATGAAATACGTTGGATTGAAGATGTTGATCGATGGTATGCCGGCCGCAACGAGCTGATAACTTTGATCGATCCGATTGTACTGGTAGTCGATGCCGAGTGTGACGTTATGGTGCAGAATGCCCCAATCGAACTTGGCCGAAAGCTGATTGTCGACCTGGACCGAGTCGTAGGTAAGATAGCGCGGAAAGGCGTACCTCGTCAGCGTGCGACCATCGGCCGACAGACTGCTCGGAAGGAGCTCTTCGCTGTCTATGGTGCCGTTGGTATAGCGAACATTCTGGCGGAATGACCAGGTATTGTCGAAGCGATGCTCAAAGCGGTAACCGATGGACTTCGTCTCTGTGGAGAAGGTGTTGTAGTTCGGATCGCCCGAAAAGAAGCTCCGCGGTATAGAGCCATTTGGGTTCGGAAGCACGGTGCCGCGGGCAGGAACCCAGACGTAGGCGCCTACGGCCGGACGGTCGATATATTTTCCGAGGATTGTCAGACTTGTATCGGCATCCGGCTTCCACGTAAGAGCAGGCGCAATCTCGATCGCTTTGTTCTTTACGAAATCGACCTGTGTTCCCTGGTCGAAGCCGACGCCGGTCAAGCGGTAGAGGAAATGGCCGTCTTTATCGATAGGCCCGCCGAGATCGAACGCTGCCTGGTAATGATTGTAGTTCCCGCCTCCCAAGATGATCTCGTGAATGGGCGTTTCCGTTGGCAGCTTGCTCTCGAGATTGACGAGGCCGCCTGGGTTGGCTTGACCGTAGAGCACCGAGGCGGGACCGTTCAGCACTTCGATCCGGTTCAAAAGGTAGGGATCGACGCCCGTCGTGTTGGCGGCACTGAGACCAAGCGCCTTCAGCCCGTCGAGATAAGTATCGGCGGCAAAACCTCGGATGAGGATATTGTTCGGCTGATTTACCGTTGCATTGCCGGCCGGCTCGGCGACGACACCCGCCGAATAACGCAGGGCCTCGTTCACAGATTGCGGCTTCTGGTCATCGATCTGCTTTTTCGTGACGACAGAGATCGACTGCGGGGTTTCGATAATCGGTGTATTCGTCTTCGTGCCTGTGCTGCCGTTCGTCGCAACGTAACCGACCCCAGGGCCGTAGGCAGACTGATCGTTGCCTTGCACGTCGATCGTGTCGAGTGGGATAGCGCCTTGCGGCAACGCACTAGCTGCCGTGGTTGAGGCCCGGGAAATCGTAACGGTATTGGCTGCTGTAACGCTGTAGGAGACGCCCGTACCAGCCAGAAGACGCGCTAAGGCCTGTGTGCTCGACGCGGAGCCGTGGTAACCAGGAGAGGCGATCCCCTGAAGCTCGGTTGTACGGTAGGCGAGCTGCATTCCCGACTGATCGGCAAATTGGCGAAGCGCTGACGACAGCGGCTGGGGCGGTATATCGAAACTCCGCGTTTGTGCGGATTGTGCCGCGGCGGGGCTTATCGATTGGAATGAAAATAAGATGCCGGTGCTGAGCGCCGTGGTTAGCAGCATCCCAGCCGCCCTTCCTCTTCGGCTGACCGCGTGCGCCGTCGCACTTCCCCTAGCCCCGTCCGTCATATTCCCAAGCCCCATGCGTAAGCGCTACGTGCAGGCGGCGCGCGGCCGTCCGGAAGGGGCAAATGAGATCGTGCAGAACGAGCCCCTTCACTGGGTTGACGCGTGAGGGGTCGATTTACCTAAACACCGAACCGAAAATTTTTTGAGCGGTAGACGAATTCTAGCTGACGATGATCATCACGCCGGGAATGCGACGCGCCGTCATCCCTTGTGTCTGGGCAAGCGCCTCGATCGCGGTGCTCGCTTGCCGGATCGAGAACACCGCGCTGACCGGGTCGTCGGCGCGAGCGCGGTTTGCCAAAAACACCGGCTCTCGAACGTATCGCCCGAGCTCGGCGAGTGCGTCGGCAAAAGGACGGCCATCAAAGATGACGCGTCCGGACCGCCATGCAAGGACTTGCTCGGGGTCAGTCGGAGCGGCTGGTGCCGGGGCGGCGCCACGGGCGTAGGACGTCTCCTGGTCCGCTTTGACCTGAACGACCAGTCCTGAGGATGGCTCTTCGGCCAGCGCCGGGCCGAACACGCGCACCTCGCCGTGCGCCACGATGACGGTGGCTCTGTCGGCGATCGCGCGCACCGCAAACGACGTGCCAGCGGCATCTGAGTTCCCGCTCAACGCCGCGACCCGAAAGGGCGCGTCCTGACCGGCTCTGACGTCGAACAAAGCCTCACCCTGCAGCAGTTCGACCAGACGCAGGCCCGGCCGAAAGCGAAGCGCCAAGGCGCTATCCGTGTTGAGCGTGACGCGCGAGCCATCGGGAAGTGAGATGTTCGCCTGCTCGCCCGGAGCGGTGCGGTAGTCCGCGTCCAGCAGGAGTTTGATCCGCGGGGCGGCGACGATCGCAATTCCTGCTGCCGCAGCCGCAGCGCTTCCGCCCAGCAGGAGCCGGCGCCGGTCGAGTTGCCGCAGGGGCGCTGGCGCGCCCCTGCCCTGCCCGTGCGGATCGAGGGCGTCGAGCTGACGCCAGAACAAACGCTCGCGCGCGAAAGCCTCCGCATGCTCCGGTGCGGCATCGCGCCAAGCCTTAAAGCGGGTCAGCTCCGCATCGGTCATGTTGCCGGAAGCGAGACGGACAACCCAATCCCTTGCATCTTTCGATGCCCGGCTGTCGATGCTGAGGGGTTTGTCGGTTTCGTCCATGATCCCGCGCGGATGGCAATAACGGGCACGCGCCCTTGGAGGGCTTCTATCTTAAAGACGCGCGAGCGGGGGGCCTACCTGAATGGCCAGCGGAAATTTTTTCGTCAATCGGGCAAATGCTGCCGGATTGTAGCTAGGTGCTCGAGGGCGCGGCGCAGATGGTAGAAAACCGCGCGCTCGGTCATCCCAACATTCTCGGCGATTTCGCGATGCGTCATGCCCTCGAAGCGGTTCATCATGAAGATCCGCTTGGTCTGTGCAGGCAGTTCGTCGATCGCTTCCATCAATCGGGCGGCAGCCTGGCGACCGATCAGGATACGCTCCGGCGTCAGCTCATCCTCGCTGTCCCAGAGTAGTTCGCGGACTTCCTCGTTGATGACGCTGCGGCGGCGCTCCTTGCGGACATGATCCGTGGCGGTGTTCCGCGCCACGAGGCTGACGAACGCGGAAGGATTATTGATGGCTGCGTCCTCGGGCTGGTTGGCCAGTTTCAGCCAGGTGTCCTGCATGATGTCGGCGATGGCGGCATTGCCGCGAAGGCGACCACGCACCGAGGCCTCGATCCGCGATCGATCGTTAGTAAAGGCGCTTAACAAGCGCGAAAGCGGGAGCCTTTTGACCATGAGGAGAACGCCGCACGCCGACATGCCCAAAACTCGACGCCTACGAGCGCCAAGCTGACACGAGGTTTCCTAGCGCGTTCGCAATTCTCCTGCAAATCCAATAGTTTAGATCGTTTCTAAATCGAAGCATGTCAAATTTCATCTGATTCAACGAAGCCACTGTAATGGATTGTTCAGACGTCCGTTATTCAGCGGAGCACGTCCGACGCCAGATTGCGGTCACGCGTTGCGGCGTGGTGACATGTCGCGTTCTGATCGAGACCTCTTAAGATGATTTGTATAAGGGCGTGGGATGCTGCTGGATTACACGCTTGGCAGGCGGGTCCTTGACCCTCTCGATGGCAAACGCACTTGAGGTCGGCAGGCGGCAGCACAAGCCGGACAGGAAATCATGACCGCCATTGCGCCGACAACCGTGCCATATTCTTTCGATCGGCCTACGCGGCTCTCTTTCGCAGTAGGACCATGAGGTAGGGTCCACCGATGAGAGTAGCGACCAGACCGGCGGGAACCTGGTAGGGGAACATGACCGTGCGGCCGAGCCAGTCGGCGGCGACCATGATGAGGGCGCCGAGCGCGGCCGAGCCGAGAAGATGTGGCAGGGGCCGCTGCAATCCCATCATGCGGGCGAGATGGGGCCCCATCAAGCCGACGAAGCCGAGAGGGCCGATGGTCAGCACCGCGCCGGCGGTCAGCAGGGCGACAAGCATCAGGATCGTGAGTCGGCTCCTGGAGAGATCGACGCCGAGGGCACGGGGCATGTCGGCGCCGAGCGGCAGGATCTCGAGCGAGCGCCGCACGAGCGGGGCGAGCGCCACGAGCACGGTGGCGGTGGCGCAGGCGAAGAGTGCCACGGGCCAGGTGATGAGATTGGTGGCGCCCGCCATCCAGCTCTTCAGCACGGTGACGCGCGGGCCACCGCTGGCCATGAAGATCACGCTCAGGACGCCGGTCAGCGCCCCCAGCGCGATGCCGGCCAGCAGAGTTCGCGTCGGCGCATAGGCGGTCTTTCGACCGCTCAGGAGGATGATGCCGAGCATACTGAAGGCGCCGATCGTGCAGGCGGCAAGCTGCGTGGCCCGGTCGAAGCTTGGCGACAGCATCACCAGCAGGATCATGCCGAGCGCGGCGCCGCCGCCGATGCCGAGGATCTCGGGCGAGGCCATGGGGTTGCCGGTGACTCGCTGCATCAGTGCGCCGGCGACGGCGAGCATCGCGCCTGCTGCCAGCGATCCCAGCATCCTTGGCGCCCGCCATTGCAGGATCGGCTGCAGCTCGGTCCAGGTGCTCCAATGCCAGCCGTAGCCGTTCTGACCAAGATGGAGGGAGATGACGACGCCGACCGCAAGCAACAGGATCGCGCCAATGACAAGTGTGGTGGGATGGCTCGCGCGACGGGCGATCTCGCCGGCCCTTGCCCGGAACGGCTCACCAGCGCCGCGCATGCGCGGCAACATCCATAAGAGCAGCGGCGCGCCCAACAGCGAGGTGGCAACCCCAGTCGGCACCAGCTCGCGGCCGTTCGGAAACGCCAGTTGAACGAACTGGTCGGCGAGGCAGAGCAGCGCCGCCCCTAACAACGGCGCCCAGATGAGTTGCTGGGAGAAGCGGCGCGCGCCGGCAAGGCGAACGAGAGCCGGTGCGGCCAAGCCAATGAAGCCGACGATGCCGACGGCGCTGACGACGAAGGCCGACAGCGAGACGGCGATGACGAGCGCGATCAATCGCACACCGAACAGCGAGAGCCCCAAGCTGCGGGCGCCCTCGTCCTCGAGGCTGAGGATCGTCAACGGTCGCACCATCAGCGCGACGAGCACGCCAGCCACAGCGAGACGCGGGAACAGATAATACACGATGGTCCAGTCCTGCTGGGACAGCGAACCCGTCCCCCACAGATAGAAGGACTGCATGTAGGGGTTCTCGAACAACTCGATACCGGCGGAGACGGCGCCGCAATAGAGCCCGACAATCAGACCGGCAAGGATCAACGCGAGCGGTGCGAGGCCGCGTCCCCAGGCGAGACCAAAGACGGCAAGAGATGCAAGCACCGCACCGATGAGCGCGACCCATTCCCGACCGTAGGACAGCAGATCCGGCGCGAAGGCGAGCACCAAAGCGAGCGCCAGAGACGCTCCAGCCGAAACGCCGAGCGTGGTCGGCTCGGCCAAAGGATTGCGCATGACCTGCTGGAAGATCACGCCCGCCAATGAAAGGCCCATGCCGCAGAGCAGCGCCGTCACCACACGAGGCAGGAAGCTGTAAACGACGAGCAGTTGCCTGATGTCGTCGAGATTGCGATGCAAAATTACCTGCGGCCACAGCGCGACCGGCAGTTGTCGAGAAAAGCCGAAGCTGACCGCGATCATCGCCAGCAGACCAATCGCGCCGACGGGCCAAGCGGGGTGACGACATGCGGTGTTCTCAGTCATGCGCAACACCCGGCTGCGCTAGCGCATCGCCCAGCATGCGCGCGAAATGCATTGCCGTTGGCAGCGCTCCAAATATCCAGATTGGAGGAAGGCCGATGACTCTACCTTCTCGCACGAAGGGCAGGCGAAGCCACAGCGGATTCGATGTGACTGTCCGCTTCGCGCCCTCAGATAAAGGGCCGAAGTAGAGCACCCGCGCGTCGGGCTGCGCTGCCAACGCTTCTATCCCGATCAAGGCAATCCCCCAATCGTTGGAAGCGCCATCGTAGGCATTGCGAACGCCAAGTCGCTCGAATACCCCCTGAAACAGGCTCGTGCGACCCATGACGCTGACATGCTGGCCGTCGAGGAATTGCAGCACGTAGACCGGCCGCCCATCATAAAAGCGAAGCCTCGCCCGTGCATCCGCGATGACTTGGTCGACTTCCGTCAACAGTCTCGTGGCGGAAGAAGGATCGCCTAAACGCGCGGCGAGCGTTGCAGCCGCTTCACATGAAAGACGAAAGGGCTCCCTGGCATCTGTGTAGATCGGCACGATTTCTATCGTGCCGAACGGCGCGAGCGACGGCACCATGTACTTCTGCGCGGGATTGATTAGCACGAGATCAGGCTCGAGAGACCGCATCAGCTCCGGGTTCGGTGCAAGGCGCAGCCCTACGTCGACGACTCCCGGCGGCATCGCTGGGGTCAAAATCGTTCGATTGTAATTGGGAATCTCTGCAGCGCCGAGTGGGGGGTGCCCCAAGCCCACTAACGTTTCTGCGATACCCCAATCCAGCGCGATGACTCGCCGCGCGGGTAGTTCAATAGAATTCACCGCCCAAGCCCGTTGATTGGCGAACGCCGATAAAGCCACCAAGGCGCCGAAATGCCTGCGGGTAAGGTCGCTTCTCATCGACCTCACCAATCATATTTCAGTGTAGCGTAAATCGTCCGACGCAGGCCATAATAGCAACCTGTCGCGCTTGTACAGGATGCAACGTAGGTCTTGTCAAAGAGGTTCGTTGCATTAACCTGCAAACTAAGCCCTTTGAGAGCGGTGAACGCCCGCCCGAGATCGTAGTGAACAGCCGCATCTACGACCGTGAAAGCAGGGACTGTAATAGAGTTGACGACATCGCCGTAACTTGAACCGATATAGCGCACTCCCCCTCCGAACCCGAAGCCCGCGAGTGCCCCGCCCTGGATTGTATAATTGGCCCACAGCGATGCCATTTGGGACGGGACTTGAACGGGCCACTTGCCTTGCGTTGATTGGGTAATGCCATCAATTGTTTTTCCAGTCGTATTGGATTCGGTATTGCGAGCATTCATGTAAGTGTAGCTCGCAATTAATTCTAATCCTCTGGTGAGATTAGCATGACCTTGCAGTTCAAAACCCCGGGCATGAATCTCGCCAGTCTGCACCGAAAACCCGGTATTTACGGGATCGGGGGTGGTGACATTCTGTTTTGTGAGGTCGTAGACCGATGCGGTGACGAAGCTGTCCGAGCCAGCGGGCTGATACTTTACGCCGGCCTCAGCTTGCTGACCCGTCGTAGGTTGAAATGGAGTGCCGTTGAACGTTGTTCCGGTCTGCGGCTGGAAAGAAGTTGAATAACTGACATAGGGCGCGATGCCGTTATCAAACAAATACACTAAGCCTGCCCGCCACGTCGGTTTGTGGCTGTCAAAATCCGAATCTGCGACGGTTGGAGGAGTCCCGGTGGTCGTAGCTGTCTCATTCGTTGCCGAATCGTATCTTGCACCGAGAAGAAATCGCCATTGACCTAAGCTGATCTGATCCTGAGCGTATGCGCCAATCTGGTCGAGCGTAGTATGAACAAGATTCCGCGTCGCTATTGGCGGAACGGGAATGTAATAGCGTGGAGCGAAGATATCGATCGAAGAAATTCCCGTATTGGTTCCGTAAGTCTGATCATTCATATACTTTTGATAGTCGACGCCGAACGTCACCTTATGCTGCATGCCCCAGGTCGCAAATTGTGCGGATGCCCGAGTGTCGATGAGCACGGAATCGGAGCTCGTCTCATTGAGATATGCATATCGACTAAGCGTCCGGAGGTCGGCTCCAAGAGCGCTTGGATAGACCTCAAACATATTTGTTTGAGCGTGCTGATAACGAAAGTTCTGAGAGACGGACCAAGTCTCATTGAACCCGTGATCAAACTCGTACCCTATAGCTGTAGCGTTACGGTTTAGCGCATTGACGTTGGGATCTCCGGAAAAAAAGTTGACAGGTATTGTGCCGTTCGCATTTGGAAGCACCGATCCCCGTGCTGGCAAATATCCGTAAGCTCCGATGGAAGGGTCGTTGACATACTTTCCGAGGATCGTGAGACGTGTGTCACCATCAGGCCGCCAAGTTAGCGCAGGTGCGATTGCAATTTGCTGCGTATTCGTGAAGTCGACTTGACTTCCTTGGCTGAATCCAACGCCTGTCAATCGGTAGAGGAACTGCCCGTCCTTGTCGATTGGACCACCTAAGTCGAAGGCACCTTGGTAACGTCCGTAACTACCCGTTCCTACAATGATCTCGTGAATGGGCGCATCTGTCGGCCGCTTGCTGGTGATATTGATAAGGCCGCCTGGGCTAGCTTGACCATAGAGCACAGACGCGGGACCGCCGATAACCTCGACACGATTGAATAGGTACGGATCAAAGACGGTGCCATTGAATTGATCATTTGTATTGGCATTTAACCCATCCAAGTAGATCTCTGGTGTGAAACCACGCAAACTCAATCCGTTTGCAAGAAGACCCGATACGCCTTTTGCTTCTGGAACGACTCCAGGTGAGTAACGTAGTGCTTCATTGAGATTTTGTGGTTGTTGATCGTCCAACTGTTTGCGCGTCACGACTGAAATCGACTGCGGCGTCTCGATGATCGGCGTGTCGCTCTTCGTGCCTGTTGCGCTCCGCGTCGCGATATAACCGACTCCGGGACCTGTAGCCGATTGATCGCCGCCTTGCACATCGATCGTGTCAAGTGGAATCGCTCCTTCGACGGTGGCCGTCGCTGTATTGGCCGAGTCGACTAAAGCGGCGGAGCCTGCGCCGCCAATCCGCACGCTGATTCCAGTGCCCGCGACGAGGCGCTGCAGGGCCTGCGCTGAGGTCATGGCACCTACCACTGCGGACGATGTCTTGCCCCGCGCAAGTTGTGATGAGTAGCTGATCTGCCAGCCGGTGGCGCGGATGAACGTGTTGATCGCTGTTGATAACGGTTGTGCTGGAATCGAGAAATTGACCGGCTGTGAAGCGGAGACCCCTGGCGTGGATCGCTGGGCAAACGCCGGGCTGACGACGACAGTGCTGGCAACGCTTAGAATTGTTGTAGATAGCAGAAGCGAGAAAAGACGACGTCTCCTCACTGAGCTCTCGACGCGCTCACTGTCGCAGTTTTCACAACCCGCCTGCCCCATCGCCAAACCCCTGTTTCTGCACCGAGAGTTTGTCCGGCGCCGTGCTCGTCCTCTGCCCTCGAACACCTGACGTTCGACGTGAGACGATCCGGCAAAAATAGTTTGGCGCTATCGGAGGAGGATGAGCCCGCCGGGCAGGCGGTTCATAGTCACGCCCGCCGCATCGGCAAGCGTGCGGATGGCGCCGGGCACATCGTCGAGCCGATAGTTGCCGGTCACAATGAGGTCGCCGACGCGGCTGTCCACAACGATGACTGTGCCGCTGTAATAGCGGCGCAGTTCGTTCAAGACATGTGACAGCCGTTGGTTGTCAAAGATAATGCGTCCATCGCGCCAGGCAAGAATCTCTGCGGGGTCTCGCTTGGCAACAGGCGACAGCGCCCTGGCTGTCGCGGTCACCGTCTCGCCCGGTTGGAGAGCAACGTGGTCGTTCAAATCGGACAACCGGCTGACTTCGACACGGCCACGTTCGAGCACCACAGTGTCTTGGCTGCCCTCGGTGCGTACGGCGAAAGCCGTGCCCTTCACCTCGGTTTCGCCGAAATGGCCGGCGACGCGAAACGGATGTGCTGGATCGTGGTGCACATCGAAGAAGGCCTCGCCTTCCAGCAGCGTCACGTCGCGTCGTCCGTTCTTGAAGTCGATGGAGACCGCCGAAGCCGTATTCAATAGCATCGTCGATCCGTCCGGAAGGGAGACCGCGGCACGGTCGCCCGTCGCGGTGATGTAGTCGGCCCGCCATCTGATCATGAGCGTCGGGTACTGCCAGACGCCTATCGCGACCACGAGAATGGCCGCAGCGACACCGCCGCGCAGCGACCGCGAAACACGGCCCCGCGCCACCGGGCGGGACCAACGATGATCGGCCGAGACTCCTGCGGCCACCGGCATCGCTTCCGCCGCCTTGCGGAGGCCGGCGGAGCCCCACATGGCTTCGAGATTGCGAAACTCTTCGCTGTGCCGCGGACTCCGCCGCAACCATTCCTGAAATCGCTGCTGGTTGGCACGGTCGAGCGGCGCGTTCTGCTGCTGCGCGAGCCACTCGAGCGCTTCATCGACAATCGGGTCCGAATGGGTAAATGCCTCTCCGGGTTTGTCGCTCTCGTCGCTCTCGCGTCCCACTCAGGCCATCCAGTCTTCGCTGCGTCGCGGGTCCTTATACCTGAGACGTTCGGCTGACTGGAATCCGGCAAAAACAGCGGGCTCCGTGGCGAATGACGCAGGAATGGTGGAAGGTGGCCGGTCCTGCCGGCTGTCAGAAGGCTTTGTCAGCCACGATCAAGGCGCTGCAGGGCATCGCGGCAATGCGCCATCGCCAGCTTGAGATCGTTAAACACCGTACGCTCGGAGACGCCAAGCTGGCTGGCGATCTGTCCGTTCTGCCAACCTTCGATGCGACTAAGTATCACGATCGTTTGCGCTCGCTCTGGAAGGCCGCTGAGGGCCTCTCGAAACCGGCGGAACCGTTCGCGCTCGATGATCGCCGCTTCCAGCGTCGGGACATTCGCCGGGATTTTTTCCAGCGCGCTCTCATTGAGGCCTGCGACCTCGACGACCCCTCGCGTTCGACGCCGCCGCAGATGGTCCAACGCCAGATTGCGCGCTGTTTGGTGGAGGAAGGCTTCGAGATGCTCGATGGGGCCAGCCTGGGCGGCCCGCGTGGCGCGAAGGTAGGTCTCCTGCGCGAGATCCTCGGCTGTTTGCGGATCGCGCACGATCCGCATCACACTCCACGTCAAGGATCGCCGGTGCATCAGGAAAGCGGCATTCAGGGTCCCACTCATCCCTGGCCTCGATCAGATTCGTCGCGGTGGACGAAGACCAGCAAGCTGTCATCAACGATTGCGTATGCTTTTCGCCGGCTGTGGGTACAGCGCCGTGGTCGCGATGCTCTCAGTTTTGCGGTGCGACAGGACATTGCGTAAGCACACTCACGAGACGTTCGGCCCTTCCCCGAGTGAGGAGAGCCGCTGCATCCTCGCATAGCCAATCGCGAATTGTCGTGCAATGACAATGAATTAGAACGAATTAGGGAGAGTGCCGCCGACTGCCAGACCTTGAGGCGGAGGGACACAAAGAGGTTGCCGGCTTAGTGCCTGATTTCCCGACAAGACTTCGTTGTCGGGCCGAGATCGCGAACACGAGGGCGACCGGGGCGAAGCGCGTGGCGCTCTGCACTTTGCAGGTTTCTTGCCGCTGCCGCATGACTGCTTTGCGGTCGCGACGGACTGCGATCGCTGGTGTCGGCTGCTATTTCAGCAGCCCGGTTCGGATGCCTTTGGCGACCGCATGGAATTTGTTGAGGGCATCCAGCTTGTCGCGGACAGACGCGAGGTGCTTGCGCACGGTCGGCACAGAGATGCCCATGATGGTGGCGATCTCCCAGTCGGTCTTGCCTTCGGCCGCCCATGAGAGGCTATCGCGTTCGCGACCGGTGATGGGCGTCTGTGTCGCGGACCGGATCGACGGCGGCATGGCGAGATCGATGATCCTGCCCGCCGCGATATTGGTGGCGAAGGCCAGGGTGCTGAGCGCTTCCGGATCGACATCGAAAGCCGCCGCGCCGAAGGAAAAAGCAAGCTGCAAACCGCCCAGCAAGGCGATGGGTACGACGAATCCGTCGCGCAGCCCAAACTCGGACGCCTCGCCCCTGATCACATGCACGTCTCGTCGGTCCGGGCATGTCTGATAGGCCTCGTCCCACGTGAAGGGCAAATGTTCGTTCTTCAGGCGCTGGACGATCGGATCACGAAACACGTAGCCACGGTCGAAATAACGTGACTGCCATGGATCGGGCATCGTGCTGACGACGACCTTTTCGGCAACCGCCTCAGCCTTGAGATGGGGTTGCGGCGGCGGCACCCAACCGGCGAAGAGCGACGAGAAGCCGAACGACGCGGCAGTCTCGACCAGACGCGCCTTGACGGTCTCGCTGTCTGGCGCGCGTTCCATCCGCGTCACGATTTCCCAGGGCACAGCGCCGGGAAGACCGGATCGTCTATGCCTGCCCTTGTCTTTCATGCACACGCCCTGCATCCATTGTCGCTTCTCCTCGATTGAGGTTTTCGACAAGATGGTCAGGGGGCGGCGCGGGCGGCCGCAGCGTGGCGCCGCGCGCTTCGAGCCAGTATGCGATTTCAGTTGCGGTGACGGTGCCGACGCCCGGCTCCTCGAGAAGTTCTTCGCGCGTGTAGGCGGCGGCGATCTCGACCAGGCGCTTGGCGCGACTGCCAGCCGTCCTGCCGCCGAGATGGGCGTGGCGGCCGTGCAAGAGAGCGTTGACCGCCCTGCGGGTGAGATCGCGACGCATGGTCATCCTTCTCGTCTTCGGGCTGAGCGCCCGCGCATCGTCCTCCGCAATGCCAAGCATGTGAGCGATCACGGAAGGCGCGAATTCCATCGCCGTCAGGATGGCGATTTCATCCCGCAGGCGCTCAAGGAAGGTACGTCGGCTGTATCGTCCAGAACCAAACACAGAGTACGGTTCACGTTTTCGTCCAAGCGGAGGTTCAAGTCTCATGAGCATGGATGTTTCCTCACATTGTGCATAATCCAGGTTCTTGTCGTGCCTTCTTACTTGCCCAGTACCGTGGCACGATCGAGTGCCGCGGCGAATCCGTCGAGAGCGATGTTGAACGTGACGGCCTGGCCGCTCCCCTGATTGAGTGAGGCCACCACGAGGGTCTTCGCCTTCTTCATTGCGTCGGTTACGATCGTCGGGAACGAGACCGGCAAGAGGCAGCCTTGCGGCACGCAGGTCGAGAACCGCAAACCCTGACCGAGATCCTTGTCGTCGAGCTTGAGGAGTGCGCCAGAATCAAGTTTCAGCCCGAACGGCATCAGGATCGTGCCTTCGGTCTTGCCATCCTTCGGGGTTCGCAGCTCGATTGCGAAGGTGCGCTGCCCGGTCTCCTTGTTGCCCTGCGCCTGCGAGAGCACGCAGAGCTTCTGTCCCTCCGCGATGCGGCAGTCGACGGTCCAGTCGCCATACGTTTCGTTGATCGACGAGGCGCCATTGGGGAGTTGAGCGCCCGCGCCAGTCGCTGGCTGCGTCACGAGCTGGGCAACGGCGGGAGGCGGCGAGGCTTTAACACGCGGAGCCGGCGCCAGGCGTTTGGCAGAAGGAACTGGTGCGGGTGCGATGGCGAGTGGCTGCTCCGCCGCGGCGTCTTGCGCGCGTGCTTGATGAATCACACCCAGCGCGGTGAACAGCGCGATTGATGAAGCAATGAGAAAGTGACGTGTCATTGGAAGCGTTCAAGGCCTTTGCTGTGATGGGTCAGCGAACAAAACTGATCAGATGTTCTTTGTCCGGATGGGGCATCACGCCCATCGGGACGCCATAAATCGCCTCGAGCTCCTCGGCCGTCATGATCTCGGCAGGCGTGCCCCGCGCGATCAGCTTGCCGGTATGGAGCGCGATGATCTCATCACAGAAGCGCGCGGCCATATTGACGTCGTGCAAGACGAGCACCACGCCCAGTCCCTTGTCCTTGGACAGTCGATGCACGAGCGAGAGAACTTCCATCTGATGCGCGACATCGAGTGCTGAAATCGGTTCGTCGAGCAGCAGGCATTCCGCATCCTGCGCGACCAGCATCGCCAGCCACACACGCTGTCGCTCGCCGCCTGAGAGCGTGTCGACGAGCCGGTCCGCAAACGGCGTGACATCCGTCAGCGTCATCGCCTCTTCGACCTTGTCGCGGTCAGCCTGAGTGAAGCGACCGAGCGCACCGTGCCAAGGATAGCGGCCGAGTGCGACCAGCTCCTTGACCAGCATGCCTGAGGCCGGCGGCGTCGTTTGCGGCAGATAGGCGACCTTGCGCGCGAACGGTCGGTCACCCCAATCAGCAAGCGCTTTGCCTTCGAAATGAATCGTTCCGGACGACGTCGGTTGTTGTCTGGCCAACAGCTTCAGCAAGGTCGATTTGCCCGAACCGTTATGGCCGATCAGGCCGACCACGCGTCGAGCCGGCAAGGTGAGGGAGAGCGGCTCCAACAGTACGCGTTCGGGAATCGCGAAGGTGACCGCCTCGAGCGTGAACAGCGGCTCGCCCGCCGGGACCGACATCCGCGCATCGGTTCGCGCGGCTCGGGATTCTGTCAGTGTGGAAACGACTTTGAGCATGGGTTTCATCGATTGAACCTGATGGGAACGGCGAGCGTGACTGTCCCGCCGGGAACGCTGGCTGGAGGTGCCGGGACCGGACTGGCGCGGCGTGGTAGCGCGACGGCGTCGGCGTCGAGGACGGGATCGCCGGAGGATCGCACGAGCCTTGCGCCGATCACTGCTCCCGCGCGGGTGATCGTGAAGGCGACCGTCGCGGTGCCTGCGCCGGCGGCCCCGGCCGGGAAGCGCTTGTATTGGTTGAGGTGGGCCATCAGCGCGCCCTTCCATGACGCTGGCGCCATCGACGGCACGGACGCTGAGCTCGACGATGGCGCGGCGGCGCGATCGGCGCGCGGATTGGACGTCGTTGTCGGCGCCGTAGTGGCGTCGGCGCGCGTTTTGTCGGGATTGATCGGCTTCTTTTTCTCGACCTTCTTCACCTTGGGCGGCGGCTTCTTCTTTTCCGCCTTCGGCTTCGGCGGCGGCGGCGCCAGCACCGCCTCGGCATTCGCCTTCTCCGGCAGCTTCGGAATTTGAACGTCCGGCTGCGGGATCGGAGGCGGCAGCTGCTCGTCCAGCTTCTTGGCTTCCTCGGCTTCGGCCTCGGGCTTTTCATCCGGCTTGGCGTCAGGCTTCACAGGGACGTCTGGCGTCTCTTCGGGCTGCGCCTCGGTCATCTGCGGCCCGGGCGCGATCTCCTGCGCCGGCGCTTCGGGAGAGACCGCAATCGGCGCAAGATCGATCATGACAGCGGGTGGTGGTTCGCCTGGAGCAGCCAAGGCCGGCTGCCACGTCAGCGCGAACCAGGCTCCGGCGCCATGTGCTGCGACAACCGCCAACGCTGCCGCGGACCAGCGCACCGCCGTGAGTGTCGTGATCCGTCGCGGTGGACGGCCATCGGGATCGCGCCAGTCGATCATCGCGTACCCCCAGAGGGAGGCCCAGCGGGCGGTGGTGCGGAAAGTGTTGGCGGTGGACTTGTTGCCTGCCCGGTGTCTTCGAGCCCGACGAGTGCGACCTTGAGGTAGCCGGCGTCGCGGAGCAGGTTCATTACATTCATCAGTTCGCGATAGGCAACGGCGCCGTCGGCGCGCAGGAAGATGCGCTGCTCGCGGTCGTTGCTGGTTTGTTGGTCGAGGGTCGCCTGCAGTGTGCCGCGCGGCACCGTGTCGTTGCCGAGCGCCAGCGACAGATCCGCCTTCACGGTCAGGAACACCGGCTTATCCGGTCGCGGCTGCTGCTGGGCATTCGAGACCGGCAGATCGACCGCGACGTCCACGGTCGACAGCGGCGCGGCCACCATGAAGATGATGAGCAGCACCAGGATCACGTCGATGAACGGCGTGACATTGATGTCGCTCACCTCGGTGAGGTCGCCATCCTGTGGGTCTTTGAGGGTGACGGCCATCGGCTTACTCCGCGGACCGCAGCGCTTGTGTCGCCGCGCGCGGGAGCGGCCGGTCCGCATGGCTCGCTGTAGCCGCGCTGCGATCGGAGGCATCGCGCTTGATGCCCCGCTCCTCACGTTCGAGATCGCGCGACAGATGCTGCAGCACCTCACCGGAAGCGTCCGACAGCAGCGCCCGATAGCCGGTAATGGCGCGCGCGAAGACGTTGTAGATGATGACGGCCGGAATGGCCGCGACGAGGCCGATCGCGGTGGCGAGCAGCGCCTCGGCAATGCCGGGCGCGACGACGGCGAGATTGGTCGTGTGCGACTGGCTGATGCCGATGAAGGAGTTCATGATGCCCCACACCGTACCGAATAGCCCGACGAACGGCGCCGTGGCGCCGATCGTCGCCAGCAGCCCGGTGCCGCGCCCCATATTGCGCCCGGCCCGCGCCTCGATCCGTGAGAGGGCGATGGCGAGGCGTTCCTTGATGCCCTCGGCCGAGAGATCGTCCGATCGCCTGGTCTCTCGAACGGCCGCTTGCACCAGATCGGCAACCGGGCCGCTGCGGGTCCAGCCGGCCTCGATCTCGCGCGTCGCCTGGCTGAGGCTGTCGGCGCGCTCGAGCTTGCGCGCTGCGCGGCGCGCGTTCCGTTGGGCCGCGAACAGCTCGAGGCCCGGGGCGAGCCACACCGTCCAGGTCACCAGC